>Ga0306924_10007355_pt1 | contig 11049 bp, 5 predicted proteins | sample sta12Can44000111_FD_203756 | JGI IMG/M metagenome (GOLD analysis project Ga0306924, IMG submission 203756) | Lab enrichment of tropical soil microbial communities from Luquillo Experimental Forest, Puerto Rico - statanox.12C.anox.44.000.111 (v2)... | ecosystem: Environmental > Terrestrial > Soil...
CCGGCTGCAGGCGACCCAGGCCAGCGACCTGGCCATCCGGTGGAACTGCAAGGCCGGCAAGTGCGGGTCGTGCTCGATGGAGATCAACGGGCGGCCGCGGCTGGCCTGCATGACCCGGATGTCGGTGTTCACGCCGGAGGAGACGCTGACGATCACGCCGCTGCGGACCTTCCCGGTGATCAGGGACCTGGTCACCGACGTGTCGTTCAACTACGCCAAGGCGCGGGAGATCCCGTCGTTCACCCCGGACCCGTCGGTCAAGCCCGGCGAGTTCCGGATGCAGCAGGTCGACGTGAACCGGTCGCAGGAGTTCCGCAAGTGCATTGAGTGCTTCCTGTGCCAGAACACCTGCCATGTGATCCGCGACCACTCCGACAACGAGCAGGCCTTCGCCGGACCCAGGTTCCTGATGCGGGTGGCCGAACTCGAGATGCACCCGGCCGACACCGCCGACCGGCGGGAGATCGCCCAGGATGATTTCGGCCTCGGCTACTGCAACATCACCAAGTGCTGCACCGAGGTGTGCCCGGAGCATATCAAGATCACCGACAACGCGTTGATCCCGATGAAGGAACGCGTGGTCGGCCGCAAGTACGACCCGCTGGTCTGGCTGGGTGACAAGATCGGCCGCCGGACCCACAAGGACACCCCGAAGGTGCCGGACAAGGCCTGACAAATGTGCCGCCTCAGGTACTAATCCCGGGGGATCAACGCTCTATTAAGGGAGCATGAAACCGAGCGGTGCGGGCCAACGGCCCGGCTACGATGACACGTGGCCCGGGGGGTTGTCTGCCCGCTGCGCTCGCCCAGGCTGGCGTGAGCGTGTCCGCGGGGGCACGCAGTACGCTCGTCCGGAATAAGGATCTTGATTTCAGCCGGGTTGCGACGCAGGAGCGAAGGGCTGGCATGTCAACTCTGACGTACGCGGAGGCCGGTGTCATCGGGCTTCTGCAGGGGATCACCGAACTTTTCCCGATATCCAGCCTGGGCCATGCGGTGCTCATCCCGGCGATCATCGGCGGCAACTGGGCGCGGGACCTGGATGTCTCCAAGGCCGAGTCGCCGTACCTGGCGTTCATCGTCGGGCTGCACGTGGCCACGGCCACCGCCATGATCATCTACTTCTGGCGGGACTGGCTGCGGATCATCAAGGGCTTCTTCGCCTCGATCGGGCACGTCATCTCGCCGGCGCCCGGTACCCGGCGCTTCCAGCCGCAGAACACCGACCAGATGCTCGCCTGGATGATCATCCTGGCCACGATCCCGGTCGGCCTGGCCGGGATCGCGCTCGAACATGACTTCCGGGTGTACTTCAGCAAGCCGATCCTCACCTCGTGTTTCCTGTTCCTGAACGGCTTCATCCTGCTCGCGGGCGAGCGGGCGCGGCGACGCCACGCCGACATGGAGGCCCAGGAGATCGCCGCCGACCTGCAGGCGGTCAGCGAACGGCAGAAGGCCACGGTGCCGGCGGGAGCGCCGGGCGGCGGCGGGCGGCATTCGTCCGGGCAGCGGGCGATGAAGCAGCAGCACGCGAACCTTGCGGTGGAGTCCGACGAGCGCATCGTCCGCCGCACCGGGTGGCTGGGGGCGCTCATGCTCGGCGCCTCGCAGATCCTGGCCCTGCTGCCGGGCATCAGCCGGGACGGCACCGTCATGGTCGCCGGGATGTTCCGCGGGCTGTCCCGGCAGGACGCCGCGCGGTTCTCGTTCCTGCTGTCGGCGCCCGTCATCCTGGCCGCCGGCGTGCTGAAGATCCCCGACCTGACCGGGCCGCTCGGCGCCGGGATCCGGGGACCGATCCTGTTCGGCAGCCTGGTGTCCGGGGTCTCCGCCTTCCTGGCGCTCAGGTTCCTCGTCCGCTACTTCAGCGACCCGAAGCGCACGCTGACGCCGTTCGCGATCTACTGCCTGGCGGCCGGCCTGGGCGCCTTCATCTACCTCTCGCTGCGGTAGAGGGGTTTCTCGCGGAAGCGCGGTCGCCGTGCCCGTGGCGACGGGGCGCCGCTCCTGACCGGCGGTTGCGATGCGCGTACCGACGCGTCTTGGCGTTTCCCGGCCAGCTTGCTGCCGCAGCGGGCACTGCGCCGGGAGTCAAAGCGGACTTCAGTCGCTCTGGCACCGCCAGCACCAGAGCACGAGACGTGGGCGCCAGGTTCCACGAGGCCAGAACGCGAGACCGTCGGCTTGTTGTCGCGGTGGGGTCGCCGCACGGACGCGAGAACGCTCCTTCGTCACTTTGGCACCGTTCGTACCAGATCATAAGGCGTGGATGCCACATCCACGTCGCTGGAACAGCAAGGCTGGGACATCCACGTCGTATGCGCGGACCGGACCGGGGCGACGGGCTGGGATCACTAGTCACAGAAGTTCCTTGGGAGCGCAGAAGCATCAGGAAGCCAAGCGGGACAGGACGTGGCCGCGGGTGCGGGGCGCGGGTGAGGTCAGTGAGGGGCGCGTGAGGAAGGAGTGATGGCGGTGCCCGGGGTCGGGATGCCGCCGGCCGGTGGCGCGGTCGGGGTGCCGGTGTTGCCCGGGTTGCCTGGGCTGGTCGTGCCTCCTGGGCTGGTCGTGTTTCCTGGGGTGGTCGTGTTTCCTGGGGTGGTGCCGGGGGCGCCGGCCCAGGGCTCGGTGAAGCCGATCGCGCCGCGGTTGGCGTAGCTGGAGACGCGAATCGGGAACCCGGTCGCGTACGCCTCGATCATCTTGCCGCCGCCGATCACCAGGCCGACGTGCCCCGGATCGGTGACGGTGCCGTCTGCCCCGGCGAAGAACACCAGGTCACCGGGCTGTACCTGGGAAGCGGGAACCCTGGTCTCGGTGGCCCACTGCGCCTGTGAGGTGCGCGCGATGCTGATTCCGGCGGTTCGGTAGGCCATCATCACCAGGCCGGAGCAGTCGAACGCGTCCGGGCCGGTGCCGCCCCACAGGTACGGTTTGCCGAGTTGCTGTTCGGCGAACGAGATGGCGGCGGCGACGGCCTGGGTGGGCGCCTGGACGGCGGGCACGCCGCCGGCCGTCTGGACGCAGCCCGCCGCGGTGTTGGCCGCCGGCAACTGCGCGGACACCACCGAGAAGTTGCCGCCCGCGTACTGGCCCGCGTACATCAGCACGCTCTGCACGTAGGACTGCAGGTGGTTGTAGGCGAAGATGGCCGCCGAGGGGTTGGCCTGGACGTTGAACTCGAGCAGGTACTTGGCCGCGCCCGCGATCGCGTCGGCGGGGTCGTACACGTCCGCGGTCCCGTCGCCGTTCTCGTCGGTGGCCACGCCGGCCACCGCCTGGCTGGCCGGATGGATCGGTGCGCCGCCCCAGGTGTTACCGGACGCGCCCTCGATGCCGATCTGCATCGGGCCGGCCGCGCCGAAACCGTTCTGTCCGCTGTGCACGCCGGGCAGCGTGGTCTGGCCGTTGTTGCTCTCCACCGTGCCGATGCCGGCCAGGATCGTCCACGGCACGCCGTACTGCTGCCCCACCTTCTTGTACCAGAGCAGGAAGTTCGCCGGGATTCCCTTGGCCTTGGCGCTGACCGGCGGCTGGCCGGCCGTGCCGGTCTTCTGGCCCGAGCAGCCGGCGTTAGCCGCGAAGAACGCGTTCGTGCCGATCAGGATGGGCACGGCCAGCAGGCCGAGCCCCACGACGGCGAACAGCCCGATGATGCCCAGCACCAGGATCCGCGGCGCCCGCTGCTGCCGGGCCGTGCTTTGCTGCTGGGTTTCGGTCCGGATCAGGAGCCTGTTCGTCATGGCTGGCCCACACTGGACAGCTCGATGTCATTTACCTGCCAGCTGGTACCCGACCCGGTGAGCGTGATCGCGTACTGGCTGCTGCCGCTGCTGGTGCCCTTCGAGGTGACCAGGTGCTGCGTCCCGGTGACGATGAAGGTCAGGCTGGACGGGCCGAAGGCCCGTATCGAGTTGATCGCCGCGGTCCCGGTGGACGCCTGCTTCTGGTCGGTCCTGACCTTGACCACGCCCGGCGTCGAGTACAGGCCCCGCAGGGTGGCGGCCAGCTGCGTGGTGATCAGGCCGTTCATCCTGCCGATGTACTCGTCCGCGCTTTCGGTGTAGGTGTAGGTGTTGTAGGCGACGAGGAACTTCTCCGTCACCGTGGCCGCGGCGGCCAGGCCCTGCTGGGTGAAGGGCAGCCAGGAGTAGATGTCCACGCCGCCGGTCGCGGCCGGGGAGGCCGTGGCGGCGGGCGTCGGGGGCGGCGGCGAGGCGGCGGACCCGGTAGCCGACGCGGCGGGTGAGGCCGTGGGCTGGGCCTGCCCGTGCGAGTGGCTCACCTTGGGCAGGAGCAGCCAGTAGCCGAGCGCGGCCAGCACCACCACGACCACAGCGAACACGGCCTTCTGCTGGCCGGGACTGAGATCCACGGGGGCCGCCCGCTACTTGTCCCGGCGGATCGGGCGCAGCCAGAACGGCATGGCCGGCGGTTGGTCCTGGCCGTTGGAGCTCGTGCCGCCGCCCTGGTCCGCGGGCTCCGCGGGCGGGTTCGGCCTCGCCCTACCCCCTGATCGCTGGCGCGGGCCCGCGGTCGGCCATCCGCTGGCCGGCCAGGCCGGGCCGCCGCCGGCGGCCCCGCCGGACCCGTTCGATCCGCCGGAGTTAGCCGGGCGGGAAGCCGGGCGGGGAGCGGGTCGGCTGACCGGCGGTGCCGAGCCGCCCGCGCGGCTCTGGCTCCTGACCGGGTAGGACGCTGCCGATGGAGGGGGCGGCGGGGCGGGCGACGCCGCCCGCGGCCGCGGCCCCGTGCCCGCCGAGCGCCCCGTGCCCGCCGAGTGCCCGGTGCCCGCCGAGCGCCCGGCGCCGCGGGACCAGCCCGAAGCCGGCGCGGCCGCGGGGCCGGCCGGACCGTTCGGCCCCTTCGACCCGTTCGGCCCGCTGGCCGCGCCGGAGCCGGCCCTGGGCGGCAGGTCGAGCGGCGGGGCGACCCGCCCGCTGGCGCCGTCCGCCTCGGTCACGTTCCTGGCCCGGGCCGAGCCGACGCTGCCGCTGGCCCCGCTGGCGGCCCGGCGGGAGCCATCGCTCGTCTCGCCGTCCCCGTCCGCCGGGGGCGGCACCTCCGGCCGGAGCCGCGACGCGTAGCCGTCGCCGGTCCCGGCCTGGGCGGCGGTGGCTCCTGCTGCCTCGGCGGCCGCGGCGGTGCCCGCAACCACGCCGGCCGAGGCGCCGACGGCCACCGCGGCCGCCTGGCCCGGGTTCCGGCGTGCCCACCGAGCGGCCCGGTAGCTGGCCATGCCGGGGACGGCCGCGGTCGCGGCGTCGAGCGTGGACCGGCGGAAGGTGTGACTCGCCTCGCGCAGGCTGTACTCGGCCCGCTCCGTCGAGCCGATGGTGCCGTACCCGACCGCGGAGAACAGGTGCGAGAACGGCTTGCGGTAGATGAACACCGCCACCGTGACCAGCGCGATCATCAGGATCTTCAGCGCCCAGGGCAGCACCGCGTCCGAGGTGCCCATGATCAGGGAGTAGCAGTAGAGCAGCACCGAGAGCACGATCGCGATCGCCGCCGTTTTCATCAGCACGCCGACGAGCATCTCGAACCAGCGGATCGCGATGACCCGGCCGAACCCGGGATGGGTCCCGATGATCAGGAAGAACGGCCCGGCCACCAGCAGCAGCAGGAAGCCGAGCTTGAGCACGATCAGGGTCAGCGCGATCAGCAGGATGAGCAGCCCGGCCACCAGCGCGGCGAATATCGAGGCGAACGCGATCTCCAGCCGGGTGGTCCACTGGTTGCCCTGGAACAGCGGATAGACGGCCGGGTCCTGCTGCTGCATGGAGCTGGCGATGCCGCTGTAGGTGGACTGCTTGGCCTGGACCAGCGCGGTGCTCGGCGTCTCGTTGGCCGCGATCGCCTGCGCCCACAGCAGCTGCCGGCCGTACTTGTTGACCACGGTCTGCGGGCCGTTGGCGGTGGTCGCGTACTGCGTGCTGCCCAGCTCGCCGTACAGCCAGGGCTTGCACACCAGGACCGACCACAGCTCGTTGGCGTTCTCGTCCACCAGGGCGTTGCCCGAGGTATAGGCGAAGTTGCCGGTCACCGCCTGCGGGTCACCCTGCTGCACCGGCAGGCAGTTGCTGCTGGCCGGGACGGGCAGCTGGGAGAACGCGGTGTTGAGCACCTCGGTGACGCCGTTGGAGACGGTGGTCCCGACCCCGGTGAACGCGGCGGGCCGCCCGATCAGCGCGATGGCGGCCACGCAGGCCACCACCATCCAGAGCGTGCCCTCGATGGTCCGGGTGGCGCGCTTGCGGATCAGCCCCTGCCAGGCCAGCCAGATCGCGCCGAGGATGACCACCGGCGCCAGGTACGGGAAGTAGATGGCGTTGCCCAGCGCGCTGATCAGCCGGTTCACCGCGTCCTGCAGCCAGGTCAGGATGTTGTTGCCCGCCGCCGACTGGTAGACGGTGATCGTCACCCGGTCCAGCGATTTCGCCGCGTCGAAGACCATCCCGGCGACGTTGTTGCCGATCAGCGACGTCATGTCGGAGCACTGCAGGCCGTGCGCGGCCCAGAACTGCCCGGCTACCCCGTAGTTGTCGTACAGCGTCTTCCCGCCGGCCGCCGCGCCCGGCGGCTGGACCATCGCGTCGATGCCGCCGGTGGCCTGTTCTGGTTGCGGCAGCGCCGGCTGGCAGATGTTGTTCAGGTTGCCGACGATTCCGCTCGAGCCCTGGTTGCACAGCCCGACCAGCCCCCCGATGTCCCCGATGCCCGGCACCTGGCAGACCCCGCCGGGGATGGCCGGGGTGAGGTTGACCGCCGGACTGGCCTGGGCGGCGGCGGCGCGGGCCGCGTGGGGCGCGTGGACCGCATGGGTCGCAGCGAGCGCCGGGGTGGAGAACGCGAGCAATGCCACTGCGGGCAGCAGCACCAGGATGACCCAGCGTGAGATACGGCGGCGTGGCGGGGTGCAGTCAGCGCGGTCTCGCCCCGGGGATTCGTCGGCTTCGGGCGAGGCTGGCGAGGTAGCCATCGTTAGGGAGCTCCTGGTTCTGCGTTTACGAGGACGCTTCCGCCGCTCGCGTGCTGGCCGCGTCTGAGCCGGGGGGCCGGGCGTCTTCGTCCGGTGGCGGCTCGTCCGCGCTGGATTCCCTGCGTGTGGCCGGGCTGTGCCTGACCCGGGTGGGGTTGGTGTCGATCCAGTCCTTCAGTTCCTCCGAGACCAGGTCGACCCCGATCCGCCCGGCGCGGTCGTCCAGATCCCGGAAAATGCACTCGCCGTTGCCGAGCGAGCGAAGCACGGCCTTGTGCTCGTCGGACGGCGCGACCCCGAGCAGCGACATGACGTTCGCCACCTCGGCGCGTTCGGTCGAGCGGAACGCGAACACCCCGGACAGGCAGTTGGTCACCTGCTCGTTCAGCAGGTCACCGGCGTTCTGCGAGACCAGGATCAGCGCGGTGTTCCGCGACCGGCCCATCCGTGACACCTCGGGCACCAGCTTGGCGCCCTCGGGGGTCGAGGTGATCGCCCAGGCCTCGTCCAGGAAGATCGCCTTCGGCAAGGTCCGGTCGATGCCGTTGAGCAGCTTGCGGGCGAACTGGGAGACCAGGTAGAGCAGCGCCACCGACAGCCGCTGCTCGTAGGAGTAGTCGACCCGGCTGGTGTTGGTGTCCGGCAGCGTCAGGCCGGCCAGCGTGAAGACCGTGGTCCAGCCCTCCGCGTCGATCTGCTCGCCCACCGACGGGGCGAAGCAGAGCCGGGCCAGCCGCATCTCCGAGATCGACCGCATCACCGCGCCGGTGTTCTTCCAGGCCGGGTCGTCGGCCTCCTCCAGGTAGGCGATGACCTTGCCCAGGCTGGGCCGGTCCGTGTCGGCCACCGCGCCGACCGCCTGGATCATCGCGCTTTCCCGTTCCTCGCTCATCCGGGGCAGGAGCAGCCGCAGCGTCTCGGTGGCCATGGTCCGCCTCTCGGACAGATCCACGCCGAACGAGAACGGGTCGAGCAGCCCCGGCGCGGCCGAGTTCAGCGGCAGCACCCGGGCCTTGCGGCCCTGCCTGGTGAGGTACTCCACCAGCGACTCCGCGTCGCCCTTCGGGTCGATCACCGCCACCGTCGCGCCGCGCAGCGCCAGCTGGTAGATCAGCAGCATGGCCAGCGTCGTCTTGCCCGCGCCCGGCTCGCCGGTGATGGCCACCGCGGTAGGGCGGTTGCGTGCGGCCGCCAGCAGCGGGTCGAAATGCACGATCGCCCGGGCCCGGCCGAGGGTCTCGCCGATATACGGCCCGACCCAGCCACTAGTGCTGTCGGCCCGGTCGCCGAGCTCCACCGTCGCGGTCGGCATCCCGCCGGCGATCGTGTAAAGCGGCTGCCGCTGCACGTAGGAATTCAGCCGGATCCGCTCACCGGGCAGCGCCTCGCACAACAGCGAGAACTGATCTCCGGTGGAGTTGACCACGTCGATTCCGATATCACGGTAATGCTCGACGACCGCCTCCACTCGGCGGACGCATAGGTCCCTCGTCGGCGCCGCGACGATCAGCCGGTGCCAGCCGTAGACGAAAGGCAGCCGCTCCTTGGTAATGCCGTGCTCGAGCATCCTGGCCGCGGCGATCTGCTCGGCCAGCGCAATCGGCGCCTCCGCGCCCGCCTCCCGGATATGGGTATCCATGTCGCGCGCGTGCGCGAGCCGGCGGCTGACGTCCTTGCTCGCCTTGGCCGGCGGAATGAGCTTCATCCGCGAGCTGATTTCCAGCGGGAACGGCAGCGAATCGGAGAAATGCATCCACGGCTCGCCGTCGGGAAAGGACATTATGTCGGGAAAACGGGCAAATGACAGGAAAGCGGCGTAGGCCTCTCCCGACATATGCTCAAGGCGCAGCAGGGTCCGCCCGTTGTGGATCTGCCCCTCGAAGAGGGTGTCGATCTCCCCCAGCCCCCATCGCCGGCGCCTGGTCGCCGACGGCAGCGGCTCCCCCGCCGTCTGCATGAGCGTGTGCTGGATCAGCCAGGCGATCTCGCCGGAGGTCGCGTGCCGGGCCGCCAGCGCGCTCGCGTTCAGCGCCCGGCCGAGCCGCTCGGCGTTTTCCGTCCACTTGGCGGTCTCCGCCGAGCCGACCGCCTCATCGCTGAGCCCGAGCTCTTTCTCGCCGCGGGCGTACACGCCGCGGAACTGGGAGAGCACGCCGCCGGACAGCTGGGCGCGCACGCCGCGCTGGCCCAGCCGGACCCCGAGGTAGATCTCCTTGGCCCAGAAGTCCTTGGCCCAGACGTGCTGGTAGGTTTGCTCCAGGTACTCCCGCCAGCCCGGGCCGCCGTCCGAGGTCGCGTCCAGGCCGGTCGCCCACGAGTGCGCCGGGTAGGACCGGTGCGCGATGCGCAGGTGCACCTCGGCGTCCTGCATCCTGATCGCGGCCAGCGCCACCGTGATGTTGGTGGCCAGCGCCTCCCGCTCCTCGGGGGTAGTGAACTCGTACGACACCGAGGGGAGCCGGTAGTAGGCCCAGGCGTGGGTGTCGGTGAGCAGGATCCGGTCGTCGAAGTACCTGATGCTCAGCCGGGAGCGGCCCCGGGAACCCTTCGACCCCTTAGTCCGCGTGCTCACCTGCGTTCCTTCCCGGGACGGGGGTGGCTGCGGCCAGGCCCGCGACGAGCACGCCGGCCAGGGCCGTGTAGGCCAGCCTGGTCTGCGGCTGCAGGGTCGTCTGCTGGTGCGGTCCCGGACGCGAGGACAGGAGATCATCCCACGGCACCCGGACGATGGCCCGGCAGCGACCCCTGGCCACGGATTCGGCCCGGAGCACGTCCTCCTGGGTCCGCCTGCTCACGCCGTTGACGACCGTGACGGCGCGGTTCGCCAGCTCGCCGTGGCCGTGCGCGCCGAGCCACTGCTGCGTGTTGGCCAGCGAGGTCGCCGACTCCGGGCTGGCGGGGGCGACCAGCACCAGCTGGTCGGCCGCGGCGAGCACCCGGGTCAGGCCGGAAGCCGCCGGGTCGATCATGGTCAGCTCGTACCGTTCGGCCAGCAGGGCGGCGAGCCGCCGGAAGTCATCGCCGCCCAGAGCGTGCGCGGCGATGTTACGGCCGTTGCCCGGCAGATCGGCGATCACATCCAGCCGGGCGCCGGGGCCGGGCTGGCTGGTCTGGCCCGGCTGGCCGGCGAGCAGCGCGTACACCGAGGCGGCGGGAGAGCGGCGGGCGGCCAGCGAGGTGGGACCCGGGTTCAGGTCGAGCGCCGCGACCCGGACGCCGCGCACCGCGGCGAGGATGTGGCTGGTCATCAGGGCGGTCACGGTCTGTCCGGCACCCCGGGTGCAGCCGAGCACGACGATCAGGCGCGGGCTCGCCAGCGGCAGCCTGGCCCGGTCGCGATCCATCGCCTCCTGATCCCGCTTGCCCGGCCCCTGGCCACCGGCCACCACCTTGACCTGGCGTCGCCAGCTCACCTCGTCGCCGCAACCCGGGCCGCTCAGCGCGCGCTCGATGGATGGCAGCGGGCGCTTCCGCTCCACGCCGACGGCGCTGGCCGCGACCGGCGGCGTCTGGGGCGCGGGAGCCTCGGCTTCGGGCGCGGGTGCCTCGGCTTCGGGCGCGGGTGCCTCGGGCGCCCGGACTTCTGGCGTCCCGACTTCCGGTGCGGGCGCCTCGGCCGACGGCGGGGGCGCTTCCACCTCGGGCGCGGGCGGCGACGGCTCGGCCGGGGCCGCCGGACGTGCCTGGGCGCGGAGCATCCAGCGTGCCGCGGGCCTGGACGTCGGCGCGGATGCTTGCGGCCAGGCGGGAGCGGCCTGGGCGGAGTCTTCCGCTGACGGTTGCGGCGAGCCGGACGAACGGTCGGGCCTGCGTCCCAGGTTCGGCATCAGTCCGGACAGGTGCCTGCGCGCCGAGGCGATCCCGGAACGAGGCGGGGCGGCAGAATCGGCGCCTTCCTGACCTTCTCCGCCGGGCGCCGGCTCCGTGCTGGCGGCGGGTTGGGGACCGGCATCAGGCTCGGGCGCGGTGTCGGCCTCGGGGAACGGGCCGGCCTCCGGGAACGGGCCTGCGTCGGGGAACGGGCCTGCCTCGGGGAACGGGGTGGCCTCGGGACGCGGGGCGATCAG
>Ga0306924_10007356_pt1 | contig 11048 bp, 10 predicted proteins | sample sta12Can44000111_FD_203756 | JGI IMG/M metagenome (GOLD analysis project Ga0306924, IMG submission 203756) | Lab enrichment of tropical soil microbial communities from Luquillo Experimental Forest, Puerto Rico - statanox.12C.anox.44.000.111 (v2)... | ecosystem: Environmental > Terrestrial >...
CGCCGGTAAACCCGAAGCTTCTGCCGCCATTTGGCCGATCAAAGGTCCAGGCGACAATTTCCTGACGTCCTGGAAATTGCCTGGCGGCTTCGGTTTTCCGCACGTTGTCCGGCGGTGTCGATTGCAAAACCGGGGTTACCGTCTTCTGCTCCGGTGCAAACCGGATGTTGAAATACCATTCATCCTGAATTGCAAATGGCTTCACGCCGCGGGTGACCGCGTGTTCCGGTAAACTTTTGAAGTCGGCTTTCCAGTGCGGATTGGTGGAAAACCCGGTTTCGTAATATCCTCCCAGCCAATCTAAAACATGAGCGCTTTGGCTCTTGGGGTATTCCACGGCGTAATGCAAATTGACAAAGCCGACACCGGCATCCATCAGTTTCTGCACGATATCACGATGGTTTTCCTGGATAATCGGATGGCCGCCGCCCCCGTCCATATAGAAGACCACAGTCTTGGCCCCTTCAAATATTTTGGGATTTTTGGGCCAACCGTCCCGCGCCATGACGGGGAAAACATCCGGCGTCTGTCGCAACAATTTCATTAGCAGGGCGCAACCGGCAAAAAATTCGTGATCGCCCGGTCCGTGGCTTTGCTTGCCCGCGACCAAGACGATTTTGGCCGGGTTGGGGTCGGTGGGTTGGACTTCCAACGGGACGGTTGACTGGTCGTAGGGATCCACATCGGTGGACCGGGCCGTGGCGCCGCTCCAAAACATCCCGGCAACGGCCAGAACGATCAACCCGCAGTTCCGCAATTTCAACATTTGCATGGCGCGCTCCTTATTGGGATTAATTCTTGCACTATAAGATTGTATTCGGGTGGTTTTGATCCGGCCGCACGCGCATCGCCAATCGAATGCCACCGCGGGCAGGTTCCTCAACAAGGTTGATGGAGTCCGGCCGAAGATTTAATGTTGTCAATCCATTCAGCAATCGTTGGCGGTAACCTTGGCTGCCGACCAGCAAGCCCCCGGCCAAGGCAATGGGTAAAGATGCTTTTTCCAGACCTAATTGTCGGGCGGCGGCAGCGGCCGTTTCGGCCAAGATGCGCGCCTCATTCTCGACGATTGTCCGCGCCACCGGATCTCCCATTTCGGCAGCGGACAGTACCAAAGTAGCCAAGCCGGCCAGGGTCGCTCGGTCCCGACCGCTTTGATAGACGACACCAATCAATTCCTGCGGATTTTGCAAACCGAATTGAGTTAGGAAATCGTCGGTAAGCTTGGTGGCTGGGCCACGCCCGTCGGCGGCCCGCGTGACCGCGTGGAGTCCTGCAAGAACCAGCTTATACCCGCTTCCTTCATCTCCTAGTAAGTATCCCCATCCGCCGGCACGTGCGGTCCGGTTGTCTGAAGTCTTGGCATAGGCAATGGAACCCGTGCCTGAAATAATCGCCAAACCCCAACCATCCGGCGTACCTGCCGCCAATAGGAGATCAGCGTCATTCGTTACCATGACTTCAGTTGCCAGATTGATGCGGCCGGCCCAATTTCGGACGAGTGCCTGTTCGGGCAGCCGTCCTGCGCCGGACAGCCCCAAGCAAGCCCGGACTACCGGAGCTCGTACGATTCCTGCGGCCGAAAAAGCCCGGGCCACCGCCTCATCCAACGCTGCCAATGCTTTTTCTGAACCGACCGCCTGCAAATTGGACGGACCCGCCTGTCCCCGCCCGAGAATGACAATGGGTGGAAGGTGCGGGGAGGATTCTACACGACCCGAATTTGGAAAATCGGCTGCTCTGGCGGCTAAAAGGGCCACAGTGTGAGTTCCGCCGCCGTCGATCCCCAAAAACAAGTTTATCCGCGGTTTCGCCGGTGTAGAAATTCTTGAAATGATTCTGCCGATGTCCAACGCGCTTCGAACTTGTCCTCCCACCGCCGCCAGCCGTTGTCGTGCCTCGTCGGCGGAGATCTGCGCCCAATGAGATACCAACGATGTTTTTAATTCGCCGGCGCATTTTTTAAGAAGTTCGGCGCTTTCATCAACCGCGAGACCCGTGAGAATGCGGACAATCCGATTCGTTCGGACCAGCAATTTGGAGTTGGTCGCCCGCAAATCTACCATGAGATTGCCGAACGTTTTGCCCAGGCGGATCATCGCGCCGGTGCTCAGCATGTTCAGCACCATCTTGGTCGCGGTGCCGGCCTTGAGGCGAGTGGAGCCACTCAACACCTCGGGCCCAACCACAGGGGTGATGGCCAGGTCGACTGCCCGGCTCAAGTCGGAATCCGGGTTACAAGACAGCCCGATGCGGTAGGCTCCAATCGTCTTGGCAAAATTAGCCGCACCAAGTACGTAAGGGGTACGTCCACTGGTGGCGATGCCAACGACGACATCTTGTGCCGAAAGCTGCAGCGCTTGCAGATCGCGCTCGGCAAATTCCGGATGATCTTCGGCGCCTTCGACGGCTCGGGTGAGCGCGGCGGTTCCGCCGGCAATGATGCCGACAACTTGCTCCGGCGGTGAATTAAAAGTGGGTGGACATTCAGTTGCGTCGAGCATGCCGAGCCTTCCGGAGGTTCCAGCGCCGGCATAAATCAGCCGGCCCCCGTTCCGCAAACAATCCGCAATGATCGTGATGGCCCGGGCAATCGCCTCGGCCTGGGAGGCGACCGCCGCGATTACCTCGGCGTCCTCCGCGTTCATTAGTTGCACGATTTGCAATGGGTTGAGTTCATCCAGATTTGTCGAGGCCGGGTTTCGACCTTCGGTCTGCAGATGATCCATGATTCGCTTTCAGGTGATCGACCGCCAGTGCGGTCGCCACGGTGACGATGCTTCCTATAGGGGCATACCAAGGCCAGGCCAGACCTTGCCGGCCCAAGATCGAAGGCAACCAAACCGATAATACCGCCAGGAAACCGGCCACCAAACCGGCGAATGCCGAGCCGGCGGCTACCGGCCGTTTCCAGCTTCCCAAGATAAATAAACCCAAAATCATTCCGGTCGTAAAGCCCGCCACCGCCAAGACCTGATCCACGACACTGCGTGCGCTGTTCAGATATAGCGCGCCGAGCGCGACTGCGATACGAATCATCCCCCAAACACTAGTCATCACCCTGGAGACTAGCAAATAATGGCCTTCCTGCCGACCGGGACGCAAAGGCTGATAAAAGTCGGTCACAAAAGCGTTGGCCGAACTATTCAACGATGAAGACAAGGTAGCCATGGAAGCGGATAGAACCGCTGCAATAACCAGCCCAACCAGGCCATGTGGTAAGCGTTCCACGATAAAAAGTCCGAATACCTCATCATTTCGGGTGCCCCTGGGAATCGAAAGTAGACGTTTGTCAAACATCACAAAGAGCCCGACGCCGATCAATAAAAACAGCAAAAATTGCAGCATCACAACCACGCCGCTCAATATCAAGGCCGCCCGTGCCTGGTTCAGGGAGCGGCTCGAGAGATACCGTTGCACCATCATTTGATCCGCTCCGTGGCTGGCCATCGTGAAGAAAGTTCCGCCGATCAAACCGGCCCAGAGGGTATAAGGTAAATGCCAGGAAGCGGATGGGTTGATAACAACCAGTTTTTGGCTTTCCTTTGCCGACTGCAGAAAATCGCTAACCCCTCCCGGCAGAAAGCGGAGGATACAAGCAGCGGCAACGGTCGCACCGACAATATAAATTGTAAATTGGATCAGGTCGGTCCAGATGACGGCCTGAATTCCACCCAAGTAGGTGTAAATCATCGTCGCAATGCCGATGACCAGCAAGGATACCCGACTGTCCCAACCCGTGAACTGCTGTAACAGCAAGCTGGCGAGATAGAGGCGCAGCCCATCAGCGATCGCCCGCGTGAGGAGGAATATACCGGAAGCAGCCCGCTGGACGGCGGGGTTGAACCGCTCGCGGAGCAACTGATAGGCGGAAAATAATTCCCCGCGCAAATATTGAGGGAGCAAAAACCAGGCGATCAACATCCGGCCGATTATGTAGCCAAACGCCAATTGCAAAAAGGTCAGGTTTCCGCCCGGATTGGTTTCATCCCCGGGATTGTAGGCCAGACCCGGAACGCTGAGAAACGTCACGGTGCTTGTTTCGGTCGCCACAATGGAAATGAGAACGAGCCACCAGCTCACATTGCGATCGCTGACAAAATAAGTACGGAGGTTTTTTTGTCGGCCGGTAAACCAGGCACCGATGAAGGTCGTGCCAAGGATATACACGGCGACAATCGCGACATCGACCGCGGCCAAGTCGGTTTTCATGCTTAATACAAGAGATAATCCCGGCGGCGCTCGCGGAAGTTTGATTCGTCCGACTCCCAGCCGTGCGATATGTCGCGCCAGGATAAACCCCTTTCCAAGGCCAGGCGTTCCCGATCGCTGCCAAACAATAAATCGATGGCCAAACGATCAGCAACAAATTCATACGGAGTGCGGCGCCAGTCGAAATGGCCGGCTGATTGCCGGTAATATTCCGCAAGAACTGCCAGGCCGGAGCGCACCGGCTGGAACGTCTCTCGATCCGTAACGTGAATTTGCACTCCGCCGCAAACACTCCCGGCAAACTTGTGAAAGGTGGGCTGGAACCGAACTGGGCGGAAAAAAACTCCCGGTAACGCTTCATCATTTAGTCTTTTGGCCGCCTCCGGGCCATTGATCCAAGGGGCGCCTGACAACTCAAACGGCCGGGTGGTTCCGCGCCCTTCTGAAATGTTTGTCCCTTCCAAGAGGCACTGGCCGGGATAGACAAATGCCGTTTCCAATGCCGGCATGTTGGGCGAAGGCATAACCCAGGGCAAGTCGGTTTGGGAGAAATCCATGGCGCGCTGCCAACCCTCGCAAGGAATTACCAGCAACTCTCCGGGCAAATTTCGTCCGGCCTTGTAGAGCAGAGCCAATTCGCCGATGGTGAGGCCGTGCCGGGTAACAATCGGATGTATCCCGACGAAACTTTCCCAACCGGATTTGAGAACCGGTCCCTCGACAGACTCCCCGCCCAGTGGATTGGGCCGGTCCAGGCTGCCTCGAAACACAGCAACATTGTGGCCTGAAAGGTGTAGTAGCGGCTGCCGATATCCTGTAAATCGATTACCAGCGCGTCGAGACCGCGGAGCATTTCCGGGGTCGGTTGCAGGCTATCGAACGTGGCCCCATAAAGACTGATCACGGCGGTTTGGAGGTGAACGTCCCGTCCGTTTACTACCGCGATTAAATCCTGGGCTGCCCCTTCGAAGCCATGTTCCGGACCAAATAGGACGGCCAATTCCACGCCGGGTGCTTCGGCGAGCAATTCTGCCGCCGAGCGCAAGCGATCATCCACCGCGGCCGAGTGTGTCACGACGCCAATTCGTTTGCCCTTCAGGGGCGCGAACATTTGATCGCGCAACACCGTGAGGCCAGTCCGCACGCGTGGTTTTTGGGAAATTGGCAATCGGCACTCCCTCACCACCGCAGCGCGGACGGAAAATATTCGTTAATCAGGTCTTCGTAGAACGGCCGCAATTGAGCCACGTTCGGGCGCTTGGAGCTTTTGGTATAGAGATCGTACGGATTGAAGGCGCGGACCCATTGGAGCAATTGCTGGTCCCGCTGATTCATCAGGTGCGTATAGGCCCCTTCCCGATGGGCCGCGTAGAAGGAGTGATAGCGAATCATCGCCAGGGCTTCATCCGGCAAATAGTCCTTCACGACGTGATACAGATACTCGTCATGGCCCCAGGAGAGATGAAGGTTATTCAGCCCGGCGTTTTCCCGGTAAATGCCGCACGGGGTTTGGTACTCGGGAACTCGGCGATCGGGATTGTCCGCGAAGAATTCGGGAAAAACGATCCGGTCGGAAAACGCGCAGCCGACGGGGAACGTGTCGCCCACGACCGCCCATTGCAGCTCGCCGAATAAGCAGAGCACTTTTCCGAGATCGTGGATCAATCCGGTCAAAATGAACCAGCGCGGCCGGCCGTCTCTGCGAATTGCCTCGGCCGTTTGCAGCAAATGCTCGATTTGGCTGAGGTCGATGTCCGGGTCGCTGTCATCAACCAGCGTGTTGAGAAATTCCATCCCTTCCCAAATACTCATCCGGCGTTTGTCGAGCGAAAGATACTCCTTCTTTTTCGTTCGCACAAAATCCAGGGTCTGGCAGCGGTGATTTTGTTGATAAAACTCCCGAACTCCGGGCCGGACGTTTCTGCGGTAATCCCGAAACTCTTCTGCCTTTTTGTGCGGATTCGTTGTCTGGAAATTGTCGGCGGATTCCTGCGCGGGATATCGTTCCTTCAAGAATTCATCCCATTGATCCAAATTGTCGAGAGGCCCGGGCGCATTGTTCAAAGGATTTGCATTCACGGGTATTAATCCTTTTCGTTATTCGACTTTTTCTGTATCCGATATAACTTGGATTCGGTGCGGATAAACAGGCTGCCGTGGGCAATGGCGGGAGTGGCCATACACAATTCATCGAGACTATTTTTGGCCAGCAAGCGATATTCCGGGCCAGCTTGAAAAACAAACGTGTCGCCATCCTCGCTCAGGCAAAAGAGTTTACCATCATAAGCCCACGGAGAGGAAGTGAAACCGTTGGCGCCCGGACCGATCCGCTGATCTTTGTAGATTTCCTTGCCTGTTTTTGCTTCGCTGCAGCAAAGGAAGCCGCGATCCTTGAGCACGTAGAGGTAATCTCCGTAGAGCAAAGGCGACGGATTGTAGGAGGCTCCCTGTTTTTGCGACCAGGCGATGTATTGATTGCTGATTTCGTCTCCCTGCAGACTTATGTCACCCGCAGCTCCCGGCCGAATTGCGTATACCGGTCGCCTCGGGCTCATGACGTAGCCGGAGGAGATGTACAGGTAGCCGTTGGCCGTAAATGGGGTTGCAATGGTTATGCCGGACATCCCCGACAGTTCCCATAATAGCTTGCCGTCCAGGTCGTAAGAGCGGACCTTGCCGCTCCCGGGGGTCACAATCTCGTTGCGTTGTCCGTTTTCCCAGATAAAAGGCGTGGACCAATTGGTTTTTTCATCACGGTCCACCTTCCAGATTTCTTTGCCGGTGGCGGCGTCCAGGCAAACCAGGAATGATTTCTCCTCATTATCGTTCACGATATAAAGCCGGTCCTTGTACAAAACGGGCGAGGCGGCCGTGCCCCAACTGAGGCGCGTGCGATAATTGCCGAGTTTCTTTGACCACAATTCTTTGCCGTCGAGGTCGAAACAAAAAATCCCCCGGTTGCCGAAATAGGCGTAAAGGCGTTTCCCGTCGGTGACCGGAGTTTCCGAGGCGAGAGAATTCTTGATATGATGGGCAAATTCCGGAAGTCCTTTGTGAACCATTTTCTCCCAGGCAATCCTGCCGGTTTCAACATCGAGGCAGTACACCATCCAGCGATGCACGTCCGTTGATGGTTTGGTCCGTTCGCCAAGGAAATACAACCCCTTTTGGGCGGCTTCGTATTTTCCTTCATTAATGACTGATGTCAGAAAGATCTTTCGGTCCCATACGATGGGTGAAGACCAGCCGCGCCCGGGAATTTCGGTTTTCCACGCGACGTTTTGCGTAGTGCTCCAGGTATCGGGCAGGTTGGCTTCTTCCGAAGTTCCCAGTGCCTTGCTGCCGCGGAATTGCGGCCAGTTGGCATCGGCCCTTCCGTCGCCGGCCATCAGACCAATTGCGAAAAACAAAGCGAATTTGCGAAGCATGGGAATCTCCTCCAGAAAGGATTATTGATCCAACTCATAAGCTACCTTAAACCAGCGCTTTACTTCGTCATCGATGTCCTCGAGCCTGGTAATCGGGATGCGATGACTAATGCGATCACCTTTGGCAAAACCGCCGGTGTCGATGAGCCGGCCAGTGGCCTTGGCGTCCTTCAAGGCAAAACCCATGTCGATCCGGGTAAGGGTGGCCGGCTTGATCTGGGCGAAGACATGATTGCGGTAGAGCGGCACAATTGTTTTGCACGGACAAGCCTTGACGTCCTTGCCTGTTTTGAATCCCATTTGCAATAGCGCCTCGTAGAGGGGACGCAAGCCGGCTTTTCCTCCCGAGAACATCTGTTGGACATAATCTTCCGCGGCCGCCAAGTATGCGTCCGGATCACTATCTTCCAAGCCCTTGCCTTCGGCGCGTTCGGCAATCCACCAAGCCGAGTTGGTGCCAAGACCATAGTTCTTTTTGAGCCAATCCCGGCGTTCTTTCTCGGTAGGCGGCCCTTCTTTTTTGACGAGATGCAGCCACTGGTCGAGCGATCGACCGGTTTTTTCGGGCAAATCGGCGATCCATTTTTGTACCATCACCACGCCGGGATGGACGCTATACGTTGATTTTTTTTGGGTTTTTGGAGATTTTCGCGCCATGGAAACGCCTTTCGGAAGGAATGAAAATGATGGATCATTCTATCCGAAAGGGATCAGGGTTTCTCCTTGTTTTTCGGCTCCGCATCTTTTTTGGCGCCGAGATTCCGGAAATACCCTTTGGCAATGTCGCGGGCGGCCTTGGGGATGCGCTGTTGCTCGATAGCTTCGGGCGCTTCCTGGCTGGCCTGTTTTACCTCGCCGACCATTTCGGCGGAAGTTTTTTTCTTGAAGTTCTGGCCGGGAGCGTAGCCATCGAACAACTTTTTGCCCTTGGGATCAAAGTCGCTTTTGACTTTGGAATCGAAGGATTTGGTTTCTCCGTCCTTGCCCATGGGCCGTCGCCCGGAAGCCGGGTTCGGTCCGCCGGTGGCATCGTCCTGCCGCCCTGCTTCAGAGTCAGACTGACCCTCGCCGGTGCCGCGTCAGCAGGAATCCTTGGCGTCCTGAAGACGCTGCAATTGTTCGCGCAAATCCTGGAGATCCTGATCCCGGCCCTCCAGTTCCGACAATTGTTCCGCGGCATCGGAGAGGCCCTGCGATGCTTCTTTGTTGCTGCCGTTTTGCAAGGCTTGCCGGCACTGGCCGAGTTGACTGGCCAGCTTTTGCAGGTCCTTGAGTTTGTCTGAATCTTCTTTCAAGTTTTGCAGTTCCCGTTTGAGGGCATCGGCGTCGAGCTTGCCTTCTTTGTGGAGTTTCTTGAGTTCCTCTTGTTTGTCTCTTTGTTCTGCGAGCCGTTCCAATTTCTTTTGCGTATCCTCGAGTTGCTTGGCGAGGTCTTGTTTCTCTTTATTGGAGAGTTGATTTTCCTTCAGTTTCTTGGCCAATTTCTGGATTTCATCCTTGGCCTGATCCAATTTGCCTTCCGCCAAAGCTTTTTGCAGGTCTCTGGCCGGCCCCTCGCGATTGCCGTCCTGGTTGGCAAGGCGGTCAAGTTGCTGAAGCTGGTGCCGAATCGAGTTAGAGCGTTCGGCCATCTCTTTTTCCTTGTTCTTCGCCTGGTCTTCGAGGGCGGTCATTTCCTTGATGCGTTCCCGAAGCTGTTCCTTGGTAGACCGGGGACGATTGGCAATCCGATCGAGTTCGGCTTCAATGTTCTTCAGGTCTTCGGAAGGAGGTCTGTCGTCGCGCGGTCTGGGGGAGGCCTTCTTCTTCAATTGGTTGAGTTTTTGCTCGATTTCGACGGCGTTTGGCGGGGCTTCGGCCTTTTTGTCGTCTGCAGGAATATTGGCATGAGTCGCGGGAGGTTGGTAGTAAAAAGCGGCGACGGCTAAAATCACGGCAGCAACCGGCATGATCCCGGCAAGCCAGGATACCGTCACTGGAAACTTGGAGCGCATGTCGAGATCCGCAAGGCGCTGGTTCACATCGGCCAATAAGGCTTGCCCGGCCGGCGTATTTTCCTGACCCGGTTCCAGCGAGAGCGAGGTGGTGACGCGCTCCTTGAGGCCGAACTTCTCATCGATCATCAAGGCCGCCGCCAAATGCGAGGGCCTCTTATAAAGGGCCAGCACGATGGCCAAAACGGTGGCCACGGCCATTGTTCCGCCGGCAACGACCAGGCGCAGCCACTCGGGCGGGCTTTCCAGGAGGTAATGCTGGCCGACGAACCAGCCTGCGCTCAGCGCCAGCGCCCCGGCCCAACTCCAGAGCAGGCAGCCCAAAAAGGTTTGCAGGAAGAGGCGCCGACTGGCGCGAGCCATTTGCTGTTGGAGAGTGGATTGCTGCGGCCGAGGCATGACAGGGTCTCCGATTGGCCAATTCCGCTAGCCCGTCAAACTTGTTCTCCGGCCAGATTAACCGGCCGGGAGACTCGCTAAACTGAGAATAACGCCACTCCTAGTATATGCTGGCCCCGGTCTTTCGAGCAAGAGTGGTAAGTATTAAGTGGTGAGTGGTGAGTAGTGAGTGGTAACACCACTCACGACTCACTAACCCTTCCTATCCTTCGCGTGCCAGAATGTCATCGACAGTCCAGTCGGTTTTCGGTTCAACCAGGCGGAAATGAATGGTTTGCGGTCCGATTTTGTCGGCGTACAAAAAAAGCTCGGTCCCACAAGCGGGACATTGGTGGTGGCCCATGGAAACGGCGAAACCCTCGGTCCCGTCTTCGCATTCCGGGCGAAGCTCGATTGCGCCTTTGCAGTGAGGGCAAGAAAATTTCAACAGAATCCGGTTCATCATTTACACTCGCATATTAATCGGGAGTCCGCTCCCACGCCGATGGAAATTCATCCTCTTTCAGGCGGTATTTCAGTATTGCTTCGGTGAATGGCCGCACGGCCCGGGCGTATTCGCGGAATGCGGTAGTCAGGTCTCCTTTCTTGGAGGCGGCTTCGGCCTGCTCGCGGTGACTCTGGTTGGCGGACCAGTCGACATCCCAGTTTTTTTCTTTGGCAAACCGGTTGAGAGCTCTTTCGGCTCCGGCCATGTTTTCTACGAGCGGCCTTTCGATCCGGCACTGGGTTTGCCGGTAAATCCTGAGTTCCCGCGGTTCCGGGTTGAAGGTACTCGAAATGCGCTGCTCCCGGAAGTAATTGAGCGCCAGGCCCGCCAATCCAGCGACGATCGAAAGCGTAGCCAGGGCAAAGGTATATTTGCTGATCGAATGTTGCGAGGCACTGAGAACGGCGGACTCGGCAGCCATCAGGACGCCCACAAAAAGAGCGATGAAGGGCCACCAAGCGTGGAGCGTGAACCGGGAACCGTGGGGCGTGGGGCGTGGGGCGTGGGGCGCCAAGAGCCATGGTCCAC
>Ga0306924_10007357_pt1 | contig 11048 bp, 12 predicted proteins | sample sta12Can44000111_FD_203756 | JGI IMG/M metagenome (GOLD analysis project Ga0306924, IMG submission 203756) | Lab enrichment of tropical soil microbial communities from Luquillo Experimental Forest, Puerto Rico - statanox.12C.anox.44.000.111 (v2)... | ecosystem: Environmental > Terrestrial >...
TTCAGGTCCTTCTTCTGCGCATCGGACAGATCGCTGACCGCCAGCCCGACCAACTGGGCGGCTGGCGATGACTTGGGCTTGTCTTCCTTCTGGGACGTCGGGCGGATCGGCTCGGGTTCGAACTCGGCCACGGTGACACTGAGGTCACGCGAACCACCCTTGCGGAAGACGGTGAGCGTCGCCCGACTGCCCGGCTTGGTGTTGCCCACCAGACGCTGCAGGTCGGTGGCCCGCTCGATGACCTTGCCGTCGAACTTGGTGATGATGTCGCCCGCTTCGATGCCGGCCTTGTCGGCGGGCGATCCCCCTTCGACGCTACGCACCAGCGCGCCGATGGGCTTGCCCAGGCCGATGGACTCGGCGACGTCTTTGGTGACCTGGTCGATCTGCACACCGACGCGTCCACGCGTGACGCGCCCGGCCACGCGCAACTGCTCGCTCACGCGCATCGCTTCGTCGATCGGGATGGCGAACGAAATCCCCATGTAGCCGCCCGAGCGCGAATAGATCTGGCTGTTGATGCCTACCACCTCGCCGCGCATGTTGATCAGCGGTCCGCCCGAGTTGCCCGGGTTGATCGCCACGTCGGTCTGGATCAGCGGGAGGTAGTCGCCGGTGTCGCGCTGCTTGGCGCTCACGATGCCTGCAGTCACGCTGCTTTCCAGGCCGAACGGTGAGCCGATGGCCAGTACCCATTCGCCCACGCGCAGCCGGTTCACATCACCGATCTTGACCGTCGGCAGCCCGGTGGCTTCGATCTTGACCACGGCGACATCGGTGCGCTTGTCTGCACCGACGATGCGCGCCTTGAACTCGCGCTTGTCGGTCAAGGTGACGATCACCTCATCCGCCCCGTCGACCACATGCGCGTTGGTCATCACAAAACCGTCGGGCGTGAGGATGAAGCCGGACCCCAGGCCGCGCGTCTGCTCCTCATCGGGCTGTTGCGGACGGTTGGAGCGCGGGCCTTGGCGCGGACCATTTGGCATCGGCTGGCCGAAGAAGCGCCGGAAGAACTCCTGCATGTCCTCGTCCATGTTGCCGGGCGGTGTGCCCGGCTGCCGCACGCGCTCAAGCGTCCGTATGCCCACCACCGCGGGGCCGACCTGCTCGGCCAGATCCGCGAAGTCCGGCAGGCTGCGCGTGGGTACCACCGGGGCCGGCTGCGCCGGTGCCATGCCGACGCCCGCGACGGCCAGTGCCAGCACCATGCCCCAGGCGCGCGCCTTTTTCCAATCGATCCAGTCCATGTCGACCTTTCCAGAAACGATAGATGCTGAGAACGGGAAGAAGCCAAAAGGTTCAAGCCACCTGTGGCCTGGTTCTCCCGCTACTTGCGTCGCTCGAGGCCTTGCGCGAACGCACGCAGCGTTCGCGGCGGCACTTCGCCCACCGCGGTCAGCCACCAGTCGTGGATGCGGTGCGTCAGCGTGTCCGTGGCGCCGGTGGCGAAGAGGGTTTCCTGCCCGTGCCGTCGACCGTCGAACTGCTCGACGAACAGGGACACTGCAGCCAGCCCATCCGAAAAGATCCATTGCATGGTGCCTTCGGGTGTGGGCGCCCCCATGATCGGCCGCCTGTAGCAGCTGACCGGCTTGAACCCCGCGGGCACGGATTTCAGCTGCCAGCCTTCGGCTTCAGCGGTGGTCTTGACCACCTCCGCTCGCTCCACACGCCAGCCTTCGGTCGCCGACATCATTCGGATCAGACTATCGGTGCGAACCGGCGCATCGAGCACCAGTTCGGAGAAAGCCGACTGCTCCAGCACGCCGCCGTCCGTATCCAGCGTCTGCAGCTTCACCACCAGACCCGACTTCTTCTCGCTCCAGATGCGATAGCCCCAGCGTAAATTGTCCTTGGGCACGAGTTGCACCACTTCCGCCTCGAATCCAGCCACCCGGTCGGTGCCGAGGCGGCGCGCCAGGTAATAGTCGGGAATCGAGCTGGCACTGCTCTTGATCAGGTTGGTGAAAATGCCCAGCGACTCCCGCCGCTCGGTGCGCACCACGCGCGACTCCGGCAGGAAGGTCACGACCTGTTCGTTGCGTCGAAAGACAGATCGCGGCGCGCCGGTGAGCAACTCCACCCGCTCGACCTGCACATCCCCTTCGGACGCATGCCAGATCCGGGCGCTGGACATGCCGCCATTGTTGACCGTGAGCACAAAGGTGCCGACGTAGCTGCGCAGGCGCGCGGCGTCATGCATGCGTGCGAGCCACTCCGCCACGCCACGCTCGGGGCTCTGGCCCCCGTCACCGGGCACCGACGGTACCGAGGCCGGTTCGCCATGTGCCCAGTTCAATCCGAACCCGAGCCCGAAGGCAAGCAGGCCCCGGGTGAACACGCGCTTGGAGGGAATGGACTGGTTCATGGCGAGGCGCACGTTGTCAGCGCCCCTGCCCATCGAACGCGGCGTTACGCAGGTACCCCGCCGGAGCCACCAGTGCGGCACCGCCGAGCTGGCGGTGCGCGGCCATCAATTCATCCAGCCGCGGATCGCGGATCATGACGCCCCGCTCGCTGCCGGCCAGCACGGTGCCATCGGCGGTCACCGACGGCATCGAGGCCGCCGCCAGTTGCCCGGCGTCCTGCCTGCCCGTTGTCAAGGCCGCCGACCACACGATGGCGCCGATCGCAGCCACGGACGCGAAGCCGGCCACCAGCTTCCACTGGAAACTGCTGTCGTTCGCAGCGGGCACGGTGGCGCGCTGCGGCAGCACCTCGGACGAAGGCTGCGGCGGCACAAGGGCCCGCGCCTGGAAGGCCGGGATGCTTTCCTGCTGCAACCGCACCTGAAGCCGGCTCAGAAAAACCTGCGCTGGCGTGCCGGCCGCCAGCTCGCTCGAGCGAAGCACGTCGCCAATCAGGTGGTAGGTATGCCAGGCTTCGCGCGCGGACTCATCCGCCGCCGCCAGCTCCATACCTTGCGCCCAGGCTTCGCCTTCGAGCCGTCCGTCGGCCATGGCCGACATCATTTCCCTGGTCTTGATCTGTTCCATCACGTCGCTGCGCCCCATCCAACTCACCAGCGTTTCCCTGCCTGGTTTTCCAGCAGGGGCTTGACCTTGGCCGATATGGCCTCGCGCGCGCGAAAGATGCGCGACCGCACGGTGCCGATCGGGCAATTCATCACTTCCGCGATTTCTTCGTAACTCAAACCTTCGATCTCGCGCAAGGTGACGGCCTGGCGCAGTTCTTCAGGCAATGCTTCCATGGCCGAGTTCACCGTGGCGGCAATTTCCTTGGCGGCAAGCACCGTTTCCGGTGTTTCCGCGCTGGTTAGTTCGTTCTCCACTGCGGAAGTTTCATCTTCCTCGTCCGTACCGCCCTTCAACGCGGATTCGGACACCAGGGGGTCGCGCTTGAGGTCAACCAGCGCCTTCTTGGCCGTGTTGACGGCGATCCGGTACAGCCAGGTGTAGAACTGGGCCTCACCACGAAACTGCCCCAGCGCCCGGTAGGCGCGGATGAAGGTCTCCTGCGCGATGTCTTCGACCAGGTCGGTATCGCGCACCATGCGCCCGATCAGTCTTTCGATACGCCGCTGGTACTTGAGCACAAGCAGTTCGAAGGCGCGCTGGTCGCCGGCGATCGCACGCTCGACCAGCATCTGGTCGGATTCGGACGGCGCAGGCGCAACGGGCGTTCTTGTCATCGTGTCGCTCCCGGCGACTGCGCGCCGGGCAGCCCTTCGGGTTTGGCGCGCGAATATACCGCACGCCGCAAGTCATCCCATCGCGTCGGGGCCTTGCGCTTCTCCAGCCACAGCCAGGCAGCGCCGCCCGGCGTCCCCAGGCGCAGCAGCAGCACTCGCTGCAAGTCCAGCACCACTTCGGGATGAGCTTGCAGGACGCGCTCGCCCACGGTCCAGCGCCACGTCTGTCCTTCCCACGTCAGCACGCCGGCAGTCGTAGACACCCAGGCTCTTGCGGCCACGGCACCGGCCAGCAGCACAACCGACCAGGCCAGCGCCAGGGGCGCGGCCGAAGGCCGCACCTGTGCGGTCCACCCGGTCAACGCGACGACGCCCGCGGTCCATGCCGCTAACAGCAGCCAGCCCGCAAAACGCGAACGCCCCACCGGGTAAGTCACCGATGGGGCGTTGTGCATGAAAGATTGTCTTACTGGAAGCGCTTGAACACCAGCGTGCCGTTGGTGCCGCCAAAACCGAAGTTGTTCTTCAGTGCGTACTCGATCTTCAGGTCCCGCGCGGTATTCGCGCAGTAGTCCAGGTCGCACTCGGGATCCTGGTTGAGGATGTTGATCGTCGGCGGGCTCTTCTGGTGATGCACCGCCAGCACCGTGAACACCGATTCGATGCCGCCAGCGCCGCCGAGCAGGTGGCCGGTCATCGACTTGGTGGAGTTAACCACCGTCTTTTTCGCATGATCGCCCAGCGCCAGCTTGATGGCGTTGGTCTCGTTGGCGTCGCCCAGCGGCGTCGAGGTGCCATGCGCGTTGACGTAGTCCACCTGATCCGCGTTGACGCCCGCGTTCTGCAGGGCGGCCCGCATGGAGCGCGTGGGTCCGTCGACATTGGGCGCAGTCATGTGGAATGCATCGGCACTCATGCCGAAACCGACCACCTCCGCATAGATCCTGGCACCGCGCGCCTTGGCGAATTCGTACTCCTCGAGCACCATCACGCCGCCGCCCTCACCCAGCACGAAGCCGTCGCGGTCCTTGTCCCAGGGTCGGGACGCCGTCTTGGGATCGTCATTACGGGTCGACAACGCACGCGCCGAGGCGAAGCCGCCGATGCCCAGCGGGGACACGCACGATTCGGCACCACCCGCGACCATCACGTCGGCATCACCGCTTTCGATCATGCGGGCCGACAGGCCGATCGCATGCAAGCCGGTGGTGCAGGCGGTGACCACCGCAATGTTCGGACCCTGGAATCCATACTTGATGGACACGTGGCCCGAGATCATGTTGATGATCGATGCCGGCACAAAGAAGGGCGAAATGCGCCGTGGGCCGCGATTGATCAACTCGCTGTGCGTCTCTTCGATCATCGGCAGGCCGCCGATGCCAGAGCCGATGTTCACGCCGATGCGGGTCGCCAGTTCACCCTTGAGCGCGTCACCCGTCGGCAGGCCGGCATCGTCCACCGCCTGGCAGGCCGCGGCCAACCCGAGGTGGATGAAGCGGTCCATGTGCCGCGCTTCCTTCTCGGGCAGGTAGTCCGTGATCTGGAAGCCCTTGACCTCGCCCGCGAACCTGACCGACAGGGCCGAGGCGTCGAAGGACGTGACCATGTCGATTCCACTGCGGCCCGCCAGTATGTTGGACCAGGATTCGGCGACGGTATTTCCTACCGGGCTGACACAGCCCAGGCCCGTGACGACAACACGACGGCGCATGCGGTATCAGGCCTTCTGGTGCGCGTTGGCGTAGTCGATCGCGTTCTGCACCGTGGTGATCTTCTCGGCGTCCTCATCGGGAATCTCGATGCCGAACTCGTCTTCCAGCGCCATCACGAGTTCCACCGTGTCCAGAGAGTCGGCGCCGAGGTCGGCGACAAAGGCCTTTTCGTTGGTGACCTGGGACTCTTCCACGCCGAGTTGCTCGGCGATGATTTTCTTGACACGTGCTTCGATATCGCTCATTTGGTTCCCTCAGAGGGTTTGTGGGTGAATCGGCAATTCTAGCTTTCCGGCGGCTGACTCCCCGTGGGGCGCCAGCGCAGCCGCTCAAGCCATGAACATGCCGCCGTTGATGTGAATTTCCTGCCCGGTGACGTAGCCCGCCTGCGGCGAAGCCAGGTAGCCGACGGCGTGGGCGATGTCGGCGGGCTTGCCGAGGTGCCCCAGCGGGATCTGCCCGAGCAGCGCCTTCTGCTGCTCTTCCGGCAGGCTCGCCGTCATGTCGGTCTCGATGAAGCCCGGCGCGACGCAGTTCACGGTGATGCCGCGGCTGCCGAGTTCGCGAGCCAGCGCGCGGGTCATGCCCGCCACACCCGCCTTGGCCGCGGCATAGTTGGCCTGGCCGGGGTTGCCGGAGGCGCCCACCACCGAGGTGATGTTCACGATGCGGCCGTAACGCTGCTTCATCATCGTGCGCATCACCGCACGGCTCATGCGGAACACGGCCTTCAGGTTGGTGTCCAGCACGGCATCCCAGTCTTCGTCCTTCAGCCGCATGGCCAGCATGTCGCGCGTGATGCCGGCGTTGTTCACCAGCACGTGCAGCGCGCCATGATCCTTGACGATGCCATCGATCAGCCGCTCGGCCGCGGCCGCGTCGTTGACGTCCAGCGCCACGCCTTTGCAGCCCGCATGCGCCGACAGCACTTGCGTGATCTTCGCCGCGCCCTCTTCCGTGGTCGCCGTGCCGATGACTTTCAGGCCCTGCCGAGCCAGTTCGGCCGCGATGGCGGCACCGATGCCGCGCGACGCGCCGGTGACCAGTGCGACCTGACCTTCGAATTTGTTGTTGCTCATGCCAGTTGCCCCTTGACCTCTGCCAGCGACGCCGGATCGTACAGGGCCAGGCCCGTCAGTTCGGCGTCGATGCGCTTGCACAGGCCGGCCAGCACCTTGCCGGGTCCGCACTCGACGATGGTGGTGACGCCACGTGCCTTCATCGCCCGCACGCATTCGACCCAGCGCACCGGACCGAAAGCCTGCTCGTAGAGCGCGGCGCGGATTCGCGCGGCATCGGTCTCGACCTGCACCTCGATGTTGTTGATGACCGGGATGCGCGGTGCCGCCAGCGGCGTCTGCGCCAGCCGCTCCTTGAGCTGTTCCGCCGCCGGCTTCATCAGGCTCGAATGGAACGGCGCCGACACCGCCAGCGGCAGCGCACGCTTGGCGCCGTTCGCCTTGAGCACTTCGCAGGCCTTGTCCACCGCCGCCTTGCTGCCGGCGATGACGGTCTGTGCGGGATCGTTGAAATTGACCGCCTCCACCACTTCATCGGTGTTGGCGCCGAAGCTGCGCACCGCTTCGGCACAGCCGTCGATCACCTTCTTCGCTTCCATGCCCAGGATGGCCGCCATGGCGCCCGCGCCCACCGGCACGGCATCCTGCATCGCCTGGGCGCGGAAGCGCACCAGCGGCGCCGCCTGCGTCAGTGTCAGCACGCCGGAGGCGACCAGCGCCGAGTATTCGCCCAGGGAGTGGCCGGCCACCACCGACGGCTCGGCCCCGCCCTCGGCGAGCCAGACGCGGTAGGCCGCGATCGCCGCCACCAGCATCACGGGCTGGGTATTGGTCGTCAGCGCGAGCGCTTCCTTGGGACCTTCCTTGATCAGCTTGCCGATGTCCTCGCCCAGCGCATCGGAAGCTTCGCGCAGCACCGCGGCGACTTCGGGATGGTCGCCCCAGGCGTCGAGCATGCCGACCGACTGCGAGCCTTGTCCCGGAAAGACGAAAGCGAACGGTTTCATGTGGTTCTTGGGATTGGCGATGAATGGAGTGCGCCCGGCTGCGGGCGCGCACGTCTGGAATCTAGAAATCGAGCAGTACGGCGCCCCAGGTGAAGCCGCCGCCGACGCCTTCGAGCATCAGGGTGTCACCCTTCTTGACCTTGCCCCCGCGCACCGCCGCATCCAGCGCGAGCGGGATGGATGCCGCCGAGGTGTTGCCGTGCTGATCCACGGTAACGATCAGCTTGTCCATGGGCAGCTTCAGCTTCTTGGCCGTGCCCTGCATGATGCGGATGTTGGCCTGGTGCGGAATCAGCCAGTCGATGTCGGCATCGGTTCGGCCGGCCTTGGCCAACGTCGCGCGCGCGGCGTCTTCCAGCACGCCCACCGCGAGCTTGAACACGGCTTGCCCGTCCATCTTGAGGAGGGGATCGCCAACGACCTGCCCGCCAGAGACGGTGCCGGGCACGCACAGGATGCCGACGTGCTTGCCGTCCGCGTGCAGATCGGTGGCCAGGATACCGGGCTCGCTGGAGGCCTCGAGCACGACGGCGCCGGCGCCATCGCCGAACAGGACGCAGGTCGTGCGATCCTTGAAATCGAGAAGGCGCGAGAACACTTCCGCGCCGATCACCAGCGCCTTGCTGGCGGTGCCGGTCCGGATCATCGCATCGGCCACGGTGAGCGCGTAGACGAATCCGCTGCACACCGCCTGCACGTCGAACGCCGGGCAACCTGCGATGCCCAGCTTGTTCTGCATGATGCAAGCGGTGGACGGAAACACCATGTCCGGCGTCGAGGTCGCCACGATTATGAGGTCGATGTCGGCCGGCTGCACGCCCGCCGCTTCCATCGCGCGGCGCGCGGCATCGGCCGCCAGGTCGCTGGTGTTGGTGTCGGGATCCACGAAGTGGCGCGCATGGATGCCCGTGCGCGCCACGATCCACTCATCGGAGGTTTCGATGCCGGCGGCAGCCAGTTGCGCCGCGAGGTCCTTGTTGGTCACACGGCGCGGCGGCAGGACGCTGCCGGTACCCGTGATGCGGGAATATCTGTTCATCAGGCTACTGCGTTCGTGGCGGGTACGTTCTGTTCGCCGGCGGCCAGCAGGGGCCGGGCATGGGCGATGCGCGCCTGGACGCGTTCGAGCAAGTTGTTTCGGGCCGCATCATACGCCCGGCCGAGTGCCGTCTCGAAAGCCAGGGCATCGGCTGAACCATGGCTCTTGAAGACGAGCCCACGCAAGCCAAGCAGCGCAGCGCCGTTGTAGCGCCGGTAGTCCACGCGCTTCTTGAACGCCACCAGCACCGGGTACGCCAGCAGGGCGGTCAGCTTGGTCAGCGGGCTGCGCGAAAACTCGTCCTTGAGGAAGCCACCGATCATGGTGGCCAGCCCTTCGCTGGTCTTTAGCAGCACATTGCCGACGAAGCCATCGCACACCACGATGTTGGTGGTGCCCTTGTAGATGTCGTTACCCTCCACGTTGCCGTGGAAATTGAGGTCACCCGCATCCGCTGCCGCGCGCAACAATTCGCCGGCGCGCTTGATCATTTCGCTGCCCTTGATCGCTTCCTCGCCGATGTTCAGCAATCCGACCGAGGGCGCGTCGACGTGCTTGAGCGCCGACACCAGCGCCGAGCCCAGCACGGCGAACTGCAGCAGGTGCTGCTCGTTGCAATCGACATTCGCGCCCAGGTCCAGCACGGTGGTGTCCCCGCCTCTGGCGTTGGGCAAGGGATAGGCGATCGCCGGGCGATCGATGCCTTCCACCGTCTTGAGCAGGTAGCGCGACAGCGCCATCAGCGCACCGGTGTTGCCAGCCGAAAGGGCAGCGTGCGCGCGGCCATCCTTGACCAGCTGGATCGCCACGCGCATGGAAGAATCCTTCTTCTTGCGCAGCGCGATTTCCACCGGATCGTCCATGGCCACCACTTCAGAAGCGGTGACCACCTCTGCGCGCGGGTGCGCCCAGTCGGCAAGCGCTTCCGGCTTGCCGACCAGCAGCAACCGGGCATCGGGCTCGTGCTCAAGGAATCGCCGGCACGCGGCCAATGTCACGCGGGGGCCATGATCGCCCCCCATGCAGTCCACAGCCAGGGTAGTCATGGCGTCCAATGTAGTGCGCTAAAGCGCCGGGGGTCTGATGCAGGACAAAGGTCCAAAACAAAGGCCCGCGCTGCGACGCAGCCGGGCCTGCAGGAAACGAGAACCTGGGTCAGGCTTCGTTCTTGGTCTTCAGCACCTTGCGGCCGCGATAGAAGCCGGTGGGGCTGATGTGGTGACGCAGATGCGTTTCACCGGTGGTGGGCTCCACCGCGATGCCCGGCACGTTCAGTGCATTGTGCGAACGGTGCATACCGCGCTTGGAAGGCGATTTTTTGTTTTGCTGGACGGCCATGAGGGGCTCCTGAATTCAGTGGCCTCGCGGCGCTCGCAAGGCGGTTGGAAACTGTGGGATGGGCAAAAGGGGCAGCGCCACCCAGTGCGAAGCCTGCCATTATAGGCCAAAGCGCCAAGCGCTCTCCGGATGGGCTTCGCCAGCTTACTTGGATGGATTCTTCAGCTTGCCCAGCACCGCGAACGCATTTTCGCGTTGCGCGTCTGATTCCTCGAAGTTCTCGTCGGCCAGGGTCACGCTCACCGGCGGGCAGCTTTCATGCCGCGGCGCCAGCGGCAGATCCATCAGCAGCTCATCTTCCACCAGTTCGACCAGGTCGAAACTGCGACTGAGCGCCAGCACGTCCTCCTCGGACTGATCGTCCTCGGCCGCGGCCATGTCTTCGTCGGCAACGAAACGGAAAAAGCGATCGATGCTCACGGGCACTTCAACTGGCTGGAGGCAACGCTGGCACGTCAAGGGCAGCAGCGCCTGCGCCTTCAACTGGAGCCAGACCTCGGGATGCACATGGCGCGGGTTGCGAATCTCGGCACGGGCTGACCAGCTCACCGGCGCGTCCGGTGCGCGTCCCTGCGCTTCTTCGAGCAGGCGCGGATACCCGCGCAGCGGATCCTGACTGGCCAGCTCGCCAGCCTCTTCGGCAAAGGACTTCACGTCGAGGCGACGTGCGGAGAACTGCTTGGACATCCAGTCAGTGTAAGAGAATCGGACCATGCCTGAGCCCCATACCGCACCACCCCAGCGCCCTGTCGTGCTGGGCTCCAGTTCGCCGTACCGCCGCGAACTGCTCTCAAGATTGAGGTTGCCGTTCGAGGTGGCCGTGCCGGCCGTCGACGAATCGCCGCGGTCGGGCGAGACGCCGCGCGCGCTGGCCCTGCGGCTTGCGCTGGCGAAGGCGCGCGCAGTATCGAACCAGCATCCGGCCGCCGCCGTGATCGGGTCGGACCAAGTCGCCGATCTCGACGGCGAGCCGCTCGGCAAACCCGGAAATCATGAACGTGCCGTCGCCCAGTTGCGCCGTATGAGCGGGCGCGTCGTGGTGTTCCAGACCGCCCTGGCCGTGGTGTGCGCGGACACCGGATTCGAGCAGGTCGACCTGGCGCCGGTGAAGGTGAGCTTTCGCGAGCTGAGTGACGAGGAGATCGAGTCCTATCTGCTTGCCGAGCGGCCTTATGACTGCGCCGGCAGCGCCCGCAGCGAGGGACTGGGCATTGCGCTCTTGCACGCCATCGAGAGCGACGACCCCACGGCCCTGGTCGGCCTGCCGTTGATCCGTAC
>Ga0306924_10007360_pt1 | contig 11045 bp, 9 predicted proteins | sample sta12Can44000111_FD_203756 | JGI IMG/M metagenome (GOLD analysis project Ga0306924, IMG submission 203756) | Lab enrichment of tropical soil microbial communities from Luquillo Experimental Forest, Puerto Rico - statanox.12C.anox.44.000.111 (v2)... | ecosystem: Environmental > Terrestrial > Soil...
TCCGAGGGTGATCGAGCAGGCCCGCAAGGACGGTATCCCCGAGGCCTGGATCGAGGGCGCGAAGAATTCGCCGGTGTGGAAGATGGCGATGGACTGGAAGGTCGCGCTGCCGCTGCACCCCGAGTACCGCACGCTGCCCATGGTCTGGTACGTGCCGCCGCTGTCGCCCATCTCCAAGGCCGCCAATGCCGGCCACGTGGGCATGAATGGCGAATTGCCGGATGTGGCCGAGATGCGCATCCCCGTCCAGTACCTGGCGAATCTGCTGACGGCTGGGCAGACCGGCCCCGTGATCCGCGCGCTGGAACGCATGCTCGCCATGCGCGCGTACCAGCGCGGCAAGCATGTCGATGGCGTGGAAAACGCCGCCGTTCTTAATCTGGTTGGGTTGACGAAGGCACAGGTCGAGGATATGTATCGAGTCATGGCCATCGCCAACTACGAAGACCGCTTCGTGATCCCCTCCACGCACCGCGAATACGCGGAGAGTGCGTTCGACATGAAGGGCGGCTGCGGCTTCTCCTTCGGCAACGGCTGCTCCGACGGCACGAGCGAGGCGTCGCTGTTCGGCGGCAACAAGCGCCGCACCATTCCCATCCAGGCGGAGAAGGTCTGACCATGAAGACGACCCGCAATACCCTGCGCGCCCTCTCGTTGCTGCTGCAGTATCCCGACGCCGGACACCGCCAGCTGGTCCCGCTGCTGGTCGACGCGATCGACGAGGAGGCGGCCCTGTCCGCCGCACGTCGCGCGGAGATCCGGGCGCTCGCGACCAGCCTGCTGCGCGCCGATCCGATCGACACCGAATCGCGCTACGTGGAGTTGTTCGATCGCGGCCGCAGCACTTCGCTGCACCTGTTCGAGCATGTGCACGGCGACTCGCGCGACCGCGGCCCGGCCATGGTGGACCTGATTGCCACTTACCGCACCGCCGGTCTGGAGCTCGGCGCGAGCGAATTGCCGGACCACCTGTGCGTGGTGCTCGAATTCGCGTCGACGCAACCGGCCGCCGTCGCACGCGAGTTCCTCGGCGAGATGGCGCACATCCTGAAGCCGATCTTCAGTGCCTTGCGCCAGCGCGACAGCCACTACGCGACGCTGATCGCCGCGGTGCTGGAACTGGCCGGCCACAAGGCCGAGGCCGTGCCCTTCACCGCCGATGAAGACCTCGACGAGTCCTGGGCCGAACCGGAGGCTTTCGGCGGTTGTTCCAGCCGCGGCCAGGCCACGCCCGGCCAGGAGCAGACGATTCGGATCGTTCCTCGCAATCATGCGCGCGCCGCGGCGGCAGCGCACCAGGAGGCATGAACATGGACTACCTCAACACCTTTCTGTTTGGCTACTACCCCTACATCTGCCTGACGATCTTCCTGCTGGGCAGCCTGATCCGCTTCGACCGCGAGCAATACACCTGGAAGAGCGACTCCTCGCAACTGCTGCGCGCCGGCCAACTGCGCTGGGGCAGCAACCTGTTCCACCTCGGGGTGCTGTTCCTGTTCGTCGGGCACTCGGTCGGCATGCTGACGCCGCACTTCCTGTACGAACCCTTCATCAGCGCCGGTCAAAAGCAGGTGATGGCGATGATCTCGGGTGGCCTGGCCGGCGGGCTCGGTTTCATCGGCGTCAGCATCCTGCTGCACCGGCGCCTGTCGGATGAGCGCATCCGCATCAACTCCCGGTTCAGCGACATCCTGCTGCTGGTGCTGCTCTGGCTGCAGTTGGCGCTGGGCCTGGCGACCATTCCGCTGTCGGCGCAGCATCTGGACGGCAGCATGATGATGAAGCTGGCCGAGTGGGCGCAGCGCGTCGTCACCTTCCGTCCCGGCGCCGTCGAACTTCTGGGCGACGCCGGCTGGGTGTTCAAGGCGCACATGTTCCTCGGCATGAGCATCTTCCTGGTCTTCCCCTTCACGCGCCTGGTGCACGTGTGGAGCGGCTTCGCCTCGGTGGCGTATGTGTGGCGGCCCTACCAGGTGGTGCGAACCCGCCGAGCCCTGCAGCGTCAAGCCACGGCCCCGCAAGTGGCCACTGTCCCCGTCCGGGCGGCGCAGCCCCTGCCGCAAGCCCAAAGGAGCGCCGCATGAATCACACGCAACATGGATGTGGCACCGGAAGCAGCTGCGGCTGCAGCGGTGCGAGGCAGGACGCCATCGCCTCGATCAACGGCATTGCCCTGCACGAGCCGGGCCAGCAGCTGGACACCTACGAACTCAAGGAGCGGGCCTGGACCGAGCTGCTGCGGCAGCAGGCCATTCGCGAGGGACTGCTTTCGCAGCGCCACGTCCTCACCGCGCCCACACTGGCCGCCCACGAGCAGCAGGTGATCGAGGCCATGCTCGATGAAGCCGTCCAGGTGCCCGAGCCCGATGAGGAGGCGTGCCGCCGCTACTACGAGGCCAACAAGTCCCGCTTCATCGAAGGCCGCCAGGTCCACCTGCGCCATATCCTGTTCGCGGTAACCGACGGGGTGGATGTGCACCGGCTCGCCGTGAAGGCCGAGGAGGTGCTGCTCGAGCTCATGAGAAAGGAAGCGCCGCCCGGCCTGTTTCCCGAGCGCGCACGCGAGCTGTCGAACTGCCCGAGCGGCGCTGTCGGCGGCGACCTCGGCTGGGTCGGTCCGCAGGACTGCGCCGAGGAACTCGCCAACGAGTTGTTCTTCCAGAAGAACCCGCTGCATGGCCTGGGGCTGCATCCGCGTCTGGTGCATTCACGCTATGGCCTGCACATCGTCGAAGTGCTGGGGCGCAAGCGGGGCAAGCAGCTGGCGTTCGGGCAGGTGGGCTCGCGCATCGCGACGGAGCTGGCGCAGCGCTCGCGCGCCACTGCGCTGCACCAGTACATCCGCCTGCTGGCGGGCCGCGCCAGGATCGAAGGCATCGACCTCGATGCGGCCGAGACATCGCTGGTTCAGTGAGGTCCGATGACTGAGCGCAACCGGGCCCCCGAAGTGAAAACGCCTGCAGCACACAGCGATGAACTGCTTCGGCGTCTGCGGCGCTTCCACTCGGACTACTTTCCACGCCACCAGCAGCGTTTCCAGGATCTCGTGGCACAGGGCCAGCATCCCAAGACGTTGTTCATCGGCTGCTCGGATTCGCGCGTCGTTCCTTATCTGCTCACCGGTGCGGGGCCGGGCGAACTGTTCATCGTGCGCAATGTCGGTGCATTCGTGCCGCCCTACGATGGGTCGCATGGCCTGCACGGCACGATGGCAGCGATCGAATTCGCGGTCCTCAGCCTGCATGTGGAACGGATCATCGTCTGCGGACACAGCCACTGTGGCGCCATCCGGGCGGCGTACGAAGGCGTGCCCGATGAAGCTGTTGCACTGAAGGCCTGGCTGGAGCTCGGTCGAGAAGCCCTGTTGCCAGTGAGGCCGGTGCCGGAGGCACTGCGCCGCACCGAACAACGCGCAGTGGTGTTACAACTCGAGCGCCTCATGGCCTACCCCTTTGTCCATCGGGCTGTCGAGGCGGGAAATCTCACGCTCCACGGGTGGCACTATGTGATCGAGGACGGAGAAATCCATGTATTTGACGTTGAGCAAGGGGACTTCGTGCCGGCTTCGGTAGCCTCAAACGCTGGCACCGGGCCGTACCCGCATTTCGTGGAGCATGATGGACAGATCCTTAGCGTTTGAATTGGCTGGCAAGGCCGGGCTGCAGCCCTGGCGACTCGCGGGCCGTGACCTCCTGCCAGTGGTTCAAGGCGGCATGGGCGTCGGCATTTCAGCCGGCGGACTGGCCGGCACGGTGGCCTCTTTCGGTGCGGTGGGTACGCTCTCCTCGGTGGACCTGCGCCGCCTCCACCCCGACCTGATGGAACAGACCGAGCCGCTCAAGGGCGAAGAGGCCAAGACCAAGATCAATGAGGCCAACCTGGTCGCACTGGACCGCGAGATCCAGCGCGCGCGCGAGCTGTCCAATGGCCACGGCGCCATTGCAGTCAATGTGATGCGTGCGGTGAGCGAATACGAGCCCTACTTGCGCCAGTCGATGGAAAGCGGCGCGGATGCCCTGGTCGTGGGCGCCGGGCTGCCGCTGGACCTGCCGGATCTCGCCAAGGACCATCCCAAGGTCGCCCTCATTCCCATCCTGTCGGACGCCCGCGGCGTGCAGCTGATCGTGCGCAAGTGGGAGAAGAAGGGCCGGCTGCCGGACGCCGTGGTCATCGAGCATCCCCGCCTGGCCGGCGGCCACCTGGGTGCTGCCAAGGTCGCCGACCTGCAGAACCGCCGCTTCGACTTCGACGTGGTCCTCCCCGAGGTGAAGGCCTTCTTCAAGAGCGCCGGCATCGAAAAGGAAGTGCCGCTGATCGCCGCGGGCGGCGTCAGCAGCCAGGAGGACATCCTGCGGCTGCAGTCGCTGGGCGCATCCGCTGCGCAACTGGGCACCGCTTTCGCCGTGACGCAGGAGTCGGACGCCAACATCGAGTTCAAGAAGGTGCTGGCCGGCGCCAAGTCCGAAGACATTGTCGAGTTCACCAGCGTTGCCGGCCTGCCTGCTCGGGCTGTCCGCACGCCCTGGCTGGAAAAGTACTTGCGCGTCTATCCCAAGCTGCAGAAGGTCGCCCACGTCAAGCGATGCCATGAGTGGTTCGATTGCCTGGCGAACTGCGGCCTGCGCGACGGCAAGGCTGACTGGGGCCAGTTCTGCATCGACAAGATGCTCGGCCATGCCTTCAGTGGGGAAGTTGCCAAAGGTCTATTCTTCCGGGGTGCGGGCAAGCTGCCTTTCGGCAGCGAAATCCGTCCGGTGCGTGACCTCATCCAATGGCTGATGGGTAATGTGCTGCCCACGTCACCAGCACTGCAAGAAACACCTGCATGACATGAAACGCGAACCCGACCTGGGCGCCCTGCCCGACCTGCCGTCCCAACCGATTGGATTGGACGTCCTGCGCGAGAAATACTTGAAGCCGGGTGAAGCAGTCGAGCAGGACGTCTTCCGGCGGGTCGCGCACGCATTGGCCAGCGTGGAGAGCGAGCCGCTGCGCGCCGAGTGGGAACAACGGTTCTTCGCCAACCTCCAGGCGGGCGCCATCGGCGCCGGGCGCATCATGAGCGCGGCAGGCACCACGCTGCAGGCCACACTCATCAACTGTTTCGTGCAGCCGGTCGGCGACTGCATCCAGGGCGTCGACGAGGATGGCTATCCCGGCATCTATGAAGCGCTGCGCGAAGCGGCCGAAACGATGCGGCGCGGCGGCGGCGTAGGCTACGACTTCTCCCGCATCCGCCCGCGCGGCGCCGATGTGCGGGCCACGGCCTCGCTGGCTTCCGGGCCGTGCAGTTACATCGACGTCTTCGATCATTCCTGCGCCACGGTCGAGAGCGCGGGCGCGCGCCGCGGCGCCCAGATGGGCGTGCTGCGCATCGACCATCCGGACGTACTGGAATTCATCACCGCCAAGCGCAAGCCCGGCCGCTGGAACAACTTCAACGTCTCGGTTGCGGTCACCGATGAATTCATGCGCACGCTGCAGGCCGGCGGCGAATGGGCGCTGGTGCACCGCGCCAAGCCCGGCGCGGCCCTGATTGCGCAAGGCGCCCACCTTCGCGCCGACGGCCTGTGGGCCTATCGCAGCGTGGCCGCGCGTGAGCTGTGGGACACGGTGATGAAGTCGGCCTACGACTTCGCCGAACCCGGCATCCTGTTTGCCGACACGATCAACCGCGAGAACAACCTGCGGTATTGCGAGAAGATCACCGCGACGAATCCTTGTGGTGAACAGCCGCTGCCCCCCTATGGCTGCTGCAATCTCGGCCCCGTGATCCTGCCGCGCTTCGTGCGGCACCCGTTCGGTTTCGGCGGCACACCACAGTTCGACTTCGAAGGCTTCGCACAGGCGGTCACGCTGCAGGTGCGCGCCCTCGACAACGTGCTCGAACTCACGCATTGGCCGCTCGATCAACAGCGCGCCGAAGCCATGGCCAAGCGGCGCATCGGCGTCGGATTCACCGGGCTGGGCGATACGCTGGTGATGCTGGGGCTGCGCTACGACGCGGCCGACGGGCGCGAGATGGCGGCGCGCATCGCGCGCACCATGCGCGACGCCGCCTACACGGCCTCGGTGGAACTCGCGCGCGAGAAGGGTTCCTTTCCCTCATTCGACGCAGCCGGCTACCTGGAGGCCGGCACTTTCGCCAGTCGGCTCGATGAGCCGCTCAAGCAGGCCATCCGCGAGCACGGTCTCCGCAACAGCCATCTGCTGTCGATCGCGCCCACCGGCACCGTCAGCCTGGCTTTCGCCGACAACGCGTCCAACGGCATCGAGCCCGCGTTTTCGTGGACCTACCGCCGCCGCAAGCGCGAGGGCGACGGCAGCTTGAGCGAATACGACGTGGAGGACCATGCCTGGCGGCTGTACCGGTCGATGGGCGGCGACGTCGCCCACCTGCCCGCGTCCTTTGTCTCTGCACTGCAGATGTCCGCTGCCGACCACCTGGCGATGATGGAAGCGGTGCAGCCCTTCATCGACACGGCCATTTCCAAGACGGTCAACGTGCCCGCGGACTACCCCTACGAGGATTTCAAGGGCTTGTATGTCGAAGCCTGGCAGGCCCAATTGAAGGGACTGGCCACCTACCGGCCCAACGACATTCTGGGTGCGGTGCTCGAAGTACCCGCCGCCGGCACAAGCCCGGCCGAAGTCCCGCCCGCCGCCCGACCAATGGTCGATCCGATGCGCGCCGTGATCGAGAGCCGCCCGCAGGGCAATCTGCCCGCAGTGGTCGAGAAGATCGAGTACTGGACCCAGCAAGGACGCCAGCGCCTGTACCTGGTCGTGTCCTTCCTGGCGCTGGACGACGGGCGCGAACGCGCGATCGAGTTCTTCATGCCGGTGGGCCAGAGCGGTGAATCGCAGCAGTGGATCACCTCCAGCATGCGCCTGCTGTCGCTGGCGGCGCGCGGCGGTTTCCTGGAGCGCGCGCTGGCCGACATGCGCAAGGTCGCCTGGGACCGCGGGCCGGTGCGCCTGGGCACCTACGCCAAGGCCGATGGCAGCCAGGTGCCGCTGTGGCACGACTCCGAGGTGGCCGCCATCGCCTACGCCATCCAGAACATCATTTCCCGCCGCAAAGGCGAGCCCGTGGCCGCGCTCGAATCGGGCGAATCGGCCTCGGGCGCGATGACGCAAACGATCGCTGGACGCAAGTGCCCGGAATGCGGAGCCCACGCGCTCATCCGCAAGGACGGCTGCGACTGGTGCTCAAATTGCGGCCATATCGGATCGTGTGGATAAAAGCAGTCTCCCCAGTTCCATCACGCACACCGCCGCCACCACCAGCACCACCGCGCCCGCTATGCTGCAACTCGCACACCAGCCAGGGCGGCGAAAGAATGGAACGCTGACCTGATCGTTGTCGGAACGCGTGGTCGCCACGGCGTCGAGCGGCCTTTTACTCAGCAGCGGTGCGAGGCATCATCCGAATGGCGCCTGTGCCGGTGCTGGTGATACGCAGCAAGAACGGACGGCTGACACCGTGCTGCGGCTGCAAGCTCAGCCCAACGAATCAACCACCACCGATGTCGAGCTTCAGCGTCGCATCGCGTTGATCGAGCGTTGATGCAAGTCAACGCGATCCGGGCCACGCTGGCTAAGGTGCACAAGATCTGGATGGATTGCCCGGTGTGGGCAATGAAGGTCCGCGATGCAGTTGGTCCAGCTCAAGGATGTCACTCGCACGTATCAGCTCGATGCGGTAGACGTTCCCGCGCTTTCAGACATCAACCTCGAGATTTACTCTGACCGGTTCACCGTCGTGTCAGGCGCGTCTGGGAGTGGAAAGACGACCTTGCTGAACCTCATTGGGTGCATCGATCGGCCCAACCGCGGAACCGTATCGGTTGCAGGCCAGGCGGTGCACACGCTGAGCGACAACGCGCTGTCCGACTTCCGTGCCCAGCATCTGGGCTTCGTGTTCCAGAACTTCAACCTGCTGCCGGTACTGACGGCCTATGAAAACGTCGAGTATCCGCTCTTGCTCGCGCGTGCGCCGAAGCAGCGGCGGCGCGAACGCGTCGCGGCGCTGCTCGAGGCGGTGGGCCTGACGGAATTCGCCCGGCATCGGCCAGGACAGTTGTCGGGCGGGCAGCGCCAGCGCGTCGCGATTGCACGCGCCCTGGCAACGCAGCCCCGGCTCGTGCTGGCCGATGAACCGACGGCCAACCTCGACAGCAAGACGGGCGCCGCCATCATCGGCCTCATGCGGCGCATGCAACGCGACCACCACGTGTCGTTCGTCTTCTCTTCGCACGATCCGAAGGTGCTCGCCGAGGCCGACGATGCGGTCACGCTGCAGGACGGACGCATCACGGCCGTCGAACGGCGTAACGCTTCAGCGGAACCCATGCCGTGAAGACGCTGTCCATTGCCATACGCAACCTGCTGCGCAACCGGCGGCGTTCGGCCATGACCCTGTCCGCCATGGTCATTGGCCTGGTTGCCGTGCTGCTCTTCGGTGGCTACATCCGCAACATCAATTACGGGCTGCAGACGGACTTTGTCCAGCGCAGTGGCCACCTGCAGATCCAGCACAAGGACTACTTCCTCTACGGCACCGGCAATCCGGGGGCCTATGGCATCCCGAACTACGAGCGCATCATCAACTTGCTGAGGCAGGACGCCGTCCTCGCGCCCATGCTCACTGTCGTCACGCCGACGCTGCAGCTGGGAGGCATCGCGGGCAATTTCTCGGCGGGCGTCTCTCGCACTGTCTATGCGACTGGCATGGTGGTGGAGGACCAGAATCGCATGGCGGAATGGAACGACTACCACTTTCCTTCGCGCCCCAGGACGATGACCCTGACCGGCACGCCGACGGATACCGCGGTCATCGGCACCGGGGTCGCCCGGGTGCTGCAGCTGTGCGCGCCGCTGGCCGTGTCGAATTGCGTGCAGGTCCAGCCCGCGCCGTCGGCAAGCGGCCCTCCCCTATCCGCCGACATCGCCGAACTCGCCGCGGCACAGACGAGTGACATCAAGCCGTCGGCGTCCCAGCTTCCGCGAATCCAGATCCTGGCGGCCACCGCGCACGGCGCACCCAATGTGGCGGAAGTGAATGTCTTGAAGGCGCAATATCAAGGCGTCAAGGAGCTCGACGACATCTACGTCGGATTGCACCTGGCCGAGGCGCAAAAGCTGATCTTCGGCGGCGAGCCGCCCCAGGTGACGGCGATCATCGTGCAGCTGCATCACACCGCCCAGTTGCCGGCGGCACGCGCGCGCATCCAGCAGATCCTGGCGACGAGCCTGAAAGAGGAGCCGCTGGAGATCCTGGACTTTGAAACGCTGAATCCCTTCTATCGCCAGTCGATCTCGATGTTCGACGCGATTTTCGGTTTCATGTCCGTCCTGATCGGTGGGATCGTGCTGTTCACCATCAGCAACACGATGGGCATGGCGGTGGTCGAGCGCACCGCGGAGATCGGCACCCTGCGCGCGATTGGCTTGCGACGCGGCGGCATCCGCCTGATGTTCGTCAGCGAAGGCGTCATGCTCGGAGTGGCGGGGATCGCGCTGGGCGTAGCAGCAGCCGTGGTCGCCGGCTGGGTGATCAATCGCATGGGCCTCACCTGGACGCCCCCGGGGCGCGTGGAGCCGGTCGCGCTGTCGCTGCGCGTGGCCGGCGAGAACAGGATGCTGGCAGGCAGCGCGATCGCGCTGCTGCTGGTCGCTGCAGTGTCGGCCTTCTGGCCCGCCGCGCGCGCGGCACGCATGAACATCGTGGACGCGCTGCGGCATGTCTAAGACAGTGAACCCCCAATGAACAAGCTCTTGCAGTCCGCCGCGCTGGCCTTGCTCCTGGTCGCGCCATCCCTGGCCTCCGCCGCTCCGGAAGCGCAAGCGATCCTGGCGGCGAGCGATGCCATACGCAACCCCGGCAAGCCTTTTGGCTTGGTCGTCAACCTGATCGAGTACCGCAACTCGAAACAGACCGACCAGAACACCCTCGCGGTGTATTCGAAGGCCGACCTGAACAGCGGCCAGTACCGCAGCCTGGTCCGCTTCATCGCTCCCAAGCGCGATGCGGGCAAGCTGATGCTCAAGAACGGGAATGATCTCTGGTTCTTCGACCCGTCCAGCCAGGCCACCATCCGACTGTCCCCGCAGCAGCGTCTGCTCGGCCAAGCGTCCAATGGCGACGTCGTCACGGTGAACCTGGCCAAGGACTACCGGGCCGAACTGGTCGGAGAGGAGGATCTGCCCGATGGGGATCGGGTCAACCGCCACTGCTACAAGCTCGCCTTGACGGAGCTGAACCCGGACGTGACCTACCACCACATCGACATGTGGATCGAAGCCGCATCGTCACGACCGGTGAGGGCCCGCTTCTATGCGGAAAGCGGCCACTTGCTGAAAACCGCCTACTACCGGAAATTCCAGCCGGAGCTGGGGGTCGAGCGACCTCTCGAGACCGTGATCATCGACGGGCTCGATCCCAACTGGGTCACTGTCATGCGCTACAGCGACTACGCCTGGCGCGAGGTACCCGACGAGTGGCTGCAGCGCGACTACCTCCCTCGGTTCAGGCCGGAGTGACGGTGCATGGGCGCCGCACGCTGGCTGGCAGCAGCGGTGTTCACATCCGCAGCGGCGGCAGCGACTGCCGGCGAAGCGGACGACGAAACCAACGCGCTTCGACTGGCTGACCAGGCACCCACGGTCTCACAGGAGAATCGGCCCTGGCGCGCATCGGTGGAAGTGGCGCACACCCACAGTGCGCCTGCCGGGCCCAGCACGTGGACAGAGGAGGATCGCCTCTCCTTCGACTTCGTGTACGACGACCTCCTGGCACCGGGACTGCGCGCCGTTTTCTCGGACCGGCTGGATCTGACCCACGGAAACGCAACGCCGCACGAAGGCAACGTCAACACCTTGCGCGAGGCGTATGTCAGCTGGCAGAAGACTCCGCAGCAGATCGTCGACCTGGGCCGGGTCAACCTGCGGTATGGCGTGGGGGTGGGCTACAACCCCACGGATTTCTTCAAGGCCAATGCCGTGCGATTCGTCGTCTCGCCGGACCCGGCCAGTTTGCGCGA
>Ga0306924_10007362_pt1 | contig 11043 bp, 9 predicted proteins | sample sta12Can44000111_FD_203756 | JGI IMG/M metagenome (GOLD analysis project Ga0306924, IMG submission 203756) | Lab enrichment of tropical soil microbial communities from Luquillo Experimental Forest, Puerto Rico - statanox.12C.anox.44.000.111 (v2)... | ecosystem: Environmental > Terrestrial > Soil...
GTCCGGCCGAACGCACCAGATCCGGGTGCACCTGGCGGCGATCGGGCGGCCCGTCGTCAACGACCCCCGGTACGGGCGGCGCCGCGAGCCCGCGCTCGCCGAGGGCCGCGTCTTCCTGCACGCGACGGCGCTCGCGTTCGACCACCCGACGACGGGTGCGCGCGTCGAGGTGACCTCGCCGCTGCCCGGCGACCTCTCGGCGCTCCTCGCCGACTTCTAGCGCGTGCGCGGCCGCCCGTCGACGGCGTCGACGGTCGCGAACGACTCGACAGGCTGGCGCCGGAGCCGCTTCGCCCGGGCGACGGGGCGGCCGAGCGCGATCAGCCCCGCGACGGCCAGCTCGTCGGGGACGTGCAGCAGCGCGCGGACCTCGGCGTCGCGCCGGCGGATCATGGTGGTGAGCACGCCACCGAGCCCGGCGTCGTGCGCGGCGAGGAGCACCGACCAGGCGAACGGGTAGACAGACGCGCCACCGACGAACGTGTACCCGTCCTCGTCGCGGTCGAGCGCGGCGATCTGGCGAAGGTCCGCGAGCAGGACGAGCAGGGCCGGGGCGAGCTCCAACCGCTCGGCGAACCCCTTCTCACCCCGGTGCGCGTCGGCGACGGCCGGCGCGTTCGCGATCGCGCGCGCCTCGCGGTCCCGATCGGTGACGACCGCGAACGGCACGAGCCCCTCGCCCCCGATGGCGAGGTACTCGTACCACCCGCCGAGGTAGAGATCGCGAAGGGTGCGGCGTACGGCTGGGTCCTCGACGACGACGACGCGCCACCCCTGGCGGTTCCCACCGCTCGGCGCGAACCGGGCGGTGTCGAGCAGCTCGTGGAGCGTCTCGCGGTCGACCTCGGACCCGTCGAACTCGCGCACCGCGCCGGTCGTGCGCAGCGCCTCTCGCAGCTCCATCGGGGACGGACCCTACGGCGCGGCGCGCCGCCGCGCAGGCGAGTCAGGCCGGCTCGTGGACGGAGATCACGTCGCCGTCCTCGCGGAGGACCTCGAGGGCCTCCTCCTCGGCGCGCCGCACGCGGCGCACGCCCACGCCGAGGCGGTCGGCCGTCGCCTGCAGGCTGAGCGGCGTCGAGCCGTCCATCCCGAAGCGCATGGTGACCACCTTGCGCTGCAGGTCGTCCAGCTTCTCGAGCGCGCGGTGGAGCTGGTCGTTCAGCATCTGTCGCTCGACGTCCTCCACCCAGTCGTCGTCCTCGGGCGCGACCAGCTCGCCGAGCACGGTCGTCGAGTCCGCCGACGCCGGCTGGTCGAGGCTGGCGGTCACGCCCGCGAGGCCCGACAGGTTGTCGCGCTCGGCGCGCGTCATCCCGGTCGCCGCCTCGATCTCCTCGTCGGTGGGCCGGCGTCCCAGCTGGCTCGTGAGCTCGGCCGTGGTCGCCTCGAGCCGCTGGAGCAGCTCGCCCACCTCGAGCGGGATCCGGATCGTTCGGCCGTGCTGCTGGACCGCGCGCTGGAGCGCCTGGCGGATCCACCAGGTCGCGTACGTCGAGAACTTGAACCCGCGCTCCCAGTCGAACTTCTCCACAGCCCGCAGCAGCCCGAAGGTGCCCTCCTGGACGAGGTCCACCATCTCCACGCCCCGGTCCTGGTACCGGCGGGCCCAGTGAAGGACGAGGCGCAGGTTGGCCGCCACCATCTGCTTCTTGGCCTCCTCATCACCCGACGCGACTCGCTTGGCCAGCTCGACCTGCTCGTCGTAGTTGGGCATGGGGTACCGATCCAGGTCCCGCAGCAGCAGGCCCAGGGTGTCCGCAGTGTTGGTGGTCCCTCGACGGGAGCTCTGCATGAACGCAATTCTCCTTGAGATGTCTCCGAGGCACAAGGTCCCCCCCGGGTCTTTAGGGGGTCCTTACCCGTGGACAGACCTCGCGCCGGACAGTCATAACGCCTGGATGCGACACTTCATTCCCAACTCCGAGATGCCCGAATCGCAGAGGCATCGCAACGTCACACCCGCGCGGGCCCCCTGGCCTGGCGGACCATGTCGGCGAGCGTGACCCCGCGCAGCTGGCACTGCAGCTTGCGGGAGACCTCCGCCCAGACCGCGAGCAGGACGCACTGGCCCTCGTGGTCGCAAGCGCCGTCCTCGTGGGGCTGCCCGAAGTCGCCCGCCTGGATCGGGCCGTCCACCGCCGAGACGATCTCGGCCAGCGTGATGGCGCCGGGGTCGCGGGCGAGCACGTACCCGCCCCCGACCCCCCGCTTGGACCGCACCAGGCCCGCACCCTTCAGGGTGAGCAGGATCTGCTCCAGGTAGGGCTGGGGGAGGCCGGTCCGCTCGGCGACGTCCCGGACCGAGGTCGGGCCCCCGTCGTCGTGCAGCGCGAGCGAGAGCAGCGCCCGGCTGGCGTAATCGCCCCGCGTGGAGACCCGCATGAGCCGAGACTACGGCCGCATGCTCGGGCGGCGTGGCCGTGCCTCGGTGCCGCTGGCATGCTGGGGCCGTGACGGACGCCCAGGCGCGCCCCGGCGCGCCCGAGATCGCCGTCGGGCCGGACCAGGTGATCGACCCATCGACCGACGAGGTCGTCGACGAGTCCGCGGGGATGGTCGAGTCCCCGGCCAAGGTCATGCGGATCGGGTCGATGGTCAAGCAGCTGCTCGACGAGGTCCGCAGCGCCCCGCTCGACGAGGCCGGGCGGGCCAGGCTGAAGGAGATCTACGAGATCTCGGTCCGCGAGCTCGCCACCGCGCTCTCCGACGACCTCGCCGAGGAGCTCGACCGGATGTCGATCCCCTTCGGCGACGGCGTGCCGAGCGAGGCGGAGCTGCGCGTCGCCCAGGCCCAGCTCGTCGGCTGGCTGGAGGGGCTGTTCCACGGGATCCAGGCGACGCTCATGGCCCAGCAGATGGCCGCGCGCGCCCAGCTCGATGAGCTCCGCCAGCGTCAGCTGCCCCGTCCGGAGGTCGAGGGGCAGGGGCGAACCGGCACCTATCTCTAGGGCACGTCCCTGGGCACGTCTCTGGGGCACGGCTCTGGGGCACGGCCGCCCTCGAGAGGGCGTGGCCGCGCGTCCGCGGCCGCCTCGCCGCGCGCAGACCATGCCAGCGGCGTCGTCGCGACGCTACATTCCGTGAGTCACATCGATGTAGTCCGGGACCGCGGAGGCACCGCTGGCATCGAGCTTCGTCCACCTGCACACGCACACCGAGTTCTCGATGCTCGACGGCGCGGCGAGGATCGATGACCTCGTCGCCGCGGCCACCGCTGACGGGCAGCCCGGGCTCGGCATCACCGACCACGGCAACCTCTACGGCGTCCTCGACTTCTACGCCGCGTGCCGCGAGGCGGGCCTCACCCCGATCATCGGCACCGAGGCGTACATGGCGGGGTCGTCGAGGTTCGAGCGACCGGTGCGACGCGGACGCCTCGACGACACGGGCGGCGACGCCGAGGGCGGGAAGCTCTACTACCACCTGACGCTGCTCGCCGAGTCGACGACCGGGTACGCGAACCTGATGAAGCTCGCGTCCGACGCGTTTCTCGAGGGGTACTACTACAAGCCGCGCGTCGACTGGGAGCTGCTCGAGCGGCACCACGAGGGCGTGATCGCCACGTCGGGGTGCCTCGGCGGCGTCGTGTCGCAGGCGCTCCTCCGGGGCGATCTCGCGGGCGCGCGCGAGCGCGCGGCGCGCCTCCAGGAGATCTTCGGCAAGGACGGGTTCTACATCGAGCTGCAGGACCACGGGCTCGGCGCGCAGCGCCAGACGAACCCCCAGCTCGTCGAGATCGCCCGGTCGATCGGCGCCCCGCTGCTCGCGACCAACGACAGCCACTACACGCGCCGCGAGGACGCGACGGCGCACGACGCTTTGCTGTGCGTGCAGACGGGCGCGCTCCTCGGCGACGAGAACCGGTTCAAGTTCGAGGGGACCGAGCACTACCTGAAGCCCGCCGCGGAGATGCGCGAGCTCTTCCGCGACCACCCCGAGGCGTGCGACAACACACTGCTCGTCGCCGAGCGCGCGTCCGTCGTGATCGAGTTCGGCCGCCCCTCGCTCCCGGAGTTCGAGGTCCCCGCGTCCATCACCGGGGCGACCTACGAGGAGCGCGCCGCGACGTACCTGCGCTCGCTCACGTACGACGGCGCGCGGGCGCGGTACGGGGACCCGGTCCCGGCCGACGTGGCCGAGCGGCTCGACTACGAGCTGGGCGTGATCACGAAGATGGGGTTCCCCGCGTACTTCCTCGTCGTGTGGGACCTCATCCGCTTCGCGCGCGAGAGCGGGATCCGGGTCGGCCCTGGCAGGGGTTCGGCGGCCTCGAGCTGCGTCGCGTACTGCCTTCGCATCGTCGACCTCGACCCGCTCAGGTACGACCTGCTCTTCGAGCGGTTCCTGAACCCAGGCCGCAAGGAGATGCCCGACATCGACATGGACTTCGACGAGCGGTACCGCAGCAGGGTGATCCAGTACGCCGCGGACCGCTACGGCGCGGACCACGTCGCCCAGATCATCACCTTCTCCACGATCAAGGCACGTGCCGCGGTGCGCGACGCCGCGAGGGTCCTCGGGTACGACTACGCGCTCGGGGACCGGATCGCCAAGGCGATGCCGCCGCTCGTGATGGGGCGCGACACGCCGCTCGCGGCGTGCTTCGAGCGCGACCCGGAGCACGAGGACGGGTACACCCAGTCGGCCGAGCTCCGCAGGATGTGCGAGGAGGACCTCGCCGCCAGGCGCACCGTCGAGGTCGCACGCGGGCTCGAGGGGCTGCGGCGCCAGGACGGGATCCACGCGGCGGCCGTCGTGATCACGAAGGACCCCCTCACCGAGTACCTCCCCATCCAGCGCAAGCCCGACGGCCAGGGGCGGCCCGAGGACGCGCCGATCGTGACCCAGTACGAGATGCACGGCGTCGAGGCGCTCGGGCTGCTGAAGATGGACTTCCTCGGGTTGCGGAACCTCTCGGTGCTCGAGCGCACCTGCGACCTCGTCGAGGCGCGCACCGGGACCCGCCCGGACCTCGACGGGCTCGAGCTCCACGACCCGGCGGTCTTCGAGATGCTCTCTCGCGGCGACTCGATCGGGGTGTTCCAGCTGGAGGGCGGGCCGATGCGCGCGCTGATGCGCCGCCTCGCGCCGTCTTCGTTCGACGACATCGCCGCGCTCGTCGCGCTGTACCGGCCGGGGCCGATGGCGCACAACATGCACACGCACTACGCGGACCGCAAGAACGGGCGTGAGCCGATCCACTACGAGCACCCCGACCTCGAGCCGGTGCTCAAGGAGACCTACGGGCTCATGATCTACCAGGAGTCGGTGATGCGCGTCGCCCAGCGCATGGCCGGGTACTCCGCCGAGGAGGCCGACAACCTCCGCAAGGCGTGCGCGAAGAAGATCCGCGAGCTCATCGTGCCGGAGCGCGAGAAGTTCGTGCGCGGGTGCGTGGCACAGGGGTACCCGGCCGAGCTCGCGACGCGGCTCTTCGACCAGATCGAGCCGTTCGCCGACTACGCGTTCAACAAGCCCCACGCCTACGGGTACGGCCTCATCGCGTACCAGACCGCCTGGTGCAAGGCGCACCACCCCGTCGAGTACCTCTCGGCGCTGCTCACCTCGGTCCGGGACGACAAGGACCGCACGGCGGTCTACCTCGCCGAGTGCCGGGCGCTCGGGATCGAGGTGGCCGTCCCCGACGTCAACCGCGCGCTCGCGGACTTCACCCCGTCGGCGGACGGCGCGCGCACGATCGTCTTCGGCCTCGCGGCGGTCCGAAACGTGGGGGAGAGCCTTGTCGAGCGGATCGTGACCGAGCGCGAGGCAAGTGGGCAGTTCGCCTCCGTCTACGAGTTCGTGCGGCGGGTCGACCCGGTCGTGCTGAACAAGCGCACCATGGAGTCGCTCATCAAGGGGGGCGCGTTCGACTCGTTCGGCGTGCCGCGCAAGGGGCTCTACCTCGTGATCGAGGAGCTCGTCGCCCGCACCCTCGAGCGGCGGCGCGAGCACGAGGCGGGGATCGCCACGCTCTTCGCCGCGGCCGCCGAGGCGAACGGGGAGGGCGAGGGGACCTGGGAGGGGACCGAGCTCGCCATCCCCGACCAGGAGTTCTCCAAGCACGAGCGGCTCCGGTTCGAGAAGGAGATGCTCGGCCTCTACGTCTCGGACCACCCGCTGCTCGGGATGGCCGCCATGCTCGCGCGCCACACCGACCACACGATCGCCGAGGCGAAGGACGCGGCCGAGCTGCCCGGCGGCGAGGGCGGCGTCGTCCGCGTCGGCGGCGTCGTCACCGACCTGCAGCGGCGGTTCTCGCGGCGCGGGGAGGAGTGGGCGCGGTTCACGCTCGAGGACCTGGGCGGCGCCATGGAGGTGCTCTGCTTCGCCAAGCCGTTCGCCGAGTTCGGCGCGATGCTCGAGCCCGACGCGGTGGTGGTCGTCGCCGGACGGCTCGACACCCGTGAGGAGGCGCCGAAGCTCGTGGTCGTCTCGGTCGCCGTCCCGAGGCTCGAGCAGGGCGACGACGTGCTCCGGATCCGCCTGCCGCTCGGGGTCGTGACCGAGTCGTTCGTCGGGTCCCTCAAGGGCGTGCTCGCCGAGCACCCCGGGAGCTCCCCGGTCCAGCTGCTGCTCGTCGGGGCCGAGGAGCGCACGATCCAGCTCCCTTCAGAGTTCTCCGTCGACGTGCGCGCCGTCGTCGGCGTGCTGCGCACGATGCTCGGGCCCGACGCCATCGCCGCCTGACCCCTCCGGGGCGTGTGGGACCATCGAACGGTGCACGTGCCCGCCGTCGACCGTCCGCTCGACGAGGCGGAGTGGCGCGGGTTCCTCTCAGCGACCGGGTTCGGGCACCTGGTCGCCGGCGGGCGCGACCGCGAGACGCCGGTCGCCGTCGCGACCCAGTTCGTGTTCGACGGGGACGTGGTGCTCGCCCACGTGGCCGTCGCCAACCCGCTGCTCGGCGCGCTCGCGGAGCGGCCGCGCGCGACGCTCTGCGTCGCCGGGGACTGGGCGTTCGTGCCGTCGGCCTGGAAGGCCATCGGCGACGAGGACCCGATGCACGGGATCCCGACCACCTACTACGCCGCGGTCCAGCTCTCCGGCCCCGTCACGGTGGTCGCTGACCCTGACGCGCTCGCCGGGGTGCTGCGCCGCCAGCTCGCCGCGCTCCAGCCAGGCGTCCCCGTCGCCGACCCGGCCGGCCACGCCGACCGGCTGCGCGCGATCCGGGGGATCGTGCTCGCCGTCGAGTCCGTCACCGCGAGGTTCAAGTACGGCGGGAACGTGGACGTCGCGCACCGCCGCGCGGTCCTCGCCCGCCTCGAGTCCCGCGGCGGGCCGGGCGACCTCGCGGCCGCCGCCCACGTGCGCCGCCGGCTGCTGGACGGGTGATCCTCAGGGTGCCGGCGGGATGGACTGGGCGAACCGGAAGACCCCGTCGGGGTCGTAGCTCGCCTTCACCCGGCTGAGCCGCGGGAGGTTCTCGCCGTAGTACGCGCGCGGCCACGAGGGGAGCGTCGGGTCGATGTAGTTCTGGTACGCCCCCGTGGTCGCGTCGTAGACGGCGCTGCGCACGCGGGCGAGCCATCGCCTTCCCCCCTGGATCTCGGTCGACGGCGTCGAGGAGGACCACGTGAACGAGGACTGGATCGAGGCGAGGAACGAGCGGTGGACGAACGCCGTGGCCGCCGGGGCCACCGCGTTCACCGCGCCGCCGAGCGCGTCGAAGACGAGGCCGCCGCCGAGGGCCGGGAGCTCCGAGGCGAGGGCGTCGACGACCGAGACGACCGCGGAGAGCCGCGCGTCGCCCATCGGCCTCGCGACGTAGCTCGACGACGCCTCGAACGGGTCGCGCGAGAGCGCCCCGGGCGGGTGCGTGTCGAGGTGGCACGCCGCCACGGTGAGCGCGGCGCACCCCGCCTCCACCATCATCGTGCGCAGGTACGCGTCGCCGCCGAGGAACCCGGGACCGAGCGGCCGCGCCTGGCGGAGCAGCGGGGCGAGCCACGCGGCGGTCTGGGAGACCGGCGCGCACGCGACGCCCGCCACGCGCACCGTCCTGGTCCCGGCGCCGGTCAGCAGCTGGCAGTTCGACCACACCGCGGGGTCCAGCGCCTCGGTCCATCGCTGCCAGGCACCGAGCACGTCGTGGGCGGCGCCCCAGGGGTACTCGTAGGTGAAGAGCGTGATCGTCGGGATGGCGTGGGTGGCGAGCTCGAGCTGCGTGACCACGCCGAAGTTGCCGCCGCCGCCGCCGCGGCACGCCCAGTAGAGCGCAGGGTCGTTCGCGGGCGACACCCGGCGCACGGCGCCGTCCGCCGTGACGATCGTGAGCGCCGTGACCTGGTCGGAGGTGAGCCCGTAGCGACGCGAGAACACCCCGACGCCGCCCCCGAGCGCGAGCCCGCCCACCCCGACGGTCGGGCACGAGCCCGCGGGGACGAGCTGGCCGGCGTGCCCGAGCGTGTTGTAGACGTCGACGAGGCGCGCGCCTGCGCCGACGCGGGCCACCCCGCCCGGGCGCGGCGCCGCGACCACGCCCGCCATCGGCGTGACGTCGATGACGAGCCGGCCCGTGCCGCTCGAGTACCCCGCGTAGCTGTGGCCCCCGGCGCGCACCGCGAGCTCGACGCCGTGGGTGCGCGCGAACGCGATCACCCGCGCGACGTCGGTCGGCGTCGCGCAGAAGGCGATCGCGGCCGGCGCGAGCGCGTCGAACCGCGGGTCGTAGAGGAGCTTGTCGACGGGGTAGGTGCGCGCGCCGGGGCGGACCAGCCGACCGCGGAGCGTCGCGGCGAGCCGCGCCCACTGCGCCGGCGAGGGGGGAGCGGACGGCGTCGTCGCGTCGCCGCCCACAGCCGTGGCGACGCCGGTCACCGCGGCGAGCCCGAGGAACGCGCGGCGGTTCATCGAGCCGGTGGGCACCGTCGACGAGCGTACGAGGCCTGCGACGGCTGGCCGGAGCGGCACGTCGCCGCGGTCTCGTAGACTGGACGCCTATGGCGATGGCTGCATCCACGAAGGACACGACTGCCCTCTCGGACGCCGAGCTCGTCGAGATGGCGGACCTCTGCGTCGACCGGGACCCGAGGTTCGACATCGGGTTCCTCTCAAAGCAGCGCGAGGAGTGGGTGCTGATCACGACCGTCCGCGAGGGCAAGAAGCTCCGCGGATACTCGTTCTGCACGCTGGAGCGGATCGGCGGCACACCGTCGCTGCTCGTAGGCGTGGCGCTCGTCGACCGCAACGCCAAGGCGGACCAGACCCTCAGGTGCCTCCTCGGGGACCAGTTCCGCCGGGCGCTGCTCGCGTTCCCCGATGAGGACGTGCTGCTCGGGCTGCGGCTGCTCACCGCGGACGGGTACCGCGCGTTCGTGGGGCTCCAGGACGTCGTGCCCCGGTGCGACCACCGCCCGAGCGGGGAGGAGCGCGCGTGGGCGCGGCGCCTCGCCAAGCGGTTCGGGAACGAGAAGGGGCTCGACGACCGGACGTTCGTGCTCTCGTGCGACGCGAACCCGGTCGGTGGCCTCGACTACGCCGTCGCGAAGGCCCCGGTCCCCGATGGCGTGCCCGGCCTCTTCAAGGCCGTGAAGTCGGGCCGCGGGCAGCGGCTCGTGGCGTTCGGGTGGGCGATGGCCGAGGACCTCGCGAAGGGGCGCCTCAACAAGTAGCGCCCTGGGTCAGCCCTTCGGCATGATCCCGACGCAGAGCTTGTAGCAGTGCCCGTCGACGGGCTGGCTGAGCGCCGTCAGCAAGTACCGCGGCTTGAACCCGAGGGCGACGGCCAGGTCCTTGCCGCTCAGCCGCTCCCGGCGCGCCGCGTCGAGCGCCCGGATCGCGTGGTGGTCGTCGAGCGCCATCCAGACGTCGTCGCGCTCCCACCCGAACCTCACCCACGTGGTCCCGTCGTCGCGACGCCGCAGGATCTGGGGGCCGCGCTCCGGCACGATGAGCGCCACGCTCGGGCGGTCTCCCCGCAGCTCCCAGTAGGGGGCCGACGGTCCGCGGAACCCGAGCAGCGGCCCGTCGAGCGGAGCCTGCAGGCGCCGCAGCCGCCGGCGCACGGCGGCGCCGCGGAGCGAGCCGACGAGCCGGGGGAGCCGGTCGATCGTCACCGCCTCGGGCTGGGCGGTGTCGTCGCGCTCCGGGTCGTGGGCGAGCGTGGCCTCGACCACGTCGAACGTGGCGAGGTCGGGCAGCGCGGCGTCGTGCCACGGGACGCGCAGCCGCACCATCGTGTTCGACGCGAGGTCCACCCCGATCGTGTCCTCGACCGTGCAGGAGAGCACGAGCACGAGCAGGCGCGCGCCGGCCGAGACGTCGATGTGCGTGCGCGCCGGCAGGTCCCGAAGCAGCTCGCGCGTCGCCGTCCCCGCCACGTCTCGGGAGCGTGCGAGCCCACCCGACATCACGCGTCCGCCTCCCAGCGCGCCGACCTCGCGAGCGCGGCCGCCACGCTATCCGCATCGTGCAGCGGGGCGTCGCAGACCGTGCGGCGGCAGACGTAGCACCGGCCGTGCATGCGGCCCTCGAGGAGCGGGAGCCGGCCGTCGCCGTGCACGATCGTCCCGAACGGGACGGCTGCCCGTCGCACGGCGGCGAGCAGCGGACCGGGCCCGCCCGGCACCGCGACCTCGACGCCCTCGTCGAGGACGCAGGTCGCCGCGACGAGCGTCGCCGCCAGCGTCGGCTCGCGGTCGAGGAGCGGCGCGCCGAGCGAGGCGAGGCGCTCGGCGAGCGCGCGGAGGTCGTCGTCGCTCGTCGCGGTCGCCAGCCGCGCGAGGGCGTACGCCGCCTGCGACGACGCCGAGGGGGTCGCGGCGTCGAGGACGTCCTTGCCGCGGACGAGCAGCCCGGTCGCGTCCCGATGCGCGAGGAAGAGCCCGCTGCCGACCTCCGGCGCGCGAGCGGTCGGGCGCGGCCCGTCCCAGTGCCCGTCGACGAGGTCGTCGGCGACCGCCCGGGCCCCAGTCAGGTGGTGCGAGTCCCCGGTGAGCTCGAAGCAGCAGACGAGCGCCTCGATCAGCCACGCGAGGTCGGCCGCCGTCGCGAGCGGGGCGCCGGTGCCCGAGCGGCGCCGCCATCGCGCGCCGT
>Ga0306924_10007366_pt1 | contig 11039 bp, 6 predicted proteins | sample sta12Can44000111_FD_203756 | JGI IMG/M metagenome (GOLD analysis project Ga0306924, IMG submission 203756) | Lab enrichment of tropical soil microbial communities from Luquillo Experimental Forest, Puerto Rico - statanox.12C.anox.44.000.111 (v2)... | ecosystem: Environmental > Terrestrial > Soil...
AACTGCTCGGTCTGCGCTGGGGTCAGACCGACAACCACGGGAGCAGTCAACGGGCTAATGGAGAGTCGGATCCCCGAATCAAGAAGGACCGTGCCCGTCCCGGTTTTCTTGGGGCTGGCGTCGGCTGATGCCGTTAAGGTGATTGTCGGTAAGGGCTTGGGAAACTTGTCGAGCGGCGGCGCTGTGTACGTCAGGACATTTTTCGTCGGGTCGCTTAAGGTGCCGTAGGTTCCGTCGGTCGGGCATGGTGCTGGTTTGCTCGTTGTGGTCTTTCCCGTGGAGTCCGTGGTTGTCGTCGTAAAGGTACAAGTCCAGTGAACCGTGGTTGTGGTGGCGCCGGTGACCGTTGCCATAAACGAAATGGCCTGCGCCGGAAAGGCGCCTTGAGTCCCGGGGATAACTGACACCGCAATCACGTTCGCGGTGGAACTACTGCTGCCGCAACCCGCCAGCCAGATGGAGGCACAGGCAAAAATCCATGGCGCCACTCGTATGATCGTTCTTAACTTCATGAATAACATCTCCCCCATAAGGACGCGCGGGAAATTCCGCGCCACCCGTTGCTATTTCTTGATGCGAAAATCTTAAGCTTCCGTTGCTTCTCCTAAAACGTGTGACTGACCGTAAATCGGAATGTATGGGACGGCTCGAAATAATTGAGGCGTCCCGGATTCTGCAAAGCCGGCTGCACCTGGTAAAGAATCGTAGGATCGCAGCGATCTGGATGCAAAGGATCCAGCAAGCCGATGGACTTGCAACTTGCGGTTAAGGCGGTCTGGTTCAGAATGTCGAATGGCGCCACGATGGTCTGATGGAGCCGCAGCGGATTGTACGCGTAATAAATGGTGAACGGCGCCTGCACGATTGGCAGATTCACGGTGAACGACACGCCCGTGGACATGCGCAGCTTGAAGTTGGTGCCCGGCGCAATTTGCAACTGTTGCGGCACGTTCGCCAGCGGGAATTGGTTGTTGATATTGGCTACGCCCGTCGGATCCAGTTTCAAAGCGCTGCTCCGCGCAGCCCCGTCCGTGCCCGCATCCATAAACAACGACATGGTGACCGGCCCCGCAATCGGTATGCGATATTCAAAATTTCCGAGCATTTGCGTATCGCCGCCCGGGAACGTAATGGTATAGGCCACCAGCGGAACGGTGAACGACCTCTGGACCGGGAAGCCACCGGGTCCAAGCACATGATTGTCGTAATAAGTAATCGTTTGATTGAACACGCTAGGAATATAGGTAACCGGCGAGATCGCGCGGATATCGAACCCGCGAATGTCGTTTTCGCCCCCCATATAAAACCGGCTGTAGGGAGGCACTTCTTTCCCGCCGTAGCCGGTCGTGAACGCACCCAAAACACGGAAACCGATGGCGTTGCGGTGATGGTACGTCGGATGAAAATACGTAAATTCGCCTGTGTTCGTAATGGTGTTGACGTTGCCGCCGATAGGGCCGCCCTGGAACGATAGAGAATAGAAAATCCTCTTGCCGTTCGTCGCGAAGAGTGGATTGTTAACCGTGTTGTAGTTGATCGTGCCCGTAATCGTGCTGGCGACGATGCCCTGCAGAGCGCTGGGACCGGCTATGCTGCGGTATTGCAATTGCGTGAACAACAGGTCCGACGCTTGGTTGTAGGTCGTGATGTTCGTCCGCGACAGGCCGTAGGTTAAGCCCACACGCGTGAAGGCATAGCGCCTCAACGGGTAGCTCGCAAACATCGTGAAGCCGGTGCTGTTCTGGTTGTAATTCTGAATGTATTGCGGGTTGACGCTGACGGATTGCCCGGTGACCAGCGCGGCTTGTTGCGCCTGATTGTACTTATATAGATTCGAGAAAATCGTAAAACCGCTCGAGATCGGACGATCGAAGAGATACGGCTCGGTAAACCCGAACATGAAAGTACGCTGCAAATTGCCGACCTGCGCCGAAAGAGTGAGTGTCTCCCCCAGGCCCAGAAAATTATTGGTCTGGTAGGTCAAGCCGATGAACGCACCGGCAAGTCCACTGACGCCGCCCTGCAAACCGATGGACTGCTTCCCTTTTTCCTTCAATTTCAGAAGCAGGTCGACGGTCCCGTCTTTCTGGTTGCGCTTGATTTCCGCGGCCTTATCCGCTTCCAGCTTGTCGAAATAATCGAGCTGGTTGAGCCGGAGAATGCTGAGCTCCCAGGCGTGCTTGTTGAAGAGCTGGCCTTCATCAATGAGCAGTTCGCGGCGAATCACCTTGTCGCGGGTGGTGGTGTTGCCGGTGAAATCAATGCGACGCACATAATATTGTTTGCCTTCATCGAATTTCATCGTGATGTTGACTCGATGCGTCGCGTTGTCGATGTCGGTATCCGGCTGGGGCACGAAGTCGATGAAGCCGTACTGCCCATAAACGCTCTCATAGTCTTTCAGGGCCTTCCGGATTTTCGCGGCCGAAAAAACATCTCCCTCCTTCATCGGGAAGATGCCCTTGAGCGCTTCCACTTTGAGCGAAAGCGCCTTGTCGGGGTCGGAACTGACGATCTTTAGCGTCCCCATGAAGTAGCGCTCGCCTTCCTCAATGGGAATCGTGATGTTGACGGCCTTGCCGTCGGTGCGCCCCGCGAGCGGAATTCCGTAGCGCCAGTCGCGCGTATCCACATTTTCCAGGATTGGATCCTTGACGAGCACCTTGAAGTACCCGTTGTCCTGATACAGGCCGCGAATACCCACTTCGATGTCTTCGATCAACTTGTCGTGATCGTAGGTTTTGGACATCACGTCGATTTCCGTGAAATATAACGGAATCGCATACGGACGATCGTGCCGCATGGCGCGGATCAATTTGCGGCTGCTGAAGGCGTGATTTCCCGTGAATTCGATCTTGCCGACCTTGACCTTCGGCCCCTCGTCCACCTTGAAAATAAGGATGACCGCGTTACTCGAAGCGATGTTCTCATATTCCGGCGTGACCGTGGCGAATTGCCGGCCGTGTTCGCCGAGAAGCTCCTTCAGCACGACTTCCGCTTTCTTGATGCGTGTGGGGTCAAACTGGCTTTCGACGGTGAGCCCGACTTTCTTTTCCTTAAAGCGGTCCAAAATGTCCGACTCGGACACCGAATGAATTCCTTCGTAACGAATGCGGCGGATCACCGGCCGCTCTTTCACTTCCCAAATAATAATTTTTCCGCCGGGCTTGCTCCCATCCTCGACCTTCAGTTTCACATCGGAGAAGAATTGCGTATTCCAGAGCGCCTGAAAATCTCTGCGAAGCGTCTCTTCATTGTAAGGATCGCCTCGCCTGCTGAAGATACGCGCCTGCAGCGTGTCCCTGCGGATGCGTCGGTTGCCCTCAAACTCAATCTCTTCAATGAAGGGCTGCACTTGTCCCTGGTCGGCGGGGTTCTGTAGCTCCGTAAGAAGATGATTTTCGACTTTTTCTTCAAGCGTTTTAGGATCAATCGAAGCGTGAAAAAGATAGACCGGATTGCTTCCGGGAGCGGAGTCATCAGCATGAGCGGGAGCGGGAACTGCGCACACGGGAAACAGAAAGAGGAGAGAGAAAACGAAGAGAGAGATACACCTGGGGACTGCACGCAAAGCGTCCAGTCCCGAGAGAAAACAGACTATCCGTTCAGCGGCCATTGAAGGTCTCAAGGCCGCGCCCCCAAACCCAAGATGTTCATCTCCCGCCAGACCCGGCGTGGGCTGGCCGCGCGTAGAACGCTCTAAGGTTTCCTTGCAGGGCAAACCATTAGGCGGTTACACGTGTTGCGTCAGATTCACTAGTGGACGACCGGGGTTGCCTCAACGACTGGCCGGAACGCGAGACCTTCCCCGGCGACGTAAATCTGCAATGTCGCAGGCCTCTGAATTCCACCCTGGATCAGCGCTTCGGAGAGCGGGTCTTCTACATACTTCTGCAAAGCCCGCCGCAGCGGCCGCGCACCATAGTTGCGGTCTGCACACGTTTTCTCCAGGACCCATTGCCGCGCTTCCGGTGACAATACTACTTGCACTTGCCGATGGATCAGCGTGTCATTCAACTGGCCGACGAGCAAATCAATGATGCGGAGTAGGTCCTCGTCGCCCAGCGGATTAAACAGGATGACCTCGTCCAACCGGATCAGAAACTCCGGGTTGAACGCCTTCTTGACTTCGCCGAGCACCAGATCTTCCATGCTCTTCAGGCTGGCTTCGTCTAATCCAGCCTGGAAGCCGATCGAAGTGCGCTTTTGCAAATGACGCGCCCCGATGTTGGAAGTCATGATGATGATGGTGTTTCGAAAATCGACCGTATTACCAAGTCCATCCGTCAACTGCCCGTCTTCAAACACTTGCAGCAGAATATTGAAGAGGTCGGGATGAGCCTTCTCGATTTCGTCCAACAAGATAACCGAATACGGCGTGCGGCGCACGCGCTCGGTCATCTGTCCGCCTTCTTCGTAGCCCACATACCCTGGAGGCGCGCCAATCAGTTTGGACACCGAGTGCTTTTCCATGAATTCAGACATGTCGAAGCGAATGAGCGATTTTTCCGAGCCGAAGAGAAATTCTGCGAGACGGCGCGCGACTTCGGTCTTGCCGACGCCCGTCGGGCCGAGGAAGAAGAAGCATCCCACCGGGCGCAAAGGCGATTTCAAGCCCGCGCGGCTGCGGCGGATGGCCCGCGCCAGCGCCGTAATGGCCTTGTCCTGGCTGATGACCCGCTTGTGCAGCTCGGGCTCGATGCGAAGAAGCTTCTGTTGCTCGTCTTCCTTGATGGAAGTCACGGCGATGCCGGTCCAGCGGGAAACCACTTCTTCGATGTCTTCGCGCGTCACGATTCCAGTCGAAGCGTCGTCCAGCTTGAAGCGGTCGCGCAGCACGCGCAGATTTTCCTTTTCCTTGCGCTCTTCTTCGGAGTAAAAGCGTGCTTTCTCGAATTCGTGCGCCGCAATGGCGGACTCCATCCGGTGCGTGATGAACTTCACCCGCTTCTGCACTTCACCGACCTCATCGGGAACGGAGGCTTGGCGCAGCTTCACGCGTGCGCCCGCTTCATCAATCAGGTCAATCGCCTTATCCGGAAGAAAACGGTCGGGAATATAACGGTTGGAAAGATAGACGGCATAGCGTAATGCTTCGTCGGTATAGCTGACGGCGTGGAATTTTTCGTAGCGCTCGCGCACCCCGTTGATCACCTGGATGGCTTCTTCTTCGCCCGGGGCGGGCACCTTTACCGCTTGGAACCTGCGCTCCAGCGAACGGTCTTTTTCGACCGACTTGCGATATTCGCCAGGAGTCGTCGCGCCAATGCACTGGATTTCGCCACGGGACAATGCCGGCTTCAAAATATTCGCAGCATCGAGCGAGCCTTCCGCCGAGCCTGCGCCGACCAGCGTATGCAACTCGTCAATGAACACAATCGCATTCTGGCTCTCCATCAATTCCTTCATGATGGTCTTCAGGCGTTCTTCAAACTGGCCGCGGTATTTTGTACCCGCAACAATCAGGGAAAGATCGAGCGACAGGATGCGCTTGTCGGAAAGGAACGGCGGCACGTCTCCATCGGAAATCCGCTGCGCCAGTCCTTCGACGATAGCTGTCTTGCCCACACCGGGCTCGCCAATCAGCACTGGATTATTCTTTGTGCGCCGGCAAAGGATCTGGATCACGCGGTCCACTTCGTTTTCGCGGCCCACCAACGGATCGAGCGCGCCTTCCGCGGCGGACTGCGTCAGGTCGCGGCTGAATTCCGCCAGGAGCGAGGTCTCTTTCGGCCGTGTGGTCGTAGTCTTTTCTCCTGTGGCTCGCGACAGTTCTTCGCGCAGTGCCGAAAGGCGCAAACCGCGCTCCATCAGAATTTCCGCGCCGAAACATTTTTCTTCGCGCAGAATGCCCAGCAGCAAATGCTCTGTGCCAACATGCTTGTGGCCCAGCCGCTCGGCTTCCTCCGCCGCCATGTTCAGGATGCGCTTGCACTCCGCGCTCAACGGCACTTCCACGGACGTGGAGATGCGTTCACGGATCGTGATGCGCGCTTCAATTTCTTTCCGGATGGATTCGATGGAGCCTTGTTGCCGCAGGAAGCGGTTCGCCAGGGCTTTGTCCTCTCGCATCAGACCCAGCAACAGATGCTCGGTCTCGATGTAGGGGCTTCCGTACTGGCTCGCCTCGTACCTGGCAAAAAAGATGACGCGTCGTGCCTTCTCTGTGTATCGTTCGAACACGATTAGCTCGCTTCTCCCCCTGGGTTTCCGCTCGCAGCGGCTTTCACCGCGCGAGTCCGCAGAACGCCATGTTCCAGCCCCAACACCCGGTCGCACCGCTCGGCCAGCGCCAGATTGTGCGTCGCGATCAGCGACGTCAGGCGATGCGTCCGGTGCAACCGTTCCAACAGCTCGAACACGGCCCAAGCATTCTGCTCGTCCAGATCTCCGGTCGGTTCATCTGCCAGCAGCACCTTGGGCCCGGTGACGAGCGCCCGGGCAATCGCAACACGCTGCTGTTCCCCGCCCGAAAGTTCTCCTGCGCGGTGCTCGGCCCGATCCTGTAGGCCTACTTCCGCCAGCCACTTCCGCGCTTCCCGCTGCGCGAATTCCTGTGGCTCTCCGCGCACTAGCAGCGGCATCGCAACATTTTCTGTCGCCGTAAAATCCTGCAACAACTGGTGCCGCTGCCAGAGAAACCCCACGGCGCGATTGCGAAATTCCGCCAGCGCCGCGTCTTGATTCGATTCAATCGCTTTATTTTCAAAGTATACTGTACCGCTTGTTGGAGTGTCTAGCGCGGCCAGCAAATGCAGGAGCGTACTTTTGCCCGCACCCGATGGCGCGACCACCGCAACCATCTCTCCCTCGCGCAAACTCACGCTCGCATCCACGAGAACTTCCAGTTTTCTTTCCCGCGCGCCGTACGATTTCTTCAAGCCGCGCCCTTCCAGTACCGTTGCGCCGCTCCCTGCCTCTGCGTTCGTGGGTCCGGATTCCATTTTCGTACCGAGAATTCCCTCGGGACTAGCTCACCCCACGCGCCGTCCGTGTGCGTCGTAAAACCTTCCCATCCTTATACCTGTTAGACGCGCACCACAACCTACGAGCTCAAAGACTCAGGCTTGGGGCAATACTCTGTGCCTTGCACTTCCTTACCCAAAGGTTTTCCCTTTTCCTTGCCGAAACTGCCACCAGTCAAATGGGTTAAAACTGTGCCGTTCTGAAACACCAGTAATCACTTAAGTTTCAATAGCTTGCAGTAGGCAGCCAAGGCTTTCCAATTCCGCGAACACAAGCCCTCCCACCTCGACCGCGCATTGACCCTAATTGGAGCAAATCAGGCACCAATTTTTGGGGTGAACCCCTAAGATGGCACAAATTCTTTGGACACAGTTTCCGCTTTCATAAAGCCGTTTCTACATCTCCTAGCAAGAGAAGGGGTCTGGGGAAGGGGACGGCATTTGAGTCTCCTTCCCCAGCAGCCCTTTCGAAACCTTTTCGCCGTTGTCTTTGTTCACAAAAACCTCGATCGTGGCGCCTCGATTTTCGGCCTGGCATTCGGCCTTGCGCTCGAATTCTTCCGGTGAGCAATAGGCCAGCGCAGAATGCAAGCGCTGTCGATTGTAATACTCGTCGATGAATTCTTCGATGTTGGTTCGTAAATGTTCCAGGTTCTCGTATTTGTGAGCGAGATTTCTTCTCGCTTCAGTGTCTTGATGAAGCTTTCGCAACTGGCGTTGTCGTAGGGGTTCGCCGGTCGGCTCATGCTCGGAATCATGTGGTACTTCTCGAGGAGGGCGATATATTCCCCGCGAGCGTATTGCAGCCCTCGATCCGAGTGATGCACGAGGCCGGGTTTCGGTTGTCGGCGCTCGATGGCTTGTTCCCGCGCTCCGACGGTGCGCCGCATCGCCAAGGTACGGTCCAACGCCCAGCCCACCACTTTGCGAGAGAAGCCGTCCAGGATCACCGCCAAGTAGACAAATTCCGCCTTCAGTCGAATGTAGGTGATATCCGCTACCCAAAGCTGATTGATCCCGCACTGCTTCATCCGAGCCGCTAAGTTCAGATAAATCTCGAACTTGTGGTTCGAGTCCGTGGTGACCTTGAAGCGCTTCGGTTGTAGCGCCAGCAGGTTATCTTTCTGCATGATCCGCACCACGCGTTTGTGGTTCACCTGCATTCCTCGGCGGCGCAGCTCCGCGGTGATTCGTCGATACCCGTAACGCCGGCGATGCTCCAGGGCGATCTGCTGGATCACAGATCGCACCTCCGTCTCTTCTTCGGTAGGTTGCCGCTCTTTCAGCGAGCGGTAGAAACTTCTGCGACTGACCGGAAGCAACTGGCACATGCGCTCGATGCTCAGACTGCCTTGCAAAAACATTACTTCTCGGATCTGCTCGTAGATTCCGTCTCGCCAGTTTCGCCGCTCCGCCGGCGTCGAGCCTCGACTTTTTGCAAGGCAGGGTCGAAAATCTCGCGTTCATGTTGGGATAGCTGGTTGGGGATTGGGCAGTTCGATCCGGTAGCCAAGGCTTCGGAGTTGACGGATCATCCGTGCAGCGCGCTGGTGTCGTGACCTTTGGCTAATGAGCGGCCCGTGTTCCTTGTAACGGACCCCTCGATTCAGAATCTTCCACACGAGTCGGCAAAGACGATGAGCAATCACACCAATCGTTTGATTGTGCCCCAGGCGCGGCACGTATCGTCGGTAGAGGATCTGGAAGATACTTCCTTTATATTTGACCGCAGCGTTGGCAGCCTGATTGAGAATGCGCCGCATGTGACGATTGCCTTTCGGGGACTGGTGTCCACGGCTTACGCCTGCGCTCTCATTGTCGCCGGGGCAGGCGCCGACCCACGAAGATAAATGTGCTTCGGAAGGAAAGGTCGCGGCCCTCACGCCCACTTCGGCAATGATTTGCTGCGCCGAATCCACTCCCAGACCGGGTACTTCCGCCAGCCGCTGGATGTGGTCCTGATGCGCGCGGAGCAGATCGGCCATCTCCTGGTCAAGCTGGCCAACCTGCTTCTCAATCAGCTGCAGGTCTTCCAGCGCCATCTTCAGGACCCGGCGGTAGGTGGGATTCAGTTCCTGGCATGCACTCAGGGCGTCGCGCAACTCTTCTGGCGTCGCGCGCAAGCGGCCATCGGCCAGCATCGCCAGCACTGCCGGGTCTGTCTCACCGTCAGCCAGGGCGTGTAGCATCCGCCGCGCACTAACGCCCAGCAGATCGGAAACCAGGCTGGACAATTTGATGTGCGCTTCTTCCAACAGAGCTTCCAATCGATTCTGTAATTGCACTCGGTTGCGCGTCAGTTGGTACTTGGTGCGTGTGACCGTCCGCCACAGGCGCTGCTCGGGATCGGGCACAAAGCTCAGCGTCAATTCCCGGGCCACCAACCGCTTCACCAGACGTTCGGCGTCAGCAAAATCATTCTTGCGCCCCTGCGGAGCCCTGTTCGACTGCGCCTGTGCCAAGTGCAGCGTTCCCCACATCGGGCGGGCACCCTCCCGCTTCTGGCAAATCGGCTTCCAATATCGCTCCAGCGTTCCCCACACAGGCTTCCAATACTGCGCCGTCGATTCCATGACGACTTCCTCGACCTGCTGCTCAATCAGCCACTCGGCCAGCAATCGCAATTGCGCCGGGTTGCTCCCAAACTGCCGCCTGCCAAACTCGTACTCGCCATCGATTTCGACGTCTGAGACAGCGACGGCCAGCATCCTCTTATGGACGTCAATTCCCGCTATCTTGTAAGGCATCGTTGCTCCTTCTGGCGGGAGCGGAGAGCGTGCCTTCAGTTACTTTAAGCAGGGTCACAGGCTATCGCGGCTCCTATCGAGAGAGACGACGCCCAATTATTCGCTCAACACGCACGCTCCGGATCAGACACCTCTACGGCCTCCACTTCTCCACTCGTTGCTCGATCTCGCCGCTCCGGGCCGCTACGATGTTAAACCCAAAGCGATTTTCATGAGCTTTCGCGGGCCGTAGGTCCTAATCGACACCTCTGAAAAAATCCACTTCCAGGGTCTTCTCGGCCAGCAGCCGCTTTAGCTGTTGGTTCTCCTTTCGGTAAGCAGCCGCGTGTGTGCTCGGACGTGATGCTTCTTCTCCTGGCTCGAGTGCTTCGAGCTTTGCGCGCCATTTGTAGAGGCACCTCGGTCTGACGCCCAGTTCTCGCGCTAACTCACCGACCTGTTCGCAAGTTCTCATGCGTTCGACGGCCATCCGCTGAAATTTCCGGGAGTATCGCTTTCTCTTCACTGTCTTTTCCTTTCCCGGAAACTGTGCCCAATTCTGTGTGCCACTTCAAGGGTTCACTCCATTTGGTGGGCCCAGGACCTGCCCGTTAGCGCCCTTCTAGAGTTACTCAAAGCGAAGAATGTCCACTGGCAAGAGCCGCGAAGCCTCTCGCGCGGGCAAGAGAGTTGCCACAACTGCGATCGCCATGGCCGCTACGGAAATCCACAGGCCATCCAGGAAATTGGGATGGAACGGCACGTACGGCACGGCATAAACCTGCGGGTCGAGAGGAATGAAGTGATAGGTGCCTGCGGCCCAACTGAAGCCATAACCCACAAGTAAACCGAAAAAGACACCTGTGGCTCCGATGGTGATTCCCTGGTACAAAAAAATCTTTCGAATTTGTTCCCGCCGCGCGCCCATGGCCAAGAGCACGGCAATGTCCCGCGCCTTGTCCGTGACGGTCATGGAAAGAACCACCAGGATGTTCAGCCCCGCCACAAAGGTGATCAGACCGATGAAAATTGCGGTAACCAGTTTTTCGAGCCGCAAGGCCCGAAAGAGAGCGCGGTTTTCTTCCATCCATGTGCTGGCGGAAAATCCCTGCCCCGCGGCCTGTTCGGCCGTGCGGGCAAACTCCGCCGCACTTTCCGGTTTTTCTAGCCGAAACTCTAGGACGTTGACAATATCGCCCGCACCGGCGAGCGATTGCGCGGCTGGAAGCGTGACGAAGCACCAGTTCTCGTCGTAATCGTAAAAGCCCGAATCGAACGCCCCGGCAACGCGAAATCTTCTGGTGCGCGGCATTATCCCAAATGGCGTCAGTCGGCCTTGGGGACTCGT
>Ga0306924_10007367_pt1 | contig 11037 bp, 9 predicted proteins | sample sta12Can44000111_FD_203756 | JGI IMG/M metagenome (GOLD analysis project Ga0306924, IMG submission 203756) | Lab enrichment of tropical soil microbial communities from Luquillo Experimental Forest, Puerto Rico - statanox.12C.anox.44.000.111 (v2)... | ecosystem: Environmental > Terrestrial > Soil...
TCAAGGCCTGAAGAGCAACGCAACCGGCCGCTGCGAAGTGTAAGAAATTCCGACAGACGACGGGGTCGCGCACCCGGACGAGGCGACACCTGACGCCGAACCCGCATGGTATCTCTGCTCGAACCACCGATGGTGGGAGATTGAAAACCTAATAAGATCGCCACGCGATCACGACTTTACGTAAAAACCAAGCGATACACGGCTCGGGAGAAGCGCGATGGCCGGTGCGGGGCTAGTGGGCGAGGTGATGCGCGACAAGTATCGCGGCCGCGGTGTCGGCATCGTTCAAACCGGGTGGGCCATCGGCTGGGGCGCCTCGGCGCTGGTTTACACCGGCCTCTATGCTTTCCTTCCGGAGGAGATCGCTTGGCGCGTTCTATTCGCGATCGGGCTCCTGCCCGCGGTCTTCGTCTTTTGGATGCAGCGCTGCCCGCGTTCCCGTCCGACTGCACCAGCCGTTCCTACGTAGGAACGATCAATGTCTTCGGCGCCATCGACAGCGTTTCGCCGGTTTCGTCGTGATCGGACGGGTACCGGTCAGTTGGGCCCAGGGCCGAGGTCCAGCATCAGCCGCAAATTTTGTACCGCCGCACCCGACGCCCCTTTGCCAAGATTGTCGAGACGGGCGACGAGCACGGCGTGACGGCGCGCCTCGTTGGCCCACACATAGAGCTCGAGCCGGTTGGTACCGTTGAGCGCCTCCGGTTCGAGCTTGTCCTCGCCATTCCCGGCCATGACCTTCATGTATTCGGAGCCCTCGTAGAAGGCGCACAGGGCCTCTCGCAAATCGGCGCCAGTGGGCCTCTCGGGCAGGTCGTCGAGGTAGAGCGGCACGGAAACGAGCATGCCCTGGCGGAAATGGCCGACCGAGGGCACGAAAATCGGCCGGCGCTTTAGCCCGGAATAGAGCTCGGTCTCGGGCACATGCTTGTGTTCGAGACCGAGTGCGTAAAGCTCGAAGGCTGGGCCGCCGTCCCGGTCATGCGCCTCGATCAACGATCGGCCGCCGCCGGAATAGCCGCTGACCGCGCTGATCGCGATCGGGTAATCGGGCGGGACGAGCCCGGCTTGGATGAGCGGCCGCAGCAGACCGATGGCGCCGGTCGGGTAACAGCCGGGATTGGTGACTTTGCCCGACACCGCGATCTGTCCGGGTTGATCGGGCGACATTTCCGGAAAGCCGTAGGTCCATTCCGGATCGACCCGGTGAGCGGTGCTGGCGTCGAGCAACTTCGGTGTGTCGGCGCCGAGCGCCCCGGCCAGTGCAACCGCCTCTCGCGCAGCATCATCGGGCAAACACAGCACAACGAGATCGCAGGCTGCCATTATGTCTTGGCGAGCCGATGGATCCTTGCGCTGCGCCGCGGGCAGGCCGCGCAGCTCTATGCCGGGTATCATTTCGAGCCGCGTTCGGATGCCGAGGCCAGTCGTGCCAGCCTCGCCATCGATGAACACGCTCGGTTGATTGCTCGCCATTCGACTGCTGCCGTGATGACCGGGGCGCTTACTAGCCCAACCGGCGGCAGCCGCAAAATGGTTTCGATTTCCGGTGCCGGATCTGCTGCGCTATCGTGCGATTTCGCGACGGCCCTCGGAGGATTTGATACCTATGACTGAAAACAGCGCAGCCCTGCAATGCCTCGCCGGTGTCCGGGTCCTCGATCTGACCCAGTTCGAGGCGGGTCCCTCCTGCACCGAGGCGCTCGCCTGGCTCGGCGCCGAAGTCGTCAAGGTCGAGAACCCACAGGCCGGCGAGCCCGGCCGCAGCAACTTCCCCGGGCGGCCGGGGGCGGATTCGTATTATTTCTTCGAGTTCAACGCCAACAAGAAATCGGTCACGGTCAATCTCAAATCCGGGAGCGGAGTGACCCTCGTCAAGGACATGGCCAGGAAGGCCGACGTCATGATCGAGAACATGGCGCCCGGCACGATCGAGCGCCTGGGGCTAGGCTACGACGCGATCCGCGTGCTCAACCCCGGCATTATCTACGCTCAGGTCAAGGGTTTTGGCGAGGGCAGCCCGTATGAGAGGAACCTCGCCTTCGACATGATCGCGCAGGCTTCCGGCGGCACGATGAGCGTCACCGGCGAACCCGACGGCCCGCCCTGCAAGCCCGGCCCGTCATTGGGCGACACCGGCACCGGCATGCTGATGGCGATCAGCATTTTGGGGGCGCTCTACGAGCGCCGCGACACCGGCCGGGGCCGGCGAGTGCAGGTGGCGATGCAGGACGCGATGCTGCACTACATGCGCTTTCCGTTCCAGGTGCAGGCGCAGACCGGCCGGCCGGCCGGTCGCGGCGGCGGCAGGAGCCTCGCCGGCGGCGTCGCGCCCAGCGGCATCTTCCCCTGTGCGCCGGGCGGGCCGAACGACTGGATCTACGTTTTCGCCCGACCGCGCGAGCACTGGCACCGCCTGCTGAAGGTGCTGGGGCGCGAGGATCTGATCGGCGACCCGCGCTACGAGACCCCACAAACCCGCGGCGAGCGCATGGAAGAGGTCAACGCGATGATCGCCGATTGGACAAAGCGGCGCGACAAGCACGAGGCGATGCGCTTGATCGGCTCCGCCGGAGTCCCTGCGGGAGCGGTGCTCGACACGATGGAACTGATCAACGAACCGAGCTTTACCGAGCGCGGCATTCTGCAGACCGCGGAGCATCCGACCGGCCCGTTCAAGATGCCGTCCTGGCCGGTGCGCTTCGACGGCAAGCCGCCAAAACTCGAGCCCGCGCCGTTGCTCGGACAGCACACCACCCAAGTCTTTGGCGAGTGGCTCGGGATGAATGCCGGCGATGTCGAGACATTGCGCAAGGACGGGGTGATCTGACGATGCATCGTGGTCGTGCGTGCTTCGAGACGCCCCCTGTCGGGCGCTCCTCAGCATGAGGTGACCCTGAGTAATTCCTCATCCTGAGGAGGTGCGAAGCGCCGTCCCGAAGGATGCGCAGCGTAATTGGAGAGAGGAGGAACGCAAAATGGCGGAACTGACCGGTAACGATATCCTCGCCCGCTGCCTGAAGGCGCAGGGCGTCAAGGACATCTTCTTTATCATGGGCGGGCCGATGCTCAACGCCGAGCTGTGCTCGATCAAGGAAGGCATCCGTCTGATCGACACGCGCCACGAGCAAGGTGCGGCCTATATGGCGCAGGCCTATTCGCGGGTGACCCAGGGACCGGGGGTGTGCATGGCGGCGAGCGGCCCGGCGACCCTGAACTTCGGCACCGGCCTCGCCAATGCCCTGATCGATGGTTGCCCGGTCGTGGCGCTCGGCGGCTCGAGCCCGATCAGCCAATTCGGCCGCCAAGTGTTTCAGGAGATCGACCAGGTCGCGGCGATGAAGCCTTGCGTCAAATACGCCGACCGCGTCCACAATCTGAAGCGCATGCCGCAACAGGTGAACTTCGCCTTTCAGAAGGCGCTGAACGGCAAGCCGGGCCCGGTCTACCTCGATTTCCCAGGCGACGTGCTTTACATGACAGTCGACGAGGCCGATGTCGACTGGAGCTATTGCGGCCGGGAGATCATCAGGGCGCGCCCCTATGCCGAGCCCAAGGCGCTCAGCGCGCTGGTCGATGCGATCAGAGGCGCGCGCCAACCGATCATCGTCTCAGGCAGCGGTGTGCTGTGGTCGCACGCCTGGGATGAAATGAAGGCGTTTGTCGAGAAGGCCGGGATCCCGTTCTACACGACCCCGCAAGGGCGCGGCGTCGTCCCCGACGACCACCTCTACTCCTACCTGACAATGCGCAACGACGCGTTCCGCGAGGCCGATCTGATCATGATCCTCGGCACCCGAACGAATTATGTGATCGGCCACGCCCTACCACCGCGCTTCAGCGCAGAAGCGAAGATCGCACGCATCGATATCGACCCCGAGGAGATGGGCAACTCGGCGCGCAACATCGACATCCCGGTCGTCGGCGACTGCAAGTCGGTGTTGCAGCAATTGTGCGAGGCCATCGATGCCAAGACCGCCGACCGCTTCCAGCCCTGGCGCCAGAAACTGGCCGACGGCGAGGCGAAAAAGCGCCTGCGTGCCGGCGGCAACTACCCGACCGACGGCGACATTCATCCGTTGCGGCTGTGCGAGGAGGTCAAGAACTTCATGCAGCGCGAGGCGATCCTGTCGGTCGACGGGCAGGAGATCCTCAATTTCGGCCGCCAGTCGATCCCGACCTTTGTCCCGGGCCATCGGCTCAACTCCGGACCGTTTGGCACAATGGGGGTCGGGCTGCCGTTCGCGGTCGGCGCCAAGGCCGCCAAGCCCTCGGCGCAGGTCATCTGCCTGCACGGCGACGGCTCATTCGGGCAGAACGCGATGGAGCTCGACACCGCCGTGCGGCACAAATTGCCGCTCTTGTGCATCATCAGCCTCAATGGCGGCTGGACCGCCGACCCCGAACGCAACAAGCCCGGCCGCGACCTTGGCTACACGCGCTACGACAAGATGGCCGAGGCGCTCGGCTGCTACGCCGAATATGTCGAGGAGCCCGAAGGCATCCGCCCGGCCCTGCAACGGGCTTGGAAGAAGGTCGAGGAGGGCATGGTCGGCTTTGTCAACGTCAAGACCGACTATCGCGCCCGCGCCACGACGGTGCGCTTCTCGAGCCGCGAAACCTGAGAACCCGACCCTTCCCTTCCCCGCCCGCGTGGGAGGATTAGGGAGGAGGCAAAGGGGCGCCTTTGGGCGGCCCCTTTCGTTTTTGGGCGTGCCGAAAAACAACGAATTTCGCGGCTGCACACCCCTGCACCGCGGTCGCCGAGCCAAGGATAGGCTTTGTTCCAGCTACTTAGGGGAAAATTCGCGATTCGAAAAACAGCGGAATTTGAACTTCGGGAACAACGAAATTTGAACACGGCTGAGGGAGAAGATAACAACGGAATCGGCACAGTCAGCGCACCACACGTTCGATTCTCGCCGTATTCAGGTTTGTGTAAGATTGTCGACAATCGGGAGACGAGCCATGGAGCCTGCAGGGCGTGGTCGTGTCGAGCGTCCGCTGGCGGCGATCCTCGCGGCCGATGTGGCGGGGTATTCGCGCCTGATCGGAGCCGATGAGGAAGGGACGCTCAGACGACTGAAGGCGCTGCGTGCCGAGGTTATCGACCCCAAAAGTGCAGAACATCACGGCCGCATCGTCAAGACGACCGGCCATGGGTTGCTCGTCGAGTTCGCCAGCGTCGTCGACGCGCTCAGTGCCAATTTGGCAATATGGAAATGCGCAGCCGTTTCAATAGCGAGCCGGCGGCGAGAAACATCGACAGGTTTGGCAGTGACGCTGTTGCATTTGGAAAGGATGTGATGGTGAGGCAATTTTTGACATTATCGCTGACGATTTGCGCCGTTCTTGGGCTGCCGATCGGGCCCACCGCCGCCCAGCAAAGCGGTGGGATCCTCAAATTCTTTCATCGCGACAGCCCGGCGAGCATGTCGATCCACGAGGAGGCGACGATCTCGACGGTCGCGCCGATGATGGGCGTCTTCAATAACCTCGTTTTGTTCAAGCAGGACGAAAGGCAGAACCGGCCGGAATTCATCCAGCCGGAACTGGCCGAAAGCTGGTCGTGGGACGAGGACCACTCCCGGCTCACCTTCAAGCTGCGGCAAGGCGTCAAATGGCACGACGGCAAGCCGTTCACCGCCGCCGACGTCAAATGCACTTGGGACATGCTGACTGGCAAATCGGAGGACAAGCTGCGGCTCAATCCGCGCAAAGCCTGGTATCGCAACCTCGAAGACATCGTGCCGGATGGCGATCGCGCGGTGACGTTTGTGCTGAAGCGCTCGCGGCCGGCCTTTCTGATGCTGCTGGCGAGCGGCATGTCGCCGGTCTACCCGTGCCACGTTCTGCCGCGCGACATGCGCACCCATCCGATCGGCACCGGCCCGTTCAAATTCGCCGAATTCAAGCCGAACGAATTCATCCGAGTGGTCAAGAACCCGGACTACTGGAAACCCGGGCGGCCGTACCTTGACCGCGTCGAGTGGACGATCATTCCGAACCGGTCGACCCAGACACTCGCGTTTATCGCCGGCAAGTTCGACATGAGCTTTCCCTACGAGGTCACTTTGCAGTCGATGCGCGACATCCAGAACCAGGCGCCGAATGCGATCTGCGAGATGACGCCGACACCGGTGGCGATGAACCTGCTCGTCAACCGGGATGCAGCGCCGTTCAACGACCCCGACATCCGGCGGGCGATGCAGCTGACGATCGACCGCAAGAGCTTTCTCGACATCATCGCCGAGGGGCAGGGCGACATAAACGGTGCGATGCAGTCGCCGCCCGCGGGCCTATGGGGGCTGCCGCCCGAGATTCTCGCGACCCTGCCGGGCTACGGACCCGATGTCGCGGCCAACCGCGCCCAGGCGCGCCAGCTGATGGAGAAGCACGGCTACGGCCCTGATCATCGGCTCGCCGTCAAGGTCGCGACACGCAACATCGCGCAATACCGCGACCCGGCCATCATCCTGATCGACCAGATGAAGGAGATCTACATCGACGGCGAGCTCGATGCCGTCGAGACGGTGAACTGGTTTCCGAAGATCGCCCGCAAGGACTACATGGTCGGCGCCAACCTGTCGGGCAGCGGCGTCGATGATCCCGACGCCTATTTCTTCGAGCATTACGCCTGCGGCTCTGAGCGCAATTACACGAACTATTGTAACCCGCAGCTCGAGAAGATGTACGAGCAGCAATCGATGGAGCCGGACCAGACAAAACGCAAGACGCTGGTCTGGGAGATCGACCGCCAGCTGCAGGAGGACGCAGCGCGGCCGATGATCTTCAACTACCGGCTGGGGACCTGCCGGTCACCGGCAGTGCACGGGATCACGATCATGATCAACAGCCTTTTCAATGGCTGGCGCTTCGAGGACGCCTGGCTCGGCCAATAGCTCCTCAGTAAGGAACTCTAGACTAGCCGGGGCTGACGACCTCGGCCGATCCCGAATAAAACTGGACGTCATTAGCGCCAGCCCCGGGCTGCTCCCGCTGCTCAACAAGCGTAGTAATATCCGTAAAAGGGGCTCCAACAGCTCCGTGCGGGCGGATAATAAGACGCTTGCGGATAGTACGCCGGGGCTTGCGGGTAGTAACCGTAGTAGCCGTACGGGTAGTAATACGGGTTATAGTAGTAGGGGTTTGCGAGCACCGAGCCGAGGGCGAAGGCTCCGAGCCCGATCCCGACGGCGGCACCAGGGCTGATCCCACCTCCACCCCAACCCCCACCTGCATCCGCAGGCCGCGGCACCGCCGTCAACCCGATAGCGGCAAGGATCGCCGCGGCGACGGCCAACCCCCGGCCGGTCTTCCCAAAGAACCTGCTAACGATCATCTCTCCCTCCTATCCCTGTTCGCTCTCGGCCTCGAAAAACTATTCGGGGCAGTCCCTAATGATACGAATGTTGTCGGGCGGGTATCCCCGGCACCTCAGCGGAGCGCCACCCGCGCATCTGGCGCATACCGGACCTCAGTACCCCGAGGGCGCATTTGCCTGAGCCGTCGCGGTGCTCCCGACGGCTTGGCCGCAGTCAACACAGTGATGTCTCCGTCGGCTGTAACTGGCGTATTGTCGGTGACTGTAGTAGCCGTAATGCCGGTGATTGTAGTATCCGTAATGAGCGGGCGGCGGTGGCGTTGTGATAAGGCCCCCCACTGCACCCACAGCTCCGCCGATCGCGGCGCCGAGAGCAGCGCCATGCCCACCGGCAGCAGCAGCGCCTATTGCAGCCCCACTACCGGCGCCGATCAGGCCACCCCCAATGAACCGCTGGACGGGATCGTAAGGATTGGTGCAAGCCGATAAGCCTAGGACCAGCCCTACCGCAACCACGTACAAGAACATTCGCAGTCTTGTCATGCCGCCGTTCTCCAGCGTCCTACATCGCTTCCTGGCGCGCCCGCACCGCACGGGGAACCTACCTTCCCATGAGGTGACAAAATTGGGGTGCGGCAATTGTGTGTCATTTTGATAAACTCAACCTATGGTGCGCGTTGCAAGTACCAAATTGCCGCGATTTGGGCCCGAGCCTGTGTTGGCGAAGTTAGGTTAAACAACCCTGCCTAAGTACGCCGTTTCTCGGCCAGTTGGGTGAGCAAGGCTAAGGGAAGACCTATCTGCCGGGGGTAACTGTCTGCGGCCCCGGCCGCCGCGAGGCGGTGAGTAGCGCATGCAGCAGCCCCTGCGAGGACAGCGGATCGAAAAGTCATGCTGGCATCGCCCGCGGAAATCCCGCGATCGCCAATGCAGGGATCCCGGAAAACCGCCGCAGCACGTTCTCGAGCATACGAGAAATGTTGTTGTCATACTTATTGCAGGACAGGCTGCCGCAGAATGTGATCGAGCCGGTCGAGAACACCGCACCGCCTGCGGCCGTCTCGAAATAGATGATTTCGGCGCGGATCAAGTCCTTTGGCCGCTCGCCGTTCAGCGTCGCGAGATGAGAGAGCAATTCCTCCAGCACGGTGCCGAAATGGCTCTGATGGCCCTCCGAGCGCGCCAGGATCAGCGCGTTCGGCGGCGTCCCCAGCGCGAAATCCGCGCGGTCGAGCTCAAACCCGGCGGCACCGCCGCCGGAAAGCCCGAAATCGCCAATGATCTCGTCCTCGATGCCGTCAAAGATCCATGCGGCGCGGGGATCATCGGCGCCCGGCATGCGGCGGTAATACGAGCCCTCGAACAGCCCTTGAGCGGAGAAGCCAACGCCGCGCAGCATTTGCGGCGGCCGGCCGTTGCGGCGCCACAGACCGCCATACCCGGCGTCGAGCGCGTGGAAATATTCGCCCGGCTCGGCCGCCCAGTTGCGAATGCCGCCCTCGGCGCGGCGGATTTCAAGCACATCCGGGATCTCCGGGCTCGTGGCGATGCGCCAGTAGAAGCCGTTGCCGCCGAGATAGGCGAGACGCCCGCCGCCATCGACGTAGTCCTGCAATGCGCCAAGTGAATTCGGCGTGTGGTATTCGGGATGCGATCCGGTCACCACTGCGCGATACGGCCGCAGCAGTGCTGCTCCCTCGCGGTCGAGGTCGTGGTCGGTGATCACGTCGAATGCGATGCCTTTGACAGTGAGCCACTCGATCAGATGGGTGTCGGCTGGAAAATGCCGCACACCCGATCCGCGGTTGTCCAAAAACGTGATGTAGCCGGAACGCATTGTCAGCAATGGCCGGCGCAGGCTCGAATAGCAGATGCCGGTACCGTCCGGATGCTTGTTGTAGGTCGACGCGCCGTATTCAGGGTGCTGGTCGGCATTCCACGGATAGGCATGCCACCCGGCTTGCCGCGCGCGGAAAGCGTCATCGACACTACGGCGCTGATGGTTGCCGTAGATCTGATAGGTGAAAGTCGAGGCTAGAAAAACGATCGGCGCCGTCGCGGTGCATGCTGGCGGCAGCACGTAAATCGGCACAATGTCCTCGATGTCGTCACAGCGTAGGCGGATGCCGTAGACCCCGGACGTCATACCGTCGGGAATGTCGAAGACAAAATCGGTTTCCCAGCCGCAATCGTAGAGATCGTCCTGATGGAAATGGATAGCGGCGTAGTGCCGGGGCACATGCCGCCAACTGGTCTCCTCGCCGGTCCAGCGTGAGCCACGCACCGCGCGCGTCGGCAGGTTGCGCACATGACCGTGCAGGCCATGCGGCCCGCGGTCGACGATTCGCTCCGTTGGGATCTCGGCGCTGAAGTCCCACCAGGCCAGGCATTCGGCCTTGTCGGGTTCGAGCGTTTGGGGACCCTCTCGCGCGCCGATCAAGATCGCTGGGTCTTCCACGCGGCCATTGAAAAAGGCGCAGTATGGGTTGTCGTAGGGCCCCGGTGCCGTCGTCGACGCGGCACCGATGGTCAGTTTGGCCAATGCGCCGAGGCTACCCGTTGTCTCGACCTCGCCGGAATCGGCCACTCCCCAACTGCGCTGCGGTGCGGTCTGACGCAGGCGCAATCGTCCGCCGGCCGCGATCACCCGCAGCTCGTACCAACGCCCTTTCAACATGGGCGCGCGAACTTGAACCCGGCGGTCGCCCAGCTCCAGGCGCGCACCCTCGGCGGCGACGGAGAGCGTGGGTCCACCCTCGATCGCCAGGACGGTCTGCGACCGTCCGTCGAGCAGCCAGGGTTGGACCCTAACCAACGATCGTGCAGGGATCGGGCATGGCGAGCGGCCTGGCGGGCGTAACCACGCCGCACGACCCCCGATGGACCGGCTGAAGGCGCGACGGGTAGGTGCCGGCAAAAGCTGCGGGCACATCCTCGAGCTTGACGCCCGGCCCGGCCGGATTGGCGTCTCCGTGGATGATCCGCACAAGGTCGGCTTGATACGGCCGATCTAACCGGCTCGAGACCTTGACCGCGATCGGCTCACCAGGACGCGCCGAGAACCGGTCGACATAACCTATCAGAGGGACCACGGCCTGAAGCTCGGTGCCCTATATCGCCGCATTAGTTGCCAGCGAGATGTTCCTGATTACGAGTGGCAGGCTCAGCAGCCCCTGTGACAGCCTATCAAGCGCGACCCGAGAGATCCGTGTCGCGGATCGGAAGCTGTCGGATGCGATGGCCAGTGGCAGCGAAGATCGCGTTGGTGACCGCCGGCGCGATCGGCGCGGCGCCGGGCTCACCGACCCCGCCCCATTTGTTGCCGCCTGTCAACGCGAGATGCGTCTCGATCTTCGGCGTGTCGGCCATGCGCACGACCGGATAACTGTCGAAATTCGTCTCGACGATGGCGCCGTGCTCGACGGTGTTCTTGCCAAAGAGCGCCGCCGACAGACCCCAGATCGTCCCTCCCTCGAGCTGCTCCGTCACGGTCAGCGGATTGACCGCATGCCCGCAATCGAGCGCGACGACGGCCCGCTCGACCTTGACCTGGCCCTTCGTCACCGCCACCTCGGCGACCGCGCCGACGATCGAGCCGTAGCATTCATGGATCGCGATGCCCCGGCCGGCGCCAGCTGCCAGCGGCTTTTCCCATTCGCTCTTTTCGGCGAGCGTATCGAGCACCTTGATGAAGTCCGCCCGGCTGCTGAGCA
>Ga0306924_10007369_pt1 | contig 11037 bp, 11 predicted proteins | sample sta12Can44000111_FD_203756 | JGI IMG/M metagenome (GOLD analysis project Ga0306924, IMG submission 203756) | Lab enrichment of tropical soil microbial communities from Luquillo Experimental Forest, Puerto Rico - statanox.12C.anox.44.000.111 (v2)... | ecosystem: Environmental > Terrestrial >...
TCCGCCACGTATTGGTCGGTGGCGACAAAGAAATAGTATGCGGCCGCGATCACGGCCGGTACCGCGACGACAATCATGAACGAGAGCCACCGCAGGCGAGACCGCCGGCGGGATCGGACGACCAGGCTCTGTTGGTAATCAAAGGCGACCGCTCCACCGCCTCCCTGCGAAGAAACGGGAAGCGCGGTTGCGCTCGCCGTCGTGGCGAGGGCACGGTTGGTCTCGCCTCGCAATGCAGGACCGGCCCCGCCATCGGCCAGTCGCCTGGGTTCGGCTGCCGGTAGTGGCGCCACTATAGGCGTTCCTGCGCGATGCGGTGATAGCGACCGAGCGCGGTGCCGATGTCGTCAAACAACGTCAGCTCGCCATTGTCGAGAACCGCGCCCCTGTCGCAATATTGACGCAGCGTGTGAATGTTGTGGGTCACGAGAATGATGTCGGAGCGCTCCATCCGCTCGCGGAACGCTTCGGCGCATTTCTGACGAAAGCGCTGATCGCCGACCTCGGTCACTTCGTCGATCAGGTAGAGATCAAAGTCGAGGGCGAGACAGGTTGCAAAGGCGAGCCGGGCCCTCATGCCGGCCGAATAGGTGTTGACCGGCATATCAAAGTAATTGCCGAGCTCTGAGAAGCCCTCCACGTATTTGAGCACCCCGTGCGTTCCTGAGCCGTAGATCCGGGCAATGAACGCGACGTTCTCGCGGCCGGACAACGCACCGTGAAACGTGCCGCCAAAGCCAAGTGGAAACGATACCCGAGCATACCGCCGGACAACCCCGCAATCGGGCATCTCGGACCCTGCTATCAATCGAATCAGGGTCGACTTGCCCGCACCGTTGACGCCGAGAACACCAAAATTGTAACCCGATTCAAAAGTGACATTGACATTGTCGAGCACCGTCCGTCGCCCGCTTCGGGTGCGATAGACTTTCGAGACCCCTTCGAGCGAGATCATAGCGGCTCGTAAAGATGACGCCGCAGTCCGCGCTCGAGACACAAGCCTGCCGCCACACTCATCGCGGCGACGATCGCCAAATAAGACCGATCAAGCCAGTGCGGCTCGTACTCGGAAAAGAAGCTCGAGCGAAACCAGTCGACCGCGTGCAATATCGGGTTCCAGGAGAGAATATCGCGGATCCAATCCGGCATCATTCCCGGCACATAAAAGATTCCAGAACAAAAATACAATGCGCGGGTCAATTGCGCCCAAATTTTATCCCACGACTTGAAGAACGCGTTGATGACGGCATTGACAAAGCCCATTCCGCAACCAAACAGCGCCACGGCGACGACAGACGCAGACAAGGCTGGAAGATCGTGAGGCAATAGGCCACGCCCGACCGCGAAGAAACCAGCCAACAGGATTGCCGCCACAACCAGGTCGGTGACGACTTCGACGAGACCACGCGCCACGATCACATCAAAGGTGCTCACCGGCGGCAACTGCAAAAGCGCTCCGTTGCTCGTGATCGCATAAGTCATGCTGCTGCTGGTGTGGACAAACAAATGATAAGGAATGATCCCGGTATAATAAAAAATAAAAAATTTGTCGCCGATCGGTGGGCGGCCGCGCATCATCACCGTAAACACCAGCGACAGCATCAGGATGTGCAACACCGGCTCGAGCAGTGCCCAGCCGTATCCGAGCTTTGAGTCGGCAATACGGGTGCGGGTTTCGCGCATCATCAACGCATAAATGACGCGCAACTGGGTCTGAAGCGCCGCAAAGACGGTTGGTTGCGGCCGCAGCTGCCGCGGCCGGCGCAATGGCCGCTCGCTCAACACGACGTAATCGCCGTCGAGCATTTCCAGCCGTCGATGCAATACCTGGAGGATCGCCTGGGCATATTCTTCATTGTCCGGAGAGGTCCGGATCAGCTCTCCGCCGATAGCCAGTGCCTCGATGAACCGGCCGCTATCGAAATACACGGCCAATTGCGAGCGTTTGGTGTCGGGGTTTGACGGATCGAGCGCGGCAGCCCGGCCAACAGCTTCTGTCGCCTCGTCGAAGCGGCCCAGCCGATGGAGCAAATGTGCCCTGTGCAGATGATACTCTACCGTCTGCGGCGAAAGATCGAGCGCGCGATCGATGGCCACCAGTGCGTCCTCGACCAGACCGCGCAGCATCTGCGTTGCCGAGAGCAGCCGAAATGCGACGGGATCCTCCCGGTGGATGTCGACGATGTTTAGGATGATTGCGGCGGCCTCGTCATAGCGACCCGTGCGAAGCAACAATTCGGCGGCATGGAGCGCGTTAAGGCGATCCGCAGGTGCCGTCGTGACCGCCCGCAACGACAATGCAACGGCCTGTTCGCGTTGCTCCAAGACAAACAGAGTCGCGGATAGATGCCGCAGCACATCGGTGTTAGCCGGGTCTAGTGCCGCAGCGCGTATCAGATAATCCGCAGCCTGCGCCGGTCGACCGGCGGTTTCGAGGAGACAAGCCGCGTGAAAGGCGAATTCCAACGAAGTTGGATCGAGATTGCTGGCCTTCGTGCCATGTGATATGGCGCGCTCGAGCTGCCCGGCGGCGGCAAAAGAGCCGCTCGCGTGGCGATGCCCCGCGGCCCAGTCGGGCCGGATCGCCAGCAGCTGCTCGTAGGCGCCGGCCGCGTCTCGGTGTTCTCCGCAGTTGCTGAACACCCAAGCACACAGATTGGTGATTTCTTCTTTGTCGGGCTGCAGATCGAAGGCGCTGCGGGCGCACTCGACGGCGACGTCGCGGCTTCCTTGGTGGAACAGCGCCTCGCTCAGCTGACAATAGATCCGGGCTCGCTCATGATCGGGAATATCGCGACGCTTGAGATGTACAAGGCATGCCTCGAGGTCGCCCGCAGAAGCTGCGCCAATCACGGATTGCCGTATTTGGCCAATATCGCTCAACTGGGCGGCACTCTCGCGGCAGGGCCGAGCTTGACGTTGTGAGCATTGTCGGCGTGCAGCACCCAACGGGGATCGGAGCAATCGTTGCTCCTCACGGTCACCAGGCTCCGCCGGAATGTCACCGCATGCGCGTTGCGGCCCACCTCTTGTTAATATTCCGTTTAAGCTCGTAATAATGCGTCATATTTCGACAAAATCAAGTCAAAAATTTGTCATCAATCCGTCAGAAGCTTTCGTACTTACAGAATTCTCTCCGATATTGTTAATGAATTTCTGTCAAACTAATAAAATATCGATAAAATTACGATTAATTGTATCGGTTAATTAGTTAGTTCCATTTCACGAAACGATATAGTGACGGTCGCACGTGTGCGATAGGTCACTAGAGAGAGCACGGGGCGCTCAAGGACCGCGTGCGGTGCCGGGCCTGCGGGTGCTCGCTCGGGTTCGGAAGCTGGCGTAGGAGCGGCGCACCTCATGCGGCCGTCGCTCGACCGGGCGCTTCAGCAGATAGCCGATCCTGTCCCCACAAAACGTTGTTGGCGGGCAGACGGATCGCATAGCCGATGTCCTCGGCTTCAAGGAACTCGTACATCTCCAGATTGGCGAAAGCCGCGCCGCCTCGGATAAACAGCCGCTTCACGATGCCCCGATAGTGAGAGATCACCGGCCCCAAGACCGACGCACACCCGCATACGAGATCCTTGCTGCGCAATTCGGGCGGCGTCACCGTAAGCGCCGGCGGCAGTAGGAGCCAAGCGCGATATTTGGCGATCACCTCGGCGCGCGTGCCGTCACAGCCGGTCTTGAACGGGTTCGCCCACTTGATTGCTGCGAGCCCCACTCGCAACTGGCGGCGGCCAACATAAACGGCGCCGGCGGGGACCGCGCCGCGCCACCCGCGCATGTTCAACACCTGCATCGGAACCATCGCCTTCACCGCGGCCGAGCCGGCGGGGTGCTCGATCAGCCGACCGCGTTGGTCGAAAGCTCCTCCGGGTGAGCCATCAGCCACAGAGCGTCGGCGCACAGGTCGACGACATCCTTTTCGTTGATACGCCAGAAAACGGTCCGGCCGCGGGCATCAACTTCGGCGGTGCCAAAACGCTTCGGATCGCGCAGCGGCTCGAACACCCCGCCTTGGGCCAGCATCGTCGACAAGTCGACGGTTACGTCATCCTCGTCGAACGCGATGAAGAGATAGGGTGGAACGCCCACCTTCACGTATTTGATCGTGTGTAGCTTCGTCATGTGATCCTTCCTGGCGGCAGGGCGCTGAGCGCGCGCACCCAGCACAGCGCAAGTTCGGACTGCCAACGGAGCGCCCAAGCAAGAACGGCGTTCACCATAGCCGACGGGGCGCTATCGCCAGGCCAAACCTTCAAATCGGCAATCCTCACCCGGAATTCTTCGCCGCCCTGTATCGCATGAAAATGGGGCGGATCGTGGTCGTTGTAGTAGATCGCAATCGTAATTCCGGCGACGACGGCAATGCTCGGCATTTCGGGCATCTCATTCACGGCGGCGGCGGCCTGAGATCCCACCCCGCGGCTTTGCGCTTTCGAAGTGCCCCTGCGCCAGATCGGGATCGCGCCTGAGATCGTAGAACATTTCGAGCTGCAGCGTCTTGTAAATCGGGGGCCGCCCTATCCGCGTCCCGTTGATAACGAACGATCGTTACGAAAGTATAGTTCGGGCGACAAGCCCATCGCACCCCTGGCGCGCGGGGTCTTACCCCGTACCCGCACGGTGTGCGGGCACAAGAGGGACAACTTTTCGCCAGCCCGTGGTGCGAAAAATTACTCGGGTTGGGCAGTGCGTCAGTCGGCTCGTGCCGCCTCGTCCTTGAGGTCGCCGAGCTCGGCAAACACGATCGCGATGAACTCCTCGAGCGGCTGGCGCGAGCGCTCCGGGCCGAGGCCCAGCATCTGCGCCAGATCGGCGCTCCAGTGTTCGGGGATCTCGGCAAGCCAGGTGAAAAACGCCTCAGCGCCGACGCCTGCCTGGACGACGAACTCGGCGCGATTGATATAGCGCTCGCGGGTCTCGTCGAACTCGTGCTTGGCGAGCCGCAGCCTGGCGACGGCGTGCACGACCTTGGCCTCGGCCGAGCGCTTGCCCTGATCGTCCGCTTGCGCGGTAATTCGGGACCGCCGCTGCGCGCCCAGCTGGCGTCGGCCTGGTCGACATCGATGCGACCGGGCGCGGGCGTGATGATTAAGCCCTTGGCGATCGGCTGCGGATCGTCTGTTTGCTCGCGTTGCGCATCCTGGCGTATTCCGCGACCGACACCGTGCTCCCGGCTCCGACATGGCCCCTCGAATCGTCGGGGGCGGATCGTAGAGATAGGCACCCGGCGCCGCTAGTGGCGAGCCGGTTGCGACCGTCCAGATTTGAGACCTCCTCCCTACTCTTGCTGAATGCCCGCAAAAGGTGTAATAGATTTAGCTGTCCTCCGGCAGGCCCGATAACTTGCCGTGAGCATCCCCGAAGACTCGATGCGAGGCGCAGAATAAGGAGTCGAATCGTGAAGATTCGCTTCGAACTGCGGCTGCGTCTGCGAATAACTCGCCGTCGCTAAATCGTGGTCGTCGGGGTGGCCGCTGTGCCGCCCCAACCCCCTTGGTGACTTTGCAAATCGCCCTTGCTGATCTTGGCCAGCCTGTAGCTGCGGGCGGAAAGTTCGCGCCATGCCCCCCGACGACCCTATCCCCGCGTTACGGGCGGCGCTCGACGCGCTTTTGCCGACCGAGCCGTCGCGGGGGGAATTGGTCTTGCGCCGAGCGATCCAGACCCTAATAGGCGATTGGGTTTATCGCGTCGTCGGGTCGAAGAAAGATCCTCACGCCTGGGCGCTGGTGCGAGCCGAGCTGCACGCGGCGATGGCGGCTGACTGGCGCCGGCGTTGACCCACGAGCTCCCGCAGGGGGCGATAGCCGGGCGGAGCCTCGACTCTACCATCGTTGTCCGGCTGAGCGGGTTCCTAGACGAAACGCGTTAGACTTGCGATCGTGACACTGAGGTTTCTGCGCCTTTCAAGGGGCGTTCGGTCTCTTTGACATCTTGTCCTCTGGGAAGTGACATCTTGTCCCCTGGGAAGTGACATCTTGTCCCCTGGGAAGTGACATCTTGTCCCCTGGGAAGTTTGTTCCCATGTATGATGGTTATCGCAAATTGTTAATAAGTCAATATGATCGTTGCCAACGGAGCCCACCCTGCTCCCACCCTGATAGACCGATTTCGCCCCCTGCACGAGGCGCTCGCGACCCCTGCTCGCGCACACTGGTGTCTCGGTTATAAGTATTTGATCTGGTTTATTTTATCGCGCATAACCACAGGCAAATGTGAGGGTGAAATCGAAAATCCACCCTGTTATCAGGCTTTTACAGGGGTCGGGGTGCGCTCTAATGTAGCTCGAAGATCCTTCGGGGATCGGCCATGATAAGCGGCGGGCGAGCTGCGTAAGGCGAGAAGGAGAAGTACGAATGGCGTTCGAGTTCGGCATGTTTCACGAGTTTCAGCGCACCGCCGGAGTGACCGACGAGGAGGCGTTCACCACCTCGTTCGACGAGATCGATGCTGCCGAGCGCTGGGGGCTCGATGCGATGTGGCTGGCGGAAATCCACGTCAACCCGGAACGCTCGGTGTGCTCAGCGCCGCTTACCCTCGCGGGCGCCATCGCCGCGCGCACCAAGCATATGAAGATTGGAACCGGCGTTCAGGTATTGCCGCTCTGTCATCCGCTGCGGCTCGCCGAAGAGGCCGCCACGGTCGACCAGATCAGCCGCGGCCGGCTGATCTTCGGGGTCGGGCGCAGCGGTTTTCCGCGAACCTACGAAGCCTATGGCGTACCCTACGGCGAGAGCCGCGAGCGCTTTGCCGAGACCCTGGAAATCCTCAAGCGGGCGTGGACCGAGCCGTCCTTCTCCTATCACGGCAAATACTACAGCTTCGACAATGTCCGGCTCGCCCCCAAGCCGTACCAGAAGCCGTGGCCCGACATCCGCATCGCCGCCAACAGCACCGACACGTTTCCGGCCATCGCCAAGCTCGGGCATGGCGTGCTGGTCGCGGTGCGGCAAGGCACGCTCGAGGAGCTCGAACCGAACATCTCCGCCTACCGGAAAGCCTGGAAGGAGGCGGGGCATCCCGGCAACGGCAAGGTCTTCCTGCGTGCTCCGGTCTATGTCGCCGACACCGACGAGCGGGCGCGCAGCGAGCCCGAAGAAAGCATCATGTATTTCTACCGGTACCTCGGCGAGCGGCTCGAGGACTCGGCTACCCGAGCGGGCGTGCAGCAAGGTGAGCTGCGGGCGGCGCGCGGCCGGCGGCTGCAGACGATCACCTACGAGGAGGCGCTGCGCGAAAAACTGATCGTCGGCTCGCCCGAGCGGGTCGCCGACCGGCTGATGGGCTTGCAGGAAACCCTCGGACTCGACGGCATACTGTGCGAGATGAATTGCGGCACCAAGATCCCGCATCAGCAGGTGATGAAGTCGCTGCAGCTGCTGTGCGAAAAGGTGAAGCCGCAGTTTCATTGACGCACGCGCTGTCGTCCGCAGGTGGGGCGCACGGCGGCTGAGCCTGGCCGAAATGCGGACGATTGCATCGGTATCGCTGCTGCTGCACACCCTTTCGGCAGTGGTCTGGGTCGGCGGCATGTTCTTTGCCCATCAGGCGCTGCGGCCCGCCGCTGCGGCGCTCGAACCGGGCCCGCGCCTGATGCTGTGGTCCGGGGTTCTCGGCCGCTTCTTCGCCTGGGTCTTTGCCGCGATCGTGCTGTTACTGGTGACCGGCTATGCCATGGTCTTTAGCGTCTTTGGCGGGTTCGGCGGGATTAAGCTCTACATCAACCTGATGCAGGCGATTGGCATCTTGATGATGCTGCTGTTCTTACATCTCTATTTCGCGCCGTGGCGGCGGTTCCGCAGCGCGGTCGCACGGCAGGATTGGGCCGAAGGCGGGCGGCAGCTGGGCCAGATCCGAACCATCGTGACAATCAACCTGGTGCTCGGGGTCATCGTCGTCGCCATCGGCAGCAGCGGCCGATATTGGGGCTGAGAGCCAAGGGGTTATCGGGCTTCGGCGCGCCGAGAGAAACGATGCGGGTCGATCCGCCGCAGGCTCGCCTCCATCGAGGTTTTGCCGTCCGGCGAGATCCAGGTGGCCTTCAATCCGCCACCGCCGCGCGGGTGAAAGCGCAGGGTGCTCTTGCCGTTTTCCTCGAAGACGTAGTCGTCGTCGACAAAGTGACCCTCGCGACGGCTCCACTCGGCGGGCTCGTCGCCGTCGATCCCCGGCCCGATCGCGTAGAGTGCTTCGAGGCCCTGCCCGTGGGTCGTCTCGATAGCGACGAGCAGCTCCCTGCCGTTCGGATAGAACCCGTACCAAGTATCGTGCACCGGTTTGCTCTGCCCGGAGGCCGGCGCATCCATAAGCGACGGTCCGATCGCTGGTGCCGGGACGGCTGCTGCCGCCTGCGGCGGGAACAGGTGGTCCGGCAGGAGCAATTCGGTGCTGGGCGCCTCGCCCCATACCGGCTGGCACACCATCTCGCCCTTGAGCGCGTCGGCATTGACAAAATCGCGGACACATCCGCCGAAACGCCGCAAGAACAAACCGGTAGACGAAGCCCAATGACCGACCAGAAAGGCCGGTTGATCGACGACCGCAAAGCCCAGCCCGTGCTCGGAAAGGATCGCCCTCGAGCGCTCTCCGCGTCCGCCCGGATCAAAATCGTCGCCGTGGAAGTAGAACAGCATGACCCGCGCCCGCTTGACCTGTTCGAGCAGCGGGTAAAGCCTGATCGCGTTTAGACGCCAAGAGGGATAAAATTCATCAAAGCTGCCAAATGCCGCCGGCGCGGTCGCGACGACGGCGTCGACGTCGTCCGAGGCATCGGCTGCCATCAGCGCGAGAAAGGCGCCAAAGGATTGTCCGGCCAAGACGATGCGATGGTAGCCCTGATGCTTGAGCCGGCTAACATAGTCGACGAGGTGGCGCGTGCTGCCGGTCAGCGTGTCGCCGTCGCGCGGACGATCAAAGCGCAATATGTCCCAGCCACCCTCCCGCAGCATCCGCAGAAACGGCGGTGTGGCCGACTCGGAGTCTTCGGCGGCGACCGAGCGGCCGTGGCTCCAGACCAGGACCCCCATTGCCCGATCGGGGCCAAGCAGATCCTGACTAAACGCAGGATCGAGACCCATTCCCGATGCCGAGGTATTACAGAATATCCCAATAGCGAAAACGAACGCACACAGGCCGCCCCCAAAACCCTGCCTCATTACCCGTGCCCCCACCCTCGCCTTGATTCAGGCTGCACGGGGCGAGTCTAACGAAGCGTCATCCTTTGTGTCACTCCGTAAGCGAGCAGGGAGGGCTCAGGCCGCGATGCCAAGACCTTGGCATGACGGCGGTTTTCAACAGCTGCGACGAACTGGCGCAGAATCTGCGAGCGTTACCCGATCACGCTTCCCGCAGCGTCATCAGAACGACGGCGGCGAGGAGCACGCCAAAAGCTTCAAAGCCGGTATTGATTTGCCCAAACGCCATGCTCAACAAGGTGGCTGCGAATGTGGCAGATCCGATCAGCAACGGCATGACGCGGTCCCAATATTTGACTTGAGGGTGGAACACGCGGTTTAACGATCAACGCGCTAGCGTTATTCCCGGTAGTCGGAGGGTCGGGTGGGAATTCTTTACGTCGCGCGCAGTGCCAAGCTTTGCCGGTGGGCATCGGATGTCGGGCTCGGCAAGCATGTATACAAGGTTGGCGTCGCCACGGGCGACCCCAGGTCTCTCGCCGCCGCCGGCTGGGCCGGTGAGACCGACTGGACGATTACTCGTAAACAATCAGTTGAGGATCTGAGCGAAGAGGAAGCGCTCGCGAGGCTCGCACGCAAAGAAAAGGTCATCGAACCGAACCTCTACCCAAAGCTCAAAGGGGCCAACGGCGTCTTCCGGCTCGCTCCTACCCGGGTCGAAAGTCACATTATCGTGACCCGAGCGCTGGCCGGGGACAGCGACCGGGTCGAGATCAAGCTGAAACCGACCGATTTCGCCGACTACCTGATTCACAACGCGCTACGGTAAGGCGGCCGCAAGCGGGCCGGCGCGCCGACAGTTTCTTTCTCAAATATCGAGGAACACGGTTTCGGTCTCGCCGCGCGCGCCGCGCTGAAGGCGAATGTCCATTCGCCAACCATCCGCACCATCGGGTTCGGCGATTAGGGTGGCGCGGCGCCTCGAGTCGTCGATCGATGACAGCAGCGGATCGCTGTCGTTGAGCGCCTCGCCGGCAAAATAGGCGCGTGTCGTCAAAGCTTTGAGCAGGCCGCGCGCGAGTATGGTGATAGCAAAATGGGGCGCCTGCAGCGCGTTGCCGCGGCCTGGCACCGGCCCCGGCCGCAACGTCGTGAATTGAAACCTGCCGGCTTCGTCGGTACGCGACCGGCCAAAGGCCGGGAAATGCTCGCCGGGAGGCGGGTCGGCTTGCCACAGCTCGACAGCGGCATCCGTCACCGGATCGCCATCGCCGTCAATGACGGTGCCGGTTAGCCTGATCACAGAGCCCGTGGCACCAAACCGCGTCAAATCCGCCCATTCGGGGTGTTCGATCAGGTGCCAGAATGGTCCGATCGTCTGGCTGCTGGTAGCACTCGGCATCTTCACCCTCCAACAAGGTGATCCGGCTTTTGGAGTGTGAACCCGGATGGGGATCGCGTAAACTGAAGCGTGTTCGCTTATATCGTCCGGCGCATCCTGGCGACGATCCCGGTGATGGTGGTCGTTGCGTTGTTCGTCTTCTCGCTGTTGCACCTGAGCCCCGGCGATCCGGCCGCGATCATCGCCGGCGATACCGCGACGTTGGACGACATCGCCCGCATCCGCCAGAAGCTCGGGCTCGACCAGCCGCTTTACATCCAGTTCGTGACGTGGGTCTGGCATCTGTTGCACGGCGATCTCGGCATCTCGATCTTCACCAACCTTCCGGTGTCGAAATTGATCGCTCAGCGGGTCGAGCCCAGTGTCACCTTGACGATCTCGACATTGATCATCTCCATCGCGACGGCGATCCCGATGGGGGTGCTGGCGGCGTGGAAGGCCGGCGCGTGGATCGACCGGCTCGTCATGGTCTTCGCGGTAATCGGGTTT
>Ga0306924_10007371_pt1 | contig 11036 bp, 8 predicted proteins | sample sta12Can44000111_FD_203756 | JGI IMG/M metagenome (GOLD analysis project Ga0306924, IMG submission 203756) | Lab enrichment of tropical soil microbial communities from Luquillo Experimental Forest, Puerto Rico - statanox.12C.anox.44.000.111 (v2)... | ecosystem: Environmental > Terrestrial > Soil...
CAGCGCGGCGATCAGCGCCTCGGGAATGCCGCACAGGCCGAAACCGCCAACCGCGAAGGTCTGCCCGTCATGGACGATCCCTTCCAGCGCGGCAGCCGCGCTTGATTTCATCTTTTTCATTTCGTAGTCCATTATGATATATAGATGATCCGGAATAGGCTGGCATGACAGTCGAAATGAATGCCAGAGTCATAAAGTTCAAACTTCGGCAGCGCTTTCAGCCAGTGCGTCTGTATCGCGGTTGCCACCGAACGAAAAGCCCTCGTAATCGCGTGCGAGCACGTCGTCGCAAAATGCTATATATGCGTCAAAGCCTTCTAGGTCGAGCATCACGACCCGCGGCTTGCCGGGAATATTGGCACCGACGTACCAGGAATTGGTGCGGTGGAGTAGCGAATTGTCCGCAATCGACAGGATGCGAGCCGTCCAGCCACGCTGCGCGTCATCGGTCGGCTCGATCGTCGCCGCATTGCCCCGAAGCGTGCGCTCCACGAGCTTCATGACGAGATCGACCTGATGCTCGTCGCACGGAATCGCGCTACTCAACGACGCGGTACTGCCGGGGCCCGCGATATTGAAGAGGTTCGGGAAGCCGGCACTCATCAGGCCGAGATAAGTCTGCGGGCCGTCCTTCCAGGCTTGTCGCAGCGATAGATCGCGCCGGCCGCGGATGTCGACGTTGAGCAGCGCGCCCGTAACCGCGTCGAATCCTGTCGCGAACACGAGCACATCGAACTCGTGCTCGACATCGCTCGTGACGATGCCGCGCCTCGTGACAGACACTATCGGCGTCTCGCGCAGATCGACAAGCGAGACGTTGTCGCGGTTGAAGGTCTCGAAGTAGCCACTGTCGGCGCACAGGCGCTTGGTCAGGATCGGATGGTCGCGCGGCACGAGCTTGTCCGCGAGCGCCGGATCGCCGATCTTCGCGCGCAGCCTGGCGCGCACAAACTCGGACAGTTCGGCATTGGCCGTCTCGTTCGTCAGCAGATCATTGTACGAGGTATAGAGACAAAGACCGCCGGCATCCCAACGCGCCTCGAATTCACGCTGCCGCTCCTCGGCCGTGACCGACATCGCCGACACGCGCAGCGGCTGACGCGGTTCGCCGTCGACGCAAACGAAGCCGCCCGGCGACTGCCATTCCATGCGACGCAGTTCCGCGTAGTTGGCCTTCATGCGCTGCTCGTACGCAGCATCCATCGGCCGATTGCGCAGCGGAATACTATAGTTCGGGGTGCGCTGGAACACTGTCAGGTGCTCGGCCGAGCGCGCCACCACCGGCACAAGTTGGATCGCCGATGAGCCCGTTCCGATCACCGCGACGCGCTTGCCCGCGAATTCGACCGTCTCGTGCGGCCAACGCGACGTGAAGTAGGTCTCGCCAACGAAACTGCCATAGCCAGCGATGTCGGGATCCTTCGGTGCCGAGAGGCAGCCTGTCGCCATCACGCAAAATCGCGCGCCGAACGTTTCACCAGCCTGCGTCTCGATTGTCCATTCGTCGCGGCGTTCATTGAACACGACCGAATCGATCCGCGTATCGAGTTGGATGTCCTCATAGAGTCCGAAGCGGCTCGCCACGTGCTCGAAATACCGCAACAGATCGGGCTGCGACGCATAACGCTCATTCCACTGCCATTCCTGCTCGAGCTCGCGTGAGAACGAGTACGAGTATTCGAAGCTCTCGATGTCCACGCGCGCGCCTGGATAACGATTCCAGTACCAAGTTCCTCCGATCCCGCCCGCCACATCGAAGAGGCGAACGCGCAAACCGCTCTGCCTTGCACGGTGCAGCATATAAAGGCCGGCAACGCCCGCGCCCACGATGATCATATCGAAGGCCTGCTTCTGTGCTTTTTTGGTCAACATGGTAATCCTCTGCTATCGATGAGTTGCTTGATTGGACACAGCTGATCCGGTGCCCAGAAGCCCTTCGTGGTCGGCATCAGTCGTAGATTCTTGTCCCGATACGGACGGTGCCAGACGACCACTTTCTGCCGTACACCACCATCATTAGGAAGCTCAGGATGAAGCTAATACCTCCAACCATAAGGAGCCCCAACTCTCCGAGAACCGGAAGCAGATTGGTCAGGAAACCCGTCACCACCCAGGCGATCGCCATCACGGAACCCGCGACACCGAGCGCCCAGCCTTGCCGCTCGACAGCGACCGCGTCGGAGTACGCGGTATACATCGCCGTGTATGCCACCATGTCGAAGCAGCCGACGATCATGCCAAGCCCCCAGAGCATGTCTTCCTGAGGCAGAAGCGCCGAGAGGACCTGGCCAATGCCGGCGATCAGGAGACCCGTCTTCGCGATGTTGACGACGTTCCAAACCTTCAGCATCAGACGGACGATCACCATCAGGCCGAACATGAAGCAGATGCCGATCAAGCCGCTGAACAGACCCAGCTGCGAGCTCGTATAGCCGAAGCGCGTCTGAAGCACAAGCATGATCTTCTGCAAATAGAGGCCGTATCCGACCTGCATCAGGAAGAACACGATCGACAGGAATGCGACGCGATGATGGCGGCCGGCTTCGTAGATGATTCGAAGCGGCAACAGGATGTCGACGCGCATCTTGCCCTTCGGCTGATTCGCGTCGCGGTAGTACCAGAACGTCCAGAGTCCGCAGAACACCGACAGCGTGGCGACGAGCAGAAACGGTGTGCCATAGTTGAAGATCGGCAAGATCGTGCGGTCGGACGTGATGCCGCCGAGCACCGGGCCAACGATGACGCCAGCGCTAAACGCCATCGACATGATGCTCATGTTATACGCTTTGGTTTCCGGCGTGCTGACGTCGGCAATGGCCGCCTGCGCAATACCCTGGCAGCCTGCCATAAGGCCGCTCAGGCCGCGCCCGACCAGTAACAGCGCGATGCTCGGCAGCAGCGCGCCGAGAGCCATCAGCAGATAGCTGAACGCAAGACCGAAGATGCAAAGCAACATGATCTTGCGGCGGCCATAGCCGTCCGACAGCTCGCCCATCAGCGATGAACCGAAGAACATGAAGAACGGATACACGCCGTAGCCGAGCCCGAGATAGAAATTTCGGAGCTGCGGACTTGTGCCTGCGGCGATGATGCCCGAATGCGGATCGGAGAAGATCGCCGCCATGATCGGATACACGAGGCCGAAGCCCATGGCGTCGATCGCGATCGCGAGTAGACATGGGCCAAGCAGCTTGAGATTCAGTTGCGACATGGAGTCGTCTCGATCGAAGTGAAGATGCCACTCACAGTAATCGAGGAGGAAAACGCGGAGTAGAGCTGTGTTTTCAATTTCAACTATCAGAGAAGCTGATTAATCCATCCCTCGACACACCGGAATTCACGCGGGACGACGGTTTCGTCGCGAAGGACGACCTGCGTGAAATTTGTCGTAAGTACCCGCGAAAAATTGGTTTGGAAAGCGGAGCCGTAGCCACGTAGCGGTTCCGTGAGTTCAGCATCGCTGGCTTCCTTGGTCCAATTGACGAAGCGGTGCCATCGGCACTTCAATCGCCGCCAGAGGATCTCGATTGCGAGGCGGCCCCGTGGTGACTAGCTACGCTGCACTGGCGGCGATCAGCAGAAGCCCGTCTCGTCGAGATACATTTGTGTGACAGCGGTGATACGGCATCCACCGTGATATTGCGGGACAGGACAAGCTGCGGCGATACCGTGAATCGTGCACAGTGGGCAGGCCCGCGTCCGCGTGAGTTGTGATGTGGCGACACCGGTCTCAAACGACACCGCATTCGCACTCGGCAAGCGCACGCTCACGGTATCGCGAAGTCTCGCGAGCCGTCGCGTATCGAAGGGAGTGGAAAGGCGGCGCGAGCCGGTGCCGGCCATGCGCGACTTACAAATCGAGCGACTGCGCGACCGTCCTGATCCGGACCGTGTCCGGCAGATGTTCCTTGAGCATGCTGACGACGATCTGGGTTTTCGTCGGAACGGGCCGCATGACGGGCAGCAGCGCATGCAAGTCGAAGCCTGGCACTGTGTAGTTGGGCAGCAGCTTGACGAGCCTGCCCGATTTCAGCGCGTCGGCGCAGACGATTTCCTGAAGCACGCCGATGCCCCGGCCGTCGAGCAGCAACTGATAGACGGGGCCCCAATGGCTGACCGTCGTGACGATATTGATTGGCGCGGCGCGTGCCGCCTTTGGTGAATTGACGAGCCGAAGTTGCCTGTCGGAGAACAGCCCGGCGACACGGATGAACGGATGCCGGATGAGATCGGTCGGATCCTCGGGGCAGCCATGTGCAGCAATGTATTCCGGCGACGCAACGAGCACGCGGCGGATATGTCCGAGCGGGTGCGCAACAAAGTTGCCGTCACCGATCTGACCAAGACGCAGCGAGATGTCGACGCCCTCCGTGACCGGATCGGTCAGTTCGTCATTGAGGATCATATCGACATAGAGTTGCGGGTTCTGCTCGCGGATGATGCCGACGATCTTCGGCAGTACCGCATCGCCGAGACCGTGCGGCGCCGCGATGCGAATGCGCCCGCGCACGACCTTGGTGCCGAGCGTGACCGCGGCGCGTGCCTCGTCCGCGGCATCGAGTACGACCTTGCTCTTCTGATAGAACAGCGATCCCTCATCCGTGCATGACACAGCGCGCGTGCTCCGCAGCAGCAGACGTACGCCGAGATGTTGCTCGAGCCGTTCGATTCGGTCGCTGACCGCAGGCTGCCCTAGACCCAAATCCTTCGCGGCTCGCGAAAGATTTCCCCGCTCGACGACCCTCACGAAAATACGCATTGCAGCTAACAAATCCATGAATTCCTCAATCTTGTGGGGTCTGGACTAATTGTGTGGCATAGGCATATCTAGTCGCCCCTGAACGATTCGCTACTTTTGCAGCGGCGTCATGCCGCCGGATCATCGTGCGCATCCCTCGCGTTCTGCGACAGAATCCGTTTCGCGCAGCCGGTCAGTTCTTCCAACGCCGCCCGGCTTTGCTGCGCCACGCTATCGAGTTGCCGTTCGACGTCCCGTATCACGCGGCCCATGCGCGAACACAAGGTCCACTGCGTCTTCCTCAGCGTACGCGTAGCGGCCGATCTGGACCGCCAGACGCGGTGTCTCGCGGTCATAGTTCTGCCGCAGCGTCAAACCGTGCCGGGCGGCCGCCTTCACCAGATGTTCCAGGGAGCGCCCCAACAGGCGCAAATCGGCGTCATGAGCACCAGCCCTCTCCATGACAATCACGCGCTTCAGGCTCGTGCTCTTGATGACCTTCGCCAGTTTGGCCGCTTTGATCGTCTCCGCCAGCAGTGCTTCAACTGCCAGTCGATCATATCGGTCAACCGCACCAGCGGATGCGTCAAGTTGATCTGCTCGCCCAGCGATTGCCGAAGAAAATCCCCCTCTGGCATCCGCATCCTCGGACCCATCCAAACCGTGTCAGAATTTTCAGGAATCACGCGTCAATATGCCTGCCGCTTACAAATCACACAACTCCATTCCAGCCCCCGAGGTTTGCCACACAATCCCTTGCGGAGTGTTCCGGGCCGACTATCCACGCGTATCGCACCTGCCTACCCGTCTTTTCACTCGTGATTACCCGAATACAGCACCCGGGAAATCGAATGGGATCGATCATGAAAAATTGTGTGCGCGCCCGGGAAAGTGAATTTCTGAAAGCAAACCCATTCGAAACAATTCAGCAAAACGGCTTAGCTTACGCATCGTTTACGCAACAATCACCAGGGGGACGGCCAGCGGCACGCTCCCCAGCCATCCAGATGTATGCCGTCAACGGCTGTCACGGCACATTCAATTGTGTGAATAGCAATCAACGCACCGTAAATCCGGCGTCCATGACGTTCACAATCCGTATGAATTTTCGTTTCGCGACTGCATGACACAAGATAAAATTTGTCAACAAACGACAACGGAATTTTATTCGCAGAAAATTTCGACCCTAAGTTTGACGGCGTCTCATCCTAGTCGAAGGATGAAAGGACAGCTTCAAATCTGAAGTGCAACGCCTCGCCATCTGGTAGTGTTCCATGAATGGCAAAATCAACATAAGTGGATCTAGTAAACACGTTTGAATTTTTCCAGCTTTGGCGGAACGCAACTGCGGATTTCTGTATGAAGTGTGTCGTCATGCTTAACGACGACGAGGAGCTGACGTTCAACAACTGTCGATCAATCACTGACATCGGGATTTTCCCGCGCGTGCGGCAGGCCTGCTGATGCCTGCGAGTAAAGTCCAACCGGCAGAGGTGGCCGAGAAGTTCGGCATGAGCGATCAATCGATCTACAACTGGGCGCGGGCCTGGCGTGAGCAGGGCGTAATCGGATTGCTGATCGGCCATAAGGGCGGCAGGCCCCGCGCATTGCCGGATACCTCCTGGCGGTAGCGGCCGTTCAATTTGCTCAGGCCGAACCTTTGACGCTGGCGCAAATTGCACAACGGATCGAGGCCATCTTCAACGAACCGCTCCCGTGCCGGCTCGAGACGTTGAGCGCCGCGCTTAAGCGCCGAAGGCTTCTCGTTCAAGCGCAACCGCTACACGCTCCCAAAAAGTGCCACGAAGAGCCAACGCGACAACGTTGGCTGATCGATCACAAGGCCCTTCTGTTCGATCTCCCCCTCACCCCCTCGCCTGTCTGCTGGCCTGCCAGGCCCAATCCGCCGGAAACCCGTCATTTTCCAAACACAATAATTACTCATTCATTACAATCACATCATTCACACTGACAGCCCGCCTGAGCGCGGCCCGGAACATCCCATCGCATGCGCGTGAAGAAGAAGATCCATCCCGCCGACCCGTACGCGGCCGCGACGAAGCATCCGATGCTGGCCCCCAGCCTGCCGGTCTGGCGCTCGAAGTGCGTCGTCATCCTCGTGTTTCTCGCGTTCGCCACGCTGATTGCACGCGCGTTCTGGGTGCAGGTCGCCAATCAGCCGTTCTACGCCGGTCAGGGCCAGAAGCGCTATCAGCGCACGATCGAGCTCGACGCGATGCGCGGGAGCATCGTCGACCGCAATGGCGCGATGCTTGCCGTCAGCCTGTCCACGTACGAAATCTGGGCAAACCCGAAGGTCGTCGCCGAGACCGACTATCCGCCGCTCGCGAAGCTGCTTGACATGCCGATCGACGAACTGAAGCGGCGCCTGAGAAACGACCGCACGTTCGTGCTGCTGAAGCGCCAGATCGATGCCGACACCGCGAGTCACCTCGACAAGCTGGCGATCGATGGCGTCACGCAGATCGCCGACTCGAAGCGCTACTACCCGGAAGGCGAATCGGCCGCGCACATCGTCGGCTTCACGAACATCGAGGATCAAGGCCAGGAAGGCGTCGAGCTGGCCACCAACACGAGGCTGTCGGGCACCGCCGGGCAACGCGAGGTGATCCGCGACCGGCTCGGCCGCATCGTGTCGGACACGCGCCCGCTCGTGCCGGCGCGGCACGGCGCGACGATCGAGCTGACGATCGACCGCCGCATCCAGCAGCTCGCGTTCAGCCAGCTGAAGGCGGCGGTGATCGCGAACAACGCGCAGGCGGGCAGCGTCGTCGTGCTCGACGCGCAGAACGGCGAAATCCTCGCACTAGCGAACTATCCGACCTTCGACCCGAACGACCGGGCCCGCCTCACCGGCCAGCAATTGCGCAACCGCGCGGTCATCGACACGTTCGAGCCCGGCTCCACGATCAAGCCGCTCGTCGTCGCGCTGTCGCTCGATGCGGGCAAAGTGCGCCCGCAGACGCTGATCAACACGTCGCCCGGCACCTACAGGATCGGGCCGGCGGTGATCCACGACACCTCCAACCACGGCACGCTGACGATCGCGCAGGCGCTGCAGAAGTCAAGCAACGTCGCGCTCGCGAAGCTCGCGCTGAACCTGCCCGCCGAGACGATCTGGAACAAGTATCAGGAATACGGAATCGGCCGCGCGCCGGACCTGACGTTCCCCGGCGTCGCGTCGGGCCGCCTGCGGCCGTACAAGCGCTGGCGCCCGATCGAACAGGCGACGATGGCCTACGGCTACGGCCTGTCGATGTCGCTGCTGCAGATCGCTCAGATGTATACCGCGTATGCCGGCGACGGCACGCTGCATCCGGTGTCGTTGCTGAAAAACGGCACCGACCGGCAGACGGTCGACGCGCATCGCGGCCATCGCGTGGCGTCGCCCGCGACCGCGGCGGCAATCCGTTCGATGCTGGAGATGGCAGTCAGCGAAGGCGGCACCGGCCGCGCGGCGCGCGTCGACGGCTACCGGATCGGCGGCAAGACCGGCACCGCCCGCAAGCAGGTCGGCAAGTCGTATGCGAAGGGCAAGTACCGCGCCCTCTTTGCCGGCATGGCGCCGATGAGCGATCCGCGCCTGATCGTCGCGGTGATGATCGACGAGCCGGCCGGCAAGGGGTATTACGGCGGCACGGTGGCCGGGCCGGTGTTCTCGTCGGTGGCGGGCGGCGCGCTGCAACTGCTCGGGGTACCGCCGGACACGCCCGTCGAATCTGCCCGGCCCGCCCCGCCGAAGCCGGCGGCGTAGGGCCGCTTCACGCCGATAACGGGCTCAAGGCCCGCGCATCAGTGGGCGGCGGCCGCCTTCGGCGCGGCCACGCCCATCCGCGAAAGCACGTGGTCAGTCATTCCGCGCGCCAGCTCGGCCTCGCCCATGAACACGGTGCCCACGCCCTCGTTCGCGAGCAGCGCGGCTTCGTCGCCACTGTTGGTGCACAGCGCGACTTCGAGCGCCGGATTGAGCGTGCGCGAGATCTCGACGATCTGCCGCACGTCGAACACATCCGGCAGCGTGACGACCAGCATCCCCGCGCGCGCGATGTGCGCCTGCACGAGCACGATCGGCTCGATCGCGTCGCCCGACACCGCCGCGATGCCGTCTTCGCGCAGCTTCTCGACGGTTTCCCGGTTCTGCTCGACCACGACATACGCGATCCGCCGCTCGTCGAGCGCCTGCGCGATCCGCGCGCCGACCCGCCCGTAGCCGACGATCACGACCTGGCCGGCCAGGTGTGCCTGCGGCGTGGACATCGGCAGCGCGGCGAGCGGATCGTCGCGGGCCTCGAGCCGCCGCGCGAACGCGGAATGCTGGCGGATCCACGCGATGGCCGGCTCGATCGCCGCGAACATGAAGGTGTTCAACGCGATCGAGATCAGCGCGACAGCCAGGATCAGGCTCTGCCCTTCGGCCGACAGCAGGCCGAGCGAGCGGCCGAGCCCGGCGAGAATGAACGAGAACTCGCCGATCTGCGCGAGCCCCGCGCCGACCGTGAGCGCGGTGTTGAGCGGATAGCGGAACGCCAGCACCAGCGCGACCGCCGCGAGCGTCTTGCCGACGAGCACGATCGCCGCGACCTCGATCACGCGCAGCGGCTCGTTGACGAGCACGCCGGGATCGAACAGCATGCCCACCGAGATGAAGAACAGCACGGAGAACGCGTCGCGCAGCGGCAGCGTCTCGTCGGCCGCGCGGCGGCTGAACTCGGATTCGCGCATCATCATCCCGGCGAAGAACGCGCCGAGCGCGAACGACACGTCGAACAGCTTCGCCGCGCCGAACGCGACGCCGACCGCCGCCGCGATCATGCACAGCGTGAACAGCTCGCGCGAGCCGGTGCGCGCGACGAGCCACAGCACGCGCGGAAACACCCGCTTGCCGACCACCAGCATCAACGCGATGAACGCCGCGACTTTCAGGAACGTGGTGCCGAGCGTGCTCCAGATGCCCGCCCCGCCCGCGTGGGCGTCGCCGGGCGGCGTGCCGCCGAGCAGCCCGGCCACCGGCGGCAGCAGCACCAGCACGAGCACCATCACGAGATCCTCGACCACGAGCCAGCCGACCGCGATCCGCCCGTTGACCGTCTCGACGAGCCCCCGCCCTTCGAGCGCGCGCAGCAGCACGACGGTGCTCGCGACCGACAGCGCCAGGCCGAACACGAGCGCCGCGCCGGCGCTCCAGCCCCACAGCATCGCGAGCCCGCCGCCGAGCAGCGTCGCGACGGTGATCTGCACGATCGCGCCGGGCAGCGCGATCTTGCGGACCGCGAGCAGATCGCCGAGTGAGAAATGCAGGCCGACGCCAAACATCAGCAGCATCACGCCGATCTCCGCGAGCTGCTGCGCGAGCGCGAGATCGCCGACGAAGCCCGGCGTGCCGGGCCCGATCACGATCCCGGCGAGCAGATAGCCAACGAGCGGCGGCATTTTCAGCAGCGATGCGAGATAACCGAAGATCATCGCGAGACCGAAACCGGCCGCGAGCAGCGCGATCAGGCTGACGTCATGAGGCATCCCCACTCCTTTGTCGATGTAATAATTTAGTAAGGTTGAAAGGATAAGGGATGACGCGGACAAATGGCGCGGTGCCGCGAAAAATTCACGCGGTCGCAACGGCCGCGCCTTGCAGCGCGTCTTGACATCCCTCGCCGCGCCAGTACGCTTGGATATCCTGGATATTCGCCATCGACGCATCAACACGGCGCGCGCGATCCGTGCGCGCACCGTCAACGCCGCGCGCCGGCCGCCCGGGTCCGCATGCTGGAGAAATGCCCCATGAACGAAGCCCTCGAACGCCGCGCGCTCCTGCTGCATCTGGGTGGCGTAATGCAGACGCTGAGTTGCGTGCTCGAAAGCGAGCGTGACGACGAGACCATCGGCGCGCTGATCACGACTCAGCAAATGCTGGCCGACGCGCCGCTGCTCCAGCACGTGGTCGAGCACATGACGGTGCGCGAATTCACCAGCGCCGTGCTGCACGCGTTCTGCCTGTGGCCGCAACAACTGCTCGACGCGCCGCTCGACCGCGACGCGATCGCGGCGCCGGTCTGCGCGAAGCTGTTCGCGGGCAACCCGCGCGGCTGGACGCGCTACACCGCGTCGCTCGCCGCCGACGTCCCGTGGTTCGGCGCCGGGATCAGGCCGGTTGACTCGCCCGGCGCACGCACCAGGCCGCTCGTGAAAACCGCCTGACGCCACGCCGCGTTCGCCGGCGGTCGGTCGCCCGACCACGACGGGCGCGACGCGCGGCGGCCACACACCGCATGCGCGCATG
>Ga0306924_10007374_pt1 | contig 11033 bp, 7 predicted proteins | sample sta12Can44000111_FD_203756 | JGI IMG/M metagenome (GOLD analysis project Ga0306924, IMG submission 203756) | Lab enrichment of tropical soil microbial communities from Luquillo Experimental Forest, Puerto Rico - statanox.12C.anox.44.000.111 (v2)... | ecosystem: Environmental > Terrestrial > Soil...
CACGGTGATGCCGAGGCCGGCGACGAAGAGCAGTTCCTCGTCGTGGGTGATGCCGTTGATGACCGGCACCCGGGCGAACTGCCCGCTGGCCAGGGCCGTTCCGATCGGCTGGGTGAGCACCGAGCCGTCGACGACGCCGGGGATCTCGGTGCCGAAGTTGCTGACCAGGGCGCTGACCGGCGCGTTGCGCAGGCACGCCGCGGTCTGGTCCGGGCAGCCGACGGCGGTGGCGAACGTCTGGCCGGCGGCTTCGGCTGTGGCGAGCGGCCGCTGGTTCAGGGCGAACGTGCCGCTTTGCACGATGGCCCGCTGGAAGAGCCCGCGGGCGCCGGGCGAGACCATCTGGGCCAGCACCGACAGGCCGCCGGCCGACTGGCCCGCGATGGTCACGTTGCCCGGGTCGCCGCCGAACTGGGCGATGTTGCGCTGCACCCAGCGCAGCGCCGCCTGCTGGTCCATCAGGCCGTAGTTCCCGGCCGCGCCGCCCGGCCGGGAGGCGAGAGCCGGGTGGGCCAGGAAGCCGAGCGCGCCGAGCCGGTAGTTGATCGTGACGACCACCGTGCCGTCCGCCGCCAGTTTGGTGCCGTCGTAGTTGCGGGCGCCGTCCTGGACCAGGCCGCCGCCGTGGATCCACACCAGCACCGGCCGGCCGCCTTGATCGTTACTGCTGACCGGCGGGGCGTAGACGTTGAGGTACAGGCAGTCTTCGCTGATCGTCCCAGGCGGGAGGAACGGGTTGAACGTCCGATCCTGTACCTGCGGGCAACTCGGCCCGAACTGCGTCGCGTCCCGCACTCCGGTCCAGCCCGCCGCCGGCTGCGGTGGCCGCCACCGCAAGTTCCCCGTTGGCGGGGCGGCGTACGGCAGCCCCAGGAAGGAGTTCACCCCCGCGGCGCTGGCTCCGCGGATGAGGCCGCCATCAACGCGCACGGTCGGGTTGGCCCCGCCCGACGCGGGGGACGCGACCGCGCCAGCAGCGCCGGCCACCAGGAGGGCTGCCGCGACGCCGACCGCCGATCCTACGAACAACACAGCTCGGCGCATGCGCCGTACGCGGGTTGTCTCCATGGTCTTCACTCCTTGGTCCGGTAGTGGGACCGTCTTTGGTCTCGTGCTCAGCGTCGTTAATTGACGGATTTGTCGAGCCAGTAGCGGACCCTGGTCCGGGCACTGGTTCATGCCGGACGTCGGCGCGGTCGCCCATTCGCCCCCGTGGAACACCTTGGTCAGGCCCTTGGGATGCCAAAAGGCCCCTTCCTGACTGGGAGAGGGCCTTTGGCCTTGCTAACCGGGGACGGTCGCGGCTATGCCGTGGCCGCTAGCCGCTCGGCGAACCTGGCCGGGTGCGCGATGTGCGGGAAGTGCCCGCTGTCCGCCCAGACCTCGACGGTCGCGTGCGGCATGGCGTCGCTGAACCAGGCGGCGGTATCCGGCGACGGCTCGGAACCGAGGATCAGCAGGTAGGGCACCCTGGCCGCGGTGATCGCGGCGACCGCGCCGTTCAGCATGGCCGATGCCTGCTCCGGTGTCATCGCGAAGATGTCTTCCCAGTAGCTGGCGAGAAGATCCCTCCCGGGCCGGCTGTGGCGCATGATGAACTCGCGCGTCTCGGCCGGCAGCAGGTGCAGCCCGAAGGTCTGCTCCATCTTCCGCCACACCTCGAGCACATCGCCGCCGCAGCTGGCGGCCAGGCCCTGTATCACCTGGGTAAGCGTCCAGAGATCGGGTGATGCCTCCACGTTGATGACGCCGCTGGTGGGGTACTGCGCGGCGTACACGCTGACGAAGCCGCCGGACTGGGAGTGGCCGGCCAGGACCGGGGTGGCGAGCCCGGCCTCCCCGGCGGCCTCATGGACGAGGCCGACAATCCGCTCCATGGTGTGCGGGAGCTGGTCCGGTGACTCGCCGTGCCCGGGCAGGTCCAGGTTCAGCACCTGCCGGCCGGGATCGATCTGGCCGAGGTGGCCGAGGACCGGCTGCCAGATGTCGCGCCCGTACGTCAGCCCGCTCAGCAGGACGAGCGGCGGGCGCCCGTCCGGGGTACCGTACAGGTCGCCCGCCAGGCCGGCCACCTTGATCTGGGCCGGGGTGACGGGGTGGGTAACGGCGATGGTCGCGCCGTTGTTCATGGTTGCCTCCTTGTATTGGCTGTCACGCAGGAGGCGTTCGGCGGGGCCGAACGATTCGTTCGCCCGGTCACAGTGTCTTATGAATACGTTCGCGTTATGCAAGAACCTGCTGAGGTTGCTGCCCGTGCGATAACGCTCACAGGCTCCAGCGCGACGGGCCGCCCGGGGCCGGGTCGTAGCGGCATTCCAGCCCGGTGCGGACGGATGCCCGCAGGTGCGCGCCTGCCTGCGGTGCCGCGGCCGCGATGGCACCGATCACGGCGCGCAGCGTCCGGGTGACGTTTACCCTGGCCCGTTCGGCCTCATTGGTGGCGCGGCGGGCCCGCCCGCCCAGTCCGGCTGCCCGGCGCAGCTCCGCGAGCAGCCACTGACGCTCGGCCTCGGCCCGCGACGCACGGCCGGAGTCGCCGGCCGCGTCGGCAGCGTCCAGTTCGGCGGTGAGCTCGCCGAGGCGCCGCCGGTAGGATGCCGCCGCGGTGGCGTCGAGGACCGGCGGCGCGGCCGGTGCCTGCAGACCAGGACCGCCCGCGGCCAGGTCGAGGGCGGGAATGTCGCGCCGCGGAGAGGCGAGCAGCGTACGAAGTTGCCGAACGCCCCGGGTGTCTGCCAGCCGGGCGTGTTCCTGTCCGGCCCGGAGCAGCCAGCCGTCCCCGTCGGGGCGCAGGCTCCACTCATCGGGCGCGGCGGCCAGGCGGCGGATCAGTGCCGTCAGGCCCAGTTCGCCGGCGAGGTCGCGGCCGCGCCGGAGCAGGCCCGCCGCCCGCCGCGCATCGCCGTCACCCCCCCGCCGGGTCAGCGCCTCGCCGAGCTCCACCAGGCTGCGGGCCAGGTCCGGGCGGGCGCCGATACGCTCGGCCAGCCCGGTCGCGTCCTCGAAGTGCGTCACCGCGTCGTCCGGCCGGCCGAGCCGGGTGGCGAGGAGGCCCAGGTAATGGGAGGCCGGGCCGTTGACCGCGTTCGCCCCGCCCCAGACCACCAGGCGTCCCCGGTAGGGCAGCAGGGCCTCGTACAGCCGGGCCGCGCCTGCCCGCTCGCCGACCTCGGCCGCGACCGCGGACAGGTCGGTGATGGCGCCCAGCCAGCGCGGGCCAGAAGCCGCGAGCGTCTGCGGCAGCAGTCGCTCCAGCAGCGCGGCCGCCTCGGATGTCCGTCCCAGACGAGCCAGGATCCGCGCGGTCGTCGCCTCGTAGAGGTGCCCGGGGAAACGGCGCGCCGTCCGGTCCAGAACCTCCACCGCGGCTGCCCACGAATGCTCGTCGCCTTGCTCCGCATCTATCAGGCCGCGCACCGTCCCGGCCAGCCGATCGGCGTCGGGCATGCCGATCCGGCGGGCCCGTTCGGATACCCGCTCGGCCAGCGCCGCGGCGGTCTCGAAATGCCCGCGCAAGATGGCCAGCATCCCGTGCCGGGACAGAGCCATCACCGTGGCGTCCGCGTCACCCGCCGCGGCCGCGGCCCGCTCGAAGGCGGCCAGCGCGACCTCGGCCTCGTCCACCCGGGCCAGCTCCATCAACGCGACGAAACGCCAGAACAGGCCGTCGCGCTCACGGGCCTCGTCGCCCGTCTCCCGTCCGAGCCGCATCAGTTCCGAGGCCGCCTCGAGCCGGTCCTGGGCGCCCGCCGGATCCCACAGTGCGTACAGGCGCGCATCGAGCACCTCAGCCAGGGCCGAACCATCGCCGGTGCGACTGGCCAGCATCAGCGCCTCGTCGGCCAGCGTCCGCCGCCGCGGACCCGCCAGCGGATCGCCCAGCAGTTCACGGGACAGCCGGGCGAGCAGCCGGGCCCGGCTCGCATCGTCGGCGGCCCGCGCGAGCGCGCTCTCGAGCAGCCGCACGACGCCGTCGTCGACACCGAGGAACTCCCCGCGCTGAGGCGCGTGCAGGGCCAGATGTACCAGGGCGTCGCGGCCAGGCGGCAGGCCGGCGAGCTGGCCGGCCAGCGTGCGCGCGATCCCTGGCATACCTCGTGAGGCCACCCAGACGGCGTGCCGCTGCCCGGCCGCCATGTCGCCGACGATGGCGGCCAGGTCATGCTCGGAGAGCCCGCTCAGCCTGAGCTCGCTGCCCACTCCGAGCGGCGTGGCGGTTGTCGCCACCACCGCGGTCGAGGAGGTCACCAGGCGCGCGGCGACCAGTGCCAGCATGTCGACGGTTTCCTGGCCGCCGGCATCCGCGTCATCCACCACGATCAGCCGGCGGGTACCGGCGGTAAGCAGGCGCACGGCCGTGCTCGTGTCGAGCGGGCCGGAGTCGTCCAGCAGGGCCCGGGTCACCTCCGGGTCGGCGCCAAGGTCGTCGAGCAACCCGGCCCAGACCAGCCGCCCCGGCCGCCCGCGGACAGGCGACCCGCCCGCAACCTCGAACCCGCGGTCACGCGCCAGCGCCGCCGCCTCGGCGGCTAGCGCACTCTTGCCAGAGCCCGCGCTCCCCACCAGCGTGATGATCCCGCCGAAGCCGCCCGCGGTGCGGTCGAGGAGCGCGGCGAGCTCACCGAGTTCGGCCGACCGGCCGGCAAGCCCCATGCCCAGGAAGTTTACGCAGGCAATCGCCGGCGACCTGGCGGAGTTCGCGTGTCATCCGCGGGACGTCCCAGCCCTTAGCTTGGCGCCACCGGCGCAAAGTCTCACCAGTCACATCGGTCAACGTGCACATCGTCGTGAGCCGCCCGGTCGCTGGCGCGCTCCCGTTCGCTCCCGTTCGCTCCTCCGGTTTCGCCCTGTCAGGCCGTGAACGTGCACTGAACTGTGCCGGGGGCGCATAGGCGATCGCGCGAGGGGGGAACCTATGCGCCCCGCGTTCACGGAATGCTTGGCGGGGCCACCGTGCCCGCACCTTCGGCAGGAGGTAACTGAATGACGTTCCCAGTTGGGTCAGTGACGTGAGCACGTCATCCAACGCCGGGGCGCCCGCACGCGATCGGGACCGGGACCGGCTCAGCGACCACGACAAGAGCATCATCGGGCAGGCGCACCAACTCGTGGGCGTGCCGGGACCCGCCGTAGACGCCTGCTTCGGCAGCATAGCCGTCTCATATGACGACACCGCACACGCCTACGCCGAAGCACTCGGCGAGGCCACGAGGGTCATCGGGGAACTGCTCGCCATCATCGAGCGCCTCGCCGACGATGGGGCCGGAGTGACTGTATCGAGCGAACGCGATGAGCCGTTGGACTGCAGCCAGCCAGAGTCGGCAGGCCAGGCCGGGATGATCCGGGCCAGGCCAGCGATTGTCCCGGGAGACATCATGCTGATCCGGCCTCGCACGTACGAGATAACCTTCCTCGGCCGGGCCGACGCCGTGCTACGCGCAGCATTTGACGACTGCACGGTGACCACAAGTCCTGGCCTGACAACCCTGCGCGCGCAGCTGCCCGACCAGGCAGCCCTGTGGGGACTCGTGCAGCGGATCATCGGCCTCGGGCTTGACGTGGTGGATCTGCACCTCGGGGCCGGGAACTCAGTGGAGCAGCGCGGCGACGGAACGGTCAGGACTGGATGAAGGCGAGCAGGTCGGCGTTGATCGTGTCGGCGTGGGTGGTCGGCATGCCGTGCGGGAAGCCCGGGTACGTCTTCAGCGAGCCGTTCTTCACCAGTTGGACCGCACGCGGCGCCGAGGTGGCGATGGGAACGATCTGATCGGCTTCGCCGTGCATCGCGAGGACCGGCACGGTGATCTTCCTGAGGTCGTCGGTCCAGTCCTCGCGGATGAACCCGGAGACGGTGTCGTACTGGCCCTTCGCGCCGCCCATCATGCCCTGGCGCCACCAGTTCGCGATGACCGCCTCGGACGGCTCGACACCCGGCTGGTCGTAGTTGTAGAACGGCCCGGACGGCACCGCCCGGTAGAACTCCGAACGGTTCGCCACCGTCTGAGCCTGCAGGCCTTCGAAGGCGGCCTTGGGCACGCCGGCCGGGTTGGCCTCGGTCTGCAGCACCGACGGGGTTACCGCGCTGATCAGCACGGCCTTCGCCACCCGGCTCTCGCCGTGACGGCCGATGTAGCGGGCCACCTCGCCGCCGCCGGCCGAATGCCCGACGTGGACGGCGTCGTGCAGGTCGAGGTGTGCGGTCAGGTCGGCCAGGTCGTCGGCGTAGTGGTCAAAGTCATTGCCCTCGCTGACCTGCGCCGAGCGGCCGTGCCCGCGCCGGTCGTGGGCGATCACCCGGTAGCCGTGGTGCAGGAAGAAGAGCATCTGGGCGTCCCAGTCGTCGGCCGAGAGTGGCCACCCGTGGCTGAAGACGATCGGTTGCCCGGTCCCCCAGTCCTTGTAGAAGATCTGCGTACCGTCCCTGGTCGTGAACTCGGCCATGCTTCCTCCCGGACTTAGGTGGTGGTGTCGGTTGACTCATCCTTGACTCCTCGCAACGAGCGGGAATCCACCACGAGTGGACCGCGACCATACACCGACGCTTGATCAACCTAGTTGTACGGACTTGACGACGAGTGGATACTCGGCCCGCCCAGTGTGCTGGGTGATCAACTGACCGTCAAGTCGTCGCAACGACCGGCCCTGTCGTTCCGATAGTCCACTCGCCGGGTGTATAGGGCGTCAACGCCAGGCGAATACGGGCTGCTCGAAATGCGCTACCCGGGTAGTCAGACCGTGCAGCGCCAGCTGGCAGAACTGATGGATGACGGCGCCGGTCGGAGCGTACACATAGCCGCCCAGCAGCGCGAGGCGAAGGACCGGCGCGGGCGACTCCGGGATGCGCAGTAGCTCAGGCGGGCGGTCGAAGTCGGCCAGCGGGATCACGTGGATCCGGGCCACCTCCGACGACTGCCTGACGAAAGTGCCTACCGGACCACCCCACACCACGACGGGAGTGATGAGGAAGCCGGACCGCGTGGCGTAGTCATCCAGAGTGCCCAGGACATCGCCGGTCTCGGCTACCACGCCGGTTTCCTCGTGCAGTTCCCTCAGCGCCGCTTCCTCGATGGACTCGCGGGGCTCACGGCTTCCGCCGGGCAGCGCCCACTGTCCGGAGTGATTGCGCAAGCCAGCTGCTCGCCTGGTGATCAGGAGGCCGGGTACGTCCTGCTGCAGGAGGACGCACACGGCCACCGACGCGGCGCGCAGGCCGGGTCGCGTTATGCCGATGCGCCGGAAGGAGGCCAGGTTAGCGGTGACGGCGGCCCTCTCCGCTGCTGAACTCGCCACGATAAGGACCTGCTCACTGCGGTATGGACGGCGCTCCGGCGGGCTGCCTGCTCGCCTTGGCTCGGATGGCGTCCTAGAATCTGCCGGTCGTGTTTCATTCTTGAAGTTCCTTGCCACGATAGTGGCATTCTGGAGCCGCTCAGCTAGCAGTCGGTGCAGAGTGCGCCGTCCGAGTTTCCCGGCCTCTCGCGCACGATATCGAGGCAGATGGCTGGCCAGCTGGTGGCCGACGAGAAATGCCCCCGTGCTACGTCTACATCATGTTGAAGCTTTCGTTAGATCCAGACCACAGGAGGCCGGAATGGCTGCGTCCGTGCTGTATATGTCGATGTCGCTCGACGGGTACATCGCAGGTCCGAACGACGAACCCGGCAACCCCGGCGGCGACCGCTTCATGCGGCTGCATGAGTGGTTTGTCACGCCGGGCGGGGAGTTCTACCGGCCGTCCGGACCTGCCGGGCAGTTCATCGATGAAATCAACGATACCGGCGCGGTGCTGGCCGGGCGGCGGACCGTGGAGCAGGTCGACCACTGGGGCGGTGATCATCACGGTGTCCCCGTCTTCGTGCCCAGCCACCGGCCGCCTGGCCCGTCCGTCGCGAATTATCCGCTGGTAACGTACGTGAACGACGGGATCGCGAGCGCGATGGCACAGGCGAAGGCGGCCGCCCGGGACCGGAATGTGCTGGTGCATGGTGCATATACCGCGCAACGCGCGCTCGAGGCCGGTGTGCTGGACGAGCTGCAAATTCACCAGATTCCTGTGCTGTTCGGTGGCGGCCGCCGGCTGTTCGACGTGCTGCCGTCGCGTGTCGAGCTGGAAATCGTCCGGGTGATCGACGCGCCGGACGCTACGCACATTCGCTACCGCGTCCGTCGCTGAGCCTCGGCGGGTCCAGGCCGGACGGCGAAACGGCGATCAGGAGGCGGGCGGCGAGCGGTCACGTTTGGTCAGCCGGCTGGGGGAGGGCCGGTGCTGCTGCGTACGATCAGCCGCGGTTCGACCGGGGTGCGCTGTGGTGGCAAGCCGGGCTGCTCGATGCGCCGCACGGCTGCCTCCACGGCCCGGCGGCCCAGCGCTACGGTGTCCTGGCTGGCAGTGGTGAGGTCGACCGCGGTCAGGCGAGCGAACCGGGTGTCGTCATAACCGGTCACCGACAGCTGTTCTGGTATGCAGATGCCCGCGCGCGCGAGCACCCACATGGCGCCGACCGCTTGCTGGTCGTTCCCGGCGACCAGCGCGGTCGGCCGGGCCGTCCCGGCGAGCAGCCTGCGCGCCCCTTCGCTGCCGGCCTCCTCGGTGTAGCCGAGCTCGCGCACCTCGACCACGCGGCCGTGCAGTCCAGCGCGGGCGGCGGCACTGGTGAAGCCCCGGAGCCGTTCGGCGGCGCTGGGAAGCGCGGGGCAGTGCAGGTAAGCCAGGTGCCGGTGTCCGAGGCCGGCGAGGTGCTGTACCGCCTGGGCGATCCCGTGCTGGCCGTCGGAGCGGACCACGTCGTAACTGGCACTGCGGGGTCCTGATCCGACGAGCACGGTGGGCACCCCGGCCCGGTCGGCGAGTGCCTTCAGCTGGGGGTGGGTCAGCTCGGAGCCGAGGGCGAGGACGGCGGCGCAGCGGTAACTGAGAAGTTCCTCGACGGTCTGGCGCTGGTTCCGCGCCGGGGTCTGGGCGCTGAGCAGGACCTGGTAACCGTGGTCGGCTGCGGCTGCGTAGACCGACTCGATGATCTCGGGCTCGCTGGCATGAGCCGGGACGAAGGTGACGCCCAGGTGCCGGGACCGGGTCTGGCGCAGGCTGCGGGCTGCCTGATGCGGGGTGTAGCCCAGCTCGCGGGCGGCCTGCAGCACGCGCTGCCGGGTCTGTTCGCTGGCGCCGGGAGCGTTGCGCAGCACGATCGAGACCAGTGGCCGCGAGATGCCGAGGTGATCGGCGATGTCGGCCATCGTCGGCCGGGTCCCTTTATCCACCCGTACCACCTCCTCCGCACATCGTCTCCGGCGATGACATCGGCGGAAAACCGACCCGCCCGCCGAGCAATCCTGTCAGCAGGGCTGGACAAGGACCCGCAACAGAGTAATACTAGCACGTGCTAGCAAATAGCACGTGCTAGTCCCATCGTGTAGAGGGGTGCTGAAATGGCGGAGCTGGCGAACCAGGTGGCGGAGCTTGATGAGCTCGGCGTGTATTACGACCCGTTGTCGTATGCGGCCTACGATCACCCGTACGAGGTGTACCGGCAGCTGCGCGACCACGCGCCGGTCATCTACAGCGCCCGCCGCGATCTGTGGGTGGTGTCGCGGTACGCCGACGTCAGGGCGTGCCTGAGGAACCACGAGCAGATGGTGAACGCTCTCGGCAACGACATGGACGGCACCCACGACTCCTACGGCACGGGCAACCTGGTCGCCCAGGACCAGCCCCGGCATGCCGTGCTGCGCACGGTGGTGCGTCCCTCGTTCGCGGCCCGGGAGATCCTCGCCCACCAGGACCACATCCGCGGCCGGGCTCGCGAGCTGCTCGCCGGCCTCGCTGCCCGCGGCGGAGGCGACTTCGCCACTGAGTTCGCGATTCCGCTGGTGTTCGCGGCGTCGCTGAAGCTGATGGGCATTGACCCGGCTGAGTCGCCGTTCTGGGAAGAGCACCTGATGCGGTCGATGGTGCGCACGGTCGGGCAGTTCGGCGTGCCCGCCGACGCCGCGGCCTCCAACCACGAGGGCGAGGCGCACCTGGACGAGCTGATGCGGCGCCGGGCGGCCGAGATCGCCGCCGGCGCGGAGGCCGACACTCCGGACGTGATCAGCCAGATCCTGCTCGCCGACGCGAACGGCCGCCTGCTCGAGGGGGAGCGGATCGGCCTGGGCCACCTCATCTTCTCCGCGTCCACGGACGCTCCGGCCGCGCTGCTGACCAACTGCGTGGCCGTGCTCGACAAGTTTCCCGCGCTGCAGGGCTACCTGCGCGAGCACGCTGGCCTGGTCAAGGCGTTCGTGGAGGAGACGCTGCGCTACGACGGGCCGGCGAAGAACCTCTGCCGGCAGACCACCAGCCCGGTTACGGTGGCCGGCGTCACCATCCCCGCCAACGCGCGGGTGATGGTGCTGATGGGCTCGGCCAACCACGACGAGCGGGTCTACCCCCACCCGGACCGTTTCGACCTGTTCCGGGAGATCACCGCCGAGAACAAGATCCTCACCTTCGGGGAGGGCATCCACTCCTGCATGGGCGCGCCGCTGGCGCGGCTGACCGCCCAGGTCGCGGTCGACGAACTGCTCGCCGTCACCGGCGGCGTCGAGCTGCGCGTGGTCGGCGTCCCCGAACGCTGGGCCAAGCAGATGGTCCGCGGCTTCAGCAGCCTCCCGGTCCGGCTGGTCCCCGTCGGCACTCCGCCCCACTCCATGCGCCTGGCTGCGATCCTCCCTCGCGACGTCGAATCGGTGCAGCAGCACACGACCCGCCTGACCCTGACCCGCCGCGAGTTCGAGGCCGTCGTCCGGGTCGAGGCCAAGGCTCCCGTCGCCGAGGATGTCGTGGCGCTCACCCTGCGCGAGGCCACCGGGCAGTCGCTACCGCCGTGGGAACCCGGCGCGCACGTCGACCTCATCCTCGATGGCGTCGCCACCCGGCAGTACTCGCTGTGCGGCCCGTCATGGGACCAGCAGGCCTACCGGCTCGGCATCCTGCGCGACCCCGACGGCAGCGGCGGGTCGCTGCACGTCCACGATAAGCTCGCCGTCGGCGACCT
>Ga0306924_10007376_pt1 | contig 11032 bp, 5 predicted proteins | sample sta12Can44000111_FD_203756 | JGI IMG/M metagenome (GOLD analysis project Ga0306924, IMG submission 203756) | Lab enrichment of tropical soil microbial communities from Luquillo Experimental Forest, Puerto Rico - statanox.12C.anox.44.000.111 (v2)... | ecosystem: Environmental > Terrestrial > Soil...
GCGAAGGCTCGGCGCAGGAGCAATCCGTCGTCGGCGAGACCCCGAACCTTGCCGCTCGGCTGCAAAGCGTGGCCGAGGCGGATGCGGTCGTGATCGCCGCGAGCACGCGCCGGCTGGTCGGGGATTTGTTCGAGTATCGCGATCTCGGCGCCATCGAGGTCAAGGGCATCGCCGAGCCGGTGCCGGCATGGCAGGTATTGCGTTCGAGCGCGGTCGCGAGCCGGTTCGAGGCCTTGCGCGGAGCGGGGCTGACATCGCTGGTCGGCCGCGACGAGGAGCTCGATATGCTGTTGCGGCGTTGGGCGCGCGCCAAGGCGGGCGACGGCCAGGTCGTGCTGATCTGCGGCGAACCGGGCATCGGCAAGTCGCGCATCGCCGCGGCGTTGGAGGAACGCCTTCGCGGCGAGCCGCATCTCCGCTTACGCTATTTCTGCTCGCCCTATCACCAGGACAGCGCGCTCTATCCGTTCATCGATCAGCTAGGCCGCGCGGCGGATTTCGCCAGCGAGGGCTCGCCCGCGGACAGGCTGGAAAAGCTCGAGGCCTTGCTCGCCCGCGCCGCGCCGCCCGACCAGGACGTGGCATTCCTCGCCGATCTGCTGTCATTGCCGGCTTCTGAGCGCCACCCGCTGCCGAACCTCAGCCCGCAGCGGAAGAAGGAAAGGACATTGGAGGCGCTGATCCGGCAGCTCGAAGGTCCCGCGCGCCAGCAGCCCGTACTCGTAGTCTTTGAAGACGCGCACTGGATTGACCCGACCTCGCGCGAACTGCTCGACCTCGTCGTCGAGCGCGTCCACAGCCGGCCGGTGCTAGTGATCGTGACCTTCCGCCCCGAGTTCCAGCCGGTCTGGATCGGCCAGCCGCATGTCACGATGCTGGCGCTCAGTCGGCTGAATCGACGCAACCGGACCATTTTGGTCGAGCAGATCGCCGGCGCCAAGGCCTTGCCGGATGAGGTCATCGCCCAGATCGCCGAGCACACAGATGGCGTGCCGTTGTTCGTCGAGGAACTGACCAAGAGCGTGTTGGAGAGCGGCGTGCTGCGCGATGAGGGCAATCGCTGGGTGCTCGACGGCGCGCTGCCGCCATTGGCGATCCCGACAAGTTTGCATGCCTCGCTCCTGGCGCGGCTCGACCGCCTAGCTTCAGTGCGGCTGGTGGCGCAAATAGGAGCGGCGATCGGGCGGGAGTTTCCCTACGCGCTGCTGCGCGCCGTCTCCCGCCTCCCCGAGGAGGAGCTGCAAGCCTCTCTCGCCCGCCTCGTTGCCGCCGAGCTGGTGTTTCAGCGCGGCGCGCTGCCCGATGCGGTCTATGCCTTCAAGCATGCTCTGGTGCAGGACGCGGCGCACGGCAGCCTGCTGCGCAACACTCGGCAGCAATTGCACGCGCAGATCGCCGAAGCGCTCGAAGCCCATTCCCCGGAGATGATAGAGACCCAGCCTGAGCTCTTCGCGCAGCATTACGCCGAGGCCGGGCTGGTCGAAAAATCTATCGCGTATTGGGGCAAGGCAGGTCGGAGGTCCGCCGCGCGCTCGGCGATGGCGGAAGCGGCCGCACAATTTGGCAAAGCGCTGGATCAGCTGGCCTTGCTGCCGGACGATCCCGAACGACAGCGACAGGAGCTCGAATTTCGCAGTGCGTTGGGTGCGGTGATGCTCGCTGTCAAAGGTTACGCGGCGCCGGAAACGGGCCAGGCCTATGCCCGCGCCAGAGAGCTGTGGGAGCAACTGGGTTCCCCTTCGGATTTCCTTGGGGTTCCCTTCGGCCATTCATTCTTTCACCTGTTCCGCGGTGAGTTGGATGTGGCACAGCGTTTGGACGCGGACCTGCTGCGTCTGAGTCGTCAGCGAGATGATTCCGCCGGCCTTGTGCTGGGTCATTACTCCTCCGGTCGAACCCTGATGTTTGCCGGCAGGTTTGCGTCATCTCGATCGCATCTGGAACAGGCGCTTGCCCTTTACGATCCGATGCGCCACGGGATCTTGGTTCATCAGGCGGGAAACCATCCCCTGGTCGCATCACAAGCACAATTGGGGGTCGTCCTGTACTGTCTCGGCTTTCCTGATCAAGCATTGGCACGAAGCAACGCCGCGATCGCCGAGTCTCGGAGGCTGGCGCACTCGCCGTCCTTGGCTTCGAGCCTCGTGCTGGCCGTCTGGCTTCTATCGCTCATCGGAGATGATGCAGCCCTCGGCGAGCGGGTAGACCAGCTCGTTGCAGTGACGACCGAGCAGGGTTTCCCGTTCTGGGGTGCTATAGGTTCGGTCTATAGCGGATGGGTCAAGGCCAAAAACGGCGATGCGACAGCGGGGATGTCGCTCGTACGGAACGGCTTGAGCGCTCTTCGCGCTACTGGAGCGCAGGCGGGGCTGCCCAATTTTATCGCCTTTTTGGCCAGGGCATGTGAAGTCGCCGGACAAGTTGCCGAGGCCGTGGCTCAGCTGGACGAGGCGTTGCAGATCGCCGCAAGGACAGGGGATGGCTGGTGCACAGCGGAGCTGAACCGGCACAAGGGGGAGTTACTGCTGCGGCAGGGGCATTCCGAGGCCGCCGAGGAGCTTTATCGCAGAGCCCTGAGCATCGCCCAAGAGCAGGAGGCCAAGCTCTGGGAACTGCGCGCTTCCGCGAGCCTCGCCCGGCTCCGCCGCGACCAACGCCGTTCGGCCGAAGCACTTGACCTATTGGCGCCGGTCTACGGCTGGTTCACCGAGGGCTTCAACACGCCAGATATCAAAGAGGCCAAGGCGCTGCTTGATGAACTCGGAGGCGCCTGATGGACGTCGCAGTGTGGCTGCGCGGCCTGGGTCTCGAGCGTTACGCGACCGCCTTCAGCGACAACGATGTCGACGCCGCGGTTATGCCCCGCTTGACGGCCGATGATTTGATCGCACTCGGAGTTACTTCGGTCGGTCATCGCCGCAAATTGCTCGATGCCATCGCGGCTTTGCGTGGCGATGTCGCTCCAGTGCCCGAGCCGGCGGCAACCGTTCTCCCCGCCGAGCGCCGGCAGCTGACGGTGATGTTCTGCGATCTCGTGGGCTCGACCGCGCTTTCCTCGCAGCTCGATCCCGAGGATCTGCGCGAGGTCATCGCCGCATACCATCGCGGCGTCGCCGAGATCGTCAGGAGCTTCGACGGCTTTGTCGCCAAGTACATGGGCGACGGCGTACTGGTGTATTTCGGGTTTCCGAGTGCGCATGAGCACGACGCCGAGCGGGCGGTCTGCGCTGGGCTTGGCATAACCGACGCGGTGAGCCGCCTCGAGGTCAGAACCATCAAGCTGCAAGCGCGGGTCGGGATCGCCACCGGTCTGGTGGTCGTCGGCGATCTGGTCGGCGAGGGCTCGGCGCAGGAACAATCGGTCGTCGGCGAAACCCCGAACCTCGCCGCCCGGCTGCAAGCCCTGGCCGAGCCGGATGCCGTAGTGATCGCGGCGGGCACGCGCCGGCTGATCGGCGATCTCTTCGAGTATCGCGATCTGGGCGCCGTCGAGGTCAAGGGCATCGCCGAGCCTGTGCCGACGTGGCAGGTATTGCGTTCGAGCGCGGTCGCGAGCCGGTTCGAAGCGTTGCGCGGATCAGTGTTGAGCCCGTTGGTCGGCCGTGGCGAGGAGATCGATCTGCTGCTGCGCCGCTGGGCGCGCGCCAAGAGCGGCGACGGCCAGGTCGTGCTGGTCTCGGGCGAACCCGGCCTCGGCAAGTCGCGCCTTACCGCGGAGCTCGAAGAGCGCCTCCAGTCGCAGCCACACGTCCTACTGCGCTATTTCTGCTCGCCCTTTCACCAGGACAGCGCGCTCTATCCGTTCATCGATCAGCTCGGCCGCGCGTCGTGGTTCGCGCACGATGACCCGCCGGCTGCCAAGCTGGAGAAGCTCGAAGCGTTGCTGGCACGCGCCGCCCTCTCGGATGAGGATGTGGCATTCATCGCCGATCTCATGTCATTGCCGGCTTCGGAGCGCCACGCGCTGCCGAACCTCAGTCCGCAGCGAAAGAAGGAAAATACACTGGAGGCGCTGATCAGGCAGCTCGAGGTTCTGGCAAGCCGACGGCCGGTCATAATGATCTTCGAGGACGCGCATTGGATCGACCCGACCTCACGCGAACTGCTCGAGCTTTTGGTCGAGCGGATCCGTAGCCTGCCGGTGCTCTTGATCGTGACGTTCCGCCCGGAGCTCCAGTCTCCGTGGATTGGTCAGCCACAAGTCACCATGCTGGCGCTCAATCGGCTCGACCAGCACGATCGGACCGCTCTGGTCGACCAGATTGCTGGCGGGAAGGCGTTGCCGAGCGAGGTCATCGACCGGATTATCGGCCGCACCGACGGCGTGCCGCTGTTTATCGAGGAATTGACCAAGAGCGTGCTGGAGAGCGGCCTGCTGCGCGAGCAGAGCGACCGTTACGTGCTCGATGGTGCGTTGCCGCCGCTGGCAATCCCGACAAGTCTGAACGATTCGTTGATGGCGCGGCTCGACCGCCTGGCGTCGGTGCGGCTGGTGGCGCAGACCGGCGCGGCGATTGGGCGGGAGTTTTCCTACGCGCTGCTCCGCGCGGTCTCCCCTCTCCCGGATGACGAGCTGCAAACTGCGCTCGCCCGACTCGTCACCTCTGAGCTGGTCTTCCAGCGCGGTATCCCTCCCGACGCCGTCTATGCCTTCAAGCATGCGCTGGTGCAGGACGCGGCTCATGGCAGCCTGCTGCGCAGCGCCCGGCAGCAATTGCACGCGCAGATCGCCGAAGCGCTCGAGGTCCAATCACCGGAGACGAAAGAGAACCAGCCCGAGCTCCTCGCCCAGCATTGTGCCGAAGCCGGGCTGGTCGACGAATCCGCCGCATACTGGGGCAAGGCTGGTCGGAGGTCCGCCGCCCGCTCGGCGATGGCGGAGGCGGTCGCGCAATTCCAGAAGGGACTGGATCAGCTGGTGTTGTTGCCGGACAGCCTCGAGCGCCAGCAAAAGGAGCTAGAACTTTGCAGCGGCCTGGGTGCGGCCTTGATGATCGTCAAGGGTTACGCAGCGCCGGAAACGGGCGATAACTATGCCCGGGCTCGAGAGCTCTGGGAGCAGCTGGGTTCCCCTTCGGCATTTCTTCATGTCCCATGTGGTCAGTTCTTCTATCACGTGAACCGGTGCGAATTCGATGTGGCGCAACGGTTGGCCGAGGATCTGCTGCGGGTAAGCCGTCAACACAACAATTCCGCCGGCCTCGTTCTGGGTCATACCTGCTCCGGACGAACACTGGTGTCTGTCGGCCGGTTTGCGTCCGCCCGATCGCATCTCGAACAGGCGCTCGCGCTTTATGATCCGATTGGCCATAGCTTGCTCCCTCATCAGGTCGGAATCGACCCTCACGTGACATCACAAACCAATTTGGCGCTCGTTCTTTTCTGTCTCGGCTTTCCGGACCAAGCAATGGCGCAAGGGAGCGCAGCCGTCGCTGGGGCGCGGAGGCTGGCTCACCCGCCATCATTGGCTCTGAGCTTGGGGATCGGCACGTATCCGCTGGCGCTCGCCGGGGACAACCTAGCCCTCGAAGAGCGGGTGAACGAGCTGGTTTCGGTCGCAGCCGAGCACGGTTTCTCCCTCTACAGCGCGGCGGGAACGATCCTTCGCGGCTGGGCCATGGTCAAAAACGGGGACGTGACCGAGGGGATGGCTCTCCTGAGCAGCGGCTCCGCTGCTTACCGCGCGCCGGCCAGGAGGCGTGGATGCCCTTTTTTGTCGCCCTCCAAGCCGCGGCATACGAGATGGCAGGGCAGATTGAGGAGGGTTTGACTCTGTTGGAAGAAGCGTTCCAGATCGTGGAAAGGACCGGCGAGCGCTGGTTGGAAGCGGAATTGCACAGGCAGAAAGGCCAGCTGCTGCTGCAGCAAGGCCATCCCGCGGCTGCAGAAGAACTGTACCGCAAAGCCCTGAGAATCGCCCGGGAACAAGAGGCAAAGCTCTGGGAATTGCGCGCCGCCGTAAGCCTCGCCCGGCTCCGCCGCGACCAGGGGCGCCACGCCGAAGCTCGCGAGCTTCTCGCACCGGTCTATGGCTGGTTCACCGAAGGCTTTGCCACGCCTGACCTCAGAGAGGCGAAGGCGCTGCTCGACGACCTCGGGGGCTTCTGATGGACATAGCAGAGTGGTTGCGTGGCCTGGGTCTCGAGCGATACGCGGTCGCGTTCCGCGACAACGAGATCGATTGGGAGGCGCTGCCCAAGCTCACCGCGGAAGATCTCCAGGATCTCGGCGTCGTGCTCGGGGGACATCGCCGCAAACTGCTCGAGGCAATCGCAACGTTGCGAGGCGATGTTGCTTCGATCCCCAAGACAATAGCGGCTGCCGCTACAGCCGAGCGCCGGCAGCTGACTGTGATGTTCTGCGATCTGGTCGGCTCAACAGCGTTGTCGGCGCGGCTCGATCCCGAAGATTTGCGCGAGGTGATCGGCGCTTATCATGCCGCGATTGCCGAGGTGATCGGCAGGTTCGACGGATTTGTCGCCAAATATATGGGCGACGGGGTTCTGGCCTATTTCGGGTATCCGCAAGCGCACGAGGACGATGCCGAGCGTTCAGTGCGGGCCGGTCTCGCTGTGGTTGGAGCGGTGCGCCGATTGCAGGCGCCGGTGCCGCTGCAAATGCGCGTCGGTCTCGCGACCGGACTCGTGGTTGTCGGTGACCTGATCGGATCGGGCGCCGCCCGGGAAGAGGCCGTAGTCGGCGAGACGCCGAACCTCGCGGCGCGGCTGCAAGCGCTCGCCGAGCCCGATTCGGTTGTCATTGCCGACAATACACAAAGGCTGGTCGGCAGCCTGTTCGAGTATCAGAGCCTCGGTGAGGTCGAGCTCAAAGGGTTGCCGGCGCCGGTTCCGGCCCTCCGTGTGCTCGGCGAAAGCCGAGTGGGCAGCCGGTTCGAGGCGCTACGCTCGGGCGAGACGCCGCTGGTTGGCCGGGAGGAAGAACTCCAGCTGCTGCAGCGCCGTTGGGAGCTGGCAAGAGGTGGCACGGGCCGCGTCGTGCTGATCTCGGCCGAGCCGGGGATCGGGAAATCGCGATTGACCGAGGCTTTCCGCGAAGGCCTCGCAGGCGAGCAGCACACCTGGTTGCGGTATTTCTGCTCACCGAATCGGCAAGACAGCGCTCTGTTTCCATTCATTGGGCAACTGGAACGAGCCGCCGGGTTCGAGCGAGACGACACGCCTGCGGCGAGGCTCGATAAACTGGAGGCACTGGTTGCCGCGCATGCGCCGGCCGAAGGCGATCTCCAATCACTGGCCGAACTGCTGGCCGTGTCATTGGAGAACCGCTATCCGGCCGTTGACCTCACACCGCAACGCAAGAAGGAAAAGACATTCGAAGCGTTTTTGCGGCGGCTCGCCAGTATCTCGAATCGGCAGCCCGTGCTAATGGTTTTCGAGGATCTGCATTGGGCGGACCCGAGCTCGCGTGAGCTGCTCGATCTTGTAGTTGAACAGATCGAACGCATGCCCGTGCTGCTGATCGCGACCTTCCGCCCCGAGTTTCAAGCGCCTTGGGCGGATCGGCCGCACGTGACGACCGTGTCTCTGCGACGCCTGGGACGGGACGAAAGTGGCTGGCTGGTTCGCGGCCTCGTCGGGGACACTGCGGACCTATCGAGTGAGGTTTTGGACGAGATCGTCCAGCGCACCGACGGCGTGCCGCTCTTCCTCGAAGAGCTGACCAAGGCAGTACTCGAAAATACGGTCGGCTCGATTCCGGCGACATCGGCGAGGGTGCCGGCGACGCTTCATGCGTCGCTGATGGCGCGACTCGACCGTCTCGGCTTGCTTGCCAAGGAGATCGCTCAGGTCGGTGCCACCATCGGGCGCGATTTCTCTTACGAGCTGCTCGCCGCAGCCGCCCAGCGAACCGAGGCGGAGCTGCGGGATGGGCTCGGTCGGCTGGTTGACTCGGGGCTCGTGTTTCAGCGCGGGGCGCCGCCTGAAGCCACTTTCCTCTTCAAGCACGCACTGGTGCAGGACACTGCCTACAGCATGCTACTGCGCGGGCCGCGCCAGGCATTGCACGCTCGGATCGCCCGAGTGCTCGAAGAGCGCTTTCCCACGCTGGCGGAGACGCATCCCGAAATCGTGGCTCACCACTGCACTGAAGGCGGCTTACTCGAAAAGGCGGTCGCGTATTGGTATCGAGCTGGCCGGCACTCGGAGGCGAGAGGAGCCCTTGTCGAAGCGATCTCCCAGCTGAGAACAGGATTGCGTCTGATCGCCGACCTGCCGAACATACAGGAGCGGGCGCGGCAGGAACTCGAGCTGCAGATCGCCTTGGCCGGAGCACTCAGGTCGGTGAAGGGCTTCTGGCATCCGGAGGTGGCGGAGGCGTTCGACCGGGCGCGCAGCTTGATATTGGAGAGTGGGGAAGCGGGGACGATTTCTCATTTCCCTGTGCTCTTCGGCCTTTTTGGCACGAAATTCGCCGGCGGACAGGTACGGGAGGGGCTCGAGCACGCCCGGGAGTTCTTATCGCTCGCCCAATCTGGCGCGGACTCCGGTCTCATGGTGACAGGCTATCAGATACTCGGTCAGTCACTGATGATGATCGGCGATTACCGCACGGCATTCTCGGAAGCGGAGCGAGGAGCCAGGCTGTATGAGTCGGAGAAGCATCGAATGCGCGTGTTTCAGATTGCCTCGGACCCCGGTGTCACGATGCGCGGCTTCTGGGCGCTGGTATTGTGGCATCAGGGCTTCTTCGATCGATCGAGCGAGGTCGTTCAGGAGGTGCTCCGGCACGCACGGCGGCCAGATGCTCATCCCTATCATTCTCGCGGTTTGGTACTTCTTATAGCCGGCATGATCGCCATCGCTGGGCGACGGATATCCGAAGCGGAGCAGATTGGCAACGAGGCGGTCACCGTTGGAAGTGAGCACGGCCTCCCAGCGATGTCGGGAATTGGCCTGATCCTCCAGGGTTGGGCCCTGGCCCAGCAGGGTCAGGACGAAGGGGCTGTGGAAAGCATCCGCAGGGGGATCGAGATTCTCGGATACCTCTCGTACAGGCCAATCTTTCTGGGCTTGTTGGCAGAGGCCCTCGCTCGGTCGGGCAAGATCGAAGAGGGGCTCGCGGTTCTCGCCGAGGCCTTGGCGATGGCTGAGGCTTGCGGTGCGAGAGGCAACGACGCCGAGCTCCACCGATTGCGCGGCGATTTGCTTCACCGCTTGCCTTCGCCGGATCGGACGGAAATCGAGGCCGCTTACCGGAAGGCGCTAAGTATTGCACGCGAGCAAGGCACGCGCGGCTTCGAATTGCGCGCCGCGGTCAGCCTCGCCGGCCTGCTGAACGACCACGGTCGCCGCGGTGAGGCCCGCGAGCTCCTCGCGCCGATCTACGGCCGGTTCACCGAAGGCTTCGATACTGCCGATCTGAAAGAGACGAGGGCTCTGCTCGACAAGCTCAGCTGACCGCTTGGGTTACGGCTCCAAGTGGGCTCCCGAATCCTTCATGTCCCCACACTGTGCTCGGCAGCCCCGCAGCCATTCCTTGCCTGCTCGTCCGGGATGAAGCGTCGAGGCATGACGGTCCAGACCACGATAATTTCGGCGGGACCAGAGCCTAGTTCAAACAACCAGAACTTCCGGATTGGGTTACGGACGGTAAAACTCCGAATGAGTATATTTTCTCCGAAATACCCCAGGTAGCGGACATTGCCAGGAGCGCGTTTCACCATTTGGCGAGCCCCTCGTATCGCAAATCACTGTATTCTGGGTCCAAGCAATTCCAGGGGAGCTCTGACCCAACAATGCTACGAGATCATCCAGAATAGACTGGCTTTGGTTCGCGAACAGAGCGTCAGTGTGGGTCACCGGCGGCAGCCGCTGCCGGGTCGATTAGGAGAACCCACCCATGCGCATCTACATCATCGGCAATGACGGAATCACGCTCTCCCGCGAGGCCCCGGCCACCGTCAATGACGGCGAGGTTGCAGTCGCGTCAAAAGCGGAATTGCACGCGGCACCGCTCAGCGGCAAGCGGCTACTGGCGCTGTGGAACGCTCTACCCGGTGTCGAGAAGCGGAGGACGGTTGGCGATCGCGGGGCCCTGATCGATCGGCTGTGGCCGGCAATCGAGGCCTTGCCGGACCCGGAATCGGAGCCCGACGCAAAACGGCCGTCAAAGCAGGACGAGGTGATTGCAATGCTGCGGCGACCTGAGGGTGCAACCGTGGATGAGGTGGCAAGGGCCACCGGGTGGCAGCGTCATACAGTTCGCGGCGTGTTCTCGGGCACCCTGAAAAAGAAGCTCGGGCTGACGCTTGCCTCCGCCAAAGAGGAACGCGGCCGCGTCTACCGCATCGACCGGCCGGCAAGCGTATGAAACCGGCAAGCAACGACGCTTCGGTTCGCCACCGGAACGGCCATCGGCACGATCAGCCGCGCCGTCCTGACCTCACCGGGGTCGAGCGCCAAATTGCCGGCCTGGCCAATCGGTCGACGCAGGATCTACGGGTTGCCTGGCGCCAGCTGCATCGCACGGGACCGCCTCTCGGGCTCAGTCGGGATCTGATGATCCGGGCCCTCGCCCAGCAGCTGCAAGAGCAAAGCTATGGCGGCGTCGGCCGGGCGCTGCGGCGCCGCCTGCAGAGCCTGGCCGGAGCCTCAGAGAAAGCGGCGATGGCCGTCGCTCCCGGTCTCGTGCTCAAGGCCGGTACGACCCTGGTGCGCCAGTGGCGCGGACACACGCACACCGTCCTCGTCCACACAGACGGGTTCGAGCACGAGGGCCAGCGCTATCGGTCGCTAACGGCAATTGCCGAGCGGATTACCGAGGCCCATTGGTCGGGTCCGCGGTTCTTTGGCCTGACCAGACGCGTGACTGCTGTGGCTGCCGCCAAGGCCGGCCGATGACGCGATCAATGAGCCTCGGCACAAAGCGGAACGCGAGGGTTCGCTGCGCAATCTACACCCGCAAATCCTCCGAGGAGGGGCTCGAACAGGAATTCAATTCGCTGCTGGCGCAGCGCGAGGCCTGCGAGGCCTTTATCACCAGCCAGCGCCACGAAGGTTGGGTGTGCCTG
>Ga0306924_10007377_pt1 | contig 11032 bp, 7 predicted proteins | sample sta12Can44000111_FD_203756 | JGI IMG/M metagenome (GOLD analysis project Ga0306924, IMG submission 203756) | Lab enrichment of tropical soil microbial communities from Luquillo Experimental Forest, Puerto Rico - statanox.12C.anox.44.000.111 (v2)... | ecosystem: Environmental > Terrestrial > Soil...
TCGAAGTCGCCTGGAATGTTCTTGCTCACCAGATCGGAGGCTGCGTCAAAGGTGGCCTCGATACCCGAGGCCCCCACGAGCGAATACGGCATCACGCTGTAAACCGACTTGGCCCGCAACAATCCAGCAGAATCTCGGGCCACCCAACAGGCGGCCAGGTGCCGAAAATAACAGTGGCGCAATAGAGCTTTGTACAAGCGGAACGAGAAGTTATACAGCGGTTCATAGACGGCAGTGGGCAAAATGGCTCGCGACGAAGCCAGCAGCGGCTTTAGCGCCCTTACGAATATGCTGCGCGGGCAGACGACTTGGTCGTCGAGATCGACAGGAGCGGCCGGAAGGGCCACGGGACGAACAGCGTCATTCATGGAGTTGCCTCACGGCTACGGTAGGGAACGCTGGGACCGGTTTCAGGCATCTGCGAAGGGTCCTCCTCTTGGCGTATGGAGAGGATCATTTGCTCGAGACGGAAGCCCAGCAGATTTATGTCGAATCGCTCTCTCGCGCAGCGCAGCGCGTTACGTCCCATCTCAGCACGTTCCCGGGCGCTGAGCGTTAGGAATTTCTGAATGGCGGCGGAGAAAGCAGCCGGATCTTCGGGAGGCACCACAATACCGCACTTGAATTCATCGACGACGTTGTAACTCGTATGACCCGCGAAGAGAATGGGCCTTCCGGCGGCAGTGTAGTCGCACAATTTGTTGAAGCTGGTGCCGTATCGATAGAGTCCTGGCAGATCCCGCATGGTGAGCACAAACCCATCGGCATCCTCGAGAATGCGATGCAACTCGCTTTTGGGGACTGCGTCCTGGAATTCGACATTGCGAAGTTCTAACTTCTGGGCCATTTCAACGAGCTTGGGTTTGTCCTGACCGCCACCTACAAAAGTGAAGCGAACGCGGTTCTTATTTTCCTGCTCGATACGTGCCGCACGAAGGATGATGCCGAGAGGAAAGGCTTCCACATGCCCGCCGGCGTAAACCAGTCGACAGGGACTGGAAATCTCGCCGGTGTAGGGTTTAAGCGCTTCATAGCGGGACAAGACCAAGCCGTTGGGAATCCAGACGATCTTGTTTCTGGGCACGCCCAGCCGGCTGTAGTAATCGACCGCTCCCGGAAGCGTAGTCATAATCCTCGCGGCATTGCGGGCAAGAAATTTCTCAAGAAGTCGAAGAAAGACCGCCAGGGGGCTTGTGGGCGACAGCCTTCCGAACTCGACCATGGTCAAAGGCCATAGATCTTTGACTTCGAAAACAAATGGAACTCTCTTCGAACGCGCCACTGCATACGCGGATAGCGATGAAAGAGGGTGAAATGTCGTGCCTATCACGACATCGGGTCTTTCCTTCCACCTGCGCGCGAGCCGATAGGCTCTCCAGGCAAAACTGACCATGTTTACCGCGCGTCTCCAATCGTTGGCTCGATAGGAGGGTGTTCTCAGCCAGACAAAGCGCACGCCATCAGATTGCTCCTCTCGCCAGCCCTCGCCCGACTTCAGACGAATCTCCTTGAACTTGTAATGACTGAAGCCCGCGGCAAAAAATGTGACGCGATGGCCTTTCTCGGCAAGTTGCCTGGCCAAGTCGTACTGGGTTGTGAATTGTTGGTCTGGCGTGGAGGCGTACTGAGAGATCCACCAAACGTTGAGACTGGGCCTGCCGATCCTTTGGACTGAGGAAATGGGTTCACCCCCTACGGGAGTTGCTGGCCAGGCGCTCAAAGACAACCGCAGTTACAAGTTCATTGGCTTCCGCAAAATCAAACAGTGACTGGATCAGGCAGTGTCTTTCGGCATCGGTAAGTTGCGGGTACATCGGCGACACGATGTCACCGGCCACGCGATGCTCGCACCGGCCATCCCAGGGGCCAACGCGTCCGTGCCGGCGCTCGGATAAACTTTCTCGGACTCTACGAGTTCGTGCGGACGAATGAATATGCAATGTTCTGATTAAAGCGAACCCATCAGTATCCCGGCGTTACGGCAGCTAGACTCATATCCTCGTGTATCGACTCGACGACCGCTTCGAGAATGCGCACCACAGTTGTACCGAAAACACCGTTGGTGGTCGGCCGAGCACCGGTTTTAAGACAATCGGCAAAATGTTCCACCTCGGCAAGCAGAGGCTCAATGTTGCTCAAATTGGGAGCTACCATGTCGCCTAGACGATAGGTCATCTGAAATTCGCCGAAGCTCTCCGGTTGATGGGCGATAACTCCCCGGTCGTAAATCTTTATCTTCTCGTTCGGTTCCGTATCGTCGTACACCACCGTGCGCTTTGATCCGACAACCATGGAACGACGCAACTTCTGTGGGGATAGCCAGCTGATTTCGATGCTGGCGATGAGCCCTTCGGCAAATTCGAGCCACAGAAAAGCCACGTCGTTCTTGTTCTTCTGAACGCAGGCTCGCCCCAACGCGCGTGCGTGTTTCGGAATTGCATTCAGCCAATGAAGGAGTATGGAGATATCGTGAACGGCCAGATCCCAGATGACATCCACGTCCTTTTGATAGAGTCCCAGATTCACGCGAGAAAGGCTTATGTAATACAGCTCCCCGAGCGACCCAGTCTCGATCAACTCCTTCACTTTCCTAACCGGCGGACTGAAGATGAAGGTGTGGCCGGTCATCAAGGTCAAGTTTTTTCTCTCAGCAAGCGACACGAGTTGCTCACAACAGGAGGAAGTGTGTGCCAATGGCTTCTCGACGAGCACATGTTTACCAGCCAGCAAGGCCTGTTTGGCCAATTCGAAATGGGTGCTGATCGGCGTGGCGATCACGACGGCCTCGACGTCGCTTTCCAGCAACTCGCTGACGTTGCAAAACCCGCGAACCGCTCGATACTGCCCGATAACTTTCTCGACATTCCTCGAATCGATGTCGCAGACCGCGCGAAAATCGTAGCGCCGGCTCTGATTAAGAACTCTGGCTAGGTTTGGTCCCCAGTAACCCGCACCGATTAGTCCGACCTTGAACATCCCTGCATCTCCCTCGGGGCCGCCGCTTCGAGCTCCTCGCGCTTGTTGTTATTAGACTCGATAATCATCTCCAGCCAGTTGGAAGGAACCTGCCTACGAAGGATTTCAATATTCGGCAGGACGCAATGTCCGCCGATGTGTCCAGGGAAGACATGGCCGGGAAGAAAATCAATCTCCTCAATGAAGTGGTTGACCTCCTGGTAGGTCGCACCATAGTGTGCGGCCATTCTCTGCACTTCTTGCGCCCAAGCGACCAGCACACCGAGCCAAGTTGTCTCGATCAGCTTGCTGAATTCCGCGATCTCGGGGCTGCGGAAAACGTCGGTCGAAAAACCTGCCTTCGAAAAATGATTTGCCGCTTTGTGTACGGCGTCGGTGGTAAACCCCGCGACGAACTTCTTGTAACGGAGAAGGTCCGTTTCCATTCTCACGTGCTTGCCCCGTACCGGGCTATAAACGACCGGCTGACTGACCAGCGCCTGAATTTGGCGGGCGGTGCCAGGCTCGATGGTGGAATTGATAATGGCGAGCTCGGGTTGATATTTCGATATGTAGCCGGCCGTTACATCGACGAATCGGCAGATTTGAAACGGGTAGCATACGTGAAGCACCGAACACGGTTTGCGGATTTCGACCGGAGAAAGATCAACTGCAATACACGGGTAGGCTCGGCTAAGAATCTCAAAAAGCGGTCGACCCACTTCGCCCATTCCAATAACGACCACTCGAGGGGTTTCCGAGCGAGCTCTCTGCTTGAGTCCGTTTTCTCTAGTCATGATTCGCCTATCCGCTGCTGACGGCGCCCGACTGTGCCAAGGTTGTTGAACATTCGCTGTGAGCCAACGCCGCCACCGCACTCAATCGGCTCTAGCTCACGCCAAATACGCGCGACCACAACTCCAAACTCAAGACGCGAAAGGCCTCCAGTTCGTCAAGGGCACCCGGGCCACCGGAGAGGAACAGAGCCAGCTGCTTGTGCACCCTATTGAGCGAGAGAATGCGTTCCGCCCTAAAAGCGGATTGCTCGGTCAACGAGCGGATCGTTCGACCGACGTCTTCCCGCAACCACTGCCCCTGCGGGGTTTCAAAACCAAGCTTGCTTTTACGTTGGCGGATCGCTTCCGGCAGGGTGCCTTTCAGTGCTTCGCGCAAGATCCACTTGGTCCAGCCGCCACGCAACTTGAGTTCTGGCGCACAGTTCACCGAAAACGCCGCCAGCTCGTGATCGAGCAGGGGGACGCGTGACTCCACGGAATGGGCCATCGAGTTTCGGTCCTCGTAATGCAAAAGCGCTGGGAGGCTGTAGAACATCAGATCGTCCTTTTGCCGTTGGCGAAGGCTTTTGCCGGGGCCGATCGAGGCGTGGCTGAAGGCTTTCGACCGCTCACAAAAATCGGGATCGCACACTCGGGTGACGAGCGACCATCGCTTGCGGCTAGTGGAGTTAGAGAGATAGCGCTTCGCGTGATTCCAGCTCCAGCCGTGCCGGCCGGGGCCGATCAGCCAAGACAGTGCTTCTGAAATCACCCGAGGTCGACCTTTTTTCATCAGGTGCAACAGATAGAAGACGTAAAACTTGCGATACCCGCATAGGATCTCGTCACCGCCCTGTCCATCGAGCAAAACGGGAATTTTGGCGAGACGCGCGGCTTGCATAACACACCATTGTGCGTAGACGCTCGTTCCGCCAACCGGTTCGTCCTGGTGCCATATCAAGCAGCTCAGGTCTTTCCAAAAACCCTGCTCGTTGGGAAAGACCAGGTGAGAACGTAATCCTGCCGAAGAAACCATGGTCTGAATGAACGGCCTCTCATCGAGAGCCTCTTTGTCGAAACACGATGAGAAGGCGTGGATCGACTGATTTTCGATTTCCGACGCGGCGACTGCGACGATCGAAGAAGAATCGAGGCCGCCACTGAGGCACGACCCAACCGGCACGTCACTGCGCAGATGCCGGCGGACGGATCGTTTGAGGAGCTCGGAGAATTGCTCGATCGACCGGCGGGGTGAGACGCCGTTCGAGTCGGCAAGGGGCAATTCCCAGTATTTTTCGATGCGCATCGAAAAGCTTTCAGCTGACAGAGAGACATGAAGGGAATGGCCGGGCAAGAGTTGGCGAATATTGACAAAAAACGTGTCCTCTGTGTGATCTTGAACACCTTGTTCGAGGTATTGAAACGCGACGGCGTCATTGATTTGGCGAGCGATGCCCGGGTAGTCGAGAATCTGCTTAATTTCAGAGGCGAACAGGAGCACAGACGCGCTGGCAAAATAGTAGAAGGGTTTGATTCGAAAGCGGTCGCGCGAGCAAAACAAACGGCTGCGTTCGCGGTCATAGATCGCGAAGCTCCACATACCGCTCAAACGATCAACACACGGCGGTCCCCATTGTTGATAAGCGCGCAGAATCACCTCCGTGTCGGTCCGCGTTCTGAACGGGTGGCCGAGGGCTTCAAGCTCGGCGCGAATCTCCAGGTAGTTGTAAATTTCTCCGTTAAAAGTGATCCAGAGCTCACCGTTCTCGACCTGCATGGGCATATTGCCAAAGGTCGATAAGTCGAGAATGGCCAGCCTTCGAGAGCCGAGTCCGAGAGTAGGCTTGGGGAAGCTCGGATATCTGTCCTCATTGTGAAAACATTGGGGACGATTTTGCCGGTCGAGATCGAAATAGACGAATCCAAAGCCGTCCGGTCCCCGATGCTTGGCCAAATGAGTCATGGAGACGAGGACTTGCGGATCAAATCCTGACGGAGCAACGATTCCAGCAATGCCGCACATGCGCGCCCGACTCAGTAGGACTTGTACAGGGATTCCCTAGGTGGCCAAGGTAGAGGCCATCTGTCGATGTGTTTGCCGCTGGCAGACTTTTGCAAAGGCGACCTTACAGTAAAACCCATCAGGCCAGTAACCTCGAGGCCAGGAGTCGGCCGCTGCTAGAAGCACCAGAGCCATCCTGGTCAATCCACCCGCAGAGGGCCTTGGTGATTTGACTCGCCGATGTTCCATCGCCGAAGGGGTTCAGACAGGAAGGCGGAGTCCAATCAAGAGCCGAGCGGACTGCGCGAGCGATGTGGCGGCTGCTGGCCGGGGGCACCAGCTGGTTCCATCCCAGTTCGACCAGTTCGGTCCATTCGGTCTGACTGCGAACCGTGATACAGGGCACTTGATAGAAAAACGCTTCTTTTTGAACGCCGCCCGAATCGGTTACGACGAGCCGCGCATTCTTTTCGAGCATCATCATGTCCAAATATCCGAGAGGTGGAATGACCCGGATCGATTTCGCGACCCGAGTGAAAATCCCCCGGCTGGTGAGGGCCGCCTCCGTTCGCGGATGAAGGGGCAAAACAACGGGAGCGTCTTTGGCTGCGCTGGCGAGCCCCAGGAAGACCGATTCGAGCCGCCGACTGTCATCCGTGTTCTCAGCGCGATGAATCGTGGCCAGCACAAATTGTCTAGGCTGAAGTTCGAGGTCGGCCAAAATGCTGCTCTCCCTCTCCGCCTTGGCGCCGTAGTACAGGGCCGCGTCGTACATTACATCGCCTACGCAAAAAACCTTCCCTTCGGCGATTCCTTCGGCTCGAAGATTGGCTACGGCCGTGTTGGTCGGAGCAAACAGCCAGTCCGAGGCGTGGTCAGTGAGAATACGATTAATTTCTTCAGGCATGCGCCGGTCGAAAGACCGCAGGCCCGCTTCGACATGTGCCACGGGTATGTGGAGTTTCACGGCAGCCAAGGCACCTGCTAACGTGGAGTTGGTGTCCCCATAAACGATCACCATCTTCGGGCGACTCTCGATGAGAGCGCCCTCAATGGCCAGAAGCATGCGGCCTGTCTGCTCACCGTGCGTTCCCGACCCGATGCCCAGATTGATCTGCGGGGAGGGAATCTCCAGATTACGAAAAAAGACATCGGACATGTTTTCGTCGTAGTGCTGGCCAGTATGAATCATCACTTCGTGAACACCGCAACTGCAAAGAGCGCGAGACACCATGGCGGCCTTCACAAACTGTGGGCGCGCGCCGACGATGGTTGTAATAGTCATTGGGGATCGTAAGACTTGATTTCGAGCAAGCGATCGGTCGATGGCGGTGTCTCAATCGGTTCGGTCTCGGCCGCTGCGGGTGAGCACGAACTAAGCAGTTCGTCATAGAGCTGCAGCAACTTGCGCTCTTCGGTTGTCCAACTGAAACAAGCCCTGACCGCCTCGCGTCCGCGCAGACCCATTTGCTCGGCCTCCTGAGGATGGCTGAGGATGTAGGCGATCGCATGGGCGATTTCTTGTCGATCGCAAGGATTGACGAGCAGGCCGCACGAGGCGCCCTTCACAATTTCGCGAAAACCAGGAAAATCCGAGGCGATCACTGGAAGGGCAGCTTGCATGTATTCGAAAATCTTGTTGGGGACAGCCTCCAGGCTGTTCGGATCGGGACGATAGACGCACAGTCCCACACGGGCGTCGTTCAACAGATGCGCGACGCTAGAGGGTGGAATCGTGCCGAGGAAGTTAACACGCTTCCAGCCCTCACTCTCAGCAACCGTCCGCTGGTAGGTGGGAGGAGAGAAAGGTCCAGCCAAATGGAGGGTTGCCTGGATATTTTCTGGGAGCAGAGCCACTGCATCGACAAGTTGCCGGATACTGCGGTCTGGCGAAAGGAGCCCGGTGTAAACAGCCGAGCTACTGCGAGTCTCCCAGGGCTTGGCTGCCAGCTGCACTCCGTCCGGCGAAGGGTAGTTACGTACGACGATACAACGCGGATGGCGAGAGAGGAAGCGGCGGCTGATCGCGGGTGTCGCCGCAACGACAGCCGAAAAATGGCGCACCGAAGCCCTTTCAAACGCACCCACCACGCGAGCCAGGGGATAACGAAGAAGGCGAGGAATGTAATGCTTGAACGCGATGTCCGCACTGACATCCTCGTGGGCGTCGTAGACGACCCGTTTGCCTGCCAGCCGCAAAAGCAGGCCGACTGGGATCAGCTCGGGATCGTGGAAGTGGAACAGATCAGCCTCTTGACGCAGGGACTCGCGATAGATGCTCCAAGGGGCGCACAAAATCCGAGCGAGCCGGATGGCGGGACGAAAGATCGGCCTTAGGTGGATGCCGTCGACGGTTTCGTCGCGGTCATGAGCGGCAAGCAAAGTAACGTCGTATCCGGCTCGGCCGATCGACTTGCACTCTTTGTGGAAGATGCGCACGTCAAAAGGCGCATGGACGGATGTGAGATGCACTATTTTGGGGGTTTTTTGTCGATGAGTACTCATGTCAGAGGTTGGAAGAACTGGGAACATGGCTCAATGTGTCACAAGGCAATGCACGGCGAGGGCGCGCGCTCGGCTCCGCTCGATGGCTCCAGGGATTTCCGAGCGTCCGCAACCCCAGAATGCCAAAACCCATGTTGCCGAGCGAAGGAATGGTGGTTTCAACCGCCTCCGGAAAGCCAGCTTCGCAGAACCAGGCAATGACTTCGGAGCGAGTGTGCTGGTGGTTGTAGCGCGGTGTGAACGTGTCGTAGAGGTTGAGCGCTTTTAGCCAGACAGGCACGATGCGGCGCTCTCCGATTCCCAGAGCTCGAAGTATCCGAAGGCGCGTTTCGAGGATAGTGGCACCGGCATAGCAGAGCGCTTTGACGACCCAGGACGGGAAAACGCGCATCAAGGAGCGAAGCAACCTGATGATGATGCTCTTGAGGCGATAAACCGAGCGGAGATCAGAACGATACAACCAGACGAACATGCGGCCTTTGGGCTTCACCAGGCTGGCCACAGACTGAAAGGAGCAATAGGTGTCGGGGGTGTGATGAAGGACACCGTCACAGTAGACGGCGTCGAACGATTCTGGGGCGAACGGCGGATGCTGCAGGTCGCCTTGGACATAATCGAGCCGATGCCCACCTGCTCCGGCGAAGCGCCTTTTTTCAGCCTCGGCGCGTTCGACCGAAGCGCTGTAGTCCATAGCGACGATGCGCAGTCCGCTCGCGGCGAGTGCCGCCGAGAGCGTCCCGTTTCCACAACCCGCATCAAGAACGATTTTACCCTCCATCATCTCCTCGGATATTTGCAGGTATTGGTAGGCGTATTTCACACGGGTGGCCAGGTCCAATTCCCACGTAAGTTGCCCGTATCGGTACATGGACCACTCCACGTCAAACGAATAGCCGCGCACCGCACCCTGTAAGGCCCCGGATTGAACAGCTTCCGGTGCATCTTTTTCCAGAAAATCCCGGAACTTGTGCACGAATTCCGAAGGCCAGGAGCCGCGTTCGGACAAGAGCAGTCTCGGTACTCCCCTCCATATTGGAAATTGCGCATTGCATGGGCACTGAAATAGACCCGACGAAACTTCTTGTTCCGTATCGCCGAATTCGTATATCGAAAGCCTGAGCTGTTGCCGACATCGCGGACAGCGCAAAAGTTGATGTAGATCTCGGTTCATGCACGCAATTCCTCAGGCTCGGATTGTGGTTGCGCCAGACGGTCTAGCGCCCACTCCGATTGGCACCGATTCTTCGTCGATCTGGATTGGTGACATACAGGTGCGCGCCCAGGTTTCTAGAGAAAGCCAACGCCAGATGATCCCCTGCAAGGTGCTATCGCCATTCTTAAATCGCCGCCACAGCCGCTCGAGCACCACGGTGTCTGCCCAACCCCGCTGCTTGAATTGCCTGGATGCGAAGACGTCCTCCACCCACGGGCGCAGGGGACCGCGAAGCCAGACACCTTCCGGGGGAGCAAAGCCCACCTTGTCCTTACGGTTTCGAATTTCCTCTGGGATGACGCCTCGTGTCGCATTGCGCAACACTTGCTTTGTCGAGCTGCCGGCGATCTTCTGCTGGGCAGGAATCGAAAACAAATACTCGACCAATCTGTGGTCCAGAAAAGGCAGCCGGACCTCGCGCGAAAAGGCCATCGAATTGCGGTCGGCATAGCGCAAGAGCTGGGGCAAGCTCGTCTCTGTAAGAGTTTCATACAGCGACTGGTGTAACGGATCGAGGAATCTCGTCGGCGGATTCCGCCTTACCAACGCACCGTCGCGCGGGAGATCGATTTGAAGGGCCAGCGGCCTCCGGTGGTTCTTGGCCCAAAGACGTAGGCCGGGCGGTAAAAGGCCGACCACGATCAAGGGCAATTGCCCTGAGCCATGTGCAGCTACGTAGTGACGCACATCTCGGGAGAGCCTGAGGAAACGAAATCGTTTTAGCAGAGATACCAAGTGGGCGCTGAAGTAAGCATGGTAACCCGCCAGGACTTCATCGGCACCTTGCCCGTCGAGCAGCACCGTCACGTCGTGGTCGCGCGCGAGACGCATTACACACCACTGGGCATAGATGCTGGAGCTTGCGAAAGGAGCATCTTGGTGCCAAGTGAGCTTGTCAATTTCTTGCGGCAGATCGTTGGGCTCAGGATAAACGGAGCGGTTCTTGACTCCCGCCCACGAGGTTATGCGCTGAATGTGCGTTCCCTCATCGAATCCGGGGTCAGGAAAGCGCGCCGAGAACGTTTCCTGCCCAGCCTGGGGCTTCTGTTTTGCGACGAGGCTGACGATGGTAGAGGAGTCTAGTCCGCCGGACAGGCTGGAGCCCACCGCGACATCGGAGCGCAGGCGAAGCCTAACCGAGTCCGAGAGGAGATCGAGTAGTCGCTCGGCGTAGGCAAGGTCATTCGGTAGGCGCATTTCTTGTTGCGGATTCAGATCCCAGTAGCGGCCGATTTTGAGCCATCGGCTGTGCGCCGAAAACTTCAACCAGTACGCCGCGGGCAAGGAAAAGATACCCTCATAAAATGTGGCGCTGCCCGCGTCGATTCCGCCGTTGGCGAGAAACTTACCGACGTGCCGGAGATTTGCGCGAGCGGCAAAAAGCTTTGCTTGGATCAGCGTTTTAATTTCCGAGCCGAAGACAAGGAGTTCCCGGTTCGCGTCATGATAGAAATAGAAGGGTTTCTCACCGAAGCGGTCGCGGGCCGCAAAAAGTTGCTGGCTGGTCTCGTCCCAAATGGCAAAGGCAAACATGCCGTTCAGGCGTTCCAGGCAACTTTCGCCCCAATGCAAGTAGCTCTT
>Ga0306924_10007378_pt1 | contig 11031 bp, 10 predicted proteins | sample sta12Can44000111_FD_203756 | JGI IMG/M metagenome (GOLD analysis project Ga0306924, IMG submission 203756) | Lab enrichment of tropical soil microbial communities from Luquillo Experimental Forest, Puerto Rico - statanox.12C.anox.44.000.111 (v2)... | ecosystem: Environmental > Terrestrial >...
GAAAACGGAAAGGACGGCTTCCCTTTCTGCCGAGCGCCGGACGGATCCGGCCTCGCCCACGATTGTCCACCGGCACGTGTCCCTGCCAAATTGAGCCGCCAGTTGGACCGCCTCGACATCCCTTCCGCGCACGTCAAACACGAAACCGCCGCCGGGCTGGCGCTCAATCACAATGATCGTGTCCGCGGCGCCCGTTAGCCCGAGGGTCCCGCTCACCATGTCGATTAAGTCGTCGGCCGCAGCCTTCCGGGTGTGGTGGGCAACAATGATGGCGATGCCGAGCTCTTTGCTCAGCTCGCGTAGCCCTACAAGAGCCTCGTAGTCCCTGTCATATGCCGTTTTGCGGTCCTGCCCGGCCGGCCTGACCATCTTCAAGACGTCGATCGCTATACAGGCGACCGACCCGCTGGCCGCACGGACGCTCATGACCCATTTGCACATTAGATCGAGCCCGCCCTGGTCGACACGTTCCCATATCGTCTCCACTCGCATGTTCGCGGGCCATGGGCCGACCCATGCCGGCAGTAGCCTTTCTCCGCGGGAGCGGAGGCGCCGAAGATTGTCCTCGAGCGCGAGGTAAAGCGTGTGCCCTTGGGTAGGACGCCGCTCTCCCAGCATGTCGCGGTTGATGGCGGAGGAGATGCAGAGGTCGTACAGGAGCCAACTTTTTCCAACCTTTGGCTTCGAGCAGATAAGCGTGACCCCCTCGGCCGGTATCAGATCAGGAACGAGAAATGACACCGGCTTGAACTCCATGGTGCTCAATTCCTCCATCGACGTACCGCTTTGCTGATCTAGTGCAATTGACGGGCGCTGCCCGTTGAACTTCTTGCGCGCCCAGCTGGCGCACATGGCGCGGATGTCGCGCTCTTCGCGAGCCCAGTCCCAGCGCTCTCCGGCCGTGCCGGAAACCCTCCGCGTCGCCGCCAATAGCTTCGCAACGATCTCGTCAGCGCCAACCCCGCGATTGAGCAATGCGGAACTGACTGCGAGCTGGGTCTGATGAATGGAGGTTTCTCCCGGACCCTGAAACCGCATGGCATCTAGCCGCATATCGACATCGACGGGCGCACCGCCGGCACCTGGCATATCGGTGGCAAGGAATGGGTTGGCTGGTGGCGCTGCCCCTTTGCGTGGGATGAGAGGGCGCTGCATCCCTAGCCAGTATTCGAGATCAGACAATTCGTAGCGCAGCGGGCGATCGACGACGACCTTCACCGGCAGGCGACCACCGTTCTTTGTGTTGTGTGAGCCCGGCAAACGCATGAGGCGCGCGACCTCGCACACCGCGGGATCGCCACCGATCACATCAGCGAGCACCCGCAGTAGCACTTCGACACGGGCGATGGTCTCGGGCGTGGCCCGTTCCGATTCGGCCAGCACCCAATAGCAATGATAGCCATGGCCGCTGTGGATGACCTTAGAAGGCAGGCACGGGAGTTGACCGAGACGCTCCAACACGACATCGGGCGACATGTCGATCTTGTCGAGGTCGAGGTCGGCATGCAGGCACACGATCTCGTGGATCGTTTCCTTTGATCTGCGAGACTGCCTGGGCATCACCGTGTTGATGCAAAAGAAGGTGCCTCGATCTTTACGGTCCCAACGACCGACGAGGTCATCGAGGCGAACGCCGCTGCCACGACCGCATATTTCGGCGGGCTGGCCGGTGCCCCGGTCGTTCGGCAGCGAGCAGATGTAGATCGATCCGGTGCTGGCGCTGAAAAAGTCCGCAATGAAGGTGCTAACCGACATGGTGGAATCATAAAAGAAAGAAGCCCGGCGGGAGTGCCGTCGGGCAATTCGAGGAACCTACATGTCGATCTCGTCGTTCAAGTCATCGGCGATGGAGAGCGGCTTGCCGTCCCTGCCCGTCCAGCCCACGATGTGCATCACCGGATAGAAAATCTTCCCGTAGGTGCGATGCCGGTAGTGGTCTGCCCTCAATTCCACGATCGGCAGACCGGGCACCTTCTCGTCCTGCACCCTGCGCCCGTAAGCGCGGGTGAGTCTGCTCACGCAGGCCAAGCCACCCTTGGACCCCGTGGTGAAATTATAAGTTTCACCGCCTGCATCGAGGCGCGTGATCGGCACCGACATCTGGAACTGCCAAGGGTCACGACGCGAGCCATCGTCCTGCAATTCCCACTGTTGGCTGTCAGCGTCTCCCAGTTCGCTCCTCAGAGGAGGTACGAATCTGTCGGCGACTAGGCCAATGCGGCGCTCGACGGGCTTTCCGTCCTGCCATTTTTGCCATCCGAAGGAAATCTGATCTGCGTGTGCGATGCACCGTGTTCCATCGGGAATGTTGTCGATGTCGCTGATGCTAAATTCGCCCTGCTTCGTGAATTTGCACATCGGCGCGCCGATGACCTTGTCGATCTCGGTGCTGACCTCGATCCACGGGTTATTGTCATCGGCAGCCAAGGCATTTGTGGCTTTTTTGACCATTGCGGTATTCCCGCGCTGGGCATCTGCCTGCCTCTGCTGGTCTTTCAACACATCTTCTGTAGTACGAACTTTCCTCTTAGGATTCATTTCTCAGGCTCCTTTTGCCGATTGCCGGGCAGACAGCGGCCGGCGCGCTATCGCACATACGGATGCGAATTTCCTCGATTGTTTGGTGGCGAATCCCGGCATCGCGCTGCTTCAGTCGTGCAACGCGGCGCCCGTTCACGGCGTTGGCCCTGCGATTCGGCCGCTGGGGTTGGCGCCGGCCTGGTGAAGGGGCGTTGGTAAAATCGCGGGCTAATTTACGTATGAATTGCTCGGCATCCTGCGGCGTGAAGGGAGGCGTCGTCGCCGCTGCAGGACGTAGGACGCTGCTGCGGGTCTGGACAACGTCATGCATCGACGTTGGTCCGATCTGCGGCGGCCTGGCGTTCTACGTCGGCAAACTCGTCGCGAAGCAGCTCCTCGACGTGTTGCCGTAACCCTGATCGCGGTGTAAGCGACGAGAGAATGATCTGCAGCAGTGCCGTCGTTACGTGTGCGGCACGATCGCAATTGCCTGATGGCAGGAGCTGCGGCCGCGGCGTTGCTTGTGGTGATGAAGTGCTATATAGAAGGGTCATCGCCCCTTTCCTCTGTTTGGAGGGATGGGCCGATGGACTCAGGACAGGTATCGCGGCGGTGTCGGCCCACGGCGCCGCCGCTATACTTGTGAGCCTAGAGGCAAAGGTTTAGGGGATCGCGCAGCAACTACGGCAATGCGGTTCTTGCGCTATTTGCGGCGGCCCGCAGCTCGCAGGATTGTGTCGTCTGAGACCCAGGGCTGCTGGAGGTGCTTGAGCTTCTCGCCAACCTGCCGGCACAAGGTTGCGTTTGGTAGGGTAGCTTGGTCAGGCACGCTGTTGGGATAGAGCGCGTTGATTGCGGCTCGCGCACGCTCAAGATTAGGTTTTCGCCGCTTTTTACGCGGTCGCTGTTTGAGCAGCACCGGCGATTGTTTCAGCAGAGGCTCAAACCGAGATTCCGGCAGGTTATGTTGCGAAAGCCAACGCTTAAATAACCACTGCGGAAACCAACAGTACTCGAGATATGACCTGCCGCCGTTGCTGTCGATGTCGTGCTTGATTACTTCTCTGAGGAACTCGCGCGTCATTCGCTTCATTGCGCTAATCGGGTGCAAGAAGAGCACCTGCGAACGACCAGCTTTCTCGAACTTGCCGTTTAGTAGGTCGCTTGCCAGTAAATCAAATGCCGCTGCTCTCTTTTCCTCATTCGGCAGGATGGATTGATCTTCCCTCGCGCATCGTTCCGCGACGTCCGCAAAATTGATAAATTTGCCCGTCTTCCGCAGCCGTTCCGCGAACCGGGTGCGCCCTTGCCCCGTGCACACTCAACCACCGCCTCCACCGCCCGCAATGAGAGGTGGGCGCGGAGCAAGCCGGACGGCGGTGGTGACGTGTCCGACAACGGTTCGGCCGAACCGGCCCCGCGCCTAAATCAAATATAGCATTCTAGCGGTCTCACCGCAGAGGGATGAGCTGCCCTGCCGCCGAACTAGCGCCACCGATAATACGTCACCTCGCTCACCCCGATCTGGCGCATTGCGTCCACCATGTTCTGGCCCTGCGAGACCGAAAACATCAACCTGTGGTAGCTTCGCAACGATCGCTTCAGGCTTGTATCGCTTCCTTGCCACCGTAGTCCTCCTTGATGTCGAGACATACCTCAGTCGGACCACTTCATTGGGGGCGCATCAGCATATCAAAAGCCATTACGAGCCCGGTGAAGCGCCAGGTTTGCCCGGTGCCTCAAGCGCTGTTCTTCCTACCAGCGTGTTTCGGCCTGGTTCGATTAAAACCTGTCCCACGTACGGGGCAAAGCGGACATGGCCCAAGTGATGAGGCGAGGTCCGCTTTTAACCCAAAGCGGACATACGCCGGATCAAAATCCTGCAGCGCAGTTTTACAAATATCTGAGGACTGCTTATAGGTGCCTCAAATACCGCGATAAATGCAGCGGTTCGGAAAGTCCGACATGGTTGCTGTGCCCCTCACCAGCCGCTCGGTTGATAGTCCGTCGCTGCGGACGTTTCTGGCGGAGCTGCCCGAAGACGACGTTCTCCGCATCTCGGAGCCCTTGGAACTCGACTTTCTGCCTACCGCGCTGATCCTCGAGCTGGAGAAACGTCGGCGGACACCCGTCGTCATGATCGACCGGCCAAAGGGCTTTGATGTTCCGGTCGTAGCTAATCTATTCGCAAGCCGGGACCGCATTGCACGCATGGTCGGGGCACTGCCTAGCGGCTTCAATGATGTCTGGATGCATGCGCTCGCGAACCTCACGCCCCCCACCGTTGTGAGCCGAGGGCCCGTGCACGAGGTTGTGGCGCACGGGAACGAAGTCGACGCGGGCACGCTGCCGATCAGCCGGCATTTTGAGAAGGACGCTGGACGCTACATCGGCTCAGGCATCCTGATCTGCAAGGACCCGGACACGGGCGTGCGCAACCTCAGCTATCAGCGGCTACAGCTCAAGGGTCCGAACCGCTTCGGCGCGAGCCTGCATTCGCGTGGCCACATATGGGACCACCTGCTGCGCTGCGAGGCGCGCGGCCGCAACCTCGAGGTCGCGGTCGTGATCGGCGTGCATCCCGCGATCAATCTTGCAGCGGGCGCGAAGGTTGCGATGGAGGTCGACGAGTTTGACGTTGCCGGCGCGCTGCTCGGGCGCCCGGTCGAACTCGTGAAATGCAAGACCATCGACATCGAAGTGCCGGCCGAGGCGGAGTTCGTGCTGGAAGGTGAAATTCTCGCCAACGAGCATGAGGACGAGGGGCCCTACGGCGAATACACCGGGTATTCCACCTACCGCTCGACCCGCAACGTCTTCGTCGTGAAGGCGATCACGCGGCGCCACAAACCAATCTTCCACGACATCATTCCCGGCTATTCATCCGACCACCTGCTGCTCGGGCGTTCTGCCAAGGAGGCACATGTCCAGATGCGGCTTAAGGAAATGGTGCCGAATCTCCTCGCGCTGAACTTTCCGAAATCTGGCACGCATTTCCACGCCTATCTATCGATCAAAAAGACAGCGGAAGGGCAGGCGCGGCACGCCCTGATGCTGCTTCTCGGCCTCGATCCGTATCTCAAGTTCGTGGTCGCGGTCGACGAAGATGTGAATGTCTTCGATGAGGAAGAGGTGCTGTGGGCGCTCGCCACCCGCTTCCAGGCCGACACCGATATGTTCATGGTGCCGCAAGTATTCTGCAATCGGCTCGACCCGTCGTCACGCGACGGCATGTCGGCTAAGCTTGCCCTCGATGCGACCACACCGCTCAAATGGGACGTGGAGCGCGCGGTCGTTCCGCGCGAGGCTGCGGCAAAGGCGACCGAGTTATTGGCACGGTTCTAGATTCCGTGTGCAGATGATGGTCTTACGTCTCGCGGCATTACATTCGATTGGAGGGAACTCATGACTCGATCCCAATTGCTCCGGCTTGGTTTTATCTCGCTGACGCTCGCTATCGTTGGCGCCCCGGCCTTTGCGCAGGCACCCGCCAAGGTGAAGATAAGGCTCGACTGGAAAGGCGGCGCGCAGCACGCTCCGTTCTATCTCGGCCAGCAGCGTGGTCTCTATAGGCAACAGGGTATCGATCTCGAAGTCATTTCGGGTTCAGGCTCGTCCGATACGATCAAGCAGGTCGGCTCCAAGGCGGTCGAATTCGGGTTGGTTGATGCACTCGTGCTGGTACAGGGCGCTCAGCAGCGCGTGCCGGCGAAATCGATCGCGGCTTACTACCAGCGCACGCCGATAGTGCTCATCAGTCCGAAGGAAAAGCCGGTAACTGATCCGCGCCAGTTGCTCGAAGGCATCAAGCTCGGCTCCAAGAAAGGCAGCGCTACCTTCCAGGGTCTCGTGGCGCTTCTTTCCGCAAACGGCATGCAGCTTGAACAAATCAAGCTCGTGGACATTGGCTTTGGCGTACAGCCGCTGCTCGTGAAGCAGGTCGATGCCATCATGGGCTTCTCGATGAATGAGCCGATCGAGGCCGAGAGCGGCGGAATGGCGGTCACGCTGATGCCGATCTCGAATTATGGAGTCAACACGTATGGTCTGACGATCGTGTCCAATCCCGAGTTTATGCAGCAGAAGCCGGAGATCGCGAAGGGGTTTATGAAAGCGACGTTGCTCTCAGTCGCTGAGACTATACAGGATCCAGCGGGAGCCGTTGCGGCGATTGCGGCTGCCGTCGCTGAAACCGACACCAAGCGCGAGGCAAAGGTGCTCGAACACACGATCCCCTACTGGCAGAGCAAGGAGACGGAAGCGCATGGGTTCGGCTGGCAGACGGAGCAGCGCTGGCGCGACACCATCGACACCGCGAAGAAGCTCGGACTGATCGAGACGGCGCTGCGTCCAGAGGATGTGTTCGTGAACACGTATCTCAGCAAATAGCCGGCCCGACGGGCTCGACTCATGCATACGCCGCTTGAAGCCGAGATGGACTGATGGAAGCTCGCCGGCAGCGTGATCCGGCGCTCACTGAGGTCTCCGGGCCGCGCTCGGTTACGGCGAGTGGGCCTGCGCGCCCATGCATCGTGCTCGACCACGTGAGTCTGCGCTTCCAGAGCGAGCGCCGCGAAGTGCTGGCGCTTTCCGACATCAGCCTGACCATCGCCGATGGCGAGTTTGTCGCGCTGCTTGGGCCGACCGGTTGCGGCAAAAGCTCGCTTCTTCGGCTCGTGAGCGACCTCCTTGCGCCGACCGCGGGCACAATCGCGGTGCGAGGGGAACCCGCCGCGGCGGCGCGACGCCTCAACCAGTTTGGCTTTGTGTTCCAGGAACCCGCGCTCCTCTCCTGGCGCACGGCGCTCGGTAACGTGCAGCTTCCGCTCGAAGTCGTTGGCTATCCGCACGAAAAGCGGATCACGCGTTGCGAGGAGCTGCTCGATTCCGTCGGGCTGCTGAAGTTCAAGGACGCCTACCCGCACGAGCTTTCCGGCGGGATGAAGCAGCGCGCAGCGATGGTGCGAGCGCTCGCCTGGAACCCATCAATCCTGCTGATGGATGAGCCGTTCAGCGCGCTCGACGAACTCACGCGGGGACAGCTGCAGGACGATCTCCTCCAGCTCTGGAACCGCGAGTGCAAGACCATACTATTCGTCACGCACAATATTTCCGAAGCGATTTATCTCGCAGATCGCATTGTCGTGATGTCTGCGCACCCTGGCCGAATCAAAGTCGTTCTCAGGCCTGACCTGCCGCGGCCGCGCACCAATGACATTCACGAGACGCAGGAATTCATGAGATGGACTCGGATGGCGCGCGAGGCGCTGCAATCATGAGCGACGCCGCGTGCAGGATACAGAATCGCTTGCGCGACGAAGTCCTGCCGCCGCTTATTATTCTCGCGCTGGCGCTTGGATTTTGGGAACTCTCGGTCAAAGTCCTCGACATCCCGCCCTGGCTCCTGCCTGCGCCAAGCGACATCGTCGATCGGTTCTTCAAGACCACGACGCTCTGGTACCACACCGGGCTCACCGTGTTTGAGGCGCTCGCCGGATTTGTGGTCTCTGCCGTCCTCGGCGTGTCATTGTCGGCGGGCATCGTGCATTCACGCTTCCTAGAACGCGGCGTCTTCCCCTATGTCATCGTGTCGAACGCAATCCCAATCATCGCGATCATTCCGCTGCTCACCATCTGGTTCGGTTTTGGCATCGCGCCGAAAATCATGATCTGCTCGATCATCTCGTTCTTCCCGATCGTCACCAACACGACGCGTGGGCTGAAGGCTACCGATCGCCGTATCATCGAATTCATGCGCTCGATCAACGCTACGCCTTCGGAAATTCTGCTCAAAGTCCAGCTTCCGAGTGCACTTCCGTTCATCTTCGCGAGCTTCAAGATCGCTGCCTCGCTTGCATTGGTCGGCGCTGTGGTCGCAGAGTTTTATAGTTCCGATCGCGGTCTCGGCTATCTTATCATCACCTCAGCGACGCAGCTTCGCACCGATCTCTTATTCGTCGCCATCGTAGTCCTCGCCGCGCTCGGCGTGAGCTCGTTTATGCTGTTCGGCTACCTCGAACGCATGGCGACACGTGGCGAGCGCAGCGAGGAGACGCAATGAGTTGGCTCATCCGCGATGTGCTGATCGTTCCGCTGCTAGGGGAGATGCCGTTCGAAGGCTGGGTCGAGATTCTTGACGACCGGATCGCTGCCGTCGGCCGCGGGCGACGCGAGCCCCGCGCCGGCCAAGCAGTGATCGATGGCGGCGGCAACGCTCTGATCCCTGGCCTCGTCAATACGCACGCGCACTCTCATTCAAGCCTCACGCGCGGCAGCGCGGAGGGTATGACGCTTGAAAAGTGGCTGCTGGTGATCCAGCGCGAGCAGGCGCAACTCAACGACGAGCAGGCCTATGTAGGCGCTCTCGCGACCTATGCCGAAGCGCTCCTCTCCGGCACTACGACCATCGTCGATATGTGCATCCGTCCCGAGCCGGCGCTGCGCGCGGCGCGCGATATTGGCATTCGCGCAGTGATCGTACCTTACGTCGCCGACACCATGCCGTTCGCGCCGAGCCTTGAACGCAACGCTCGCCTTCTGGAGACTGCCGACAAGAAAGGGCGGGTCCGAGTCTGGGTCGGGCTGCACGACCTCGAAAGCTGCAACGACGACCTTGTGCGCGAAGGCGCGACGCTCGCTCGCGCGCATGGAGTCGGCATTCATCTTCACTGCTCGGAGACGCGCTTCTCAGTCGAGAAGACCAAAGCGCGCGTCGGCCGCACTCCGGTTGCACAACTGCTCGATCTCGGCGCGCTCGGCGACCACACTCTCCTCGCGCATTGCGTCTGCGTTTCGGAAGAGGACCGCGCGCTGCTCGCGTCTGCGCGCACGCATGTGGCACATTGCCCACACGCGAACCTCAAGCTGGCTTCGGGCATTGCGCCCATACCCGACATGCGCCAGCGTGGCGTAAACGTCAGCCTTGCGACCGACGGCGCCAAGGCGAACAATCGTCTCGATATGTTCGACGTGATGAAATTTGCCTCACTGATTCACAAGGGCGTCAGCGGCGACCCCGGCGTGTTGCCATCCTGGGAAATTCTCGACATGGCGACGCAGGCTGGCGCAGCAGCGCTCGATCTTCCCGTCGGAGTGATCGCGCCCGGGAAGAAGGCTGACCTCGTGCTGGTGCGGCTTGACGGCTTCCATGTCCAGCCGTCCGTTGCCGATACGATCGTGACCAATCTCGTCCATGCCGCGCGCGGTTCCGACGTGGCTGCTGTCATGGTGGACGGTCAGCTGGTCGTGAAGGACGGCCGGCTTTCCGATACGCGTTGGGAGGGCTTGAATGCACGGGCCCGCCAAGTTGGGCTCGACCTCCTGGAGCTCGGCAGACAGCCAGTGAGTTGATTGGTGCCGCGAATCGGCCGCAAGCGGGAGTCCGCTACTAAATGGATGAAGGAGTCATGACCGAACACAGTTTTATGCGACGCGCGGTCACGCTTGCGCTTGAGAAAATGCGCGCGAATAGCGGCGGGCCATTCGGTGCAGTCATTGTCCGCGACAATACGATCATCTCGGAGGGCTGGAATGAGGTCACGTCGAGCAATGACCCGACCGCGCATGCCGAGATCGTAGCCATTCGCCGAGCCTGCGCGCTGCTTGGCACGTTCAACCTGCCGGACTGCGACATCTACACGAGCTGCGAGCCCTGCCCGATGTGCCTCGGCGCGATCTATTGGGCACGCCTGCGGCGTGTCTACTATGCCAACACGCGGATCGAAGCAGCGCAGATCGGCTTCGACGATGGATTCATTTACGGCGAAGTGGCACAGGCGCCAGAGCTGAGAAGGATTCCGCATCTGCGACTGGTGACGGACGATGCTCAGGTAGCGTTCAAGGAGTGGGCCGCCAGTCCGGAAAAAGTGAGGTACTGATGAGTGCTTTCGCCCTGCCTTTGACTGTCAGCTCGCAGTCGCGCTAGCTTGGAGCGCCGGAGAATTATGTTAACGCGTAAAGTCAGCCGCAGCGCGACTTAACGCACGCAATCGCGGTCGCGACTTGAATGTCCGCTTTTGGGGGTAAAGCGGACATAACCCAAACTGACTAACTACGACCATATGTCCGCTTATGACCCAAAGCGGACATTGAGCGGATTGAAGTCCCGCAGCGCAGCAGACACCTGCCAGGTGTACTATCTTATTGGTTGGAGGCACGGGAGGTGCCGAGCGTCACGTTTTTCGATTCAGAACGATTCAGGTCTGACCCAAGGACCTGCTGGCGCTTCCAGCACATCCTGAGCCTGCGGTAAGCTGGCACAGCGGGTTCTGGAGGGGAGCCCATGCTCGACATAAGACGGCGCGAGTTTATCACGCTGCTCGGCGGCGCGGTGGCTGCGTGGCCGCTCGCAGGATTCGCTCAGACTTTGGCACGCCCCGTGGTCAACTGTCTGGTCGCTGGCTCCAAGGCGGGCACTGAGCGTGTTTTTGATGGATTCTTGCAAGGGATGCGAGACCTCGGATACGTCGAAAATCAGAACTGGACCTTCGAGGTCCGTTACGCCGATGGTGA
>Ga0306924_10007380_pt1 | contig 11030 bp, 11 predicted proteins | sample sta12Can44000111_FD_203756 | JGI IMG/M metagenome (GOLD analysis project Ga0306924, IMG submission 203756) | Lab enrichment of tropical soil microbial communities from Luquillo Experimental Forest, Puerto Rico - statanox.12C.anox.44.000.111 (v2)... | ecosystem: Environmental > Terrestrial >...
CCCCGGCAGCCGCTCGCACGCGGCGCCGCGGGCGAAGAAGCCGCGCTCCGCGCGGGCCGCGAGCTCGGCGAACGGGTTCTCCTCGGGGTTCACGTCGACGAGCGTGGCGCCGCGGAGGAACGCGATGCGGCCGATCTGCATGGGCAGGTTGGTGGCGCCGCTCGTGCCGACGACGAGCAGGAGGTCGGCCCGCTCCGCGGCGCGGAGCGCGCTGTCCATCCGGTAGTTCTCCTCGTCGTAGTACTCGTCGAACCAGAGCACGTGCGGGCGGAGCCACCCGCCGCAGCGCGGGCAGGTGAGCGCGGCGCGCTCCGCGGGCGTGAACGGATCGTCCTTCCCGCGGCGCGGCAGGACGGGGAGGTCCATGCGCGCCTGGCCGCAGTCGCGGGCGCAGCGGACGTAGGCCGCGTCGCCGTGGATGCAGAAGACGCGCTCCGATCCCGCCCGCCGGTGGAGGCCGTCGATGTTCTGCGTGACGAGCGTGAACCGCTCGCCGAGGGCGCGCTCGAGCCGGACCAGCGCGGCGTGGCCCGCGTTCGGATGCGCGTCCTTGCACACGCCGAACCGGTACAGGTACCAGCGCCATACCTCGTCGGGCGCGCGCTCGAACATCTCGTGCGTCGCCATCTCCTGCGGCATGTAGTTCCGCGAGCCGACGACCCAGTACCCCTCCGCGCCGCGGAAGGTGGGGATGCCGCTCTCGGCGGAGACGCCGGCGCCGGTGAGCGCGACGACGCGGCCGCCCGCGCGGCGGACGTCGTCGAGGAGGGCCTGGAGCTTGGGTTCCATGTGCGGGTCCCGGGCGCGCCCGGGAGATGGCGCAGCACGGCCGCGCCGTTATAACGTGTTGGCGTGTCGTCCGCCGTGACCGAAGGCATCCGCGTCAGCGTCCGGAGCGCGTACCGCCCGGATCGCTCGGAGCCCGGCGCGGGCAAGTGGCTCTTCACCTACACCGTCCGGATCGCGAACGAGGGCGCCGCGGCCGCCCAGCTCGTCTCGCGACGCTGGGTGATCGTGGACGCGAACGGCGGGGCCGAGGAGGTGGAGGGCGAGGGCGTCGTCGGCCACCAGCCCAACCTCGATCCCGGCGAGGAGTTCGAGTACACGAGCTTCTGCGTGCTGAAGACGCCGCACGGCTCGATGCGCGGCACCTACCACATGGTGCGCGCCGACGGGACGGGGTTCGACGCGCGGATCGCGCCGTTCCCGCTGGTCGTTCCGGGCACCCTGAATTAGCGCCCGCCCTGATCCGCGCGCGTCGCGATCGCCAGCCGCGTGAGCCCCGCCTGGCGCGCGAGCTCCATCACCCGGACGACCCGTCCGTGCACGACGCCCTCGTCGGCCTGGAAGAGCACCACGGTGTCCGGGTTCTTCTCGCGCGCGCTCTCGAACGTGGCGCGGAGCGCCGCGTCGTCCTTCACGCTCCCCTCCACGACGGCGCGCCCGTCCGCGAGCACCGCGACCGTCACGTCGCGCGCGACGGCGCCCGACTCGCTCTTCTGTCCCTTCGGCAGGTTCACCTTGAAGCCCGCCTCGTCGTTCCCGGACTGCGCGATGGCCGTCGTCGTCACCATGAAGATGATGAGCAGCACGAGGAAGATGTCGGTGAGCGGCGTGATGTTGATGTCGGCGAAGATCCCGCCGACCGACTCGAGCTCCTCGTCGCCGCCGTTGCTGCCGGGCACGTGCATCGCCATGGTCGCTAGACCTCCCGCACCGGGCGCGGCTCGGCCGCGGGGCGCGCGGCGAGCGAGGGGAGCACGTCCTTCACCAGCTCGAGGTACTCCTCGGTGAGGAGCCGGAGCTGGAGCGAGAGCTTCTGAACGTGCACGTTCAGGAAGTTGAAGATCACCACCGCCTCGACGGCGACGAGGATGCCTCCCGCGGTCGCGACGAGCGCCTCGGAGATTCCGCTCGCGACCACCGTGAAGCCGCCCTGGCCCGTCACCGCCATGTGCCGGAACGCCTGCATGATGCCGACGACCGTGCCGAAGAGGCCGACGAACGGCGCGGTCGCGCCCACGGTGCCGAGGATCCAGACCCCGCGGCGGAGCCGGAGGGTCACCTGCTGGCGCTCGCGGTCGACGGCGGCGGCGATCTTCTCGGCGTCGGGCGCCCCCCGGCCGCCCGCCCGCGGCGCCGCGGCGACGAGCCCCGCGAGGAACACGTCCGCCGCGAGGGAGCGAGACTGCTCGCACTGGTCGCGCGCGCCCTCGAGGTCCCCCGAGAGGAGCGCACGCATCACGCCGTCGGCGAGCGCGCGCGCCTTCCCCGCGAACCCCCACAGCGCGATCAGCCGCTCGAGCGCGACCGCGAGCGCGACGACCGAGCAGGCGCCGATGATCCACATCGACCAGCTGCTCTTGAGGGTGGCGACGAAGCTCGTATCCAAAGCGTCTTCTCCGGTGCGAGAACGATTTTCTAATCGCGCGGCGTCCGTCCGGCCGGCGGAGTCTAGCGGACGGAGCCCGCCGGGGGGCGAACGGAACGGCGAGCCCCTGGCGGGCCGGACGTCGGGGGACCGCCCGTCCTCGGCTGGCACGAGGCCGGGCCTCGAGCCCTGGACTGGAAAGACACCGTAACCGGCGCGCTTCTTCCCCGAAGTCGAGACCCCGGAGCACGACGCCCGTTACGTCCCCGGCGCGGGCGGCCCCGAGCCGCGGTACACGTCGGGCGCCGCCTCCGCCCCCGCCGCGTCGAGATCGACGACGCGGACCCCACGCGGCGGCTCGATCCGGAAGAGCGCGGGCTCGACGTCGGCGTTCACCTCGACCTCCGACCAGTGGAGCTCGAGCGCGACGCGAGGAGCGGCGGAGCGGAGGACGAGATCGTTCGGCAGCCGTCCGCCGGGGCGGGACCGGAAGTGCTCGAAGCGGAGGTCGTACGCGCCCGGCCCGGTGCGCTCGGAGCGCTCGATCGCGGCGTGCTCGCCGATCTCGAGCCGCTGCGTCCGCCCGTCCGCCGCGAGCGCGAGCACGACGATGCCCTGTCCCGGCTCGGCGCGCTCCGGACGGCCGTCGACGAGCGGCGCGGAGCCGCAGAGGATCGTGACCAGCGCGTCCGCCGGCAGCGGCAGCGGGATGAGCCGCGAGAGGTTCGCCGGCGTCGCGGCGCCGCGGTAGACGACCTTCGCGCGGGCGTCGTACAGCGTGAAGCGCCCGCCCGACGTCGCGAGCTGGGCGACGGGGTTCCCGAAGAAATCGAGCGTGTCCACGCGCAGCCGATCCGGCTTCTCGGCGGCGACGAGCTCGCGGACGGAGCCCTTCATCCCCTCGCCGTCGACGCGCACGCGCGCCTCGCCGCGAACGCTCCGCACCCTCCCCTGCGCGCCCTTCACCTGCGCGAGGAGCTCCGCGGGGTCGAGCGAGAGGTCCGGCGGCGGCGCGCGGGGCGGGCCGCAGGCGGCGAGGGCGGCGAGCGCGGCCGCCGCGATGAGCCGCTGCGAGCGCATCAGAAGAGCCGCGCCTTCCGCTCGAGGAGCTCCTTCGCGCGGCGCTGCGCGACCGCGTTCTCGGGCGCGCGCTGCGGCTCGCGGGCGGGGTCGGCCTTCAGCACCTCGCCGAGCAGGGCCTCGAAGCGCGCCGCGTCCTGGACGAGCACGGCGTAGGTCTCGGCCTCGGCCACGCGCCCGAGCAGGTCGTCGGGGGCGAGCGCCCGGGCGCGCTCGAAGTGGGCGCGGGACGCGGCGGCGCCGCCGCCGGCAGCGGTCGGGAGCGCCGCGCGCCAGGCGCCGAGCGCGCGGTGCGGTCCGGCCGCGTCGAGGCGCTCGTCCAGCTCGGCGGCGCGCGACATCATCGCGAGCGCCGCGTCCTTCACGGCGAGCACCGCCGCGTACCCGGTCGCCTGCGACGAGCGCATCGCGCCCTGGGCGAGCAGGTACAGCGCCTCCGCGCCCGGCGCGTCCACGCGAGCCGCCGCGCCGGCGGGATCCTCGCCGCGGTCGATCGCCTCCGCCCACCCGGGCGCGATCCTGCGGAGCGCGCGCTCCGCGGCGCGGGCGGACGCGTCCCATGCCTCCTTCGCCGCGGAGGCCGAGGCGATCCCGCGGAACGCCTCGGCGCGCGCGAGGCGCAGCTCCGCCGCGGCGTCGCCCGGCCGCAGGGCCGCGGCCCGACCGTAGGCCGCGATCGCGGCGTCGAGCCGGGCGGGATCGCCCCGGGCGGGCCAGGCGCGATCGCCGTCGGCGACCGCGGCGTCGTAGGCGGCTGGGGTCGCGTCGCGCGCCGCGGCGAGCATCGTGCCGGGGGCCGGCGCGAGCTCCGCGGGGCGGCGGCACGCAAGCGCGAGCGGGAGCGCGGCGAGCGCGACGCGGACGGAACGCATATTCACTCTCGATCAGCGGCGCTTCTTGCCCGAGGGCTTCCGGGTCGGGCCGCGGGCGCGGGCGCGGGCGCCCGCCGCCTTGTCCTTCGCGCCCGAGCGCTTCGCGGGGCGCGGCCGCGCGGCCTTGGCCTTGCCGGCCTTCGCCTTCTTCGGCGCGGGGCGGGCGCGCGCGGCGGTGCGGCTCGGCGCGGCCCGCACGGTGGCCTTCGCCGGAGCGGGGGCAGGCTTCGTCGCGCCGGGCCTCGCCGCGGCGGGCGCGGCCGGAGCCGGCGCGGGACGGGGCGGAGCCGCGGAGGGGCGGGCGGTCGGCGGCGCGGGACGGACCGGCGCCGGCACCGGCCCCCCGGGGCCGCGCGCGCCCGGCTGCGCCGCGAGCTGCGGCGGGCGGGGCGGCGGCATCACCCGCGGCGGCGCGAGGGGACGGCCGGCGGCGGGCGCGGCCTTCGCCGGCTGCGCGCGCGACAGCTTCGCGAGGCGCGCCTCCTCCTCCTGCGGCGTCACGACGAGGGGCGGCTGGCCGGAGCGCTGACGGGCCTCGTCCTCGGCGCTGTAGTAGAGCTGGAACATCGCGAGGCCGCGCACGACCAGCTCGCCGCGCTGGTTCTCCGCCCAGACCTCGATGTCGATCGCGTACTTCCCGCCCTCCTCGAACCGGCGATCCGTCACGCGGCCGCGCGCGGTGAGGACGTCGCCCGGCCAGACGATCTTCACGAACCGCGCGGCGAAGCGACGGAGCCGCGCGCCGCGGACCCAGTCGACGACGAGCTCCGCGAGGAAGCCCATCGCGATCATCCCCGGGGCGAAGACGCTCGGGAACCCCGAGTTCTTCGCGTGCGGCTCGTCGAGGTGGAGGGGGTTCCAGTCCTGCGCCGCGCCGGCGTAGCGCGCGATCTGGAGGCGATCGACGGGCGGCTTCACGAGGGGCGGAAGCTCGTCCCCCACCTTCACCGCCTCGAAGTAGAGCTGGCGTGCCGTGAGCAATGGTCGCCCCTATCCGCGCCGGAGGATGAGCGTCGCGCGCGCCCGGAACACGACCTCGCCCTTGTCGTCCCGCGCCTCGTCCTCGAGCACGATGACGTCCATCGGGCCGCTGGCGGAGGGCCGCTCGAGGACGTCGGCGACGCGCGACACGACCGTGATGCGATCGCCCGCGACGAGCGCCCGCGCGTACTCGAGCTGCTGCTCGCTGTGGAGGATCGAGCGCGTGCCGAGATCGAGCGAGTGGCGGAAGCGATCGTTCGCGGTGAGCGCGACCGCGAAGGTGGGCGGCGCGACGAGCGCGGGGTAGCCCGCGGACTTCGCGACCGCCTCGTCCTGGTAGAGCGGGTTCGGGTCGCCGAGCGCGTCCGCGAAGCGGCGGATGGCGGTCCGCTCCACGTCGTGGACGACCGGCTCGCTCTCTCGCCCGATGAGGGATCTGTCGAGCATGGTCTACCTGCCGGCGGGGAGGTCGAGGACGGTGAGGAGGCCGTGCCGCTCGACGACCGCGGGGATGGCGTTCACGACGGCGTTCGCCGTGGCGGCGTCCCCGGCGATGCCGCCCGGGATGACGAGCCGCAGCGGCGGGTCCGCGTCGAGCTCCAGCTCGTCGCGCGGGTTCTCCGCCCCGACCGCGATCGTGAGCTCGAGCCGGACGATCTCGCGGTCCTCCGCGAAGACGCGCGCGATCTGCTGGAGGCCGGCGACCGCGCCCTTCGTCACGGGCACGGGGCCGGGGGCGTCCTCCTCGGCGAGCAAGGGGACGACCTCCTCGTCCACCTCGTACTCGTCGACGCCGAGGCACGACTCCGCGATCAGCGCCGCAGAGTGGACGAGGCCCACGTGGCCGAGCTCGTCCCGGTCGTACGCGGCCTGGAACGCGTCCTCGGAGAGGCCGACGCCCACCTTGCGCTGGAGCGCGCCGCGGCGGCGCGCGACGTCGACGACGCGGACGCCGCGGACGTGCCGCACCTCGCCCGCCGTCTGGGCGAGCAGCGCGGGCAGGCGATCGAGCACGAACCCGGGGTTCACGCCGGTGCCGACCACGGCGACGCCGCGCTCCTCGCACAGGCGGTCGAGCCGCTCCGCGGCGTCCTCGTGGTCGAGCCGGGGGTTCGCCAGCTCCTCGCACGTCGAGACGACGTGCAGCCCGGCGCGCACGGCGGCCTCGATCTCCGGCAGCACGGCGTCGAGGCGGCTGCCCGTCGCGTGGAGCACGACGCCGCCCTGGCCGGCCGCGAGCGCCCTCGCGAGGTCCGCGTCCACGCGCAGGTCCGGACCGGGCGCGCCGAGGACCTCGGCGAGGGGACGGCCCGCGAGCGATGGATGGGGGTCGACGGCGGCGACGAGGTCGAGCCCCTCGCGCGCGAGCACCGCCCGGCCGATCGCCTGCCCGATCTCGCCGAGCCCCATCAGCACGACGGGGATGCCGGTTTCGCTCACGCGCCCTCCAGGGACGGCCTCGAGGTTCGGCGGTCGGCCGGATCTCCGAGGAGTCCCGCGCAGTTATAGTGCACGCGCGCGAACGCTATCAAGAAAACCGGGCGTGCCGCCCCCCCGGGCGCACCCGTGGCGGCGGCGCGTCACGACGTCGACGCGACGCGTCAAGCCGGCGGGAAACGGCCGTTTTCCAGCAGCGCTACGAGCCGAGGAGCGACTCGAGGAACGCTCGCGCGGCGGGGTCCGACCAGTCGCGCGGCCCGACGACATACGCGACCAGCCGGCCGGAGGCATCCACGATGTACGACTCCGGGAACTTGAGGTCCGGGCACCGTCCGCCGCGAGCGGTGCAGTAGTACGCCCGCGTCGCGACCTGATTGGGGTCGAGCACCACGGTCACGCCCGGCTTGCCGAGGTACGGGGGCCCGCCCATGAACTCGCGCACGGGATCCCAGGTCTCGTCGACCGAGACGGCGACCATCTCGAACCGGCCCGGGTACCGCGCGGCGAGCTCCCGGCCGAGCTGCACCATCGAGGGCATCTCCTCGCGGCACGGCGGGCACCAGGTCGCCCAGAAGTTGACGAACACGACCTTGCCGCGGAGCGAGGCGAGCGAGAAGGGGCGCCCGTCCATCGTCACGAGGTCGATCGCGGGCGCAGCCGGCGCGGCCGACGCATCCGAGGCGGTCCGGTCCACGCCGAACCCGATGAGCGACGCCTCCGCGAGCGCGCGCGCCTGCGCCCGCTGGTAGGCGATCACCGCGATCGCGAGGCCGATCGCGGCGACCACCAGGCCCACGGCGATGTACGGCGCGCGCCGGCGAGGGTGGGGAGGCGTGGGCGCTTGCGAGATGTGCGTGGCGGGGGTCGGCACGCGCCGTTCTTACACCCACCGCCGGCTTGCCGCCAGCGGCCGCCGCGTACGAGGATCGCCCGCGATGCGCGGCCTCATGGGGAGCTTCTCCGTCCTCCCGCTCCCGGATCTCGTGGAGCTCCTCGCGCGCCGCCGAATGAGCGGGACGCTCACCTGCGAGCGCGGCACGGTGCGGAAGTCCCTGCACCTCCGCGACGGGACGGCGATCGGGGCCGCCTCGAACGACGCCCGCGAGTACCTCGGTCAGCTCCTCATCAACTTCGGCCACCTCGACGAGGAGCAGCTCGCGAAGGCGTTCCGGACGCAGGAGGAGACGCGCATCCGGCTCGGGAAGGTGGTGACGATGGTCGGCCTCGTCCCGGCGGAGACCGTCCGCGAGGTCCTCGCCATCAAGGTCCGCGAGACGATCCTCGACGTGTTCCTCTGGGACGCGGGCGTCTTCTCGTTCGACGACGCGCCGCCGGCGAGCGTGGACGAGCTCGACGCCGCGGTCCCCCTCCCGGACATCGCCCGCGAGGCGGAGTTCCGCGCGACCGCGTGGAGCGCGTTCCGCGGGGAGTTCCCGAGCGGCGCGGCGGCGCTCGTCGTCGACGACGCGCGCCTGCCGCCGGGCGCCGGGCCGGGGACGGTCGACGGCAAGGTCGTCGCGCTCGCGCGCGAGGGGAAGACGATCGACGAGATCGGCCTCGCGCTCCGCGCGACCGACTTTCACCTCTACCAGCGGCTCTACGCGCTCGCGCGCCAGGGCGTCTTCCGCGCCGCGCCCGCGCCGCTCGCGCCGGCCGCGGCCGCGGACGTCGCGGCGCCGGCGGACCTCGTCGACCGGGCGCGCGCGCTCCTCGCCGAGGGGCGGGCCGGGGACGCGGAGCAGGTCGCCTCGCGCGCCGTCGAGCTCGCGCCGGGCGCGGAGGCGGCCCGTTCCCTCCTCGCCGAGGCCGAGCGCGTCCTCGGCGAGCGGCTCCGCGCCGAGCTCCTCGCGCCGAACCCCCGGCCGCGGCTGCGGGTGCCGCCGCACGAGCTCGGGAGGATGCCGCTCCCTGCGGCGGACAAGTACCTGCTGTCGCGCTGCGACGGCCGCCGCGACGTCCGGCAGCTCGCCGACGCGGCGCCGCTGCGCGAGCTCGAGGTGCTGAAGGCGCTGCGCAGGTTCGCGGACGCGGAGCTGGTCGAGCTCGGCTGAGAGCATCCGCCCGCCACGGCGGAGCTGCTCCGCGGCGTGCCCTCGCTGTCCGGGCCGACCGGCGCGGGCAGCGCCGGCCCGCCCGGCCGTGGCTGGGCGTGGATTCCTGCCGCGCGCAGATTGCCGGTGCATGCACGGGGGTCGCTCCGCTGGGTCCTCGCGCCGCCGAGCCTCCGGCCTGGCGACGTCGCGCGCCGCCGTCCTGCTCGTCCTGCTGCTCGCGTGCGGCGGCAAGTCCACGTCCGGCGGGGCGCCCGTTCCGACGCCACCCACCCCACCTCCCCAGGCGCCCTCGGTCGCGTCGCGCGTCGCCGACCTCCTCGCGCGCATGACCCTCGACGAGAAGCTCGGGCAGATGGCCCTGGTCGACCGGGCGTACCTCGACTCCGAGTCCGACATCGCCACCTACGCGCTCGGCGGCGTCGTGAGCGGGGGCGGCTCCACGCCCGACCCGAACACGCCGACCGGCTGGGCCGACATGATCGACGGCTTCCAGCGGCAGGCGCTCTCGTCGCGGCTCGGGATCCCGATCCTGTACGGCGCCGACGGCGTGCACGGGCACGGCAACCTGTACGGCGCGACGGTGTTCCCCCAGGAGATCGGCCTCGGGGCGGCGCGCGACCCGGAGCTCGTGCAGGAGATCGCCCGGGCGACCGCCGAGGAGATGGCGGCCACCGGGGTCCGCTGGAACTTCGCGCCGTCGGTCTCGGTCGCGCGGGACGAGCGCTCGGGCCGCACGTTCGAGAGCTTCGGCGAGCTCCCCGGGATCGCCGCCTCGTACGTCACCTTCGTGGCCGGCTCGCAGGGCGCCGCGCTCGGGTCGGGGCCGGCGTCGGTGCTCGCGACCGCGAAGCACTGGATCGCGGACGGCGGCACGACCGACGGCAAGGAGTTCGGCGACGCGACCCTGACCGACGCCGAGCTCCGCTCGATCCACTTGCCGCCGTTCCAGGCGGCGATCGCGGCCGGGGTGGGATCGGTCATGATCGCGCACAGCAGCGTGAACGGCGTGGAGATGCACGCGAGCGCGCACCTCGTCACCGACGTGCTGAAGGGGGAGCTCGGGTTCACCGGCGTCGTCGTGTCGGACTGGGGCGGGATCGGCGACGTCTCGAGCGACTACGCGTACGGGGTCCGCTCGGTCGTCAACGCCGGGATCGACCTGGTGATGCTCCCGTACGACTACAAGGACTTCATCTCCACCCTCCGCGGCGAGGTCAACGCGGGCCGCGTGCCGCTGTCGCGCATCGACGACGCGGTGACCCGCGTCCTGACGAAGAAGCTCGAGCTCGGGCTGTTCGCCCAGCCGTTCACCGACCGCAGCCTCCAGGGCAGCATCGGGTCGACGGCGCACCGCGCGCTGGCGCGCCGCGCCGTCCGCGAGTCGCTCGTGCTGCTCAAGAACGACGGCGGGATCCTGCCGCTCGCGAAGAGCACGCCGCGGATCTTCGTCGCCGGCAAGAGCGCGGACGACCTCGGCAACCAGGCGGGCGGGTGGACCATCCACTGGCAGGGCGGCAGCGGCGACCTCATCCCCGGGACGACGATCCTCCAGGCCATCCGCGCGGCGGTCCCGACGACCACGACCGTGACCTACGACCGGCACGCGAACGGCATCGGGCCCAGCTACGCCGTCGCCATCGTGGTCGTGGGCGAGACGCCTTACGCGGAGTGGTACGGCGATCGCGCGGACCCCACGTCGCTCGGGCTCGACGATGAGGACCGGGCGACGCTCGCCGCGGTGAAGCGGTCCGGCGTGCCGACCGTCGTCGTCCTCGTCTCCGGCCGGCCGCTCCTCGTGAGCGACCAGCTCACGGACTGGCGGGCGTTCGTCGCCGCGTGGCTGCCCGGGAGCGAGGGCGAGGGCGTCGCCGACGTCCTCTTCGGCGACTACGCTCCGACCGGCAAGCTCCCCATCAGCTGGCCGCGGTCGGCGGCCCAGATCCCGATCCACTCCGGGGACCCCGCGTACGACCCGCTCTTCCCCTACGGCTTCGGGCTCACGTACGGGACGGCCGTCGCCGCCGCAGGTGTCCCGTCGCCGCGCCCTGCGCTGGCGGTGCCGCTCGCGCCGCGGTAGGCGCGAAGGCGACGACCGGCGCCGCTAGCGCGACGCCGTCCGCACCACCCCGTGCGTCGCGAAGTACGCCTCGAGCGCCTCGCGCGCGACGGTCGGCGCGCGCGCGTGCCAGAGCCGCTCGTTCACGACCACCGTCGCCACCGCGATCTCGGGCC
>Ga0306924_10007383_pt1 | contig 11028 bp, 11 predicted proteins | sample sta12Can44000111_FD_203756 | JGI IMG/M metagenome (GOLD analysis project Ga0306924, IMG submission 203756) | Lab enrichment of tropical soil microbial communities from Luquillo Experimental Forest, Puerto Rico - statanox.12C.anox.44.000.111 (v2)... | ecosystem: Environmental > Terrestrial >...
TCAGCACCCAGGTCGATTCGTCGGCGCTGGCGGCAAGACTGCCGGCGATGTGCTGCAGCGCGACATTGGCGATCGAAATGTCGAGCACTTCCATGAAGGCGGCGAAACCGACCGTCACCGCCACCAACCACGGGCTGAATTTGCCAGGGACCCCGGTCTGCGCCGACCGCATTGGGGCCGCTCCTATCGCACCTTTACGCTCGGCTCGACCGACATCCCGGGGCCCAGCGGGAAATGCGGATCGGGCGGCGTATCGAACACGATCTTGACCGGCACGCGCTGTACCACCTTGACGTAATTGCCGGTGGCATTCTGAGGCGGCAACAGGTCGAACGCGGCGCCGCTCCCGGCTTCGAAGCTGTCGACATGACCGTGAAAGACCTTGTCCGGATAGGCGTCGATGCGGATCTCGACCGGCTGGCCGACGCGCATATGATCGAGCTGCGTCTCCTTGAAGTTGGCCGTAACCCAAACCTTGAGCGGCACCAGAGCCATCAGGTTCTGGCCGACCTGCACATAATCGCCTGTGGCGACGTTCTTGTGCGCGATACGCCCGGCCTCGGATGCCATGACTTTCGTGTAAGCAAGGTTCAGCCGCGCTTGCTCCTCTTGCGCCTCGGCGCTTTTCAGATTGGCTTTGGCGGTGTCGATCTGACTTGCCGCTGCTTTTAGTTGGGCCTCCACAGAGGCGAGCTTTTTCTGGGCCGCGTCGAGATTGGCGGCAGTACTGCGCGCATTGGCGAAATCATTGTCGAGCTGCTGACGTGAGGCGAATTGGCGCTCGACGAGGGGCTGAGTGCGTTGCAGCTGGTGCGCGGCATTCGTGGCATTGGCCTCGGCGACACCGACCTCGGCGCGCGCTTGCTGTGCATTGGCAAGGGCGACGGCCTGCTGGGCATTGGCCTGTGCCAGGCTGCCTGCGGCTGCGGCCCGATTGGCCGCCGCCTGATCGAGCTGCGCATGGAAAATTGCCGGATCGATCTCGACCAGCAATTCGCCTGACCCGACCTTCTGGTTGTCGTCGACGAGGACCCGCGCCACGCGTCCGGCGACCTGCGGCGCGACCATGACCATATGAGTGTCGATAAAGGCGTCGTCGGTAGTCTCCCACTGGCGGGATTGCAGCCACCACACCACACCACCAATGATCAGCGCCGCCGCGACGATGATCACCACGAGCAGACGGAATGGACGGCGGTACCAGAGCATCGTCTCTTCGCGAGGTGGCTGCCGGGTCTTGACCGGAGGCTTTGGCCCCGGCCGCAGGATCGGTTCCTCGGTCACGTCCGGGGTAAATCTTTCGAGCTCGTCGAGGCTCATCGAACAACTCCCTCATTCGAGGGTGCACCACCAGGCTCGGCGGCTAGACCGCGCCGCAGCAGGTCGAGCTGGGCGCGAAACAAAGCCTCGATGTCGAGCGGGCGGCTCGAATGCGGCTCAAAGGAATGCCGCCACAAACAGGCGAATAGCAGCGGGGCGATGATGCACAACACGACGCTCTCGGTATCGACCGGACGGAACTCCCCGCCTGCGACGCCGCGGTCGAGCACCTTGCGAAACAGGGTTTTGCCCCGCTCGACGACCTCTTCGAGATAAAAGCGGGCGAGATCGGGAAAATTGCCGGCCTCGGTCAGCACGAGCTTGGGGATCGCGCTGAGGCGAGAGCTGACGATCCGGGTGAACAGTTCGGCCAGCTGCTCCAATACAACCATGCTCGGCTCCGCCGAGGCGGCGACCATCGCCTCGGCCCACGCGATCGTCGGCAACAGCTCCTGCCGGACGACCGCCTTGAACAGCTCTTCTTTGTTACGGAAGTAGAGGTAGAGCGTCCCCTTGGTGACGCCGGCGCGCGCGGCAACATCGTCGAGCCGGGTGGCGGTGAAGCCGCGCTCGGCAAAGGAGGCGAGCGCCGCGGACAGGATCTCTGCCGGTCGGGCGGTCTTGCGCCGCCGCCATCGGGCACTCGGGTATTGTCGATTGGGCACACTCACATAACTAACCTACCGGTCAGTTATTTAATCGCTGAGGATGGAGTGTCAACCCGCGGCAGAGCGCTGGCCCTGCCGCGCGCGGCTGCGCTAGGATCGACGCAATTCGAGCCGAGGCGGGAGGATCTTGCGAGATGGCCGAGGAAGCCCTCGATGCGAATGCGGCGCAGCGCCGCTATTGGAACACCGTCGCCGGACCGCGCTGGGTCGCCAGCCCTGGCTTCAGGGAGCGGCGCAACCAGGAAAGCCTTGCATTATTGATGGAGCGGCTGGGTCTCAGCGGCGGCGAGAGCGTGCTCGAAATCGGCTGCGGCACCGGTGCATTGACCCTGCCGCTCGCCGAGGCGGTCGGCGAGCAGGGCCGGGTGGTCGCAGTCGATATCTCCGAGCCGATGCTCGGGGCCGCGCGGCAAAAGGTCGCCGAGCGCGGATTGCGCAATGTCAATTTGCATTCCGGGGACGCGCAAGTCTTCGCATTCGAGCCCGCCGCCTTTGATCTCGCGACCTCGCGCATGGGTGTCATGTTTTTCGCCGACCCGGCGGCAGCCTTTCGCAACATCAAGGGGGCGCTGAAGCCGGGTGGGCGTTTGGTGTTCGCCTGCTGGGCGCCGCTCGCCGAGAACCGGCACTGGCTGATCTCCTACGACGTGGCACTGCGCCATCTCGGGCCGCCGTCGCCGCTCCCCGCACACGAACCCGGCCCGCTTGCCTTTGGCGACCCGGACTATATCCGCCGGGTTCTCGCGGCAGCCAGGTTTGCCGACATCATGGTCGACCGGGCGCATCCCACGATCATCGGCGGCACCCCCGAAGAAGAGGCGCGACAAGCACTGGCGATGGGGCCGACGGCGCGGCTGCTCGAAGCCAAAAACCCCGACGAGGCGAACCGCCAGACGATCGCCCGCGAGATCGAGGCGGCGTTTGCCGCCGAGGCCTCCGCCGGCCCGATCCGGCTGTCCGCCACGATTTTTCTGGTCGGCGCACGCCGCACGGTTTGAGGGGATGAAAAGCGCAGTTGTTCAGGAGCAGCGTTTGCCCCTCCCCCTTGATGGGAGGTCCCCATCAAGGAGGGGGATGGCAACCGAATCTAATCATATCCGGCGCGCTTTGATCTTTGAGCATATTCCATTAAAAATGTCATTCGGTGGGTTATAACCCCATGCTATGGCTTGGTCGGATGAAGAGTTGCGTGCGCGTGTTGAGGCCCGCGCCGCCGCCATCGGCAAATCGGTTTCGCAAGTGCTGCGCGATGCGAGGCTCGCTCCGACCTATCTAGTTCGCCCCAAGCAAAAGGCCGGTCGCGGTATCGCCAAGCTTGAACAGCTTGCGACGGCACTCGATTGGACGCTGTGTGAAGTGCTCGGCTGCGGTATCGCGAGCGATCTGCTCGATCTCGCCATCACCACCGCCCTGCGCGGTCTCGATTACGAGCGGCACCGCGAGTTGATGCTGCCGACGATCATCGCCGACACCTATGTTCTGCTCGCCGCCCGCCGTGGTGCCGGCGCCTCGCTCAATCCCTCGGACCTCGCGCTGATCGAAGAGACGATCAAGGTAGCATCAAGACGAAGATCGCCAAGAGCTCGCTGATAAGCTTGACGATTGCCCCGTGGTCCGGCGGCATCCCGACCGCCGCTGCCGCAAACAACTCCCATCAAGGAGGAGGGTGCCGAATCAGTCCAATAATCAGGGGGCGGCGCTGGCCTGGGCGATCTGACGTACCTGGTTCAAGAGGCCCGCGCCGACCGGGATCCCGTCCTGCAGGCGTTTTTTCGCTTTGTTCCACTGCGGATCGCCCGCGACCATGACCGGCTGTGCCGGGTCGACCGGCTTGGTCGCCCGCAGATCGTTGCAGAAGCGGCTTACGTCGGCAGTGAATTCCGCGCGGTCGCGAAACAGACCCGGGTCGATCGCGATAAAGCAATGACCGACATCGCCGCCCGGCGGCTTCTTCGGGTCGGTGATCAGGCTCGCCCCCGAGAGGCACGAGCCGAGGATGTTGACCATCACTGCGAGCCCGTAGCCCTTATAGCTGGAGTTCTCCGGCGAACCGCCGAGCGAGGTCAGAAAACCGCCCATCTCGCGCGCCTCCAGCGGGTCGGTGCTGGGCAGCCCATGCTTGTTCAGCACCCAGCCGGGTGGGCAGGGCAGTCCTTCATTGGCCTTGTTGCGGATGCGGCCGGCCGCCGCGGTCGTCGTCGCCATGTCGAGCAGAAACGGCGGCCCGTCCGCGGTGGGCGCCGCAAACGACCACGGGTCGGTGCCGAGCTTGGCTTCCTTGCCGAAAGTCGGCGCCACCTGGACGCTGGAGGCGCCGGTGCAGGCCATGCCGATCAGCCCCTCCTTGGCGGCCATCAAGGTGTAATAGCCGGTGGCGCCAAAATGCGCCGAGTTGCGCACCGCCGCGATCGCCATCCCCGACTGTCTGGCCTTATCGATCGCCACCTGCATCGCAAACCGCGCCGGCACGTGGCCCAACCCGCCATCGCCGTCGACCAATGCCGAGACCGGCGTCTCCTTGATGATCCGCGGCCTTGCGCACATGTTTGCTCGTCCGGCGCGGCGCAGCCGGTCGTAGCCCGGCAGCATCGAGATGCCGTGGCTGTCGACACCGTGCAGATCCGCCCAGCCGAGGATGTCGGCGGTCGTCTCCGCATTCTCCTCCGGCATGCCCCAGGCCAGCAGGATTGCTTTGAGCTGCGCGCGATGCTTTTCGTAGGCCGCGGGCATGGCGGTCTCCTCCCTATGGCGCCGTGATGCGGTACACCCGCGCCGCGGTGCCGCTGTAGAGTGCCTTCTTTTCCGCTGCCGAAGCGCCCGAGGTGATGCGCTTGAAGGCGTTCCACAGCTCGGTGTAGCCGCCCGACTGCTTGTCTGGCGGGAAGTTGCTCTCGAACATGCAGCGATTGGGACCAAAAGCCTCGATGCAGGGCTCGATATACTGGCGCCAAGCCGTGGCGAGTTCTTCGGAGGAGGGCGGCATGTCGCGCTCGTGAAAGTCGAAGCCGAACGAGGTCATGCCAACCCCGCCGAGCTTGACATTGACATTCGGACATTTGGCCAGTTCGCCGATGTCCTTCTTCCAGCCGGCGAGGATCTCCTGGCGCCGACCGGTGTACGGGCCGACACCGAGCACGCCGCCGACATGGTTCAGGATGATCGTCGTGCCGGGAAAGGCGCGGGCGAGGTCGATCGCGTCCGGCAATTGCGTATGGTATTGCCAGGATTCGAAGCTGAGGCCGAGCGGGGCGAGCTCGGCGAAGCCCTCGCGGAACTTTGGGTCGCGCACCAGATGCGGCGGGATTGGGCGGGTCGCGAATTTCTGAATCGGGTCACTGGCGTCCCACGACACGCCATGGCGGATACCGCGAAAGCGCCCGCCGCCGACCCGGATCTCGGCCTCCAGTACCTCGCGCGCCCTCGCGCCCAAGGTCAGATCGGCATGGCCGATGATAGCTTCGGCGATGCGGCACGGCCCGTAACCGCCCGAGGCGCTCATCGCGGCGATGCCGTTGACGAACTCGACCTCGCCCACCGGCGCCATCTCGGCCGGGCCGTCCTTCTTGTACATCGAGCGGCATTCGAGAAAAACGGTCGAGACGATGTTGTGGCCGCCTCTCGCACCAGCGGAGCTGGCGCTGACGGCGTCAGGCGAAGCTTCGCTTCGCTGAGAGCCACCGAGGTCTTCGAGCAATTCGGGCAGCAGATAGCGGCCGCGCTGCGGCGTATCCCAGAAATGATGGTGCGGGTCGATGATCGGCAGGGCGGGCTCCAACGCCGCCTCGCGCGGCTGCTTGCCGAGCCACGCCTTCAGGGCCGTCTCATCACGATAAGCCAGCCCGCGGTACTCGCCCCTGGCGTCTCCAGTCATCATGGTCTCCATCGTCGTTCCCGCGAAAGCGGCCCCCGGGTTACGCCGACCTTGGACTATCGCTAGCGAAGCCGAGAGGGTAGGGCCAAATGCCGCGACGGTTGCCCTGGGCCCCGCTTGCGCGGGGGTGACGGGTTTAAGCTCGCCGGCTACTCCGCGGCCGCCCGCGCCGGAGCGACAGTACTGCGGAAGGCTGGGATCACTTCCTTGGCGAAGCGGTCGAGGTCCGCGAGCTGTACGTCGAGCGGAGTGCCGAGCGGCGTAGCGCAAATAACTCGATCGAGACCGGGATAGCGCTTTTCGACCGCCTTTAGCTGCTCGACGATGTCCTCCGGCCGGCCCGCCAGGAAACCGCCGGCTTTTACCGCATCCTCGATCGTCGGCAATTTGACCGTGCCGACCAGTTGCGGGTCACGCATCGCCGCGATCTGCTCGTCAGTGAGGGCCCGCACCAGACGCAATTCGCCGAACATCTTCATGTTCTCTTCGTAATGCGGGGCGGCCTCGCGGATCGCCTGCTCGCGGGAGGACGCAATGTGAAACTGGTAGCCGAGCGCCAGCCGCTCGCCCAATTCGAGCTTAATCCCGCGCCGCGCATAGGCGGCCTGAAAGCCGAGCATGTGCCGCTCGACCGCACCGCCCTCGGCCGAGCCGCCGCCGATCACGCCGCTGATGCCGTATTTCGCCATAAACTCGAAGGCGCGCTCCGAGCCGCTCTGGATCGGCTGCCAGCATTCGACCGGCAGCCGCTCGGGCGCCGGGATCAGGGTGATCTCCTTCAAGGTATAGCCGCGATACGGCACCTCCGGGGGGATCGTGTAGTACTTGCCCTTGTGTGAGAACGACTTGCCTTCGAAGGCCTTGAACAGGACCTCCACACCTTCCTCGAACATCTCGCGGTTGGCGTTCTGGTCAATGAGCGGCGAGCCAAAGGTCTCGACCTCGCGGGTGTGGTAGCCGCGCCCAACGCCAAAGATCACCCGCCCGCCGGTCAGGATGTCGGCCATCGCGTAGTCCTCGGCCAGCCGTAGCGGATGCCACATCGGCACGATGTTGAAGCCACAGCCGATCTTCAGGTTCTTGGTGATGCCGCACAAATGCATCGCCATCATCAGCAGGTTAGGAATGAGCTCCGTGCCCTCGGGCTGAAAATGGTGCTCGGCCATCCAGAAGGTGTTGTAGCCCCGTTCGTCCATGCACTTGGCGTAGGCCACGACCTTGTGCATCGCCTTTGCCAGCTCTTCTTTCGAATAGCAGCGGTCGTTGATCGGCGTGCCTCGGTAGCCGAGCTTCTCCATGTCGGCGGTGCCGTAATACGAGCTGTCGAATTTTGTGATCATCGGTCCCTCGGGGTTACGGGTTATTCGTCACCCCCGCGAAAGCGGGTCCAGGGCCACCGCCGGAGCGACGGGTCTCTGGAATTCCCGCTTAGCGTGGGAAATGACGACCGGGTCGTATCCTCACTCTGCGGCTTGTGCGGTTGTCTCCGACTGCCAGGTCTTTAAAACCGGCAGAACTTCGTTGGCAAACAGCTTCAGGCTGCGCTCGGCAAGCTGATACGGAATTCCGCCAAAGCGGAACGCGGTGTTGAGCTCAAACTCGCCGATGACGGCGCGCCGCGCCTCGAGCTCGCGCAAGATGCGTTCCGGCGGTCCCCAGATTGCCGCCTGCATGAAGCCGTTCACCGCTCCCTCGAGCCCGCCCTGCCGAGCGATCGCCGCCTTCTGCACATAGGCGTCGTAGCCTTTGACCGTGCTGAAGTGCTCGCCGAGAAATTCGTAATGGTGGAAGTTGCTCTCGACAAACTTCCCCATGTATTCCCGCGCATGCTCTTCGGTCTCGGCCAGGTTCCGGCCGCAGACGCAGAAATCGGTGATCATCATCGACGGCGCGGCGCGCCCGTGGAATTTCCGGTGAAGTTCGCGATTTCGCTCGATCGCCGGCAGCCGCATCGGCCACGGCCGGTCGGAGAACATCACCATATGCGCGCCGAGCTTGGCCGCCGCCTCGACCGACTCCTCGCTCGCGGCCACCGCATAAATCCGGCCGGTAAAGTCATATTTCGGCCGCGGCCGTATTTCGATCCGCGGCTGCCGGTAGTGCTTGCCGTTGCCCTCGATAAAGCCGGTGCGCAAGGCATTGACGATCATCGGTGCGGCTTCATCAAAGCGCTCGCGTGACTCGTCCATGGTTCCGCGAAACGCCGCAAATTCGCGCCGCGCCAAGCCGCGACCTAGCCCGAGCCGCAATTTGCCCTTGCACAGCAGGTCGAGCACCGCCGCCTGCTCGGCGACCCGCAACGGGTCGTGCCACGGCACGATCACCGCCGCCGTCCCGAGCCCTATGCCCGGACAAAGGGCGGCGAGATAGGTCATCAGCTGCAGATTGTCGGGGCAGAAGGAGTAGTCGAAGAAGTGATGCTCGGCCGACCACAACACGTCAAAGCCTGAATCGGCGGCCAAGCGCGCGAGCCGGATCTCCTCGTCCCAAACCTGATCGTCGCCGGTGTTCTCCCAGCCATAGCTGGCGAACACCATCATCATGCCGACATCCATGGCGCTCCTCCGAGCTTGTCACGTGACCGCGAGTGTTCCACGCGGTTAAGAGAATGACAACCTTCGGGCCGACAGACGCTCGTGCGGCTTGACGTGTGGAAGACATGATAGCATGTTGTACACATGACAATGATCCAGATCCGCAATGTTCCTGAAACGCTCCACCGCAAGCTGAAATCGCGCGCGGCTCTCGCGGGCATGTCGCTTTCTGACTATCTGCTCGCCGAACTAGGTCGGATGGCCGAGTGGCCGACGCCCGAAGAGCTGCGTCAGCGATTGGCACAGCTCTCTCCTACCAACCCTCCTGTCAGCCCGGAAGAGGCGGTCCGCGCCGAGCGCGACTCCCGGTGATTGTGGTTGATGCCTCGGCGATACTCGAAACACTTTTGCAGTCGCCAGCCGCCGCCGCTGTCGAGGAACGCCTCTTCGACGAAGGGCTCCCGCTGCACGCCCCCCATCTGATAGACCTAGAGGCAACCCAGGTGCTGCGGCGCTACGCAGCGACTGGGCAGATCGAGGTTGCTCGTTGCCGCGAAGCCCTTGATGCTCTCCGGAATTTTTCGTTGCGCCGCTATTCCCACGACCTATTGCTGGAGCGGGTCTGGGAATTGCGCCACAACTTGACGGCCTATGACGCAGTCTACGTCGCGCTCGCCGAAGCGCTCGACGCGACGCTACTGACCCGGGACCGCCGCCTCGCCGCAGCCTCGGGGCACCATGCCCGGGTCGAGCTCGTGTAACCCTATTCCCAAAGTGTCTCCGCTGCGGCGTTGCGCCCCGAGATGCGGCCAAAGGCCAGACACTCGCCGATATTGCCGGTGCCCTGGTACAGATAGCTGTAGATCGAGCCGAGCTCGCCGGCGCTGTAGAGCCGCGGAATCGGCGTGCCGTCAGGGCGCACGATCTGCCCCTTCTCGTTGCGGCGCGGGCCGCCTTGGGTGTTGAGCATCGAAGGCGACAGCTCGACCGCGCAAAACGGCGGCTCGGCGATCGGCTCCATCATCAGAGTGCGGCCAAACTCGGGGTCGTGTCTGGCCGCGCAGTAGCGGTTCCACCGGCCGACGGTGTTCTGCAGCGCCTCCGGGTCGAGCCCGACGAGAGAAGCGAGGCCAGCCATATCCTCGGCGGTCTTGATCCAACCCTTTGCCAGCTCGGCGCTGTTGTCCTCGCTCCATTCGTAGCGCTCGATGATCTGCGTCCAGCCGTGGCTCGGATGCTTGTCGTAGAGCGGGCCAGCGCAGAACAGCGCATGGTCGAAGACCATGAACATCGGGCACGGCGTCGACAACGGCAGCCAGCGCCCGTTGACCGGGATCTTGCCGTGTCGGGTCTTGTATTTTTCGTCGGTGAAACGTCTGGCGTCCGTGCCGACCACGATCATGCCACCCGGCGTCTTCTTGCTGAAGTGCAACGCCTGCATTGAAAAGGTCGTGCGGATTTCCGGGACCTTGAGCGCCATCGAGGGGCCGGCGTAGTTGTTCATGTGCCAGAGGTCGGCGCCGACTGACATCGCCATCGTGATGCCGTCGCCCTCGTTGTAGGGCGAGCCCGAGGTGTAGCAATAGGGGATGCCGGGCAGATAATTGCGGATCATCTGCTGATTGTTCTCAAAGCCGCCGCAGGTCAGCACCACCCCCTTGCGCGCCTTGACATAAATCGACTCGTCCCGCCGCTGGGCCCGCACCCCGAGGATCTCCTTGGTGATGCCGTGCTGGATCAATTCCCGCGCCGGGGTCTCGTACAGGATTGGGATCGGCCGCTGCTTGACCAGGCTCTCAAACCGCTTCCAGGTATAGGAATAGCCGTAGGTCGGGCCGTCGTGGAATTTGTGCACGCAATCCGACCCGGGGAGATCCGGGAACTCGATGCCGACCGGCGGATGCTGGTGCTCTTGCGGGTCGCCGCCGAGGCTTTCGAGCCATTGATTATTCAGGCACATCTCCTCCGCCCAGACCTGCACCATCGCCTCCGGCACCTTGTAGGGGCCGCAGAGTGCCGTCAGATAGGCGGCGGCGTTGTCGGGCTCCGATGTATTGAGATAGCCTTGGCCGGCGACCCGAGTGTTGCCGCCATGCTCGCCTTCGGGCGCCTTTTCGAGGATGACGACCTCGGCGCCGAGATCGTGGGCGGTGACGGACGCGGCGACACCCGCGGCACCAAACCCGACCACCACTACATCGGCTTCCACATCCCAATTGTGCTCCATCGAAGGTTCGTGCTCCATACTCGATCCCTGCCCCGGCGTAGGGTGGGTCAGCACAGCGTGACCCACCGATGCCGAGCCCAATGGCGGGTTCGCATCCGTTCTACCCGCCCTACGGTTTGACTCGGCTTCCTGCGAAGCGCGACATTGCCACCGCACGATAACGCGATCGGGAGGGCCGGAAGCTATGCCGATATTCGATAGCCAGGTTCACGCCTATGAACGCAACCACCCGGGCCGCCCCTGGGTCGGCACTTTGCAGGGGCCGGCGGAGGTCACCGGCGACCAGATGGTCGCCGCGATGGACGAGGTCGGGGTCGATGGTGCTGTGCTGGTCTCGCCGTTCAGCATGTACCGCTACGATGCGGGCTATGCCCTCGAGGTCTTCGCCAAGCACCCGACCCGGTTCCG
>Ga0306924_10007385_pt1 | contig 11027 bp, 5 predicted proteins | sample sta12Can44000111_FD_203756 | JGI IMG/M metagenome (GOLD analysis project Ga0306924, IMG submission 203756) | Lab enrichment of tropical soil microbial communities from Luquillo Experimental Forest, Puerto Rico - statanox.12C.anox.44.000.111 (v2)... | ecosystem: Environmental > Terrestrial > Soil...
ACCATTCGTCACAGCATTCCGATCCCTTCAGGTTTGCCCCAAAACGGAGGATCCGACGGCCCAAACGGCCAAAATTACCTTTTGTGTAAGCGGCGTGACAAGTCCACTGCTGGCGAATCTGTTTCTGCACTATGCTTTTGATCTGTGGATGCAACGCAACTACCCGCAGCTACGGTTCGAAAGATACGCCGACGATGTGATCGTGCACTGCAGAACGGAGAAACAAGCCCAGGAAGTGAGAGTGGCCATTGCACGGCGGATGCAGGAATGTCGGTTGGAGCTTCATCCGGAGAAGACGAAAACTGTCTATTGCAAGGATGACGATCGAAGGGAACGGTATGCTCAGGAGAAGTTTGATTTTCTGGGCTATACGCTTCGTCCCCGAAGCTCGAAGAGTCGCAAGGGAAAGTACTTCATCAACTTCAGTCCGGCCATTTCTGAGAAAGCTAGCAAGGCCATACGGCGAGCGATTCGAGACTGGAAGCTGCATCTACGCAGCGACACGTCGCTTGCGGATCTTTCCCGTATGTTTAACCCGATCATCCGGGGTTGGTTTCAATACTACGGGCGGTTTTACCGCTCGGGGCTTTATCCCCTTAGGTGGTACCTCAACCGCGTGCTCGCCCGGTGGGCGACGCGGAAATACAAGAAGCTGCGGCGCCGTTTTCGCCGAGCTGAGCAGTGGCTGTTGCGTGTTGCTCAACGGGCTCCACAGCTCTTTGCTCACTGGCAGCTCGGTGCACAGCGTGGCTCTGCAATGGGAGCCGTATGAGCTGAGAGGTTCATGTACGGTTCTGCGAGAGCGCGGGGGTGCAACTCCCCCGCGCCACTCACCCAGGAGTTACAGACTCTGTGGTCGGCGTCTTTCCAGAGGGTGAGCAAGTCTTTATAAGCCGCAAGCACCCTTACTCGGGCCCTGCGTCGGCAACCACACCATGTGAATCTCTCGACTGCAAGCATTCGCACGCCTCACGCCCAGATGTGCCAGTGCCCAGCACGCGTTCCAAAGAGATGCCGCCGAATCACCCAAAACTCGCTTGTTTCCAACGCTGAAATCTTCGTTTAGCCACTGAGTTCAATTTGGCGCAGGCAGTCCCATCCGGCGCAGCAAGTCAAGGTAGCGTGGATCGGAGTGTAACTCGTCCCAGAACACGTCTATCCCTAAATAGGGCATGGCAGCCGAATGCTGTTCATAACCCTTTTCAAGCAACCGGAACGCCTCGTTTTTGTCGCCGAGGCCCGCATAGATTCCCGCAACTAGATAGAAATCGACATAAGAGTGGGAGGACAAGTCCCTGAATTCTTGGGCGATCTTCAGTGCATCAGTCCTCCTGCCCGAGACGGCATAAACCCAACCACGAAAGCTAGCAACGAACTGGTTCTCTGACGCTACGGCTTTGTCCTGATCTGGAATTTTGCCGTATTCGCCAACGGCTTGCGGATACATTCGTTTCATTGCGTATGCCGAAGGTAACCCGGTACGAATCGGAGCAACGTCTGGATTAAGTTCAAGCGCCTTGTGGAATTGAGCAATGGACTCATCGTATCGCCGTGTGAACAAGTAAAGGAACCCGAGATTAGCAACTATGTCCGGTGACAGCGGGTCAAGCTCTTGTGCCCGCTGCGCCTCCGCCATGCTTTCGTTGAATCGTAGTCTCGTTCTCAGGAATTCCGAATAACGTTCATGGGAGAGCGCACTGTTCGGGTTTAGCTCGATTGCCCGCTTGAACTCTCGCTCGGCACTAGACCAGTCCCAGTCGAAGAAAGTGGCATAAGCCAGCGCAGCATGTGCCTCTGCCAGTGTGTTGTCAAGTTCCAGCGCCTTCTTTGCCGCCGCCTTCGCTTTCGGAATGGTCTCGTTCGGCGGAAGATATAACCAATTGCCTCCAAGCGCAGAGTAAGAGTCGGCTAAACCCGCGTAGGCCAAAGCATAGCCGGGGTCTTTGTTGATGGCTTGGTCGAAATACTCGATACTCTTTCTTAGTCCTGATGCTGTTGCTTGATTCCCTAAGTACCTGCCCTTCAAATAAAGCTGATAAGCCTCCGGATTTACCGTGGATGGCTTCGCCAAGCGCGTCTTGTCTTCGCTAGTCAGCCGTAAGCGTAGATTCCCAGATATAGCGGTTGCGATCTCTTGTTGAACTGAGACCGCGTCTGAAACCTTCCGGCTGTACTGCTCGCCCCAGAGTTGCTTGTCCTCGCGTGCATCAACAAGTTCCGCGCTGACTGAAAGATCATTGCCGCGCTGAACGACCCTGCCCGTGACGAGTGCGTCTACCCCAAGCTCTTTCGCGACCTTCTGCGGATCAATGTCACGTTGCTTGTACCGAAAGGCAGAAGTGCGAGAGATCACCTTCAAATTTGGGAGACCCGATAACCTGTTGATGACGCCCTCGGTCAGTCCGTCGCTCAAGTATTCCGCGTTTGGATCACCACTGGCGTTGGCGAAAGGCAATACAGCCACCGAGTTGATCGAGGCGTGATTACTATTGCCGAAATAAATTGCCGAAGCCACAAGCGCGGCGACGCAGACGCAGAACGTCGCAGTGATCACCAATGTCCGGCGCGACCAGCGCAGAGTCGGCACCGCCTTTGCAACTGGCTTGCTGGACTCCGAATCTCGTTTCAGCCGTTGCAGGTCGGCTCGAATCTCAGCGGCACTTTGGTAGCGCAGCTTGCGATCCTTCTCCAATGCCTTGTCGATGATTTCTTCCAGTTTCAGGGGAAGATTTGGGTTCAGGCGAACTGCAGGAATTGGCGCACGGTTCAGGATGGCGTCAAATATCGTCGCGGTGCTCTCGCCTTGAAAGGGAATTTGCCCTGTGGCCATCTCGTACAAAACCGCTCCAAACGAGAACAGGTCCGTGCGGGTGTCCAGTTCCTTGGCCCGCGCTTGTTCCGGCGACATATACGCAACGGTACCTAACGTACTGCCCGGACTCGTCAGGTGGTCCGGGTCTATATCTTGCGTGGCCAGTGTTGCACCATCACCAGAGATTCCCTTTGTGGAACTGACCTTCGCTAGACCAAAATCCAAAATCTTGGCATGGCCACTCTCGGTAACAAAGATGTTCGCTGGCTTGATGTCCCTATGGACAATGCCTTTCAGGTGCGCAGCGTTCAGCCCGTCAGCCACGCCAATCGCCACATCCAGCAACATTTCCATTTCCATTGGCCGACTAGCAATGGTGTGTTTTAGGGTCTTGCCTTCGAGAAATTCCATGGCGATAAACGCTCTGCCGTTTTCCTCGCCGATGTCGTGTATGGTACAGATGTTGGGGTGGTTCAGCGCCGAAGCCGCTTTGGCTTCACGCCGAAATCGTTCCAATGCTTGCCGATCTCGGGCTAAGCTTTCGGGTAAGAATTTAAGCGCCACAAAGCGGTCAAGCCGTGTGTCCTGGGCCTTGTACACCACACCCATTCCGCCCCCGCCGAGTTTCTCAACGATGTGGTAATGGGAAATCGTCTGACCGATCAACGATAGGGATTCCGTCATTTCCAGTGATATTAGGTTGTGTGCGTGAGACAAGTCAACGAAGCGATACGATTAACTACTGCAATTTCACATACTCCGCCTTGGCTTGTTTGAGGATGGGGATGTCGGGGTCGGCGTCTTTCCAGAGCGTCAGGAAATCCTGATAGGCGGCTTTTGCCTTCATGGTATCGCCTTGCATCGTGTAGGCACGGCCTAACTGAAGGTGGGCGAGTGCGCCGATGGGATTGCTCTGGACAATTCCGCGATGGTCGAGGATTTTCTGGAACTCGGCGGTGGCTTCGCTGCCTCGATGCGCGGCCAGATGCGCTTCTCCCCGGACAAAAACGGGGTACAAGGCGGTCCAACCGTAAGCACCGTACGGAACCGCTAGCTCATACGGCGTGGCGGCTCTGAGACTCTCAATGGCCTCCAAAGCATTTCCCTTGCCGAGCGCAAGCTTTGCGCGGAGGGTCGGCAGGTAATTGAACTGCACGAGTGTGTCTTCCGGGAAGCTCTTGCCCAAATCGTCTGTCAGGGCTTGTGCCCGCCCGTTGTCCCCGGCATATGCCAACGCAAGCGCAGCGCCGTACTGCACATCCCGGCCTGCTATTCGCCCAAGTGCGAAAGTGGCACGCCGTCGCGCTTCGTCTGGGTTGCCGAACAAGGCTTCCCGCAGGCCGGAAACGGCAGCGTACGTTGCAGCCGCTTCCCTTTTTCCTGCTCCTTGGGCGGAATCCATTGCCCGCCGGGAAAACTCCCGTGCCTCCTTCAGCCGCCCGGAATAAGCGGCCGTATCGGCCTCGTTGACCAGCAGTATGTCTTCCAACCCCGTCCTGCGTAGAGACCAGGCCACCTGCTCCGCCATTTTTGCTCTATCGTTCTTCAAGAAGCCAAGCATGTACAAAGTAAAGCGCAGTTCAGGAGAATCGAGATTCTTCTTCTGCGCCTCCTCGGCAGTAGTCTGCGCCTCGTCGAAGCGGTTCAATTTGAGATAGGCATTGACCAGGGTTGCATAGAACCGACCGCCCGTCGGGTCGCGGCGACGGGCCTCCTGTACTTCCGCAAGCGCTTTCTGATACTCGCCTATTTGAGCGTAGATGAAACTGAGGTCATTCGGCGGCCACGCGTCTCGTAGGTAGGTCTGCTTAAACACTTCATTCGACTGGCGAGCCTTTTCCAAATCACCGACAGCAATCCAATAGTAAGCGGATTCGATATCGAGCTTCTCCCGCTCGCTCACGCGACCTCTCAAATCGTAGGCCTTCTTGAAGTTCTCTGCTGCTAGGGTCGGTTCCCCGATACCCGCGTAATCAAATCCTAGCCCAACATAGGCCAATGCGAAATTCGGGTCGAGCTGAATGGCTCTATGGAAGAGAGGCAGTCCAGCAGCAGGTTCGCCTTCAAGGTCTTTCTTCATTCCCAGGCTGTAGGCCTGGAGGGCTTCGAGCGAAGGCGTGGTAACTTGCTCAAGCGGCGCATCAAACTTTTGCACCGTGCTGTGCGATTCACCGAGCTTGTTGCGAATTTCCGAAGCTGCCTTTCCCAAGGAATCTAAGACGTGGCTCTTGTCGCTCGCCTGCGCTTCCGTGCTCACCAGCGACTCTCCGCTTGAGCAGTTGACCGCTTTGAGCGTCAGAAGGTACTGTGTGCCAATCTGCGCAATCGAACCATCGAGTACAGCGGCACTGCCCGTCCGCTGGCAGAGTTCCCGTGCAATCTCCGGCGTGATTTTCACATCCGGCTTCTGGCTCATCATCAGTAGGGTCCGCTGGATTTCCTGGTCAGAAATAATTCTCAGGAAGGGTGATTGTTCGAGCTGTACCGATAGCCCCTGCCGTAGCGTGCCGTCGAACACCGTGTCGCCGGTCGAGTTCCTAAAGTCGGAGAGGACGATGGTGTCCTTGTCTGTCAATTTTGCCGTTCGGTGAGAATGCCAGTAGACTGCGCCAGCAATCAGGCTAGCCGTTATTGCGACAGTCGGAATCGAAATCTTCCACGACGGTTTTCGACGTTGTTCACCGACGCGAGTTTGACCTCCTGAAGTAGCTCTCTGTTCTGCACTGGAAGGCCTCGCAATTGTTTCAGCTCCGCATTTTTCTTCGAGGACACTTGCCGCCGAACGTCCGGTGTCGGTGTCCCGTTTCAGACGTTGGAGGTCGGCTCGAAGTTCAGAAGCGTGCTGATAGCGCAAATCACGGTCTTTCTCCAAAGCCTTGTGGATAATCTCTTCCAACCTCGAAGGAAGGTTTGGATTGAGCCGAATCGGAGAAACAGGGGCTTTTTCGAGGATGCCGTTGAAGATTACGCCTGAACTCTCTCCACGGAATGGCAGGGTGCCTGTCGCCATTTCATAGAGAACGACACCAAAGGAAAATAAATCCGTCCGAGCATCCAACTCCTTGGCCCGAACTTGCTCAGGTGACATATAGGCAACCGTCCCTAACGTACTACCGGGACTGGTCAGGTGGTCTACGTCTACTTCTTGCGTTGCCAGGGTCTCCGTATCGGCAGCCGTGATTTTTGTGGAACTCACTTTGGCGAGTCCAAAGTCCAGAATCTTGGCGTGGCTGCGGTCCGTTACGAAAATGTTGGCGGGCTTGATGTCGCGGTGGATGATTCCTTTCGAGTGGGCTGCATCTAGAGCGTCGGCCACCTCTATCGCCGCGTCCAGCAACGCTTCCAGTTCCATAGGCCGACCCGCGATGGTGTGCTTCAGGGTCTTGCCTTCGAGATATTCCATGGCGATGAAGGACTGGCCTCCATCCTTGCCGATTTCGTGGATAGTGCAGATGTTGGGATGGTTCAGCGCGGATGCTGCACGTGCTTCGCGACGAAAGCGTTCTAGTGCGTGCGAGTCTCGGGCTAGTTCGTTAGGCAGGAATTTGAGGGCGACAAAGCGGCCAAGCTCGGTGTCCTCGGCCTTGTACACCACGCCCATCCCGCCGCCACCAAGCTTCTCGATGATGCGGTAGTGGGAAATGGTCTGGCTGATGAGGGCGTCGGACTCCGCCATAGTGCCGCAATTCTAGGTTGCGACCTGAGGCAAGTCAACGAATCCAAGTGTTTTGGCGACAAACTAAACACTAGGGCCTGGGAAACGGGGTAACCGCCCAGTTGATTTTGCCATCGGGCAACTTTCCGGTTTCTAATCGGGCCCCAGGTCTACAGAAAAGCTGTTCCATCGCGAAGAAAACTACTGGAAGTTCTCCACTAACATGAGATCGCTGGCGATTTCATCGACCCGCGAGTATACGAGCCACTTGCCATCGGGGGAGACGGAAAGTCCGCCGCCCCATTGTGCTGGTGGCTTGTCGGGTGCATAAATTCTCCGGACGCGGGACGTCCGGAGATCCAAGAAATCGACCTCCGGTTTGCCATTCGGGTTTGCGTAAAAATAGATGCCCATTCCATACGGCCACCACTCAAAACCGTCCGAGCGGAGTGGCGGAATTGCGTCGAGCATCCTCTCGTCGGACCCATCCGGCCGGATGCGCCACAGACGCACCTTGTCTGCGGTCGAGCGAACGAAATAGACAGATTGCCCGTCGGGCGATTCGATCGGCATGAAAGAAGGCGTCTTCGTCAATTGCGTGGCGCGCCCTCCCGCTGCTGCCACGCGCCAGATCGTATCACTCGAGGATGTGGGACCACTCGCAAAATAGATCCAGCTTCCGTCATGAGACCAGCTGGGCACGGAGTTCATCACGGTTCCCGTCTCCAATTTCTTTGGAACTCCGCCGTTCGCATCCATGACATACACGTTGGCTTCTCCCTCGATGCGTGAGTCGAAGACAATTTGTCTGCCGTCAGGTGACCAGCGGGGTGTTCCGGTCTGAGCGTCCCCAAATGATGTCAGCTGCTGGGAATTGCCGCCATCACTGTCGCACACCCATATTTCATTGGTGCCAGAGCGATTGGATATGAAAACCACTCGTCTACCATCTGGAGAAATAAACGGGCCGTATTGCTCACGTGTAGAGGGCGCTAGAACATGGGTTTGGGACTTTTCGCCATCGAGGTCTACCCTCCAGATATTTGCATTGATTCGGGATTGCTCATAGGCCAGCCGACGGCCGGATGAACTGAATGCAAGTGACCTGGCATCGTGCCCAATGGCAATTTTTTCCGGAGATACATTCTTACCAGGCGTGATCTGCCAAAGGTCGCCACCCTGGTCAGTACTCAGCAGCGCAGAACTGGAAGAAAAAACAATTCGTGGTCCGTCGTGGGTCCACGCGACACCCTGAATCTGTTGTACTCCGCTCCAGAGTTGCGTGTTCCTGCGGGTCCGCAGATCCTTCAAGTTCAATGAGAAATGCCCGTCATCTTGATAGCAGCTATAGGCGAGCGTATCTCCATTCGGAGAAAAAGCAGGGTCATAGGTGTTGTTGCCGCAACCAGTTTCCACCGGCTTTACCTCAAGGGTATCGACTGAGAGCAAAAAGAGTTGGTTGGACTCCACGTTTGCGGACGGGCTATGGGCTACGAACGCTAATTGCTTACCATCAGGAGACCACGAAATTCCCGCCCAGGGGCTCCAGACGCCGTCGTCTGTGGAAGCCAGTTTGCGCTCAGGTCCGCCAAGGGCTGGTACCAGAAAGATGCCGCCACCTTCCGGCATCATCCGGTGTACAGCAATCGAACGCCCATCGGGCGACCATGCGACCCCGATCCACGGGGCAGGATGATTGGTCAATCGCAACGGCTTTTCGGTGCCGATGACTTTTGCATATAGATCGAATCCCGCGCCATTGTTTTCGCCGTCCCATCCAAAGGCTACCTGGCTGCCGTCGGGCGAAAAGCTCGGAGAAATCTCCTGGCCTGGCAGAGCGGTCAGGGGGACTACTTCAAGAGGTAGCGGTTGGGATGCGTGTGTTCCCCAACGATGATTCTTGAAAGAAAAAATCAGACCCAGGCTTAGTACGAAAATTACTGACCCAGCGGCCATTCCGATCTTCCAACCGCCGCTCGCAATTCCGTTTCTTTGGGCGTTTACTGACGCCGGGAGTTCGATCGACTTTGGCTGTTCGGGCCGCTCGACCGGCCCAATAAAACGATATCCCCGTCGCGGCAGAGTCTCCACAAAACGCGGCGTGTCAGCAGAATCTCCCAACGCCTCGCGTACGCGATTGACGGCGGCGTTGAGCCCGCGATCGAAATCTACGAACGTGTCGCTTTGCCACAGGCGTTGCTGTAATTCTTCCCGCGTCACCAGTTCGCCGGGGTGCTCGAGCAGGATGGTGAGGACTTCAAAGGGTTGGCCGGTGAGTCTGACTCTTTTTCCATTTTTGCGTAATTCCCCTGAGCAGGTCCATTTCATAGGCGCCAAACCGTACCACTTGGGGATTCGAAACCGCTTCCGTCATAGGTGACCGATCAGAGTTGCCCTCAGTCTAGCATCGCAGGGCAAACAATCAAGCCTTAAACGGCCCTATCTCGATACCCAGATCTCTGCCTAACTTTCATGGTTTGAAAGGGTTACCGATTTATCCGCTTGCAACTTTCTTTTGATGCTGGATGAAGCCTCCATCCATTGAGTTAGCTGATGTTCCGGCAGACGCTGTCCCCGAGCGCGGCACTCCGCGGGGAGAATGGCATGACAAGAATAGGTAAGGATGGTGGATCGCAAACCGCTAGGCGAACAACCCGTACCAGCTACCGACTCAGCCAACGTCTGCGGGTGGCGAGTGTGTTGGTACCCCTGACCCTGGCATTTGCTACTCGCTCGTTCGCAGGAGAGATAAATTCTAGCCCCGCCTTTACGGTCCTGGTTTTCAACTTCAGACAAGTCCACAGCGAGATCCTGGCAAAGGCGAAGGATGAGGTCGACAGCATTCTTGAACGCGCTGGGGTACATGCGGTGTGGCGAGACTGTCCAACCGGAGATGAACCCTGCCGCAAGGGTACCGGAACGGTCTTTTTCCTGGCCATCATGGCGGGCCCGGTCCAGAACAGGTTTGTGGACACAGTTTCCGGCCACGCCGTTGTTGCCGACCATCTGGCGGTCGTCTACTATGACTCTCTTCCCCGCTTACCCAACGGGAGAGTCAGCACATCCGATACCGCGACTATCCTAGGTTGCGTCATCGCTCACGAGTTAGGCCATCTGATGCTGGGAACGCGCAGACATTCCATTACCGGAATCATGCAGGCAGTCTGGGATTTCGAACAGACGCGACGTGCACTTATGTCACAGCTATCTTTTCTACCTGAAGAAGGCGCACTCCTGCGGGCGGTTTTGCGGGAGGGCACGCTCTCAAGCGACGCCGCGAACTCGGCGCTTGTATCCCGATGAAGCCAGATCTTGCTCAAGACCCCGCAAGTGGTTGGTGGTCTCGACAAGCCGAAGCTTACCGACAGTGAAATGATTTCTGGGAAACGGGGTAGGCGCCGAGTTGATTTTGCACGGAACTTACCGGTTTCCCGACAACGAACGAAGCCGCCCTTGCGGCGTTGAAGAAATTTATCGCCCAACCGGGAAGCACCAGGCATCCAAAAGATCGTTCTAAGTAGTGACCAATCAGGCGCTCTCTTCCGTTTATTCGAGTGAGTACTTTGTGAAGGAGAATCTAGGAGGCGACGGCAGTCGGCGGATAGCTGCCTTCTGTGGGTTACTGATTTCTAGGAGGCTCGGTTATGAATCGTCGCTCGATCTTGTTTTTTGGCTTGGGCGCTATGCTCCTCGTGAGCGTAGTTTTCGCCGTTTTCGTAACTGCGTTGGCCCACACCCAAGAGGAGACAACGGAAGCTAAGATCGAAAGTGCCATGGCAGGCGGTCCTCCTGAGATTGCAAAAAATGCAAGGATCGTCGAGTTCGGCGAGCGTGGGAATCTCAAGACTCTCCGGGAAGGCAGCAATGGTTGGACGTGTTTTCCGGGGCATCCAGGCATGACGGGTGCCATGTGCCTCGACGAACCTGCTCTGCAATGGCTCACCGACCTGATCGCCCACAAGCCGAAGCCGACAAACACGAGGCCGGGCATCCTTTACATACTTAAGGGAGGGATGCGTAGGAGTGCCACTGATCCATGGGCGACAGAAGGGACGCCTGTCAAGGAGCCTCCACACTGGGCGCTAATTTGGCATTCGATCCTAAGCAGGCGGGGTTGTCGGATACGCCGAAAGAAAGCGGTACTTGGGTCATGTATGCGGGGACTCCGTATGCACACCTCATGATAAATCAGCAGCCGTAGAGGGTTCTTGGCCTCACTACATGATCAGAATCGCAATTTTCGGCCTCAGCCCTCGCCACCATGTTCTTTGATCACCGTGCGTGCGTCCTTGTCCAGCCTTGCTTTTCATTTCTGCGGTCGGTACAGCAATACTCGGCCCCGCATTCCGGTCATTTCCTAAGAGAGGTCGCTGACGATTTTGCGATATTCATCCTCGGTGAACGCCTTAAGCGTTTCAGTCCTCACATTGCCGAGGGCGCCATCCCACAGTGTGAACTTGGCGGCTGCTTCGTCGTTTGGAAATTCAGAGACACACACAGCATCATACTGTCCCATTGTTAAGTACCAGGCGTGAATTTTTCCACCCGCCCTCTCAGCGG
>Ga0306924_10007386_pt1 | contig 11026 bp, 10 predicted proteins | sample sta12Can44000111_FD_203756 | JGI IMG/M metagenome (GOLD analysis project Ga0306924, IMG submission 203756) | Lab enrichment of tropical soil microbial communities from Luquillo Experimental Forest, Puerto Rico - statanox.12C.anox.44.000.111 (v2)... | ecosystem: Environmental > Terrestrial >...
CGGCGGGTGGTAGACAAGCTATTGCACGCGCCGACGGTACGGGTCAAGGAACTCGCGGGCTCGCCGGGGGGCGAGGAGTACGCCGCGGCGCTGCGCGTTCTCTTCGATCTCGATCCACGCGCGGTCGAGGCGGTTACCCGCGCCGCCCCGGAGCAGGAAGGTTCACGGTGAGCGCGGTGACGCTGAGGCCGGTGACCCTGAGGCTGGCCCCTCTCAAGCTGGGCAGCCGCAGGAGCCCGATGGCCATCGCCCAGTCCCGCCAGGTGGCCGGCATGATCACCGAGCGGACCGGCCGTCCGGTCGAGATCGTCGGGGTGACCACGCTGGGCGACGTCAGCCGGGCGCAGCTGACCCAGATCGGCGGCACCGGCGTGTTCGTGTCCGCGCTGCGCGACGCGCTGGCCGGCGGCGAGGTGGACCTGGCCGTGCATTCGCTGAAGGACCTGCCGACCGGGTCCGCGGCGGGCATCGTGCTGGCCGCGGTGCCGCCACGGGACGACCCGAGGGACGCGCTGGTGGCGCGGGACGGCGCCAAGCTCGCCGACCTCCCGGCCGGGGCCAGGATCGGCACCGGCTCGCCGCGCCGGGCCGCGCAGCTGCTCGCGCTCCGCGCCGACCTGCGCTGCGTCCCCATCCGCGGCAACGCGGGCACCAGGCTGGGCAAGGTGAGCGGGGGCGAGCTGGACGCGGTGGTGCTGGCGTACGCCGGCCTGGCCAGGATCGGCCAGGCAGGCGCGGTCACGCAGGTCTTCGAGCCGGACGAGATGCTCCCGGCCCCCGGCCAGGGCGCCCTGGCGGTCGAGTGCCGCGAGGACGACGCCGAGCTGGCGGCGCTGCTGCAGGCGGTGACCGACGAGGCGAGCGTGGCCGCGGTGACCGCCGAGCGCAGCCTGCTCGAGGCGCTCGAGGCCGGCTGCAGCGCGCCCATCGGGGCGTACGCGGCGGGAACCACGCAGCTGCGGATGCAGGCGGCCGTCATGAGCACGGACGGAAGCCAGGTACTGCGCACGCACGGCGGCGCGGCCGCGGCCGGTGCCTGGCAGCTCGGCCGGGACCTGGCGGCGGAGCTGCTCCGGTCCGGGGCGGCAGATCTCATCAGCGTGTCAGAGGGGACAGGCGAACAGCAGGAATGATGTGCAGTGAGCGGTAGTCAGGAACAGGGCTGGGTCGCGCTGGTGGGCGCGGGCCCCGGTGATGAAGGACTGCTGACCGTCCGGGCGGCCGAGTTGCTCGGCCAGGCCGGCCTGGTGGTCGCCGGGGCCGAGCTGGAGCCGGCAGCGCGACGCTACATGAGCCAGGACGCCGCCCTGGCCGACCCGGCCGACGGGGCGGGATCCGCCCGTGCGCTGGTGCAGGCGGCCAGGGACGGCCAGCTCGCGGTCCGGCTGTTCCCCGGCGATCCGCTGCTGACCGGCGCGGGCGCCGACGCCGCCGCGTGCGCCAGGGCCGGGGTCAGGTTCGAGATCGTGCCCGGCGTGCCGCCCGCCACCGCGGTCCCGGCCTACGCGGGCATCCCGCTGGCCAGCGAGCGGAGCGGCGAGCTGCGCATCATCCACGCCGCCGAGGCGAGCCAGATCGCCTACAGCCCGGCCACGCTGGTCGTGCTCGGCGCCGACGCGGCCCCGGCCGACCTGGCCAAGATGCTGATCGCGGCGGGCTGGCCGGAGACCACCAGGTTGGCCATCACCTGGGACGGCACGACGAGCGCGCAGCAGACCGTGGTCTCCGCCCTGGGCCGCATCGGGCCCGACCTCAAGGCGGCCGGGGTATCCCTGGCCAACACCAGGGGCTCGGCCATCGCCGTGGTCGGCGAGGCGGTGGCGGCCAGGGACCAGCTGTCCTGGTTCGAGACCAAGCCGCTGTTCGGCTGGCGGGTGCTGGTGCCGCGGACCAAGGAGCAGGCCGCGGTGGTGTCGCAGCGGCTGCGGGAGTACGGCGCCGTGCCGGAAGAGGTGCCGACGATCGCGGTCGAGCCGCCGCGTACGCCGCAGCAGATGGAGCGGGCGGTCAAGGGCCTGGTCACCGGCCGGTACCAGTGGGTGGCCTTCACCTCGGCCAACGCGGTCCGCGCGGTGCGGGAGCGGTTCGAGGAGTACGGCCTGGACGCCCGGGCGTTCGCCGGCGTCAAGGTCGCCGCCGTCGGCGAGCAGACCTCGGCGTCACTGCTCGACTTCGGCATCCGGCCGGACCTGGTGCCCGACGGAGACCAGTCGGCCGAGGGCCTCGCCGCGGCCTGGCCGCCGTACGATGACCTGCTCGACCCGATCAACCGGGTGCTGCTACCGCGCGCGGACATCGCTACCGAGACCCTGCTGGCGCGGCTGATCGACCTCGGCTGGGAGGCCGAGGACGTCACCGCCTACCGCACGGTCCGCGCCGCGCCCCCGCCCGCGCCGATCCGCGAGGCCATCAAGGGCGGCGGCTTCGACGCCGTGCTGTTCACCTCGTCGTCCACGGTGCGGAACCTGGTCGGCATCGCCGGCAAGCCGCACGCGGTCACGGTGATCGGAGTGATCGGGCCGCAGACCGCCAAGACCGCGGCCGAGTTCGGGCTGCGCGTCGACGTGACCGCACCCAAGCCGTCGATGGCGGCGCTGGTCGAGGCGGTGGCCGAGTACGGGGCCGGCCTGCGGGACGCGGCCATTCAGGCAGGAGAACCGGTCCGCCGGCCGAGCGAGCGCCGCCGCGGCGCGCGCCGCCGGCTACGTTAGGGCCGACTGCGCCAGGAAGGACTGACCGTGAACGCTAGCTTCCCTGTCGCGCGGCCCCGGCGGCTGCGGCGGACACCTGCCCTGCGCGCCCTGGTGGCCGAGACCTCGCTGCGTCCGCGCGAACTCGTGCTGCCGGTGTTCATCAAGGAGGGCATCGGCGAGCCGCAGCCGATCGGCTCGATGCCGGGCGTCGTCCAGCACACCAGGGACAGCCTGCGCAAGGCGGCCGCGGAGGCGGCCGGAGCCGGCGTGGGCGGGCTGATCGTGTTCGGCGTCCCCGCGGTCAAGGACGGCCGCGGCTCGGCCGCCGACGACCCCGCGGGCATCTCCCAGCTCGCCCTGGCCGATCTGCGGGCCGAGGTCGGCGACGACTGCGTCATCCTCGCCGACCTGTGCATGTGCGAGTACACCGATCACGGCCACTGCGGCCTGCTCACCGAGGACGGCGACGTCAGCAACGACGCCACGCTCGAGCGGTACGCGGCGATCGCCGTGGCCCAGGCGGAGGCGGGCGCGCACCTGGTCGCGCCCAGCGGCATGATGGACGGCCAGGTGGCGGCGATCAGGGCGGCGCTCGACGCCGCCGGGCACGGGGACGTGGGGATCTGCGCCTACTCGGCCAAGTACGCGTCCGGCTTCTACGGCCCGTTCCGCGAGGCCGCGGAGGGCGCACCCGCGTTCGGCGACCGGGCCAGCCACCAGCAGGACCCGGCCAACGCCACCGAGGCGCTCCGCGAGGTGGCGCTGGACATCGGCGAGGGCGCCGACATGGTGATGATCAAGCCGGCCCTGGCCTACCTGGACATCATCAGGCGGGTCGCGGACTCGGTGACCGTGCCGGTGGCGGCCTACCAGGTCAGCGGCGAGTTCGCTATGGTCGAGGCGGCGGCGGCCAACGGCTGGCTGGACCGGGACCGGATCATCTTCGAGACGCTCACCGCGATCCGCCGGGCGGGCGCGAGCGTCATCCTGACCTACTGGGCGGCCGAGGTCGCCCGCCGGCTGGGGTAGGACCGTGACCGTCCGTGCCGGTCCCAGCTTGCGCAATAGGCCGAACGGCCCGTGGTTTATGCCCTACGATAGGTAACAGGGAGCTTCGGGCAGTGACACCCGGTCTCGTGCGGTATCTGCGGTAGCCTGCGCGAAGGGACGAGCGGTCGTAACGGGGGCCGGTCCCGATATCGCCAGCTGATGACAGCCGTCAGGACAGGAGTGGCAGGAGTCTATGGTCGACGTGGTGCGGCGCCGCCGGGTACGCGGCCGGGCGGCGGAACGCCATCAGCCGCTCGGCGACGCGGCGGCGCAGTACGCGTCCATGGGCTGGCCGGTCTGCGTCGGGGAACATCCCTACCGCGGCACGGGTGACGCGATGGAACCGGGCCGGGGGTGCTCGTGCGACCGTGTGGGGTGCCCCGCGCCGGGGGCTCATCCCGTGTCGCCGGCGTGGCAGATGCAGGCGACCGTAGACCTCAACGTGGTGCAGGGCTGGTGGGAAACCCGGCCGGAGGCGAATGTCATCCTCGCCACCGGCCGGGTTTTTGATGTCCTCGACGTGCCGGCCGCGGCCGGATCCGCGGCGCTGGAGCGGATGCTGGCGGCCGGGACGGCCGTCGGCCCGGTCGCCCTGGTCGGCCAGGACCGGATGCTGTTCTTCGTGACGACCAGGGGCTCGCCCGCGGACGAGGACGAGTGGTGGTCCTGCGGGCTCGACAGCGAGCCGGAGAGCGTCGTGGCGGGCCTGCGCTGGCACTGCCGGGACAGCTACGTGCCGGCCCCGCCGTCCCGGGACGCGTCCGGCGTGGCCGCGCGCTGGCTCAGGTCCCCGCGGGAGCATCCGCTGCCAGACGCGCTGCGGCTGCTCGAGTACCTCGTCGACGCGTGCGAGGCCCCTTCGTGACGGACAGCTCTGCTAGCCCGGGGGGGACGACCCCCCTGACCCCCCGCAGTGCTGGCCCGGGGGGGACGACCCCCCTGACCCCCCGCAGTGAGGCCCTGTTCGCCCGGGCCCGTGAAGTCACCCCGGGCGGGGTGAACTCCCCGGTGCGGGCGTTCGGCGCGGTCGGCGGCGTGCCCAGGTTCATGGTCCGCGGGTCCGGTCCCTACCTGGCCGACGCGGACGGGCGGGAGTACGTCGACCTGGTGTGCTCCTGGGGTCCGATGATCCTCGGGCACGCGCACCCGTCGGTGCTGGCCGCCGTCTCCGCCGCGCTGGCCGGCGGCACCTCGTTCGGCACGGCCACGCCCGGCGAGGTGGAACTGGCCGAGGAGATCGTCGCGCGCGTCCCGGTGGACCAGGTCCGCCTGGTCAACTCCGGCACCGAGGCGACGATGTCGGCGGTGCGGCTGGCCCGCGGGTTCACCGGCCGCCCGCTGGTGGTGAAGTTCGCCGGGTGCTACCACGGGCACGTGGACGCGCTGCTGGCGGCCGCGGGTTCGGGTGTGGCCACGTTCGGGCTGCCCGATTCGCCCGGCGTCACCGGGGCCGCGGCTGGCGACACCATCGTGCTGCCCTACAACGATCCCGACGCCGTGTCCGCGGTGTTCGCCGAGCGCGGCCCGTCGATCGCCGCCGTCATCACCGAGGCCTGCCCGGCCAACATGGGCATCGTGCCGCCCGCGCCCGGGTTCAACGCCCGGCTCGCCGCCCTGTGCCGGGCGGCCGGCGCGCTGCTGATCATGGACGAGGTGCTGACCGGGTTCCGGGTGACCGCCTCGGGCTGGTACGGCGTCGACGGCGTGGCCGGCGACCTGGTGACGTTCGGCAAGGTGATGGGCGGCGGGCTGCCGTGCGCGGCCTTCGGCGGTCGTGCGGAGATCATGTCGCGCCTCGCCCCGGCCGGGCCGGTGTACCAGGCCGGCACGCTGTCCGGCAACCCGCTGGCGGTGGCGGCTGGGCTCGCCACGCTGCGGTCGTGCACCGCCGAGGTGTACGCGCGGGTCGATGACGCCGCCGCCACGGTGGCCAAGCTCACGTCCTCGGCGCTGACCGCGGCCGGCGTGCCGTTCTGGCTGTCGCAAGCAGGGAGCCTGTTCTCGGTGTTCCTGGGCCGGACGACGCCGGTGCGGTCGTTCGCCGACGCGAAGGACCAGTCAGCCGCGGCCTACGCCGCGTTCTTCCACGCCATGCTCGACGGCGGCGTGTACCTGCCGCCGTCGCCGTTCGAGGCCTGGTTCCTCTCCGCCGCGCACGACGACGTGGCCCTGGCCCGCATCGGTGACGCCCTGCCGCCCGCCGCCGAAGCCGCCGCCGCGGCGCTCGGCGCCTAATCCCCCGGGCTGAACTGGACTAGGTAAGCTGGCCGGGCTATGTCCGACTCAACCATCGTCCACCTGCTCAGGCACGGCGAGGTGGAAAATCCGGCCGGCATCATCTACGGCCGCCTGCCTGGCTACCACCTGTCCGCGAACGGCCGCTCGATGGCCGAGGCCGCGGCGGACTACTTCGCCGACCGGGCCGTGGTGGCCCTGTTCAGCTCCCCGCTCGAGCGGGCCCAGGAGACCGCGCGCCCGGTGGCGGAGCGACTCGGGCTCGAGGTCGTGACCGACGACCGGCTGATCGAGTCGTGGAACCATTTCGAGGGCATGAAGTTCGGCGTGGGTGACGGGTCGCTGCGCCGCCCGGCGCACTGGCCGTACCTGTGCAACCCGTTCCGTCCCTCCTGGGGCGAGCCATATCACGACGTCGCGGCCAGGATGCTCGCCATGATGGAGACCGCACGGAAGGCCGCGGCCGGGCAGGAGGCGGTGTGCGTCAGCCACCAGCTGCCCATCTGGGTGACTCGGCGGATGGCCGAGCGCAAGCGGCTGTGGCACAACCCCGCCACGCGCGAATGCGCGCTGGGCAGCGTGACCAGCTTCACCTACACGGGCGACCAGATCACCGGGATCTACTACACCGTGCCGGCCCGCAGACAGGTAACCCAAGGCGATGCGGCACAATAGTGCGGTACTACCCCCTGTAGGAGATCGTCAGGTCTGCCCGTGCTGAGAGCCCTGTCCTCGAGAGCCCTGTCGACGAGAACTGGGCGCCGCACGGTCGTGCTGGCGGCGGCCGCACTCGCCGGGGTGCTGCTGATCGTGGTGCTGGCGACCGGCTGGGCGGGCAGCGGGAACAGCAGCGTGACCACCGTCGACGGCAGCACCAGCGCGGTCCTCTACTCGGCCGGGCACCGTCCGCTGGCCCCCGAGTTCACCGCGACCACGCTGACCGGCTCGAAGCTGAGTCTCTCCGACTACCGGGGCAAGGTGGTCGTGCTCAACTTCTGGGGTTCATGGTGCGTGCCGTGCCGTGCGGAGGCACCGACGCTGGCGGCGCTGGCCGCGAAGTACCAGCCGTCTGGCGTATCGTTCCTGGGTGTGGACGTACGGGACACCACGGCCAGTGCCCTGGCGTTCGCGCACAGCTTCCACATCACCTATCCGAGCGTCAGCGATGAGAGTTCGGCGATCACGCTGGATTTCACCGCCAAGGTGCCGATCGCCGGGACGCCGACCACGCTGGTGGTCGACCGGACCGGTCACATCGCGGGCGCGGTCTTCGGTACCGTCACGTATTCGGAGCTGACCGCGATCCTGGCGAAGGTCACCGCGAAGGGGGGATGAGCCGATGACCGATGTGCGCGCGCCGGAAACAGATCCCTTCGACCCGGCGGCCGAACGGGAGGACCAGCCGCGCCCTGGTCGCTCGTCGCCGGGCGGCGCGTTCGGCCTGGCCGACTGGCTGAAGTGGGGATGGCGGCAGCTCACCTCGATGCGGATCGCGCTGATCTTGCTCTTCCTGCTGGCCCTGGCCAGCGTGCCCGGGTCGATGCTGCCGCAGCAGGGCAACAACCCGTCCGGCGTCCAGCAGTACTACGCGTCGCATCCGGCCCTCGCGCCCTGGCTGGACCGCCTCGGCCTCTTCGACGTCTTCGCCGCGCCCTGGTTCGCCGCCATCTACCTGCTGCTGTTCGCCTCCCTCGTCGGCTGCGTGGTGCCGCGCACCATCCGGCTGGCCGGCTCGGCGCGGACACTGCCGCCGCGGGCCCCGCGCCATCTGACCAGGCTGCCCAGGTCCGCCGAGTACGTCACCACGCTGCCGCCCCGCGACGCGGTGGACGTGGCGGCGCGGGTGCTGTCCGGCCGCGGGTTCCGGCTCCGCCGGCCGGATGACACCGATCAGGGCTGGGTCTCCGCGGAGAAGGGGTACCTCAGGGAGGCGGGCAACCTGCTCTTCCACCTGGCGCTGCTCGGCGTGCTGGTGTCGGTCGCGCTTGGCGGGTTGTTCGGCTACAAGGCCAACCGGCTGCTGGTGCAGGGCCAGAGCTTCGCCGACACCGTGAGCGCGCTCGATGAGTTCCACCCGGGCCGGTTCGTCACCGCGGCCAGCCTGGGCCCGTTCACGATGACGCTGAACAGGTTCGACGCCAGGTACATAACGTCCGGGCAGCAGCGCGGCCAGCCCGCCGCGTTCGACGCGCGGGTCACCTACACCGAGCGGCCGGGCGGCCCGGCCCGCACCTTCGACCTGGACGTCAACCGCCCGCTGTCGGTCGACGGCGCGAAGGTGTACCTGATCGGGCACGGGTACGCGCCGGTGTTCACGGTCACCGACGCCCGTGGCCAGGTGGTGTACAACCAGCCCACGCCGTTCGTCGCGGGCACGTCGGGGAACTTCCTCTCCCAGGGCGTGGTGAAGGTGCCCGACGCCCAGCCGGAGCAGCTCGGCTTCACCGGCGTCTTCGTGCCGACCGCGGTGAACGTGGCCGGCACGCTGGAGTCGGTGTTCCCGGCGGCGGACAATCCGGTGGTCAGCCTGATCGCCTACGCCGGGAACCTGGGCATGGACAGCGGCCCCACGCAGTCCGTCTACCAGCTGGACACCAGCGGCATGCAGCGGCTGACGGACAGCCCGCAGGTGCTCCAACCGGGCCAGTCGCTGACGCTGCCCGGCGGCCGGGGCACGATCACCTTCACCGGTTACGTCCCCTGGGTGAGCCTGGCCATCACGCACGACCCCGGCCAGCTGCCCGCGCTGATCTGCGGCATCGCCGCCCTGGGCGGGCTGCTGCTCTCGTTCATGATCCGCCGCAGGCGGATCTTCGTCCGCGCCCGCCCCGCCCCTTCGACCCCTTCGACCCCTTCAACCCCTTCGAGCCCGTCGGCCCAGGATCGAACGGTCGGCACGACGGTGCAGGTCGGCGGCCTAGCCCGGACCGACGCGAGCGGCGGCTTCGAGGCGGAATTCGCCGCGCTGACCGCCGAGATCAGGTCCGCCCACGAGCGAGCCGCCCCGACCCAGGCAGCAGAGCCGCCACCGCAGCCGACAGCGCACCATCGACACGAGGGAGAGTGAGGGACCATGCCCGTCAACGTTGCCCTGGGCCACGTCAGCAACGCGTTCCTGATCGCGGCGCTGGTCATCTACTCCCTCTCGACGGTCGCCTTCGCCGGCGACTTCGCCTTCGGGCGGCCGCGCCGGGCCGCCGCGGCGCGCGGGCAGCAGGAGCAGGACCGCGCCGCCGCGCTGGCCTCCGTCGGAGCGGCGGGTGGCCCGGCCGCGGCGGGGTCCGCGGCTCCCGCGGTCCCGGCGACGGCGGGCGGCGAGTCCGCCGAGGGGACCGAGGGGACCGAAGGGGTTGAACGGGCGGTGCCCGCGCTGCGCGCGATCCGCGAGGCCGGCGGCTGGGTCGTGGCGGCGGTGTCGCTCGCCGCGGTGGGGGTGGTGGCGCATACGGCCGCCGTCATCACCCGGGGTCTGGCGGTCCACCGCGCGCCCTGGGGCAACATGTACGAGTTCGTCACCGCCCTGACCTGTGTCGCCGCGATCTTCTTCCTGTTCGCGATGATCCGTTACCGGGCCTGGACCCTGGGTGTCTTCGTGATGGGCGCGGTGGTGGTCACGCTGGGCCTCGCCGAGACGCTCATCTACACCGCGCCCGGGGACCTCGTCCCGGCGCTGCAGTCATACTGGCTGGATATCCACGTCACCGCGCTGACGCTGGCGACCGGCATCTTCTTCGTCTCCGCGGTGCTCGGCTTCGTCTACCTGTGGGTCGACAGGTATACCAGGCAGGTGGCGGCAGGCCGGGCCGCGCCCGGTAACGGCATCGTCCGCAGGCTGCCAGGCATCGAGCAGCTTGACCGGCTCACCTACCGGACCATCGTCTTCGGCTTCCCGGTCTGGACGTTCGGCGTCATCGCGGGCGCGATCTGGGCGGACCAGGCCTGGGGCCGGTACTGGGGCTGGGACCCGGTGGAGACCTGGGCCTTCATCACCTGGGTGCTCTACGCCGCGTTCCTGCACGCCAGGGCCACCGCGGGCTGGCGCGGCCGCCGGGCCCAGTACGTCCAGCTACTCGGGTTCGCCAGCCTGATCTTCAACATCCTGGTGGTGCAGGTGTTCATCGCCGGCATGCACTCCTATTCCGGCGTGGGCTGAGCGCGCACGGCCGTGCGGAGCCTTCAGGCCTCCCCGCCTGCCTGTGAATTGCCGCGGATCGCGCGCTCGAGCGCCCGCAGGAACTCCGGGTCGTCGTCGGGTCCCTTGGGCACCACGCCGCCTGAGGTCCTGGCCCGCCCGGCGGGGTGACGCGCTACGGCATCGTCCGCGACCGTCCATTGCCTGCTTCGAAAGTAGCTACCACCTGGGTCATCGGGGTGCGGCGCCGGCGCGAGCGAGGCGGCCGGGCCGCGCACCGGCCCCCTGACGATGAGCCACGTGACGGCGCCTGCGATGAACGTCACGCTGATGACGGCCATCCAGGCCGGCTTGGGCATCCCCCGGCACTCGCCGGCCGGAGTCAATATGGCGTCTGTCAGGCAGTAGAGCCAGAAGCCCATCATGAACAGGGCCAAAAGGGCACCGGACAGCAACATGGCCGAAGCCTAACGTCAGCCGTCTACGCCACGGGCGAAATTAAGTGAACTTGTGCACCGGCGCGCCGCTCCCGGTCATTGAGCGCATCGCGTGACGTGGCAGGCGGACTCGGCATACGCTGGCCGTCAGGGCGACAGAGCAGGAGAACGGTACATGCGGCTAAGGCTGTTCGACCGCATCCGTCGGCTCGCTCGTTCCCGCAGGCCTCCGGCCGAGGCGGCGCCGGGAGGTTCCGCTGCTCAGGGCAGGCATCGCCGCAGCCGCCGCGGCGGGCCCGGCCCGGTACCGGGTCGGCCGGACGGGCCGCCCGCCGAGCTGACCCACACCGCCGCACCCCGGCCAGGCGGCTCACCGGCACCGGAGGCGCCGTCTCCGCCGGCCCCGGCCGATCCGGCCCGAGCTGACCCGGGAGGAGCGTGGCCTGGGCCGCCGCCGCCCGGACCCAGCCGGACGGGCC
>Ga0306924_10007393_pt1 | contig 11023 bp, 10 predicted proteins | sample sta12Can44000111_FD_203756 | JGI IMG/M metagenome (GOLD analysis project Ga0306924, IMG submission 203756) | Lab enrichment of tropical soil microbial communities from Luquillo Experimental Forest, Puerto Rico - statanox.12C.anox.44.000.111 (v2)... | ecosystem: Environmental > Terrestrial >...
CGAGGCGGTGGCGGCCGCGAAGAACGGGATGTCGAGCAGCAGCACCTCGTACCAGCCGTGCCCCACGCGCACCACGACCGACAGCGGCATGAGGAGCGCGAGCGGGATCATCAGGAGGTAGGCGAAGTTGGCCGTGAGGTGGAAGAAGGCCTCCTTCTTCACGTGCCAGGGCAGCGGCGCCCGCCAGAGCCGCGGCAGGAGCTTCAGCGCGGTCTGGATCGAGCCCTTCGCCCAGCGGTGCTGCTGGCTCTTGAAGGCGTTCATCTCGACCGGGATCTCGGCCGGCGCGATCACCTCGGGCAGGAAGACGAACTTCCAGCCGGCGAGCTGCGCGCGGTACGAGAGGTCGAGGTCCTCGGTGAGCGTGTCGTGCTGCCAGCCGCCCGCGCTGCGGATCGTCTCGCGGCGCCAGATCCCGGCGGTGCCGTTGAAGTTGAAGAACGCGCCCGAGCGGTGACGGGCGGTGTGCTCGAGCACGAAGTGTCCGTCGAGCAGGATGCCCTGCGCCTGCGTGAGAGCGGAGTAGTCCCGGTTCAGGTGCTCCCAGCGCACCTGCACCATGCCGATCTTGGGATCGGTGAAGAAGTCGACCGTCTTACGAAGGAAGTCGGGCTCCGGGACGAAGTCGGCGTCGAAGACCGCGACGAACTCCCCCTTCGCGAGCGCGAGCCCGTTCTCGAGCGCGCCCGCCTTGAAGCCCTGCCGGTTGGTGCGGTGGACGTAGGAGATGTCCACCCCCTCGGCCCGCCAGCCGTCCACCACCGCGCGCGCGATCTCGCAGGTCTCGTCGGTGGAGTCGTCGAGGACCTGGATCTCGAGCAGCTCGCGCGGATAGTCGAGGGCGCACACCGCGTCGACGAGGCGGCGCACGACGTACATCTCGTTGAAGACCGGCAGCTGGACGGTGACACGCGGCAGCGCCTGCCACCGTCCGCGCGGCGTGGGGAGCGCGAACTTGTGGCGGTAATACAGGTACGCCATGTAGTAGCGGTGCGATCCGTACACGGACAGCACGCAGAGGACCGCCACGTAGGCAACGATGATCGCGATGTCGAGGGAACTCATTCCGGATTGTGCGCCGCCCTGGGGAGCGGACCGTTTGGCCGCGCCGCGGACGTTGCTCCCATAGCGTCGAGGGGCTGCCCCCTCCCCTGCCCCGGGGACGCGCGGACTATACCGGCCCGCCCCGGGATGTCAACGCGAAAAGCCCTTGAAGCGCCACAGGAAAGTGGCATTTCGACGGGGTGCCGCAAGGCCCGCGCGAGCCGCCTGAGACGCTGGTCCATGCCTTCGGGTCAGCGCGTCCCGGCGCCGCCGCCCGCAGCGGGTGTGCTCGCCTTCGCCGGCGTGCCTTCGCGCCCCTGCCGGGAAGCGAGGTGGGTCAGCGCCGCCGCGAGCTGCGGATCGGCAGCGGCCTCACCCTTGGCGGCTGGCTTCACCGCAGGTGAAGGCGGCCCGTCCCCTTCCGGGAGCTCGGGGACGACGAGATCGGGCTCGATGCCCCGATCCTGGATCGAGCGGTGGAGGGGCGTGTAGTAGCGGGCGACCGTGAGCTTCAGGCCGGAGCCGTCGGGGAGGTCGATGACCTGCTGTACCGACCCCTTCCCGAAGGTCCGCGTGCCCACGATCGCCGCGCGGGCGTGGTCCTGCAGCGCCCCGGCCACGATCTCGCTCGCGCTCGCCGAGCCGCGGTTCACGAGCACGGCCATCGGGTAGCGCGGCTCCGTCTCCTTCGCGTGCGCGCGCTCCACCTCCACCGAGCGCCCCCCGCGCGTCTCGGTGGAGACGATGATCCCGTCGTCGAGGAACCGGTCCGCCACCTTCACCGCCTGATCGAGCAGGCCGCCGGGATCGCTGCGCAGGTCGAGCACGAGGCCGCGCAGCTCGCCGCTGAGCTCCGCGCGCGCGCCGTCCAGCGCCTTCTTCAGCGCGCGGTCCGTGCGCTCCTGGAACAGGCGGATCCGCACGTAGGCGATCCCGCGCTCGCGGTCGACGACGTGCCAGTCCACGCTCTGCGTGCGGACCCGGTCCCGCACGAGCGCCAGCACCAGCGGCCGCGTGGAGCCCTCGCGCAGGATCGTGAGCCGCACGGTGGTGCCGGCGGGGCCCTTCATCCGGCGCGACGCCTCCTGCGCCCCGAGGGAGCGCGCGGACACGCCGTCGATCTCGACGATCCGGTCGCCGGGCCGGATCCCCGCGCGCTCGCCCGGCGAGTCGGCGACCGGCGCCACCACCACGAGCTCGCCGTCCCGCGCCGAGAGCTCGATCCCGACCCCCTCGAACTCGCCCGCGGTCTCCTCGCGCATCGCGCGGTAGACCTCGGGCCGGAGGAACGCGCTGTGCGGGTCGAGCCGCGCGAGCAGCCCGTCCACCGCCCCGTACACGAGCTCGCGCTCCGGAACCTCGTCCACGTACTGGTTCTCGACGTGCGCGAGCACCTGCGCGAAGACGTCGAGCGCGCGCCAGCGCTCGTCGTCGCGCGCGGCGCGGGCCACGTGGTCCGCCGAGAGTCCTGCGAAGAAGGCCGCCGCGACGAGCGCGGCGAGCCCGGCGCGGCGAAGCGCGGAGGCGCGAGGCGGCTTCATCGGGCGACGATATCGCCCCGGCCGCCCGCGAGCCAGAGCGCGGGGTCCACCGGCCGCTGCCGATCGCGGACCTCGAAGTACACCCCATCCCCCGCGGCGTTCCCATCGCCGACGGTGCCGAGGAGCGTGCCGGCCTGCACGTCCTCGCCGACCGCGGTGCTCATGGAGCCGAGCCGCGCGACGAGGGTGTGGAAGCCGTCGCCGTGGTCGATGATCACGAGGTTGCCGTAGCCCCGGAACCAGCCGGCGTGGACCACGCGCCCGGGCGCGACGGCGCGCACCGCGGCGCCCGGCGGCGCGCGGAGGTCGACGCCCGGGTGGCTCGTGACGGTGTTGAAGCGCGAGTCCACGACGCGGCCGAAGCCGGCGACGATCGGTCCGTCCACCGGGCGCGGGAGCTTGCCGCGGAGCGCGGCGAAGCCCCGGGCCGGCGCGGCCGTGGGGTGCCCCTGCTCCCGCGGCGGCGCCGCGGAGAGGGACGCGATGAGCGCGCCGAGCTTGCGCTCCTGCGCCGCCGCCTCCGCGGCCGCGCGCTCGTGCAGCCGCTTCTCGCGCCGCACCACGGCGAGGATCGCGCGCTGCGCCTGCGCCTTCTCGTCCGCCTCGGCGCGCCGCTGCCCGGCCTCGCGCGCGAGCGCCGCGAGCCGCACGCTCTCCTGCTCGCCGGTGCGCCGCGCGGCCTCGCCCGCCTCGCGGTCGACGCGGGCCTGGCGGAGGAGCGCCGCGTCGCGCTCCAGGATCCGCTCGAGGGCATAGCGCCGGCGCGCGAGGTCGGAGACCGAGCGCGACACGAGGAGGAGCCGCACCCCCCCGAGCCGCCCCATGCGCGCGCGCGCGGCGAGCCGCGGCCCGAGCCTCGCGAGCGCCGCCTCGTAGCGCGCGGTGGCCGCGGCCTCGTCGGCCCGCGCCCTCGCGACCGCAGCCTCGGCCCGCCGCCGCTCCGCCTCGGCCCGCGCCGCGGCGTGCTCCGCCTCCGCGCGCGCCCGGTGCGCGTCCTCGAGCACGCCGAGCACCGAGGTCTCCTTCGCCGCGAGCGTGTGCGCCGCAGCCTCCTCGGCGGCCTTCCGCGCCTGCGCCGCCGCGAGCTCGGCCTGCGGGTCGGCGCCGAGCGCGAGCGCGAGCGCGGCGGCGAGGAGCGTCACGGCCGGCGGAGGTGGCGCGAGACCGCGAGCGCGCTCGCGAGGAGCCCGAGCACGGCGCCGCCCAGGACGAGCGCCGCGAGCAGGCGGCCGGGGAGGAGGGCCGCGCGGGAGAGCGCGGCCGAGTCGTGGAGGAGCGCGCCCACGCGCGCCGCGAGCGCGGCGCGCACGCCGAGGAGCGCGAGCGTGGCGAGGATCGCGCCGAGGAGCCCCTGGAGCAGCCCCTCGATGAGGAACGGCGCCTGGACGAACGCGTTGGTGGCGCCCACGAGCTTCATGATCTCGATCTCGTCGCGGCGGGCGAACACGCCGAGCCGCAGCGTGTTGGACACGAGGATGGCGGTGCCGAGCGCCAGGCCGGCGAAGAGCGCCAGGCCCGCGGCGTGGAGCCCGGCGAGGAGCTGCTCGGCCCCGTCGAGCCAGGCGTTGCCGTCGTCGACGTCCTTCGCGCCGGGCACCTTCTTCAGCCGGTCGGCGAGCGCGCGGACCTGCGTCACGGTGAGCCCGGCCGCGTTCACCTCGATGGACGCCGGCAGCACCTCCGCCTCGACGCCTTCGAGCAGCGCGCCGTCGTCGCCGAGCGACGCTCGCAGCCGCGCCATCGCGTCGGCCGGCCGCACCACCTCCACCTTGCGCCCCGCCGCGATCGCCCGCGCCGCGTCCCGCGCGGCGACCACGTCGGCGCCCTTCTGGAGGTACACCGCCACCTGCACGTCGCCCGCGAACCCGGCGAGGAGGCGCTCTCCCGCGGAGAGCGCGGCCGCCGCGAGCCCGGTGACGAACACCGCGACCCAGATCGTCGCCACCGCGACGAGCGTGACGTGCGGCCGGCGCCGCATCGACTCGAGCGCGCGGCGCACGAAGTACGCGAGCCGCGTCACGCGGTGCCCCTCCGCGAGAGCTCGCCGTCGGAGGTGATCCGGCCGTTCTCGAGCGAGATGACGCGCTTGCGGTACCGCTCGAGGAGCGTGCGGTCGTGGGTGGCCACCACCACCGTCGTGCCGCGCGCGTTCGCCGCGTGGATCAGGTCCATCACGTCGAGGGTGCGCTCGGCGTCGAGGTTGCCGGTGGGCTCGTCGGCGAGCAGGAGGGCCGGATCGCCCACGAGCGCGCGGGCCACGGACACCCGCTGCTGCTCGCCGCCGGAGAGCGCGGGCGGGAACCGGTCCGCCTTCGTGTCGAGGCTGAGCGAGCGGAGGATCGCGAGCACGCGCTTGCGCACCTCGCGCGCGCCGAGCCCGCGCACCTCCAGCGGGAACGCGACGTTCTCGGCCACCGTCCGGTCGGACAGCAGCTTGAAGTCCTGGAAGACGACGCCGAGGTTCCGCCGGATGTACGGGATCCGCGATCCCTGCACCTTCGCCACGTTCCGGCCGAAGACGAGGATCTGGCCGCTCGTGGGCGACTCCGCGCAGAGGAGCAGCTTGAGGAGCGTGGACTTGCCGGCGCCGGAGGGGCCGGTGAGGAAGACGAACTCGCCCTTCTTCACGTGGAGCGTGAGGTCGTCGAGGGCGGGGGCGCCGCCGCCGGCGTACTGCTTCGTCACGTGGAACAGCTGGATCATCGACCGTCTTGCTTCGCCGCGAGATCGCCCGCGAGGTACGAGAGGATGAGCTCGTCGAGCCGGCGTCCACCTGGCTCCGGGGCGGGAGGCGCCGGCGGTGCGCCGAGGATCGGCGCGGGCGGCGCGCGGTGGGTGCGCGGCAGCACCGGCGGGCCCCAGCCGTCGGCCCCGCGCGCGGAGGCGGAGGCCGGCTCGGGAGCTCCGACGGACAGCGCCTCGGGCGGAGCGTCCTCCACGAGGACGTCCTCCATCGAAATGTCGATCAGCGGGATGTCGATCTCCGGGATCTCGTCGGGCGAGGCGAGCTCCGCGGACGACGAGGCCTCTGCCGGAGGCGCGGGGGTGGCGGGCACGACGTGGATCTCGCCTGGCTGGAACGCGCGTGTGCCGGCGCCTGCGCCGGCGCCGGCGTCGGCGTCGAACGCGCCGCGCACGAGCTGGCGCAGCATGTCCTTGTGCTGCGTCTCCATGAGCTGGCGCACGCGCGCGGTGAGGTCGCCGCCGTCGGAGACGAGGTCCGCGTAGCTCGTCTTCTTCGACGAGAGGACGTTGCCGCCGAGGAACAGGTGCGTGATCACGTGGGGGTTGGCGGTCCCCGAGTCCTCGGTCTGGACGTGGTACTGCCTCCCCCGGTGCGTCACGTTGTGATTGAACCCGGGAAGAAGCTGGTTCGCTCCCGCCATGGCACCGGAACGTAGCGGATCCCGAAGGGGCCCACAAGGCGACCGCCCGCCGGAAAGCGCGAGTTTGCAGGGTTTTTGGCGATGCCCCCGGGTCGCGGGACGGGGGGCTAACGAATGTCGACCTGCTCGGCGGACGCCACGTCGGTGCCGAGGAACCGCCGCGCGACGCGCAGGAAGCGCGCCGGCGTGTCGGTCACGAAGAAGCGATGTGCGCCGCCCTGGTCCGCGCTCGCACCCACGCGCGCCTCCACCTCTCCGGCGATCGCCTCGCCGCTGTCGACGAGCGCGACCCCCGGCAGCTCGGCGGCGATCGCGCCGCGGAGGAGCGGGTAGTGCGTGCAGCCGAGGACCAGCGCGTCGATGTGCGCCTCGGCGAGCGGCGCGAGGTAGCGACGCACCACCGCGCGGACGATCTCGTCGCCAGGCTCGGTCCAGCCCTCCTCGGCGAGGGGCACGAGGAGCGGGCAGGCCCGCGACACCACCTCGGCCCCGGGGCGCGCCTCGCGGATGGCGCGCTGGTAGGCGCCGGAGGCGACGGTGCCCTCGGTGCCGACGACGCCGATGCGCCCGCTCTCGCTCGCGCGCGCCGCCGCCCGCGCGCCGGGCTCGACGACGCCGAGGACCGGCACCGGGAGCTCCGCGCGCAGCGCGGGGAGCGCCACCGCCGAGGCGGTGTTGCAGGCGACGACGAGCAGGTCGATGCCGGCCTCGAGCAGGAAGCGCGCGTTCCGGAGCGAGTACTGGGTGACGACCTCGGGCGACTTCGTGCCGTAGGGGACGCGCGCGGTGTCGCCGAGGTAGACGGTGTCGAGCCCGGGGAGGTGCTCGATGATCGCCTTCTGGACGGTGAGGCCTCCGACGCCGGAGTCGAAGATTCCGATGGTAGCCATCGTTACGGCGCCGGCGAGGTGGAGGCGACGAGCCCACTGGCCGGGTAGTTCCCGGGGCAGAGCTGTCCGCTGGATACCGTGGTGTTCATGAGCACGGGGAAGCCGTCGTGCACGAAGGCAGAGCCGGGGTCGCCCGCACAGAGCTGCGCGATCGGCTGCTGCGAACCGCCTGGAAGCGTCTGCCAGAGCTCGAGGTAGTTCATCGTGTAGTTGCCGAGCGCCAGGGGAATCGTGCTCGTGAAGCCGAGGTTCACCGGATCGCACGCGAGCGTCCGCTCCTGCAGGCACGCGCCGACGGTTCCGTTGCGGCTCTGGCACGAGGCGTCGGCGATCCGGTTCGCGGCGTCGCGGATCTCGTAGGCGACGTGGGTGATTGGCACGCCACCGATCTGGCAGCCCGTCGGCGGCGCGCCGTTGTAGTCGTACAGGACGACGAGGTCCGCCGGCGAGACCGCCTGAAGGACGACGTCCACCGGCGTGTTGACGCAGGCCGGCGCGTTCGTGGAGCCGCTCGCGGTGAAGACCACCCTGCCGGCGCGGATCGCGTCGATCGTGTAGGTGTGGGCGCCGCCAAAGAACCCCGGGAGCAGCGCGCCCGGGACGCCGTTCGAGCCGATGCAGCCCACCGTGTCGGCGACGATGCCGTCGACGGTGATCCGGATGCTGGGCGTGACGGTGGTGCTGCGGGTGTCGTCGTCGGTGAGCGGCACGCCGAGGTACGTGCAGCCGGACTCGTCGACGGTCGGCGTCGCGGGATCGTCGGGGTTGAAGTTACCGCTCTGGAGGGCGCCCGAGGCGCTCACGAAGCGCCAGTAGAACGTGACGGACCCAGCGGTGTTGCAGGTGGAGGAGCCGTAGCAGCCTGGGACGAGCGCGAGGGCCGTCAGGAGCAGCAAGGTGCGATTCATGGAGTCTCCTTCGGAGCCCTTCGTGAACCGGGCCGCTCGAAGTGTCGAGCAACGCTTATGCCACGGAGGAAGACGCGGATCCCGTGTGTTTCATTCAAACCGCACGTGGCCGTTCCGCCACGGCCGTGGTCGGCGTGCCACGCGGCCACGAGGCCCTCCTGACAACTTGCAGCACAGGGCGAGCATGCTAGAAACGGCTGGCCTTTCCGAGACTTGCACGACATGACCGCACCCGACCCCACGCAGCCCCTGCAGCTCGCGCTCGGCCAGGCCTCCCAGGCCGGCGGCCTCGACTACTTCGAGATCCTCACCCACTCCGGCCCGGTCGTCACCGGCGTGCTGCTGGTGCTCGTCGGTGCCTCGGTGATGTCGTGGGCGATCATCCTCCGCAAGTGGCTCCACCTCCGGCGCGCCGCGGACGAGTCGGTGAAGTTCCTCGACACCTTCTGGCAGTCGAAGCGGCTCGACGCGATCTACCAAGCGTCCGAGCGGCTCCGTGCGAGCCCGCTCTCGCAGGTGTTCCGCGCGGGGTACGTCGAGCTCTCCAAGGTGACCGCCAAGAAGGACGGCGAGCACGCAGGCATGAAGGAGGAGCTCGGCGGGTTCGAGAACGTGGAGCGGGCGCTGAAGCGGGCCGCGGCGACGGAGGTCACCCACCTCGAGTCCACGGTGCCGTTCCTCGGCACCACGGCGAGCGCCGCGCCCTTCATCGGCCTCTTCGGCACGGTGTGGGGGATCATGCACGCGTTCAACGACATCTACCGGATGGGCAACGCGAACCTCTCCACCGTGGCGAAGCCCATCAGCGAGGCGCTCATCGCCACCGCGTTCGGCCTCGCGGCGGCGATCCCGGCGGTGGTCGCGTACAACGCCTTCGTCGCCCGGATCCGCGTGCTCGACAGCGAGATGACGAACTTCTCGCACGACTTCCTCAACATCGTGAAGCGGCACTTCTTCAGCTAGAGGGCACGGGCGTGGCGTTCGGCAGCGCAGGCGGTGGCCGTCAGTCCCTCACGGAGATCAACGTCACGCCGCTCGTCGACGTGATGCTGGTCCTCCTCATCGTGTTCATGGTCACGGCGCCGCTCATCCAGCAGGGCGTCGAGGTGAAGCTCCCGCAGGCGCGCGCACAGCCGCTGAAGTCGGAGGAGCAGAAGCTGGTCCTCTCGGTGCGCAGGGACCAGACGATCTGGCTCGGCACCACCGACAAGCCCGCGCAGATCCCGCTCGCCGATCTCGAGCGGAAGCTGAAGGCGAACGAGCGGCTGAAGGCCGACGCCACGCTGTACCTCATGGCGGACCGGGAGCTCGCGTACGGCTTCGTCGTCGACGTGATGGCCGCGGTGCAGCGCGCCGGCATCACGAACCTCGGCATGATCACCGACCCGCGCGAGGAGCGCAGGTGACGACCGCCTCGGCGGCGATGCCCCCCTCCCCGCTCCTGGGGCGGCGGGAGCGGCTCTGGCCCACGCTCGCCGTATCGCTCGCGCTCCACGCCGCCTTCGTGGGGTTCGTGGTCTGGCAGCGCGCGCCCGCGCCGCTCGACCTGAACCAGAAGCCCATCGTCGCCCGGCTCGTGAAGCGAGGCGAGCTCCGGCCGAAGGAGTACCTCCCGCGCAAGGAGGCCGCGCCGCCGCCGGGCCCGCCCCCCGCGCCCGAGCCCACGCCGGCCCCCGCGCCGCAGCCCAAGCCAGCGCCTGCGCCATCGCCAGCCGCGATGCCGCCGCCGAGGGCCGCGCCGGCCAAGCCGCAGCCCGCTCCGAAGCCCGCGCCGTCGCGCGCCCCGCCCGCGCGCGCATCGGGAGGCGGCGGGCTCGCCGGCGTGATGTCGCGGATGCAGCAGGAGGAGAAGAGCTACGGCAACCCCGAGGGCGATCCGCTCGGCGACTCCGAGGTGGGCGAGGGCGATCCGTACCTCGCGCTCGTCACCCGCTCGCTGCAGGACACCTACGTCTTGCCCTCGACGATCTCGGAGAAGGAGCGCATCTCGCTCAGCGCCACCGTCGTGCTCTTCATCGAGTCCGACGGCCGCGTCTCGCGCTACCAGTTCGAGCGGCGCAGCGGGAACCCCACCTTCGACGGCGCGCTGGAGCGCGCGATCCGCACCGCGCGGCTGCCGCCCCCGCCCGCGGAGAAGCGGGCTCTCTTCCGAACCCAGGGGCTCGCCGTCGTGTACCGGCCTTGACCGGAGGAACTGGATGAACCGAAAGCTCGCGCTCGCCGCTCTCGCGCTGTTCCCGGCGCTCGCGCTCGCGCAGGCCGCCCGCATCGAGGTAGGCGCGCCGAACTTCAAGCCGCTCCCCATCGCCGTGGCGCCGTTCCTCGCCGACCCCGGCGCGGAGGCCGCCGCCGCCGAGGTGCATCAGCTCGTCGTCTGGGACCTCCAGGTGTCCGGCCTCTTCCAGGTGATCGACGAGAAGTCGTTCCTCGCCCCGGCCACCGAGGGGATCACGGCCGGGGAGATCGCCTACCAGCGCTGGACCGACGTGGGCGCGCAGGGGCTCGTGAAGGCGCGCGTGCGCAGCTCCGCCGGCGAGGTCGCGGCGAACGCGCGGCTGCACGAGGTGGCCGCCGGGCGCGAGGTGCTCGCAAGCGACGTCCGCGGCGGCACCGCGCGCGTGGTGGCGCACCAGCTCGCCGACGAGATCGTCCGCTACTACACGCGCGAGCCGGGCGTCTTCTCCACGCGCATCGCCGCGGTCCGGAACGGCCGCAACGGGCGCGAGCTCGTCGTCTACGACGCCGACGGCCGCTCGAGCGAGGTGATCCTGCAGGACAAGATCATCCTGCTCCCCTCGTGGCGTCCGGACGGGACCGCGATCGCCTTCACGAGCTACCGCGGCGGCCGCCCCGAGATCTGGATGGTGGAGCTCGGCACGCGGCAGGTGCGAAAGCTGGCGAGCGTGGGCGAGCTGTCCACGGCCCCGTCATGGTCGCCCGACGGCTCGAAGATCGCGTTCGCCGCCTCGCAGGGCGGCAACTCCGACATCTACGTCGCGAGTGCGGACGGCTCGGGCGTGCAGCGGCTCACGCGCGACCCCGCCACCGACGGCTCTCCCTCGTGGTCGCCGGACGGCAGGCAGATCGCGTTCGTCTCGAACCGCTCCGGGAACCCGCACATCTTCGTCATGAACGCCGACGGCTCCGGTCAGCGGCGGCTCACCTTCCAGGGGAACTACAACCAGACGCCGCGGTGGAGCCCGCGCGGCGACCTCATCGCCTTCACCGCGCGGGACGAGCGCAGGGCGTTCGAC
>Ga0306924_10007394_pt1 | contig 11022 bp, 7 predicted proteins | sample sta12Can44000111_FD_203756 | JGI IMG/M metagenome (GOLD analysis project Ga0306924, IMG submission 203756) | Lab enrichment of tropical soil microbial communities from Luquillo Experimental Forest, Puerto Rico - statanox.12C.anox.44.000.111 (v2)... | ecosystem: Environmental > Terrestrial > Soil...
GTACGCGAACCGCGCAACGGCCGAGCGTTCGAATATGCCGGCGAAGACCCCATCCTGGCCGGCACCATTGTTGGCAACCTCGCGAAAGGTGTTCAGTCGCAGCAGGTCATGGGCGATATCAAGCATTACGCCGTAAACGACCAAGAGACCGGCAGAAATATTCTCAACGCCGTTCTCGATAAACGCTCTCTTCGGGAAAGCGATCTCCTCGCCTTTCAAATCGCCATCGGTATTGCCGAGCCCGCCGGTGTCATGTGCGCCTATAACAAGGTCAATGGCGATTACTCCTGTGAAAACGATTACCTCCTGAATCAAGTCCTCAAGAAGGATTTCGGTTTCAAGGGCTGGGTGCTTTCAGACTGGGAAGGGACGCATAGCACCGTCAAAGCCGCGAACAACGGGCTCGACATGGAAATGCCAGGCGACACCTACTTCGGTCCAGCCCTGAAAAAAGCGGTCGAGAACGGCGAAGTTCCCACCGCTCGCTTGAACGACATGGTGCATCGCATCTTGCGCAGCATGTTTGCCACCGGTGTCATTGACAACCCTCCGATGGCGCGCCGTGTCGTCGATCCGTTTCGTGGCTTCGAAGACTCGCAGCAAATTGCCGAAGAAAGCATCGTGCTTCTGAAAAACGCAGATGGCCTCTTGCCATTGTTCCCGGCTCACATCAAATCCATTGCGGTGATCGGGTCGCATGCGGACATAGGTCTTCTTTCGGGAGGCGGATCGGCGCAAGTCGACGCGCCGGGCGGCAATGCCATCGACCCCAAGCCGGGTAGTTCGCCATGGCAAGAGCCCGTTTACTTTCCCTCGGCGCCTTTGAAGTACATCCGGAAAAAAGCCCCGAATGCCAAGGTGGAATATAACAACGGCAAGGATCCCGTTGCGGCCGCGGATCTCGCGAAATCCTCGGATGTCGCGATTGTCTTCGCAAGCCAATACATGAGCGAAGGCCGCGATACCGAAACACTCTCTCTTCCCGACAACCAGGATGCCCTAGTGCAAGCGGTCGCGGCCGCAAACCCGCGCACGATCGTTGTACTGGTAACGGGCAACGCCGTTTCCATGCCCTGGTTGCAAAATGTGAAAGGTGTACTGGCCGCTTGGTATCCCGGGATCGCCGGCGCTCAGGCCATTTCCAATGTCCTCTTTGGCGAAGTCAATCCTTCCGGCAGACTCCCCATCACCTTCGCCAAATCGGATGCTGACTTGCCGCATCCTCAAGTTCCGGGAATGGATTTGGAGATGCAAGCACGTTCTACAAAGCAGCCCTTACCCCCGTTTGATGTTCCTTACCCGGAGGGAGTGAAGGTCGGCTACAAATGGTTTGAGGCGGAAAACAAGCAGCCCCTCTTCCCCTTTGGTTTCGGGCTCTCTTACACCACCTACGGTTATTCCGATGCCAAGGTGAACGAAAAACAGCGCCAGGTTACCTTTTCCGTCAAAAATACTGGCACGCGCGAGGGTGAGGAAGTCGCTCAGGTCTACGTCCAACTGCCGGCCAACGCGGGCGAACCTTTCGAGCGCTTGGTGGCCTGGCAGAAAGTGCGCCTCGCTCCCGGCGAAACAAAAACCATCACCCTGCCTTTGACGCCGCTCTACTTGTCCATCTTTAACGTGGAAAAAGACAGCTGGTCTCTTCTTCCCGGCGAATACAAAGTCCTGGTAGGAGGTTCCTCCAAAGAAACTCCACTGACCGCATCCTTTCATGCTCGCGAATGAAGTGTGAGCACAATGGGATGGCCGTTCATCCCCGGCGCTCCACCCCGGCCAAAAAATAAGGGCGACTCGGTTTAACCCGCGTCGCCCTCTTTTGATTGAATGGCAAGTTTTCCGCTTCCCGATCCAATTTACTGCGAGAATGGCTTGGTTTTACCCTTGCCACCTCCGTAGATTGAGCCACGAAGCTCTACTTCCTGGTTCAGTTACGATCACGGTTCGGTTTGACCCGCACCGTAACTTTCGCTGCACCGCGAAGCGTTTTGCCTCCGCTTCGGTCCACTTGCAACTCGGTTTAACCCGCGTCTCCATGAACCTCAACCGCAAAGCTCGCTCCTCAATTGAATGCAATTCGCTGGCTCGGTTTTACCCTCACCGCTCGCTGCATCGCCGTCAGAGCTTGCGCTTCTCTGTTCAACTCGCTAGGAAGAGGCTCGGTTTTACCCTTCCCTCATCCTTTGAATTGACTCGTGAAGTTGTTCTTCCCGATCAATCTGGGAGTATCCTACGAGCGCGAAAAAACATTGGCAAGTGTTACTTCACAAAAATACTGTGGAAATATGTGGACGCCTGTGCAAGAAATCTCTCCTGACTTGGCACCCTATTTCCGTCTTCCGCAATTTTCCATTTCCCAATTTCAATTTCTTATCTTCCATCCTCCGCCCATCCCAGACTCAGCTGAGCGCGACCTGCGGTCGGCCGTATTCCTTCCCAGGGCCGCGCGGCAAAGCCGAATTTTTCCCGGATGCAGCGTACGCGGTCGGAAACCTTCCGGCAGTATTCTTCCGGGGCGTACCCATTTTTTGGGTACCACTCCTGATACTGTTTCGCCAGGCGCGGGAATTTTTCTCGGATGAAAGGTAAAAACTGTCTTGCCGAGGAGGGCATCAGGAAAAGCACGCCGGAGAAAAACCATTCCGCGCCTGCTTTTTTGGCGGCTTCCGCCACGGCTTCCAACTCTCCGTCCTGGTCCGTGATTCCAGGCAGTAAGGGTGAGGCAGACACCCCAACATGCAGCCCGGCATCGCGCAATTCCTTTACAGCATGCAGTCGCAAGTCCGGTCGAGGAGCACGCGGTTCCAGCAATCGCGCAAGACGCGGTTTGAGGGTCGTCACAGTGATATTGAGGGTCAGTGCGGACTTCTCCGTGATCACTTTCAGGATGTCAATGTCCCGCACAATCTGGTTCGACTTCGTGATGATGGAAACGCTCAAGCCTTCGCGCTTGGCCAGTTCCTCGAGGCACGCGCGAGTGACGCCATATTCCCGTTCCGCGGGCTGGTACGGATCCGTCGCCGTGCCGATGGCGATGTGCTCCGCCTGCGTGTAGCCCGAAGCTTTCGATTCATAGGAATATTTCTGCGAGACATCGCGCGCTAGCAGCGCCGCTGCGTCTTGTTTTACGAAGATTTTCTTCTCGAATTCCCCGCCGTCAATTTCCATGTACTCGTGCGTGTATCGCGCATAACAGTACTTGCAAGCGAATTCGCATCCGCGATAGGGATTGATAGTCCACTCAAACGGCACGCGGTTCGAGTCGCAGCGATTCAGGATGGACTTCACGGGAAGCAGGAAATACTCCGGCTTTTCCGCCGACTGCCGCTTCGTTTCCGCCGCCGGTGATTGGGCGGCGAGGCGAGCTATGCCCACCAGTGGTGCAGGGGAAATCTGGAGTTGTGGCGGGGGGCAATCCGCCGAGGGGCTTTCCAGATTTCCCTTGCACCAGCCGGCTTCACCCGGGGCACGGGTGCCAGCCTCTGGCTTTGGGTCAGGCTCAGGGCAAAAAGGCAGGAAGGAAACAACGGGGCGTAGAACGGGGCGGCGACGCATCGGAAGTCGCGCCGTCGTAAGGGGAAGAACTGGGGACATGGCTCACCTCGAAGCGAGACCAGTATTTCGCTTTTCGTTCGCCGTGTCAATAGTTTTCTCTTTTTGTTCGCTAGCCGACTCCGGGCCTCATGCAGCGTCACTTTCGCTTGCACCGGGCGTCCGCGCTCTGTTCTAATTTTGTGGCCGTGGAAGCCTGCTTCGTTTCTGCCACGGCGCCGAGTCTCGCGGCCTCATCCTCGGGAGAACCCAAAGGAACCTTGTGCGATTCCCACTGATCATTCTCGCCTGCTGCGCCGCCATTCCCGCGGTATTGAAAGGACAGGCTCCCACGCAGCCGGCTCCCAAGGCTTCTCCCAAGACAGCGGCGAAACCGGGCGAAGCGCCGGTGCCTTCGCCCGTTTCCAAACACTACCCCATCCTGGTGATCGCTCATGGAAACGAGCCTTTCTGGAGCTTGCGCCTTGGCATGAAGGGACCGGAACGGCTCGACCGGGTCAGATATCCTGCCATCGTTTTGGAGCCAGGCGAAATCACCACGGCCGAACCGGGCAAGGCCTGGACCTACAAAGCGAAGGACACGGCAACTGGCGCGGACGTTGCGGTAAAACTTACGCGCGAGCCTTGCTCCGACACTATGTCGGACACGAAGTACACGTTTCGCGTTGCTGTGGAAGACGCGCAGATTGGCACACTGAATGGCTGCGGGCAAAGCGAGCCCGACAAGTTCCCGGAGTTCCGCAAAAAGAATCAGTTGGACCCGGACGAAAATGCAGCCGCGGATGACAAGGACAAGAAGACGGTCCTTGACCCGATCACCAACTTCAAGCCGCCGGTGGCCACGGCTTATCTCGATGCGGCGGGCAGGGTCGTCCTCAGCCGCGGCGAGGTCAAGAAAGCTGTCGCGATCGCGGGCACGGAACTTGCGCTCTCTCACGACGGCAAGAAGCTTCTCTACACACAATCGGATTCCAAAACCGGACCCGAGCGGAGCATCGTTCTCTATGACGCGGATACAGGAAAGCCCAAGGATCTCTTGAGCGGCACTGTCCGGCAGGCATTTTGGTCCCCGGATGATTCCCGCGTGGCGTTCCTGAAGTTTGATGGGCAGAAATGGCAGGTGTGGACGCTTCCGGCGGGTGCTCCGGAGAAAGCTGCCGTCGGGTATCCCGAGCAGATGTTATCGCTGCACGGTTGGACCTCTCCCGACACCGTGCTTGCTGTCGATGCGCAGAACGCTTACTGGATCGGTGAGGATGGAAAGATCGAGCAAACCGTTCCGTTGAAGGACATTTACGGCGATGGGTTTCAAATCATGAGCAGGGACACGATTCGCGTGAATCCGGTGAATCCGGACCTGCTGCTGGTTTCCGCTTTTCACAGCAACGTTCCTACGGGCGCGCCGACCGATGCGGCGGGGTTAAACTCTTCATTTTTTCTGTATGAAGTGAAGTCCAAGCGCCGCGTGGTGCTCGGTCCGACGGACAACTACGCGCGATTCGCGGAATGGTCGCGCGAAGGGCTGCAGATCTTTTTCACGCGAGGCGTTCCTGGAAAAGGGCCGCTGGTTACGTGGCGCATCTTCTGGGACGGGTCCGGGTTGAAGCGCTCGGAAGCCGGCAGCGATTTGGTTATTGGGAAATAGAGGAAGAAGTGGCGAGTGGCGAGTAGGGACGTAACGTAAAACCTCCAAAAGCGTAAAAGGTTGAGCGCCGGAAGGAAATTGAAGAATGTCGGCGCGCCGTCACTTGCAGTAATTCTTAGTTATACAACTATTATGTTATCTTAGACTTAGAGGGAAAAAGCGGAATCTATTCGAATAAGCGTTTCATTTCGGAACGCTTCTGGAAGAGCGAAACTCCCTTTCTGGTTCTACCTCCTTGCATACCTAAGAAAAGTCGGCGCGCCGACATTTTTGATTGTTCCCTTATTTTGTGCAGTTTTGGGGGGGGTCCTATTTTCGAACACAGCGCTAGGGTCACCCCCAAGAGGAAGAGAAGAATTCCCCATCACCCAAAGCTTTTCGGAATTTAAGGCTGTGCCACCCGGCCTCGCGCAGAGCTTCGACTTCGCTCAGGGCAGGCTAGAGAGCGGGAGGAGATGGGAGAAGGACGGTAGAATCGATCCGGTGAGGTGAAGGATATGTGGGGTAGCGTGAGGCGGCGAGGTGGTCTGGTGCTGGGACTGGCGCTGATGGCGTCGGGGTGCGTTTGCGGGCAGGAGTCGCCGGCGGGGACGGCCGCTGCACCAACTGAAGCACCCAAACAGGCTAGCAAGCCAGCGTCGAATGTGAGGCGGGCCATCGAGTGGAAGCGGCTTGACTACACTTGCGAGGGTGAAGCAAAGCTTACGGTTTATCTGCGAAACGAGATGGTCAAGGTGTCTTTCCAGAACAAAGTGTATTTGATGAAACAGGTGATCTCCGGTTCCGGCACGCGTTACTCTGACGGCAAGGTGGTGTGGTGGAGCAAAGGCGAAGGCGGGTTTCTGCAGGAAGATGCACCCGACGGCGATGGCAAGATGATCGTAAAGGACTGCGAATTGAACCAGTCGATGAATGCCGGCGCTGCCTCCCATTCGGTCAAGGGCACGGTGAGCTATCTAGTGCGCATGGCCTTGCCGTCTGAGGCGGTCATTCAGGTCCAGTTGCAGGACGTTTCACTCTCCGATGCTCCGGCGACGACCATTGCCGAAGAGAAGATCACGCTCGGCCAGCGCCAGGTGCCCGTTCCCTTCGAACTGAAGTACGATCCGGCCAAGATTGACCCCAAGCATACTTATTCTGTCAATGCATGGATCCTGGTGGACGGCCAATTGCGCTTTATTAATGACCAGTCTTATCGCGTGCTCACGCAGGGCAATCCGTCGCACATCGAGGTTGTGGTGAAGCCCGTCAGCACGCCCGTCAACAGCCATCCTTGAAGTGGAATTTCTCGCTTCGTTAGAAATGACGGTAACAGGGACGAGAAGAGCCCCGTACTTCGGGACAGGTGCCGTTTACGACTCCGCACCCTGCCACGCGGCGCCTATTGCTGTCCCGCGCTCTATACTTTCTCAATGGCGTCCCTTCCCACCACGGTACCAAAGCAAGTCGGCATCCTTGTGCTCGAAAACGACCCCGGAAACTCCACGGCGTTGAAGCAAATCCTCGATTCCGAGGGCTGGCGCGTTCGCATTATTGAGGATGTGCCGATGCTCCATGTGGAGCTGAAAACGGCGGAGTATTCGCTGCTGATTGCCAATGTTGCCTTGCTCGGGGTGGAATCCACGACTTTTCAGGTTTTGCGAGAGCTAGCCAATGTGCCGCTGGAAGAAGGGGGCCGGCTCCGCATCCTGTTCGTGGTGCCGGAGCTTACCGGCAGCCAGTTCATCGGGGACCTGGAAGTCTCGCACCTTCCCTATGTGGTGCGGCCTTTTCACCTGCACGATTTCCTCGAGAAAGTCAGCGACTTGCTCGTTGAGGTGAAGGCCATTGAAGGCCCGATCCGCATGACGCGGTATGAATTTGGGGCGGCGCGCAAGAAGAAGAAGCAGCAGGCCAGCCGGACCACCTCCATGTTTGCGTCGCGCGATTCCTACTCCTATACGGAAGAGGAGATCGCGGAATACGAAAAGCAAGAGGCGGAATCCTCGAAGAATCGCCGGACAAAGCTGCGGACGAACCTGGGCGATCCGCGAAGCTAGGATAGGAATAGCCCGGAAGGATTGGAACGAAGAGAGGCTCCTCGCTTCGCTCGGAATGACGGGTAGCTGGTATTTCTCCCTTCCTGAGTAACTCGTATTACTCCCCACCCATGATTTGCGGTCAGCTTGCCTTGCAAGAAAATTCTGCAGGTCCGTTCTAACTCCAGACCGTGCTCTCGCGGCACGTCCAGGAGGATGATATGGATCGTTCGCTTTTCAGTCTGTTCGGCAGCAGTTTGCTCGGCATCACGGCTACGCTGGGATTCGTAACCCTCGGTTTCTTGTGGTCACCGCCGGAGCTTACCCCACCGTTGCCTCAACCTTCAGGGGATTGGCACCTTCTAGAACCGATTACCTACGAAAACCTCACGGTGTTTCCCGTGGTGAGTTCCTCGGAACGGGATACGAGCATGTTTCTGACGCTCGAAGAAGGATTATCGAGCGGGGAAATTACCGTTCGCGAGCAAGGGGCGGAAACGCTGGTCCGCAACCGGGGCAACGGCCGACCCATCCCGCACTATAGCGGCCCGTCCGTCAATCAGCTTGTGCTCGTCAATCATGGCAAGCGACCACTCTTGCTGTTGGCAGGGGAGCTTGTTAGCGGAGGAAAGCAGGACCGTATTATTGCCAAGGACCGGATTGTTCCCCCTTTTGGAGAGCCGCTACCACTCGATGTTTTCTGCGTGGAGCACGGCCGCTGGTCGTCCGGATCGCAATTCAACGAGGCCAAGACCATCGTGCATCCGAGTGTTCGCGAGCAGGCCGCGCTGAAACAGAGCCAAACCGACGTCTGGGGCGCAGTAGAAGGCGGCACGGTTGCGGCACCGCCGTCGGCTTCGGCGGAAGTGGTTGCACCGCGGGTGAGCCGCAGCGATCTGGAGATCACGATTCGGGATGAAGCGCCGACGCAGTCCTACTCCAAGATCTACGGGTCGCGGCGCGTGGGCTCTTCCGTGGATGCGGTGGTAGCGGAGATTCAACGGCGGTTTCGCAAAGAGACGTCCGGACTGAAGGCCGAGCGGGTTGTGGGCGTGGTGGTTGCTTACGGCGGAGAAGTTGCGTGGAGCGACATTTTCGCTTCCGCCGAGCTCTTTGACAATTACTGGAACAAGCTGCTGCGCAGTTATGCCGTGGAGGCGATCGCGCGGCCGACATTGCGGGAGAAGGTTTCCGTCAATGACGCGATGGAATTCCTGCGGCGGTTGAACGGCAGGGAAACCGCGGAGACGGAGCCTGGTGTTTATGTGTGGCGCGAGATCAATGACGGCGCGTTGTCGCAGATTGAACTTGAGGCCTTGCAGCCGAAGAGCATCACGCTGCACCGGCTGGTAGTTCGGAGGACGACTTAAGAGCGGAGTTTCCTCAGGGGCTGAAGCCCCCTACTTGCCAGGGGCGAATGTTGGAGCTAAAGCTCCGACCCCCTAGGAACCGGGTGAATGGATTCGCACTGCGCTGCGATCGGTGGTTCGTCGCAACATCTCGGCGGCAGTTGCGGGCCAGGAGGGATGTCGCAAGTTTGGAGCGATCTCCGCAAGAGGAACAAGCACAAATCGCCGCGAGAGCATGCGCGGATGGGGCACATGCAATTCCGGTGCGTCGATGGTCTCGTCGCCATAAAGCAGAATGTCCAGATCGATGAGGCGGGGACCTTTGGGGAAGGCTTTCTTGCTGCCCATTTGCGCTTCGACGGAACGTAAGGCGCGGAGAAGCTCGGTGGCGTCGAGCTCGGTCTGAGCCTCGAGCGCGGCGTTGAGAAACCATTCCTGATCGAGATAGTCTACGGGTTCCGTTTCATAGAAACGGGAGATTCGCGCCACACGCACCCCGACATCGCCGAGGAAGCGAATCGCTTCGCGCAAATTCTCTTCCCGCTCGCCAACGTTGCTTCCCAGAGCCAAATACACGGTGATCATGTGGATTCTTCTTACCATGCGCTGCGATGGTAGCGGTGTCTATTCTTTAATGCCGGCGCGTCGGCGGAGCATGTCCAACATGGACTGCGCTTCGGGCAGCTTCATGGCGGTACATACACCAAAGAAGAGCGCGCCGTAAACCGATAAGACGACCACCGCAAGAAGGATCGGTCCGTGTGGACCCATGGCCATCAATACGCCGCGGGCGGCGGCCGCAGCAATCAGAGCCGCAAACCAGACCTGGGAGAGGAGGCCAATCGGCACGCCGACGTGTCCGACGCGGCTGCGGATACCGCGCTGGAGTAACATGAATTCCACCCACGAGGCAATGCCGGCGGAGATGGTCAGACCGGCAACTCCCCAGCGCGGCTCGACGCCGAGAAGACGCGGTAAGGGCAGCGCGCTCAAGTAACCGAGAATCGTAGTGAGAAAAACGCGCACCACGGCGAACCGCAATGGCGTACGCGTATCGCGCAGCGCGTAGTAGCTGGAAGCGTACAACCGGCCCAGCGTGGATGCGAGCAAGCCCACGGTGGAACCAGCGAGAATCCCCCAAACATACATCACATCCGCGCGGGTGAAGCGCCCCGACTGATAAATGGCGGCAACGATCACATCGCCAAGGGCGAGGAAAGCTACAACCGAAGGAACCACGAGAAAGGTGATCTGGCGCAGGCCCGCGTTCAAGCGCGTGCGCAAAATGCTTGCAACTTCACTGGATTCACCCTTGGGCTCGGCTTCGCCGATGGCTCCGCTCATCACCGGCAATTCCGCAGCGGACACAGACATGCCGAAGAGACTCACGGGCAGAGTGTAAAGCGTCTGTGCATAGGCGAGCGCCGCGACCGCGCCGGTCGGCAGCCAACTGGCGAGAAAGGCGTCAATGTATCCGCTGATCTGGACGACACCGCGGCTGACGAAGACGGGAAAGAAATTGTGAATCACGGCGCGGACGTGTTCGGCCTGGTGCGCAAGAGAAAGCTTTAAGCCGCCGAGCAGCCGTAGAACCACCGGAAGCTGGACCCCGACCTGCAGCGCGCTGCCTACGACGGAAGCCCACGCGGTGATGACAACGAGAGAGTTCTGCACTCGACCCGCGCCAAACGCGATCATGCCGGCGATCATAGCGATGTTCCATAGAACGGGCGCGGTGTAGGAGAGAAAGAATTTGCGGTGGCTGTTGAGGACACCGAGGCACCACGCGGAAGCGACCAGCAAGCCCGCACCGGGAAAGAGAATGCGCACGACAAGGATCGTGAGTTGGCGCTTTTCGCCGTGAAAGCCCGGCGCGATCGCGTCGATCAGCCAGGGAGCGGCGAACACACCGAGGAGAACGAGGACCGAGGTGCTCAATGCGAGGAGAGCGGCAACGGCGCCGGCGGTTTTGCGCGCTTCCTCCTCGTTTTCACGAGCGAGGAGGCTGGCGTAAACGGGAATGAACGACGCGGAGAGAACGCCTTCGCCAAAGAGGTTTTGCAGGAAGTTCGGGATGCGGAAAGCCGCCTTGAAGACGTCGGCGGCATCGGAATTGCCAAAGTAGTGGGCAAAGACGCGGTCGCGGATCAAACCTGCGACGCGGCTTAAGAAAATCCCCGCGGCGACGAGGAAGGCGAAGCGCTTTGAGTTTGCTGGCAGAGTCCTTGTCTGGATAGAGTCGGTCAAATGGGTTTCCAAAGGAACGAAGATTGTCCTCAGGGGCTAGAGCCCCAGGAAGTTGGTCACTTTAAGTCGTAGCTAAAGCTCCGACCCCCTAAAAGCAAAGCCGTCGCCGAAAAGTTCTGGTCAGCAATGTGGACTCGCCACGGCGCGCCAGCGGCTTCGGAACGAAGATACCTCAGACGCGGGGAAGCACCGTTTGGGATTTGAAGGGATGTGC
>Ga0306924_10007395_pt1 | contig 11021 bp, 10 predicted proteins | sample sta12Can44000111_FD_203756 | JGI IMG/M metagenome (GOLD analysis project Ga0306924, IMG submission 203756) | Lab enrichment of tropical soil microbial communities from Luquillo Experimental Forest, Puerto Rico - statanox.12C.anox.44.000.111 (v2)... | ecosystem: Environmental > Terrestrial >...
CATCCGGCGGATCACCAGAATCGTGCCGATCGGCCCGCAGCTGAGCGCCAAGGCCAGACAGCCGACCAGCGCGCGACGCATAAAGCCGAATTCGGCAAACGGGGCGAGTGCGGCGTCATACAGCGTCATCGAGCACGCCCCAGATCATCACCGCATATCAGAACATCGAGCCGATGACGCGATCTGGCGGGCGGTGGCCGTCGGCGAAGGTCTTGATGTTGATGATCACCCTTTCGCCCATCGCGATCCGCCCCTCGATTGTCGCCGAGCCCATATGCGGGAGCAACACGACATTATCGAGCGCCAGCAGCCGTTGGTCGACAGCCGGCTCGTGCTCGAAGACGTCGAGGCCCGCACCTCCGATGGCGCGGATTTCGAGCAGCCGGACCAGTTCCTCTTCGTCGACGATCTCGCCACGCGCCGTGTTGACGAGGATAGCGTGTGGCTGCAGGAGCCGCAGCCGCCGCGCGGCAAGCAGGTGAAAAGTTGCCGGTGTGTGTGGACAGTTGACCGAGATGATGTCCATGTGGGCAAGCATCTGGTCGAGACTCTCCCAATAGGTCGCCTCTAGCGCGCTCTCGACGTCCTCCGGCACCGGACGCCGGTTGTGATAGTGGATCGATAGGCCAAAGCCCGTGGCCCGGCGGGCCAGTGCCATGCCGATCCGGCCCATACCGACTATCCCAAGCCGCTTGCCCCAAATCCGGTGCCCGAGCATTGAAGTCGGGCTCCAGCCGGTCCAGCCACTGCCTCGGATCAGCCTTTCGCCCTCGGCGAGCCGACGTGAAACCGCGAGGATCAATGCCATCGTCATGTCCGCGGTGTCCTCGGTCAACACCCCCGGCGTGTTGGTCACGATGATGCCGCGCTGCTGCGCGGCAGCCAGCTTTAACGCCGGACCCGCGGCGCCCAACACCTCGGCATCGATTCGGTCGGTTACTGTCGGAACCAGAACATCGGCTTGGCCGACCGCGGCTCTCAACTCGGATTTGTCGAATGCTTTGTCGCTAAGGTTGAGGCGGCAAGCGAAAAGCTCCATCATCCGGGTCTCGATCGGATCCGGGAGCTTGCGCGTGACGATCACAGATAGGCGTTTCGAACGCATGGCGGCAATGTCCGCGAAAAGCGTATCCTGGCATTAGCAAGACCGGGGCTGGGATGTCCAGGCGACACATGGGCCGCACCCTTGTGGCCTGTTGCGCTCTGTCAACTGCTCTCGCCTTCGGAGCGTCGTCAGTTTTGGCGGGCGAAGCGGAGCCTAGCGAGAAGTTGCCGCGCTTTGTCAGCCTGCGCTCCGACCAAGTGAATTTGAGGGTGGGTCCGGGCGAAAACTATCCGATCCAGTGGGTGCTGACGCGCAAGGAAATGCCCGTCGAGATTGTTAAAGAATTCGAGCACTGGCGAATGATCCACGACTGGCAAGGCACCGAAGGCTGGGTGCATGAGCGCATGGTCACGGGCAAGAGATCCGTCGTCATCAAGGGCAGCATCCGCGCGCTGCGCCGACAACCCGATTTGGCCGCGGACGTCGTCGCCCGCGCCGAACCCGGCGTCTGCGCCCACCTTATCGAATGCCGGGGCGCCTGGTGCCGGGTCGAAGCCGCTGACATTACCGGTTGGGTGCAGCGCATCGAGATCTGGGGTGTCTATCTCGACGAAGCCGTGCAATAGTCACGGGCGATGCCATGCATCAGCTCCGTGAAACCGGTGCGGGTCGAGATTAGGAGGAGACTGAGCGATGCGCTGGATACGGTATAAGACGAATGGTCATCCGGCCTACGGGATCGTCGAGGGCGAGATGGTAACCGAGGTGCGCGGCGACCCGTTTGCCGGCTATGAGAGGACAACGATCCGGCAGCCGATAGCCTCGTTAAAGCTGCTGGTTCCGGTCGAACCTCGCACTTTTTATTGCGCCGGGCTCAATTACGCCGAGCATGTCATCGAGGCGGCGCGCAAGCGCGGCCAGGAACCGAACCTTCCGAAAGCAGCCGATATCGGCTACCGCGCGAACAACGCGCTGGTCGCGCACGGCGAAGCGATCGTCATACCGGCTGATGCGACCGAGCGGGTGCAATACGAAGGCGAGCTCGTCGCGGTGATCGGACGCAAGGCTAAGCATTTGTCGGAGGCCGACGCGCTCTCATGCGTCCTCGGATGGACGATCGGCAACGACATGAGCGAACGCACTTGGCAGGCCAACGATCGCACCTTGTGGCGCGCCAAGAACGCCGACACCTTCAAGCCAATGGGCCCGTGGATCGAGACCGATTTTGATCTCGATGCGGCCGAAACCAGGATCCGTGTCAACGGAGCAGAGAAGATCCGCTTCAAGACCAACAACATGCTTTTTGGACCTGCCACCTTCATCAGCCGTATGTCGCAATACTTGACGCTCGAGCCCGGCGATGTGGTGTGGATGGGGACCGAAGGCGCCCCGGAGAACCTCAAGCACGGCGACACGGTCGATATCGAAATCACCGGCATCGGCACTCTCAGCAATCCGGTGGTGCGCGAAGGCCGGTAGCGGGCCGGACGGGGCATTTCCCCGACGGCAGAGAAAATTGCGGCCAGCGCCCAAAAAGCGGCCCCCGGTATTGAAAATCGGCACAGATCATTCAGCACCGGTCCGCACAGCCGGCGCGATATGCCGTACCAGTCGAAGGTGATTGCGGCCGCCCTGGCGGCGGTAGCGGGCTTGGTCGACGAGCGAGCGGACAAGGTGGATGCCGAGACCGCCGATAGGTCGCTCTTCTCCCGCTGCATCCAAATCCGGCGCGTCGAAAGCGAGGGGATCGAAAGGCGGTCCATCGTCGATGAAGCTTATCCGGAGATGCCTCGTTCTCCACCGAAGCGTCACGATGATATTTCCGCCGGCCGAATGCGGTCCATGACCGTGCGTTACGGCGTTAGTGAAGAGCTCCTCGAGAATGACCAAAAGCCGGGACCGCTCGTCATCCGGCAGACCGCATTCGTGCGTGAACTCGTCGGCAAAGGCTTGCAGCCGGGTCAGCTCCGCATGCGCGGCACTGAGCGTGATCTTCGCTCTCATTGCCGATGGTCGCTCATCCACTGCTCAGACGCAGTCGTAAGATTCACCGGGTGACAGCGGACCAATTCTGACAAACCGCACGAATTTTGTCACACCGGCCCGCGGTTCCGGTTTTTGGACGCCCCGAGGACCGGCTCCGGGCGGTGCCGATTCCGAAGGTAGATCCGGACGTCGTCCGCGGAACTTGTTCGAGGGCTGATGGCCCACGCGAAGACGAGAATGGAATGCCGCGGCCAGTGAGCGGCAAGAAGAGCTATGCGGTGGCCTATCTGGATCCGTCAACAGCGCGCCGATCTCGTGTATTAATGAGACCGTGATCAACCGGGGAGGAAGAAATTGGGCGTGGCGCTGTGGTTGGCCGCGGCATTGTTGATCGCGACAGCGGGCGTTCCGCGGGCTGACGAGGTTGCGCCGATCGCACAGATCAAGAAAGTAACCGGGCAGGCGGCAGTTCTGCGCTCCGGGGAGCGCCGGCCGGCGAAGGTCGGGGACATGCTGCTCGTCAAGGACGTCATCGAAACGGGTCCGGACGGCGCGATCGGCATCACCTTTATCGACAACACGGTGTTCTCCGCTGGTCCGAGCAGCCAGATCGCGCTCGACGAATTCCGGTTCGATTCTAGCGACTTCCGCGGCGCAATGCTGGCCGATATGCGTCAGGGAACCCTGGCGGTCGTCTCCGGCGACATTGCGCGGAGCACCCCCGGAGCGATGAAGGTCAAGACGCCGACCGCAATCCTGGGAGTGCGTGACACGACCTTTGCGGTGCAAGTCTATGGCGACCACTGATGATGTGGCGGACAATCCTGGCACTCGGCTCAATGGTCCTCCTCGCGGGTTGTCCCCGGCAGGCCTTGTTCGTGGTGCTGCCGAATGCCGAAGGCGGTGGCGTGGGTGCGATTACCATCGATGATGGGAAGACGATGACGGCGCTCGACCAGCCCTACGCCGCGGCAGAGTCGCGCGCCGACGGCACCGCGCCGACTGCAGAAACTCAGGAAAATATCAGCGTGATCTTCCGGAGCGCGATCGCGGCGCAGCCGATCCTGCCGCATCACTTCCGCCTCTACTTCATCCTCGGGAGCAACGAGCTGACTCCCGAATCCGAATTCGCCTATCGCGCTGTATTCGACGATATTAAGCAACGGCCGGCTTACGAGATCGAAGTAATTGGCTTCACCGACACGCTCGGCGATCCGCCCTACAACCAGGCCCTGTCGCTCGCTCGCGCGGCGGCGATCCGCGCCACGCTCGTTGGCGACGGGCTTGATCGACAGGCGATCTCGATTGCCGGCCGTGGCAAGCGCGATCTGCTCGTGCCGACCGCCGATCAGACCCCCGAGCCCCGCAATCGGCGCGTCGAGATCACGGTCAGGTAACACCTGCGCTACGCTCAATGCGCTCTACTGGCCACTCGTCGCAGCGCCAGGAGGGTCATGTCGTCCGCCTGCTCAGCGCCGCCGACAAAGCGGCTGACGTCGTCGATTACCGCCACAACGACGCCGTGGGCATCGACGACCGGCGCCTTCCCGAGCGCTCTGGTCAGCCGTAGCGTGTGGTTGGCGTTCTCCGCTTCGGTGACTCCGTCGGTGTAGAGCAGCAAGACCTCGCCCGGCTCGATCTTGTCGTGATCGATCGGATAGCGAAAGTCATCGACCGTGCCGAGCGGCGGACCGCCTTCGGTGACGAGCCGCCGCAAGCCGGTCTTGCCGCCGAGAATGAAGGGTGCGTCGTGCCCGGCACTAGCAAAATCGACCTGCCCAGATCCGAGGTCGAGAATCCCAGCGAACGCAGTTACGAAAATGCCGCCCTCGTTCTGCAGCTCCGCACTCGCCGCCGCCGTCTTCCGGTTGGCCTCCGCAAGGATGCGGTCGAGCGCCGGCGCAAATGTCAGCACGGCGTCACGGACGACCTCCTTAGTCATCGCCATCAACAGTGCTGCCGCAATGCCCTTGCCCGACACGTCGGCGATCAGAAAGAACAGGCGGTTGCTCCCTCCAATCAGCAGGTAGTCGTAGAGGTCCCCCCCGACCATTCGCGCCGGCTCGATGCGGGCATATACATCGATGTCGGGACGATCAGGAAACGCAGGAAAGCGTCGTGGCAGGATCCCCATTTGGATCGCCTGCGCCGCGGCAAGCTCGCCCTCCACCCGCTGCTTCGCCTCGCGTTCGTGGACGAGTTCGGTTTGCGCGGCGCGCAGGTTGCCGACCAGCATTACACCCAACGCGCCGAGCAAGGTCAGCACCGGAAAGGTGCTGTCGAAGAGGCGATCGGCGAAGCGGAACAGTGCCAGTTCGACGCCAAAAAGGGCCACCGCGATCGCGAGAGCGATAGCGACCGCCCGCACCGGGCTTGCGTAGCCGAGCAGCCAGATTACCGCGAGCCCGGCGGCGAGCGCCGCCGCGAGCTCGAACCAATCGAGAAACGGTGGGCGGCGGAGCAGGTCGCCAAGCAGGATCGATTCGATCAGCTGGGCATGGAGGTCAACCGCGCGGACAAGACCGAGAGGTGTTTCCCGAAGCCCGGCAATGTCGACGTGGGCAACCCCGAGCAATACTACGTGCCCCCGCAGCTCGGCTGGGTCGAACGCCGGATCGAGGACGTCCGAGGCCGAGATGTACCGTGCCAGTGACGGCGCGAAGTGGAGGATCGCGCGGCCCCGCCTGTCCGTCGGGATGGTGGTGCCGCCGATCCTCACATCTTCGATCCCGAACGCGCCGGTGTCGATCACGATCGCCTGTTCGCCGCCGCCGACACGAACGACCTCGAGCGCAAAACTCGGGACGATGGTTTGTCGATAGGCCACGGCGAGAGCGAGCCGCCGGACGACGCCGTCGACATCCGGCTCGACCGCGATTTCCCCGGCAGCCGCCGCAGCGGCGCGGAGCTCAGGCTGACTTTGCACGATGGATTTGTAGCTTTTCAAGAACGGCGTCGGATCGTCTCCCGCCTGGCGGATCGGGGCGGAGTGGATCGGGTTTGAAGACTGCGCCATCTCTTCCCGGCTGGGGGCGAGCGCAAGCACCGTCGGGACTGCTGCCATTGCTTGGGCGAGGTCGCGGTCGCTCGGCGGCAGTTGCGCCAACGCGTCCGTTATCGCTGGAGGCAGGCCCGGCAGTTCTCGCGCGATCTCGGCGGGCGAAAGCCGATCTCCTTCGGCGAAGACGATGTCGATGCCGAGCACGCGTGGGTGCCCTTGGGCAATGCGGCGGACGAGCTCGGCCAGCAAGTGACGCGGCCATGGCCACTGCCCGTATTGGGCGAGGCTCTTCTCGTCAATGTCGACAATCGCCACTCGTGCCGAATCATTGACGCGCGGCCACACTTTCTCTACCAAGTCGAAGCCGCGCACGCGCAATTCGGTGATGACGCCCGGGTCGATGATGCGCAGCGCCAAGGCACCCGCGACCAGTACCAGTGCAGCCGCACGACCCGGACCACGCAGCAGACCGACGCTCCAGCCCACAGCGGGGATCGTGCGTCACAACTCCAATTCTAGCCCGTCATAGGCCGAGATCACCTCGACCTTGTGGCCGGGCCGGCTGATCTCCTCAAAGCGGATGGTGTCGGCGACGACTTCCTCGATCATGCGGTCGTCATATGCCGGCTCGTGGTGAAACAGCACGAGGCGCTTGACCTGCGCCGCCTGCGCCAGCTCGACCGCGACGACATTGCTCGAGTGACCCCAATCCTCCTTGACTGAGATCGTGTCGGCAAGCGAGTACATAGCGTCGAAGATCAGCACATCGGCATTCCGGTAGAAAGCAACGAACGGATAGGATTCGTCGAGACTGGAATATTTGTGCTCGCAATCGGTCGAATAGACTATCGACTTCCCACCCCGAGAAAAGCGGTAGCCATAAGATTGGCCAGTGTGGAATTGCCTTATTGAGGTTACCGAGAGACCGGCGATTTCGTAGGTGCGGTCGGGCTCGAGCGTGACGAACTCGATGGTTGAGCCGAGCTCGCGGAAATCGACGGGAAACCACGGGGCAGAATGCTGGGTGTGCAGCGCCTCGCTCAGTACATCGTGGCAGCCGTAAATGCGAATACGGTTGCCGGAAATATATGAAGGGGCGAAAAAAGGGAACCCCATAACGTGGTCCCAGTGGGGGTGCGACAGGAAGATATTGAAGCAGTGCTTGCGTCCCGGTCCATGCTCGCGCAGCACGTGGTTGCCGAATTCGCGCACGCCGGTACCGAGGTCGCAGATCACATATTCGTCGCCGCCGGTAGTGATTTCCACACAGCTGGTATTGCCGCCGAACGTGCCGCGTACTGAAAATGGCAGCTTGCTGTCGATGAACGCATCGATCGCCTGCTCGGTCTCGAGCGCCTGCCCGCGAGCGGCGAGCAGCGCGTCGCGGATCTTGCCGCGAACCGCCCGCTCCCGCAGCGGTGCCGGCAGCGAGCCGCGGGTGCCCCAGAAGCGGATACGTAACGGTCCAGCCGGTTCGGCCTCGGCCCGGGGAACCGCCGCCTGGGTTCGCGGCGCAGCCTGCCAAGCAGTGCTCGCTTCCTCGACGGTGGCGAACACCGGGACGACGTGCGAGAACCGGCTGATCGCGAAGATCTCGCTCACGACCGCGCGGAGATGGGCGACGGCGAGGTGCCGCTCTTTCGGCTTTTGGCGCGATGCGGTCATCAACGCCCGCAACCCGGCGCTCGATATATATTCGACCCCAGAAAAGTCAACGACGACGTCCGCGGAGCTGGAGCCGACGGCAGCAAGCAGCCGCGCCTGAAAAGCGGCGCTGGTGAGGTTGTCGATGCGGCCGACCGGAGCCAACACTAGGATGTTCGCTTGGCGCCTCTCGCCGATATCCACGGGCAGTCCCTGTCACAGCATTTTGCGGGTGCCATCTTCATAAGTTTGGCGGCGCGAGGCAAGGACTGCGGTTTGCCTCTATGGCGTAAGAGTGAGGCACGACACGAGGCCTATGTGCCCCGATCTGGTCTCTATCCCTCTGCCGCTTTTTTGTGCAGACGCGAAACCCACCGCGCCTGCCGACCAGAACAGGTTTTCAACCGAACTGTCCCCGGATTTTGGGGAAAACCGCGATCAATATCTTGTATCGTGCGTGGTTCAAGTAAAGTTCGCGCTGAAAAGTATTGATCCAAATAAATTACCCTCTTAAACTAGGTGATGGCAGAACACCGGTGCACGCAGACTTAAAAGGCAAAACAGGGACTTACAGAATACATCGAGGAAATATGTCAGAATGCAGATCGTTTTTGGCCCATCGGCGCGGCCCGTCTCGCAACAGCCTTGCCAGCAAATGGCAAGTGGACCATCGCCCATCGCGCCACGCGTTCAGTGACCCCGGCAACGGGCGGACTTTATCATTACCGGTGAGCCACGAGTTTCTCGACCGGGTGGATCGACGCTCTTAACCGTGGCGATCGTGGTCCAACCTGAACGCATCTCCGTCATCAGTTGACCCCGCTCGCGCACTCTGCGCGGCATCACCCTCGTCCGCTTCGCCCGGCGAGTAGGCCGCCAGGTTTCGTGATGGGCGCTTACCCCTGGCTCAGTGCGACCCCTTCGGTACACACATAATATTTCGCGAGCGTATTCGGCTTCTCCCATGTCGGGGGTGACCGTCGCTGCTCGACATGGTCGAGAAAGTGTCGGGTCATTCGGGCGAAATGCTCTTCGTGCCCGGTGCGCAGCGCGTCAGGTATCGACAACCTCCACTCCCGACCGAGCTTGACGAGACCGACGCCCGGATACACCGTCTGCAACGCGGCAATCCGACGCTCGATGGCAGTGGCTATGTCGGCGACAGGCACGATGTAGAGCTCTGACCGGTAACCCTCCGCCGCGCCCTGGCGAAGCTCCAGCCGCGCACGGCTGCCGCGATAGCACGCGGTGTGCGCATCGCCGCCCTCTGCCGCCTCCCAGTCCCACCGGGTCTCGACGGCAATGTGAACACCACGGATCTCGTATTGGAGGCGGGTATTGCAGAAGTATTCGAGCGCGTCTTCCCTGATACACGGCGCCAGATAGTCGGGCCAACTCGCCTCGCCGGTCACTTGGCGAAACTGCGGCGCACTGATCATCGTGGGCCACCTTCTCGCCGCATGAAGGCGGATATCGGTCCAGTAGTCGATCGCCTGGTCGGAAAATAATGTCGAATGGATGCGATCGATGAGGTGCGTGCCGACGTCAGCCAGCGACTCGCCTTGCTGCGTAATGTCGAAAAACCATGAGGGCCGCAGGTTGGGCACACCGGCGACCTGCTTCATGATGTGGTGGACGCTCGCCGTCGTCACCCCGGGATCTGTGCGCGTTCCCGAAACCGGATCGCCGAACACTTCCGGATCTTCGCGCAGCAGACGCGTCAGAGTGGCGATGGTTGCCTGTCGCCCTCCTGACGACATGTCATACACGATCAGTCCTCGCTCGTCGGCTGCGTTCAGTGCTGCCTCCAGCACCGGCAATTCTTGACGATCGACGATCAGGGGCTTGTCGGCCAGCACATTGATGCCCGCCTCGACGGCGGCCAGAATCCGCTGAGCCTTACCGCGATTGCGGCCGGAAAAGATCGCGACAGCGCCGGGGCGCTCACGGCACATCCGCTCGAGAAAATCCGGGCCGGCATGGACCTCGAGCTGCCAGTGTGTGGGTTGTTCCTTGCGCGCGTTGAAGCGGGCAATCCGGCTCAGGTAGTCGGCAAGGTCCGGCCCGACCGGTGCATAGACGTGCACCTTTGAGGAGAGGTTCGGGTACATCTCCTTTTGCGCGAGCGCGGCATGAAAGTGGCCAGGATCGACGACGATCAAACCAATGTCTGACATTCGTCGCTCAGCGGTCGCGCAGTTTGGGGTCGAGGGCGTCGCGTAGGGCATCGCCAAAGAGGCTGAAGCCGAAGACGGTGAGGGCGATCGCGAGGCCCGGAAAGATCGCGATCCACGGTGCTGTCGAGGCGTATTCCTCGGCCCCACCCTGCAGCATCAGGCCCCAGGCCGGGACCGGCTCCTGTACGCCGAGGCCGAGATAGGAGAGCGTCGCCTCGGCAAGGATCGCCTGTCCGACAAACGCCGTCAGCAGGATCAGAAACGGTGCCATCACATTCGGCACCATGTGGCGCAGAATAATCCGAGAATGGCCAAAGCCGCATGCACGCGCGGCGTCGATATAGGGCACTTCACGGATCGACAACGCGCTCGATCGAACCACTCGGGCGCAACGCGGGATCAACGGGATCGTGATCGCGACGATCACATTGTGGACACCGGTGCCGAAGATCGCGACGACAGCCAGTGCCATGATGATCAGCGGGAAGGCCATCACGACGTCGAGCACGCCCTGCAGGTAGAGGTCGAGGCGGCCGCCGAAATAGGCGGTGCCGACGCCGAGCACCAGCCCAGCAACGCTGGCCACGATCGCGCAGGAGAAGCCGACGATCAGTGCGGTGCGCGCGCCGTAGATAATACGCGACAACTGGTCCCGCCCGAATTGATCAGTGCCCAGCCAGTGAGCCCAGCTCGGAGCCTCGGTCATTGCCGAGAAGTCATTGGCCGTCGGGCTGTAGGGGGCCATCCAGTCGGCCGACAATCCGGCTATCGCCGTGATCAGGACGATGAGCAACCCAAAGCTGCCGAGCGGCTGACGGCGGCAAAAGATCCATGCCCTGCGCAAGACCGATCGATGGAACACCGGCACATCATCTGCGATGGCGGGAATGGTGCGAGTAGTTTGGGCGGCGATCGTCATGACAGTTCACCCGTAGCGGATGCGCGGGTCGAGCCAGGCGTAGAGCAGGTCGACGACGGTGTTGGTGACCACAAAGGCGGCAACGACCAGCATCACCAAAGCCTGGGTCATCGTGTAGTCCTGATTCTGCACGGACTGAACGAACAGGCGGCCGATGCCGTTCAGATTGAACACTTGCTCGGTGACCACGAGACCGCCGATCAGGAAAGCGGCCTCGATGCCCATAAGGGTCACGACCGGCAATAGCGC
>Ga0306924_10007405_pt1 | contig 11015 bp, 9 predicted proteins | sample sta12Can44000111_FD_203756 | JGI IMG/M metagenome (GOLD analysis project Ga0306924, IMG submission 203756) | Lab enrichment of tropical soil microbial communities from Luquillo Experimental Forest, Puerto Rico - statanox.12C.anox.44.000.111 (v2)... | ecosystem: Environmental > Terrestrial > Soil...
GGCCTTCGCCTTGACGTATAGTCTCCACTACGCGAGAAAGCAGCGAACGCTGGGCATCACAATTCCGCCGGGTGTCCTCGCCATCGCCGATGAGGTGATCGAATGAAGCGGCGCGAGTTCTTTACGCTGCTCGGCGGCGCCGCAGCCGCGTGGCCGCTGGCGGCGCGCGGGCAGCAGCCGGCCCTGCCGGTGATCGGATGGCTGCGCGCCGGAGCAACCGCAACAATTCCCATAGTCTTTGCTATTGGTGGCGACCCAATCAGGGATGGTCTAGTCACCAGCCTCAGCCGCCCAACGGGCAACCTCACCGGGGTAACCTTTTTTGCGTTCTCTGGTTCGGCGCTGGCACAATACCGGCCGTGCTGACCGCCATGATCCTGTGCGTCTTTCCGATTGTGGTGAACGTCGCGACCGGGCTCGCGACCACCGAGCCAGAGCTCGAAGACGTCATGCGTGCCTTGAAGGCGAGCAAGCTCGACATCCTCGCAAACGTGGGATTGCCGCGCACCATGCCCTATTTCTTCGCGTCCCTGAAGGTGGCGGTGACGCAAGCCTTCGTCGGCACCGTCATTGCCGAAACAGTCGCGTGCCACCGTGGCATCGGCAACCTGATGATGATCGCGAGCTCGAGCTTCGACGTGCCGCTCGTGTTCGCGGGGCTCTTGATCCTTGCCGTGCTCGGCGTCGCGCTTTACGTGATTTTCTCTTTCATCGAAGTCCGGGTGACGGGATGGGCTCATCGCAAGGATGAATTTGCGATGGGTCCACCAGAACCGACGTCACCCCCATGACCCGCCGCGCTTTCGTTCATCGCATCTCCGCCGCCGGGCCCGACGACGTTAGCGGCATCGAGGCGGCGATCGCAGGGGAACGCATCGATCCCAAAGGGGTGATGGCCGTTCTCGCCAAGACCGAGGGCAACGGTCTCGTCAATGATTTTTCCCGCGGCCATGCGACGATGGCGCTGAGTTTGCTGTTCCAGCGTCATCTTCCGCAGGAGGAGGCGGCGCAAATCTGCCTGGTGATGTCCGGCGGCACCGAGGGCGGCATGGCTCCCCACTGGGTGGTGTTCGAGCGCACTGCAGGCGATGGCGCGAGCAGCCCATCGCTCGCCATCGGGCGGGCGCACACCGCAGCGCTGCCGTTCGAGCAGCTCGGCCACCTCGCGCAGATCGATCAAGTGGCGTCAGGGGTTCGTGCAGCCATGCTTGATGCGGGGATCGAGAATCCGGCGGATGTGCATTTCGTTCAAGTGAAATGTCCGCTGCTCACCGCACAACGCGTGGCGGATGCGGATCGCCGCGGTGCGGTCATTGCCACCCGTGACACGTTGAAGTCGATGGGCCTGTCCCGCGCAGCAAGTTCGCTTGGGGCAGCTGTCGCGCTTGGCGAGATCAAGCGAGAGACGCTTTCCGACAGCGATATCGGCGCCAACTGGTCACTATGGTCGGGCCAAGCCAGCGCTTCGGCCGGCATCGAGCTGCTCAACCATGAAATCGTGGTCCTGGGCATGTCGTCGGCATGGTCCGGGCCGTTGGCGATCGACCATGCGGTCATGGCAGATGCAATCGACGTTGAACCAGTGCGCTCCGCGCTCGGACGTCTCGGTCTCGATGCTCCTGGACAGCTTGCGCCCGAGCAACGAGGTCGGATCGTCGCGCTGCTCGGCAAGGCCGAGGCTAGTCACGATGGCCGCTTGCGCGGTTATCGTCATACGATGCTGGATGATTCCGACGTCGCTGCCACGCGCCATGCGCGCGCCTTCGTCTGCGGCGCGCTTGCGGGTCTCATCGGGCACGCTGAAATCTACGTTTCCGGAGGCGCCGAGCACCAGGGGCCGGATGGCGGTGGACCGGTCGCCATTATCGTCGATCGGGCTGCATAGGTGCCACGACTGGCGAAGCTGACCGATCAGAACGGGGTGTAAATCCGCTTATTGACGCCTTTGTAGGTTCGGGTCCTACCTCCCCATCTACCTCAGAAGCCTGATAAGTCGCGCCGTCGTACGAAACGACCTGCGCTTCATAGGTGACGCTGTCGGGCTGCCAGAGCTTGACGATTGGCAGCTTGCCCGGCGCGCCCGGAGGACCGGCGGCCCTGGGGGACCCCGATGGCCCCGGGGGTCCCGCTGCCACCTCGTTTCGGACGTGCGCGATAACCTCGGCCATGATGGCCATCATGAACTCACGCTGGGCGGCGATCCGCTGGCCGATAAGGTCATCGATCTCGGCCCCGCTCTCGCCGATCGCTGTGTTTCAGGCTGTGACCACCACGGGATCGGCTTTGTCCATGGTATTGGACTTGTTGATCTTGGACAGAAGATGCGCGCCGGACGTGGTGGGCGCATATTTGGCCGGTTGTCCTGCATCGATGCAGCTTCGCAGGCATTCGACCTGCGCGTCGTGGTTGGGCTGATGAAAGAAAACGAGCGACAGGCGGGCGCTCGATCCGAACGCCTCGCGCGGCGGATTGACGACGCGATGAAGCGTTGAACGCCAGCGATCGTTCGTCCAGTACGCCATCAAGTCACCGATATTGATGACGAACGACTGCGGCACGGTCTCGACATCCAACCAGGTGCCGTCCGCGGTCTGGACCTGAAGCCCGCCCGGCTTGTTCTCCTGACGCAGGACGGTGAGCGATCCATAATCGGAATGGGCGCCGGCGCGCAGCTGATCCGGCTGCGGCGGCACGTCCTGGTCGGGATAGAGATTGGCCTGCAGGTGACTGATGTGGCGATCGATCTTGTCATCGAAGAACCACTCTGGGAGATCGAGCGCGAGCGCGAAAAGCCGCATCAGGCGCGCGGACAGCTCTTCCATTGCGCGATAATACGCTTCCCACGCTGCCCGAAACCCCGCCGGCCGCTGCGGCCAAGGATTGGGCGCGAAATAGCGGTCGAGATGGGCGCGATGATATGCGTCGTCCGGCACGTCGACACGCCCCACTCGAAAGGTCTCCTTATAATCCGGCGGTGAACCCCGCCCCAAAGAATAGGATAGGCTCTCGTCGCCGACCCCGCGATAGCCGCGAATGCCTTTCACCCCAGGCGTCGCCTTGTACAGGGCCTTCTCCGCCGCCGGCAGGGCAAAAAAGCTCGCGCTGAGTTCTTTCACGCGCTCGACCAGCGTTTCGGCGATCCCGTGCCGCACAATGGTGAAGAAGCCGATGTCACGGCAGGCGCTGTCGATTTCTGAAGCGAGCGCGCGTCGCGTCGCGGCATCGCCGCTGACCGAGCTCGAAATGTCAATGATTGGAACAGACATGGCGAGCACCTCCGATGCTGATCCGAAAAGTACCGGGTCGGCTGCAAAGCGAGTGCCAAGCCACTCACCCGCCCTGCCGCTAAAGCGGCTCGGCACCCTCTCCCCGCAAGAGAGAGGGTCGGCCCGAGCATGGCGAGGCACCGAAGTAAAGGGGCCAAATGATCGGGATGCCTAAGCGGCAGGCAGTTGCAGACTGTTTTGTGGGCAACGGGATGTCGGCCATCTAGTGCGAGGGGGGCTGAGCCGGAAATTTGTACATGCCCTGAGCGCCAGTGGCCAGGCAGCAATGGCCCACCGATTGCAGGTTTAGACCGGACGACGCGCATCTCATGCCTGGTGCAATCGCGTGCGCCATCCGCATCACATCTGATCGGACAAAGGAGAGACCAATGCAACACTCATCACTGCGTTCGACAGCCTTACCATTGCGCGCGGTCATTGCGGCCTGCGGAATGTTCGCCACCGTGCTGTCGGCATCGCCTGCCGGCGCTCAAACCAGGGTGGCCATGCTGCTGCCGGGCAGCATCAACGATCAGAGCTGGAACGCGACCGGCTACGCCGGCCTGATGAAAATGAAGGACCTCGGGTTCGAGGTCGCCTATTCCGAGAACGTGCCGGCGGCCGATCACGTCGAGGCGATGCGCGATTATGCCGGCCGCGGGTACAAGATCGTAATCGGCCATTCCGGCCGCTTCCTCTCTGCCGCGCAACGCGTCGGGCCGGAATTCCCCGAGGTGCAGTTTGTCGCCGGCGCCGGTGCCGGCTCTGCTGGTAACAATGTCATGTCGGTGAATTACGACGACACCCATTTCGGTTGCCAGCTCGGCGTGCTGGCCGCACGCATGAGCAAGAGCGGCAAGATCGGCGGCGTCTATGCCCTCGAAGGTCTGCCCAACATGGTGGCGCAAGTCGGCTCGTTCCGGATCTGCGCCAAGCAGGCGCGACCGGATGTCGAGGTGTCCATCATTTACATCAAGGACATCGAGGACGCGGCGCAGGCCAAGGAGGCCGCGTTCTCACTCATTGCCGGCGCCGCCGATGTCCTCTCCGGCAAGTTGAACGCGGCGCATGCCGGTCTCATCCAGGCCGCCAAGGAAAAGGGCGTCTTCACCACAGCGCGCTCCTATGCCCACACCGCCATCGCGCCGGATCAGATCCTGACCAACGTCATCGAGAAATGGCCGGAGATGTATTCGGTCGTCGCCAATACCGTGAAAAGCGGCAAGCTGATCGGCGAGTTCAAGATGTACGGCTACGATACGCCCGAGACCACGGGCGCCGGGCTTGCGCAGCTGCCCGACCGCGCCTTCAACCCGGTCGTGCCGCCGACCGTGGTGGCTGAGCTCGCGGACTATCAGAAGAGGCTCGCCGCGCGCGAGCTCAAGCTTTCTCCGACGCGGGAGGATGCGCGCCCGGGCAAATAAGGACGACGGCGTATTCTGGGGGGTCGGCGGTCGCCGACCCATACGTGCCAACTGAAACGGGCGCAATACAGCATGGAGGCAGCGCACCTGATAACATCGCAACTCGCGCAGCAGTGCGTGCGCTGCGGACTTGGTGCGTTGCAGATCCGGGACCTTACGAAGCTCCGGCACCTTGTAGAGGCGGGTTTCAAACCCGCCCCCTACACGCGCACGGTGCACTCCGCGGCGGTCCCGGATCAGCATCGCACCGCTTCGCGCATACCGTTCGAGGACGATGCATCTGCCGTGGATGCGCTCGTGCTGTGCCGCATCCGGGACACACGGGCCTGTTATCTTGGCCCCTGTAGGGCGCGGAGCGGGGCGTAAACCGTGTCTCAATCCGAGCCGTTCCTGGAAATGCGCGACATCGTCAAGTGGTTTGACGATGTGCGCGCGAATGCCGGCATCAGCCTCGATGTGGGGCGCGGGCAGATCGTCGGACTTCTCGGCGAGAACGGCTCTGGCAAAAGCACCTTGATGAAGATCCTGTTCGGGATGATCCCGCCGGACGGCGGCGGCATCATCTTCAAGGGCCGCGAGCTCTGCGAGCATACGCCGGGCGACGCGATCGCTGCGGGCATTGGAATGATCCATCAGCACTTTATGCTGGTGGATGCCATGACGGTGGCGGAAAACGTGATGCTGGGCTGGCGCGCCGCAGGCCGCTGGCTGCGCCGGGGCGCTGTCGGCCATGCGCTGCGCGAGACCAGCGCGCGCTACGGTCTTGATCTCGATCCCGACGCGGAGGTGGGTCGGCTGCCGCTCGGCCGCCGGCAGAGAGTCGAGATCCTCAAAGCCATTCTGCGGGGCGCCGACCTCTTCGTCCTGGACGAGCCGACCTCGAATCTGAGCCCGCCCGAGGTGTCCGCGCTGCTCGAGGTCATGCGACGGCTGCGGACGGAAGGGAAGTCGATCATCTTCATCTCCCACAAGCTGCACGAAGTGCTCGAAATCTGTGACGACATTGTCGTGCTGCGCGACGGCAAGGCAGTCGGGCGCATGCCGGCGGCAGCCGCGACCAAAGCGGAGCTCGCGCGCCTGATGGTCGGCCGCGATGTCTCCGAACCGTTTCAGCGCGCCGAGCGTCCGCCCGGACCGGCGATGCTCGCCCTCGCCAACATCCGCCTGCCGGCCGGCGAGGGAAGCGTCGGGCTCCACGACATCAACTTGTCGGTGGCGTCGGGCGAGGTTCTGGCGCTCGCCGGTGTCGATGGGAACGGGCAGGCCGAGCTGGCCGAGACCATTGCCGGCATGCGTCGCCCCTCCGGCGGGCGGATCCTGATCGACGGCGTCGATGCCACGCGCTGCGGTGTCGCCGAGCGCGTTGCCGCCGGTCTCGCCTACATCCCTGCCGATCGCAGCCAGATGAGCCTCGTGCAAGCCATGACGGTCGCCGAGAACCTGGTGCTGCGCGACGTGCGCTCTCCGCCTTATGCACACCGTGGCTGGCTCAACCGGGCAGCGCAAATTTCTCGCGCCGGCGGCCTGATCCGCGAGTTCGATATCCGGGCGCCAGGGACGGGCGCCGCCGCACAAAAACTCTCCGGCGGCAATCAGCAGAAGATCGTGGTTGCGCGCGAGGTCGGGCGCGCACCCCGAGTGCTCGTGGCCCTGCAGGCGACCTGGGGACTCGATCCGGTGGCGACCCGCTTCGTCCTCGACCGCGTGCTCGAGCTTCGGGCCTATGGCGCGGCCGTGCTGTATATTTCTTCCGAGCTCGAGGAAGTGCTCGCCATCGGCGACCGGATCGGTGTCCTGTTCGCGGGCCGTCTCGCGGGGGTGCTTCCGCGCGCAGAAGCAACCGCCGCACGCATCGGCTTACTGATGGCGGGAGGCGCCGAGCCGTCGCCGGGCATGGCGGCATGACGACTGCCGCCGAGGGAGCCCGTTTGCAGCTGCCGGCGTTGATGCAGCGCGTCGCGCTAACCCAGGAGTCGCTGATCCGTGCCGCACTCGCGGTCGCAGCGGCCTTGGTGTGCACGGCCGTGCTGATCGCGCTCTCGGGCAAGGATCCGGTCATCGCATATCTCGCGCTTTTCTCCGGCGCCTTCGGCTCCATCGATCGCGTCGCCTTCGCGCTGAACAAGGCGACGCCTTATCTCTTGGCAGGCATCGGCATCGCGCTGTGCTTTCGAGCGAAAATCATCAATATCGGCGGCGAGGGACAGATCGCGATCGGCGGCCTTGGCGCGACCTGGGCGGCTCTCGCGCTGCCGGTTGCCCATCCCACGGCTGCGATTGCGCTCGCGCTTGCGGCCGCCATGGCAGGCGGTGCGTTGTGGGCGGGGGTGGCTACCATCATCCATCTTTCACGCCGCGTGCACGAGGTCTTGGTGACCCTGCTCCTGAATTTCATTGCACTGCTCATCATCGGTGAAGCGCTGCACGGGTCGCTCGGCGAAGTAGGGGCCGGCTTTCCGCAGTCGCCGCTGTTGCCCGCGACCGCGTGGCTGCCGAAGCTGTGGCCGCGGACGCCGCTTCATATTGGCTTCGCGATCGCCGTCGTCGCTGCGGTCGGCGCTTACGTGCTGCTGTGGCGGACGACGTTCGGGTTCGCCATCCGCGTCGCCGGCGCCAGCAGACCGGCCGCGCTGTATGCGGGCCTCTCGGTGCCAAGCATCACAATCACGGTCATGCTGCTGGCGGGAGCCTTGGCTGGTCTTGCTGGCGGCGTCGAAGTGCTCGGCGTTCACTACCGGCTCATCGAAGGCTTTTCCTACGGCTTTGGCTTCAATGCAGTCGCCATTGCGCTCCTCGGCGCATTGCAGCCCCTGGCGCTCATCCCGGCAGCATTATTCCTCGGATTCCTGGAGGCGGGCGCGTTGGCGATGCAGCGACAAGTTGGCGTGCCCTCGTCGCTGGTGGCCGTGATCGAGGGACTGACCATGTTGTTCATTCTCGCGGCCATGGCGTCGGCCGAGCGCAAGCCTCAATAAGCATGGACGCGTCGAGCATCGATTTTCTGGTCGCCGCGCTGCGCATCGCCACGCCGCTTCTGTTCGCCGCCCTTGGCGGAATCCTGTCGGAGCGGGCCGGCGTCTTTGCTGTCGGCCTCGAGGGCATGATGTTGGCCGGAGCGTTCGGTGCCACGGTAGCGACGTTTCTCACCGGCCATGCCGCCTTCGGCTTCCTGGCAAGCATCGTCGCCGGGGCATGCCTGGCGGCAATGATCGCGATCGTCACAGTGCGCTTTCAGGCGGAGCAGATGGTGACAGGACTGGCTGCCAACATCCTGGCGATCGGTCTCACCAGCTTCCTGCTGCGAAGCTTCGTCGGCCGCGGGCAAGCCCCGGTGATCCAGGTTGCGCTGCTGCCCGCCTGGCCCGTCCCAGGCCTGGCCGATCTGCCCTGGATCGGCCCACTCCTGTTCCAACAGCCGCCGCTCACCTATCTGGCTCTGCTGCTAACCGTCCCGATCTACCTGATGCTGATGCGGACTCAGCCCGGACTCTTGTTGCGTGCGGTCGGGGAAAATCCGATTGCCGCCTTCGCTATCGGCGCGCAACCGCTGCGCGTTCGTGCGCTGGCGGTGATTGCCTGCGGTGCGATCACGGGTCTCGGCGGCGCGGTGCTTGCGCTCCAGCAGATCGGGACTTTTTCAGACGGCATGACCTATGGCCGCGGTTACATCGCGCTCGCCGCCATCATCGTCGGCCGCTGGATGCCATTCGGTACCCTGGTGGCCTGTCTTGTCTTTGGTGCGGCCGAGGCGCTGTATTTGCGGGTACAGGCAATCGGGCTGCCAATCAGCTCGTATGTCGTGCAGATGCTGCCCTACCTCATCGCGCTCGCCGTGCTCGCTGGCCTGGGCCGGTCGGCGCGTTTGCCCGCGGCGATCGGCGTCGCGTACGACCCCAAGGGCTGACAGACCACGCCGTTTCAAACCGCGACGATGACGGCAATCAGGCCGCCGCCGTCCGGACCTTGGTGTTCCGCAACCCCGGAAACGAAAATGCGGCCGTCGCCGAAGACTCCGACTGCCAATCCGCCTCGCCGGGGGAAGACCTCGCCCTTGAAGACGACCTCGCCGATGTATTGATGCAGCGCTCCGCGCCCGTGAGGACAGGTTCATTCTCAAGTACTTCCTTGTACGGCCTCGGGCTGGTCCGCGACAGACAGGGACGCCGAGGACTGTGGAGGGTAGTTGTACAGAACGAGGCCGTGGACAATCCTTGTTAAGCGAAAGATGCGTTCTCGCGTCATGATGATCTTGAAAATAGTCCGATAACACGCGGTGCAAGTGCTTCGGGCTCGGCCATCTCCTTCACTCTGGCCGCGAACTCAGCGCCATGGACCAGGTGATCGGAATCATGCTGGTGATCATCGCTATCGGGCTCGTGACCGATAAAACGCTGTTCGCACCTTGGGAGTGCTTCATGCACCGACGTTGGGGCACCGGAGTGGTGCAGTAGCCTCTGTTGGAAGTCGAATAATCAATCTACAGCGCCGCCCGCCTGCCTGTCGCGGCAACATTGTCGGGGGCCTAATTAATTAGAACCATCGCCACTACGTTATAACACTATCGGTGCATCTCCCCGACGAGTACGGCGACGGTACTGGCGTGAGATGGCTTGCTCCTACAGCTAACGCGACCCTAATCACTTTGCAGCTGATTTTTGATTACAGCGACTGCAGCTCCACGGGCGTGAGTGCCCCTGGCTTTGTCAGCTTCCGCGGTCACGGACATAGCGTTCCGACAACGTGGCGCCGCATCACAAGGCGACATACGCAGTGCGGCAAAGGAGGATCTATTTGATTACCCTGCATGGTTCATCTACGACCCGATCGCGGCTTCGTTGAGGGCGGCTTCGCTTTCCGGCTGCGTCAAGGCGACCCGGGCTTTGATGTACTCAGCGAGATATTGCGCGTCACGCGCCACGCCGGAGAAGCGGCCGGAGCCCCAGGTATAGAGCCAGGGCAGCCCGAGGAAGTACACGCCCGCCATCGGAGTGACGCCTCGCACGTGAACCGGCTGGCCGCGGCCGTTGAACACTGGCAGATCGATCCAGCTGTAGTCGGCGCGAAAGCCAATGCACCACACAACTGACGTGATCCCGGCGGCGCGATAGTCGAGCTCCGGCCGCTCGCGCGGTGGCGTCCACACCGGGCTATAGCGCGGTTCCGTCGAAGCTGGGATGCCCTTCTTGTCGATGAAACCATCAATGCTGGTCTTGATGCTTTCGGAGACCCGATCGGCCTGATCGAGGCATTGTGCGAGATTGTCGTCGCAAATGAGTCGATCGCCGTCGACATTGAGAAGGCGGCCGTAGAGCTCCATGCCTTCGAGCGCGCGTTGGCGCAAGTCGATGTCGCGGCCGCCGTCGCGCCCGGTGACGTAGTGATTAGTCTTGTCGCGCACACCCTCGCGCAACGGATGCTCGTGCACCGGCAGGTCGTAATAGCCCATAAGGTGCAGCCATTCGACGACGTCCTTGCCGCGGTACCGGCGGGCCACCCGCGGAGCATCGCCCACGCACAGGTGCACCTTGCGGCCGGCCAGGTGCAGGTCCTCCGCGATCTGGCAGCCGGATTGTCCGCTGCCTACCACTAGCACCGCGCCGCCGGGAATCTGGTCCGGATTGCGGTAGGCGGCGGAATGAATCTGCACGATATCGGGAGGTAGCCGTTCGGCGTAGCGCGGGATGACCGGGATCTGATAGCCGCCGACCGCGATCACCACTTGATCCGCGAGGTGGTGGCCTTGCGAGGTCTCAAGCGTGAATCCTCCCTGAGCGTTGCTCTTGACGCTGTGCACCGTCAAGCCTTCGCGCAGGGGTGGATCGAACGACGCAATGAACGCATCGATGTAATCGATGATTTCCTGGCGCAGCATGAAGCCGTGCGGATCCCCCCCCCGATACGGAAATCCGGGCAGCTGGCATTGCCAGTTCGGTGTCACCAGGCAGAACGAGTCCCAGCGCTCGGTGCGCCAGGTTTGTCCCGCGCGTTCCTTCTCCAGCACGACGTGGCCGATGCCGCGGTTCGCCAAGTGCCAGCTGATCGAGAGGCCGGCCTGGCCGGCGCCGACAACGATGACGGAGTGGTGCTCGACGAGAGGGGTCATCACGAGGACTCCAACGTCATTCTTCGAACGCGTCCACCGCCACGCTTGCGGCGGGATCGCCGACGAAGGCAACGGCCGTGTCCTCGAGGCGGGCGAGCTGGTTCAAGGCGCGCTGGCAGGGCCAACCGTATTTTGTCTCCACCCGTTGGCTCGCCAGCATGAGCGCGGCGCGGCTGAGTCTGAGGAATTCGTGCAGCGAATAGCTCTCGCCCGGAGCAAAGA
>Ga0306924_10007407_pt1 | contig 11014 bp, 9 predicted proteins | sample sta12Can44000111_FD_203756 | JGI IMG/M metagenome (GOLD analysis project Ga0306924, IMG submission 203756) | Lab enrichment of tropical soil microbial communities from Luquillo Experimental Forest, Puerto Rico - statanox.12C.anox.44.000.111 (v2)... | ecosystem: Environmental > Terrestrial > Soil...
ATCGCAGTCGTGCAGATGTGAACAACATCGCGATCCTACACCTGTCGCGATCGAAAGGGAACGCGGATAGGTTCACGGGCCGGTCGGATGCAGAGCATTGCTGGAGAAGAACCATGACAGGGTCAGTCGAATCTATGATCAGCACCCTCAGCATGCGAGAACAGTTTCGCAGCGCGTATTCGAAGCACTATGACCCGATTTTTGAAGATCGTATGCTGTGGCGCGCGCAGGCTTTTCGCCACATAATGCATCTGTTGCCTGGGCATACAATCCTAGAACTCGGATGCGGCGATGGCGTGTTTACACGTCAGCTCGTGGATACAACGAGAAATGAATGTTCCATCACAGCAGTAACTTTCGATTTGAACGCATCGAGACCCGTTAACCTGCCAAAAGAGGTCGAGTTCGTGACCGTATCGGCGCTTCCGGGGCAGCTTGAGGAACGAAAGTTTGATTTCATCGTTGCCCATGACATGCTCGATAGGCGGAGCGGTGGCCAGTTGTTGCAGACTATTTACAATCTCTTGGAGCCGGGGGGCCAAGTTCTGTTTTACGAGAGCAATCCATGGAATGTAATCCTCAAACTACGTCGGGCCGCGGCGGATCTAGCTGGACACAAGGACCGACGCATTTTGCTAAGCCGTGCCGACCTGTATGAATTGGTTTCTGAGATAGGGTTCATTCGTATCTTTGCTGAATTTAATGACTTCGTTTACGCGCCGCTAACCCGACATTTGGTTTGGATGCTTCGCAATCTTTCGATCGTATTGGAAAATACACCCGGAGTACGGACGCTGGCCGGGTCGATTATGCTCCATGCGCAGAAACCCCCGCGACCAATTACAAAGGCTCCTGTCTCGCTCGCGACGCACAAACGTTTCCGATCTGCCGTTTCCATTGTAGTACCGTGTCACAATGAGGAGATGAATATCGAGCCATTGGTTTCCGGTTTGTGCGATTTCTTTGGCGAATATATCCACGAAATCGTGCTGGTTGATGACAATAGTAACGATAGTACGCGCAACGTTATTAGCCGTCTTGCTGCTGGGGACTCTCGAATCAAGCCTGTGTGCCGTATTCCCCCGAATGGCGTCGGTCGAGCAATTAACGATGGTCTCCAAGCTGCCACAGGAGATTATATCTTATCGCTTGATTGCGACTTCCAGCACCTTCTGCCCGAGGTGCGCGATCTATTTGACGCTATCGCCGGAGGTTGTGATGTTGCGGTAGGAAGTCGGTTTTCTCGGCACAGCGTCCTGCTCAATTATCCTCTTTTGAAGATCGTTGCCAATCGGGCATTCCACGCGTGGGCTCAATTCATGTTGTTAGCGCGGTTCCGAGATCTTACCAATAATTTGAAGCTAATGCGGCGAGAGGTAACGAAGAATTTGGTCCTTCTCGAACCCGATTTTGCGGTAAACGCCGAAATGGGACTGCAACCGCTCATCATGGGGTATAGCGTGAAGGAAGTTCCGATATCGTGGATTGGCCGCGGGACTGATATGGGAACGTCCTCGTTCCGTCTGTTCAATTTCGGGGGTGGCTATTGGCGCGTGCTGCGTAGACTATGGCTGAGAAGATTTCTTGGCGTCGGAAGCTACCGAGCGCTTACGGTAAAGCGCCCTAAAGACCAACTCGGGGGGTCTTTACGGCACCGCCGTCAATAACTTGCAAATCGCGCCATTCTGTTAGCACAGATAACCACCAACCTGACGCTTGTGAATTTGCCAAAGTCAAGTCGCTTTCATTAGTGGATGAATCCAATCTGTTTACAATTTAGCCGGAAATCACAGCGGCTTTGAGGGCTTCGCAACCTTGTGAATTTTTCGAGCGCCGCCAATGACGGTCTCGGTCGTGAGGCTACGGCGTAAGACCTTACAACGCAACGCCGTTTGCGCGCTGGTGTTGTTTGTCCGGTGCTTTACCTCACGGCGATAGATTTTGAAAGCTTGGAGACTCGTCAAAGTGCTGTCGAAGCAGCATTTGAATGAATGTGTTGGCTAAAATTCATTAGATGTGCTGAATCATCAGATCTGTCGTGGCGACGGCATCGCCACTGTGATGGCTGATGGGCATCGAGTCCGGCGCACGCCCAAGCCAAATCTACGCGGCGGTGCATACCTTGCTGTCGTACTGTTTGCAAGGACGATCACAATCTCGTGCGGATACGCGCGCGGTCTCAAGCGCTAGCATCGAGACAGTCGCATCCGCATCGCGTCGTGAACTTCCGCAAGTGTAGTGCGTATATCGTAGGTGACCTTCCACTCGGGATAATGCGACTGGAACCGGCGAATATCGCTGATCCACCAGATGTGATCGCCTCTGCGGTTATCGTCGATTAAGGACCAATTTAATACCCTCCCAGTCAGCTCTTCGCATAACGCCATCGCCTCAAGCATCGAGCAGTTCGCGTATCGTCCGCCGCCGATGTTGTAGACTTCGCCCATTCGCGGATTTTTGAAAAAGTGCCAGAATGCGTTCACCAAATCGAAGCTGTGGATGTTGTCGCGGACTTGCTTGCCCTTGTAGCCAAGCACTTTATAGGGTCGACCAGTCACCGCGCATTTCATCAAATACGACAAGAAACCGTGCAACTCTGCGCCGGAATGACCCGGACCAGTGAGGCAGCCACCACGAAAACAAGCGGTCTTTAGTTCGAAATAACGACCGAACTCCTGAACCATCAAGTCTGCCGCCGCCTTGGAGACGCCGAAAAGACTGTGCATCGAGGCATCGATGGTCATTGTCTCATCGATGCCGTGACGCGCGAATGGATGTTCTGGTGCGACTTCCCATCGACTGTCCTCCTCAACCAGGGGCAACCGGTTTGGTGTATCGCCATACACTTTGTTCGTGCTGCAGAAGATGAACGGTGCTTCGGGACAGTGTTGACGCGTCGCCTCAAGCAGCGTGAGTGTGCCGTTAGCGTTTACAGTAAAGTCGGTGACGGGATCACGCGCGGCCCAGTCATGCGACGGCTGTGCTGCGGTATGGATTACCACGGCAATATCGTGGCCATATTGGCCGAATATTTTCTCAATTGCAGATTGATCGCGAATGTCTGAATCGCTGTGCCTGTAACGAGGCAGATCGGTCTCAAGTGCTACACGTGACCAGTGCGTGCTGGCATCATTCCCAAAGAACAACCGGCGCATATCATTATCAATTCCAACAACGTCTAGACCTTTATCGGTGAAAAACCGTGCAGCCTCCGCGCCGATTAATCCAGCAGAACCAGTAATAAGCGCGATGCTCATTGCGAATTAATTCCGTCAGCGCAGGATGGGTTCGAGTTGATCGCGGTGATCGACGAGCCACTGCCACACATTCTCAAGAACCACGTTCAGCTTACGCTGGGGCTTCCAATCTGCGGCCTTTTGCACAGCCGCACAATCGCTGACATAGAATGGAATGTCGGCCTCACGCGTCTCCGCAATTCGACCGATCTCGATACGCTTCCCCAAAAACTCCTGGCAGAACTTCGTCAGTTCTTGAAGCGAAACGCTGTTCTCCATTCCCCCTCCGACATTATAAAAGGTCTGCCGAGAATGATAGTCTAGTTCCGCCAGTTGTCTCGCGAGTAGATCATACAGATCATCCACATGGAGAACATCGCGCATCAAAGGGCACCCGCTGCGACCATCGACCCTCCAACCATCGACCGTCGGACTGGCCGGTGACGAACGCGACCCGCCCATCGGGCGATTTTTTCCAAAAACCGAGAATGATCTGACCAGCAACTCGCAACAACTCGTGGGGAGCAAGAGAGAGCTATCACACGATTGGACGGGTCAATCTTATACGTTGGAAGAGTAGATCAAAATACTCACCGCCTGCCTTCCGTTTTTCGTACAGGCGTTTGTACATTAATCGAAATCCATGCTGACGTAAGAAAGAATTGATCGTATCCACGGTCGCGCAGTTACGGTATGCCTCGAAATTCGCGGCCTCGACTTGAATATACTTAAACCCACCAAGTATCGCCGTTGCCGACTGCAGAATCAGGAGTTCCGTACCCTGCGTATCGAGGACCATGGCGTCGTACTCTGAAAGATTGATGTCCGCAAGGGCGGTTGGTAATCGGCTTGATCTCACTGATATGTCGCGCGTGAAGCTCACTTCAGGATGAAGATCTTTATGTAGGTAAGGGTCTAAAATTGAGGATGAATTGCCACCGTTATTTGAAATATGAAGTGTGCAGAGAGCACCATCTTCATTTGTGATTAGAGCATTAATGGCTTTCTGGTCAGGAAAGCTGCGGATATTCTCAACGAGCTGCTTAAATACTTCTGGAATGGGCTCGATCCAAATGACCTTGAGTCCGAGCTCAGCGTAACTATAACGCTCGCCTCCATCGTTGGCGCCTACATGGATCACGCCGCGGGCTCTTGTTAAGAAGTCAGTATGGCCGACATATAACAAGCTAGTTAGTCGCCACTGCATTGCTGGGATCAAACGACCCTCGCGAACAGCGCTAATGAACCGACGGACAAGTGCTGACATATTTCCTCTCTAATATCGAAGAGCTGCGGACCCTGTTTAGCATTGAATTGCCCAACGTAGTGCCGCCCCGAGACTTTGCACGGTTTCCGCGATATGGCCTTGCTCGTTATGCGCCGGGATTACGACGTATCCGTACAACCGGGGGCGCCGGCTTCGTTGGGTCGAGCCTTGCACTTGCGTTCAAGTTCAATCGGTCAACAGCAAAGGTGATAGTCCTCGACAAACTAAAACGTCGTGGCTCTGAATTGGACCTTGAACAGTTGCGCCGGAGTGGCGTCGAATTCGCGCGTGGTGACGTTCGTGTAAGTGATGATGTCGCCGCCATTGGTCCCGTCGATCTTCTCATCGAAGCATCGGCGGAACCAAGCGTGCATGCGGGATACGATGAAAACCCGAGCTACTTGATCCATAGCAACCTAGTCGGAGCGCTGAATTGTCTCGAACAAGCGCGTCGGCATGGTTGGACTTTCGTATTTCTGTCAAGTAGTCGCGTCTACCCTATCGCACTGCTTCGCGCCTTGCCGCTCGAGCGAACCACAACGCGCTTCGTTCTGCGCTCGGACTCGGACCTGCCGGGTGTTACGGCAGCTGGAATTTCAGAGCGGTTTCCTCTCTCCGGGAACCGTTCCCTCTATGGCGCTACGAAACTTGCGGCCGAGCTCTTGATCGAAGAGTACAAGACCATCTACGGAGTCCGCGAACTAATTAATCGTTGCGGAGTGATTTCGGGTCCATGGCAAATGGGGAAGGTGGATCAAGGATTTATTGTCCTATGGATGGCTAGACACCTGCTTGACGGCCCACTCGCCTATACAGGTTTTGGGGGCGAGGGTTCGCAGGTGCGCGACATTCTCCATGTCGACCTATATGATCTATTGGCGGGCTGAGTTTGGCCGCCAATCAGACCGTCTATAAAGCGGCGGAATGGAGAACAGTTTCCCCTTCGGGAATTGACACACTTGTGCCAATATTTTTCGGGCAAACATATTGCGGTTGGCACATCGTCGAAAGGCGTGACGCCGACATCCCGTTCTATGTCAGCGATTGTACGGAAGTGCGCAAGGCCGCCGATTGGAAGTCTCAGCGTGCGCTGAGTATAGTTCTTGAAGACTTGTCGCGGTGGTTAGTCGACCACCGTGATCAGCTTGAGCCCGTCCTGCGCTGACGGAATTTATCAGCAATGAGCATTGCAATTGTTACCGGTTCTGCTGGATTGATCGGCGCGGAGGCTTCACGGTTTTTCACCGACAAAGGTCTAGATGTTGTCGGAATTGATAATGATATGCGCCGGTTGTTCTTTGGAGATGGCTAGCACGTGCTGGTCATGCGCTGCGCTTGGGCCGATTTGCCCACAAGCAGATGCTGCGTCTGACGATGGTGACTATGAAAAAAGCCACGCAAGCTAGGTTAATATTTTTATTTTACCTGTTGGCTAATGTTACGCTGGTCGGGTGCATTGCCTATTTCGGCTGGACTCGTACGTGGTCGGCCGTTTTCGTGCCGACATTGTCTCCACCGTTCGCGGACATGCGGTTTATCCAAGGAGCCGTAATATCCTCCGACGAGGGCCTTAATCCTCAAATATCCAATCCGCATGACCCATGGCACCATTCGCTAAATTATCCGCTAGTCTGGGTAAAAATCGGCCAAGCACTGAACCTACCCGACGAATTGCGGTTTAACCAGTTATGCGGCTTGGTGGTTATGGGTTTTGTCTCCATATGTGGGTATATTTTGTTTCGCTTTCCGTCGTTTGGGCTGCTTACCTGTCTTTTCTCCACCGCAACGCTACTGTCCATCGAGCGAGGAAATGTCGATCTGATCATTTTTTCTCTAGTGTTTGTGTTTGCACTCGTGTTCCCAAGAACGCTGTCCCCTATTCCTCTCTTGGTTGCGACAATGTTGAAGCTCTATCCAGTGTTTTTGCTGGGGACCTTGCTGATCAAAAGGCAACTGATTCTGTTTTTCACATCGCTGATATTCGCGCTCGCGATTTTCGCGTATATGTCAGATCAGTTGCCCCTCATTTATTCCAACACGCCGTCCAGCACGTGGATATCCTACGGCTTTCCTAGCCTCGCACTCCATTTTTGGGCGTACAACTTGCCGCCTTGGATGCTAGCGAGCGCGATTATTGTAATCTGCTCAGCAATTTTGATGATGGCAGTTTATTTCAGGAAGATCGAAGGCTGCCTTCTGCTAGACGGATTCGACGCCAGTTTATTTCTTGCTGGCGCCTCAATCTATGTTGGTACTTTTATCATTTCGTCCAATTACGACTACAGACTGATATTTCTTATTTTTTGTGTACCGTTCGTGGAAAAAAACCGATTTCCGCTCGGCACTCTTTCTGTCATTCTAATCATCGTAGCCATGAACGAGTTAATATTACCTACTTGGCTGAGAGTACCCGGTCTCGCAATCGTTTTGATCGCGAAGGTCGTCATTTTCGTAGTACTATCCGCATACCTAGCTGCGTTTATACCCACCATTTTCGAGGGTTCCCTGAAGAAAGTTCTTGCTGAAAAGCGCAAGCGCATTGAGGTCGAAACCGTCGAATAGTCAAGATTGAGACGCTGTGGGCGATCCAGGAGGCTAATATCCGCGATGGCACTTGGACCATTCGTGTCGCCACGCGCCGATTGCCTGCTGCGGGGCAGTGCCGTCAGTTGCGGTTCAATGGCATGTGGACCTTCGCTCGTCGCTGACACTCGCTTTGAACTCGCTTGGAGAATCTTTTTCATCCTCCGACGCATTTGACAGGCCTACCACGCTGACCTGTAATCCTAACATCCGAAAGACGGCCGATGTGCAGCCAAAAAATGCGGCATGTCCCGAGTCGATCCCGCAGGAGATTAGCCAGGCAGGGGCACCTCCGTCGCGTGTCGCAGTAAACCTTTAATGAACGTGCACAATCACTAATGCCACAGTCATTCTCATCAGAATTTCGTTTAGCCGCCGCCTGTGCGATGTGGCCACCCTCCGATCGCCGGAATGAGGCAATCCGCGCAGCGGCGACCAAGCCGCTCGATTGGCAACGATTCCTGCGCGTGACCAAGCGCCATCAGGTCGTCGCTCTGGTTCACGACGGGCTTGGTCAGTTGCAACCGGCCGTGCCTTCGGAAATCGCCCGCGAGATTAGTGCGCAGGCAGCGAGGCTGGTCCACGAAAATCTGGCCATAGCCTGCGAATCAATGCGGATAAAGCGTCTGTTCGAAAAGGCCAACCTGCCAGTCCTGTTCCTCAAAGGCACAACGCTTGCAGTTCTGGCGTTCGGCAATCTCGGCCTCCGAGCAGCAAAAGACATCGATCTGCTGGTTTCACAGGAGGCGCTACCGGCAGCCATGGCCCTCATTTTGGGCGCTGGCTATCGCCGCTTCGATCCCCGGCCCGAGATCAGTGATGCGCAGTTGCGGTTACTAATGCCACTCCGCAAAGATTTTGGGTTCGTCCACCAGGCGACTGGAATGCAGATCGAATTGCACTGGCGGTTATTTCTAAACCCGCACGCCATGGCGGAGACTTCGATAATGACCGGGTCGCGGGTAGTGCCCCTAACTGGAACTGAAGGATTGCGCACACTGGGGGACGAAGATCTCTTTACCTATCTCTGCATGCATGGCGCCCTTCACTGGTGGAACTGTCTTAAATGGCTAGCTGACATCAACGCGATACTCGCAACTTTTCCGGATGGCGATGTTGAGGATCTTATCCGTTCCGCCGAGGTTCGGGGTTCGGGACGCGCTGCCGCCCAGGCACTCGTGCTGTGCCATCGGGTCCTTGCCACGCCGCTTCCCGACCGACTGATAACTACGCTCGCCAAAGGTGCAACGATGCGGTGGCTGGAGGCGACGGCGTTGAATGCGCTAAACGTTGCACAAGGGGATCGCGAACCGCACGAGAAGCGTTTCGGGACAACCCGCGGCAGCCTCTCATCTATTCTTCTCAGCCCCAGTTGGAAATATCAGTTGGCAGAGTTGGGGGGTCAGCTGACGAACCCAACGGACGTGCTCACCGTTCCGTTGCCGCAGCGATTCCGGTTCCTCTATCCGGTCCTGCGGCTACCGCTTTGGGTATGGCGACACACTGTCCACTATGGTGCTCGACGGGAATTCACGGAGCATACAACTCCACCTGAATAAACAGACGATCCTACTTCACTAGAGGCGCAGGTTTCAATCATCATGTTCGGTGGACGGGGTCACAAATAATCGAATAGCTACGAATGCGCACTACGCCGGAGAGTACCAAGCAATCTCGCGGATCGGTTTTTGCTTTTGTGTAATCTGCCCAACTTCGCGTTCGATCGCCTGAGCCGTGATGCAGCAATCCCTTGACGCCAGCAGACAAGATCCTCAAGCGATTTTGATCGCCTTTCGGCGTTTTCGCGTAAGTTTCAGCGGACATCTGGTAAGGTTTCAGCACTAGCGTTACTACGGTCACGCATCACCGCATCCGCTGAGTGCTTTGGCCGCTTCTGCGCTTCCGGTCCCAGGCAACACACGATGCCGCAGAGTTTCTGCTATCGTTTCGTCTTGTCGCGCTTGGATTGGCGTGGCAGCCAAGTGGACAGGAGCTCGCTCGCATGCCAGGCGAACCAAAAACGGACAAAGCGACGATGGCACAAGGAGGTTTTGGAACGTTACCGACACTCCGAAATCGTTGGTGGGCCTATTTCTACAAACGTTGCCTAGTGGGATTTCCATGGTTCTGGCCGGCTCGACCCCGTGGTGTGCCAGTTATGGTAGCGGCCCGTCGGCTCGTTCGCCGGCATTTCGGGGACGACCACCACCCTGTCAATCGTGCATTGGCGCAAATTCTCACCACGATAGCCTGGCCGCCCGCGGTGCTGGTAGCCTTATGGCAATTCCGCCAGAATAACGCCTCCGCAGCTCCGATCCAGCGAGTTCCTGGAGCACTCTGGGCTGCGATGCGGCACAACATTTTGCCAGCTGAGTACTTCGCCTATGGCTTATGGAGACGGGATCGGAAAGTGGCCATCGACAGTTATTTCTATGGGACTGAGGCTCCGCGCATTCTCAAGCTGCTCAACCGGCCGTTAGAGCCAAACCCAATTGACGACAAGCTGGCATTCTATGAGCTGTGCAAGGCGCACGCGCTCCCTAGCCCTGAAGTTCTGGCTGCATTCGGTCCAACCGGCGAGCTACTGGACTTTGATTCGAAGCAGCTACCAAAGCGTGATCTGTTCATCAAGTCACGCATTGGTTCAGGCAGTGAAGCTGCGGAGCGTTTTCGATGGCAAGGCGCTGTCTTCGAGAGCAACCGCGGTTGTTGCTTAAAGCCCGACGACCTCGGTGGTTATCTGGCAACTCGTGCACGGACCGAGAATCGATTTTTGCTCGTCCAGCCGGCTCTATCAAATCATCCCGACCTCCGCCTCGGCGGAAATGCAAATTTGGCCACGGCAAGGTTGGTCACCGGCCTTTCAACAGATGGTCAAGTAATCCCCATTTTCAGTTTTTTTATATATTTCGTGCAAACCGATCGTCTCGCGCGTGTCGCGCTAGTCGACGTGTCAAGTGGTCAGCTAATGCCGGCGGCGCAGGACACAACGCGGTTGACTCATCAACTCGATATTGGTTTGGACGAGGCTTGCATATTGCCGGAATGGGACACAGTGCTACGGCACGTTAAGGTCGCCCACCAAGCATGCTCTAGCTTTGCTTTTGTAGGGTGGGACGTCGCGCTAACAGAGCAGGGACCAATGCTTCTCGAGGGCAATGGACACTGGGGTGCTTCGGAATACCAAAGGTTACGAGGTGAGCCCTTGGGTTACACTAAATTCGCGGAAATCTTGGCCATGCGGCTTCATGGATTCGAATAGAGCGTGGACGCGCCTGAATATGCGAAATCGCCGATGTTCCCTCCCCGCCCTTTCCGCCGCCTCGATCGATAGAGGAAACAGCGCCTCCTTCATTGTGAAAGATGCCGCTCAGCCCAATCAAATGTGCGAGAAAATCCGTACACTTCCGATAATCACATCTGATCGCTGTCAGGAAGTCGCTCCTTCAACTTCCTCAACATGGCAAGCTTGTCTAAAAGGGATTTTTCCTTGGCGGCGAGATCCTGCTCTTTGGCAGCGATTGCCATTTCCCGGGCCGACACGGCTTGCTCGCGCTCATTCAACTCCTCATCCTTGGCTGTCGATGTGTTTGGTTCCTTGAATATGCGAAGCTTAATGGCTTTATCGAGCAATGCTTGACTGCGGCAGAAATTCAACAAGGCTTCAGGGCATTTCTTCCGCTTGCTATATCTATCGAACACGGTGCCGATGGTTGCCAAGCGCGCCTGAAAGCTGAAGGACGAGTTTGGATCGAGCATGGGATAGTTAGACTCGTTGAGATCTCGACTTTGAAAACGAGCCGTCAGACTGATGCGGGGACCGTCGGCCCAGCGACTGCTCCTTGAGCCCCAATGAAGTGCATACTCATTCCAGCCAAGCACAGCCCCGGCCTCTGCGGGCAAACCTCTAATATCCTGTAGAGATTTG
>Ga0306924_10007416_pt1 | contig 11011 bp, 7 predicted proteins | sample sta12Can44000111_FD_203756 | JGI IMG/M metagenome (GOLD analysis project Ga0306924, IMG submission 203756) | Lab enrichment of tropical soil microbial communities from Luquillo Experimental Forest, Puerto Rico - statanox.12C.anox.44.000.111 (v2)... | ecosystem: Environmental > Terrestrial > Soil...
CCAACACATGCACGCCACGCTCGATGCAGCAGAGCGCCAATTCCCGATGCAGATGGGTAGGCGCCGCGATGGTGACAGCATCGACACCCTGCGCAAGCAGCGGCTCAACGCCGCTGAACGCCGAGCAGCCGAGCGCCCGCGAAACGAAATCGCGCTGCTTGCTATCGGGATCGGCCACGCCGACGAGCTTGACGCCCGGCAAATCGGCGAAGACGCGGGCATGGTTGCTGCCCATCACGCCGACGCCCACTACACCTACGCGCAGCAGACGGTCCGCGTCGCGTTTGGCCGTTTGCACCATGATGGACGAGTTCCCCCCTGCCGGCGCCCGTAACGAGTCCCTCCTAGCACGCCCGAAGCCGGCTGGCGATGGCCCCGTTTGAGGCTGTGGACACGTTTTGAATCAAAGAGTTACATCCCCTGCGGTCATTGCGGATCGTTCTACGCCATCACTTTCGGCCGAACCTGGAGAAACCAATCGACGAAGCGGCGAATACCCTCTTCGATCGGCGTCTTGGGCCGGAACCCCACCGCGCGCTCGAGGTCGGCCACGTCCGCATAAGTCTGTGCGACGTCGCCCGGCTGCATCGGCAGCAACTCCCGGCTCGCCGGCTTGCCGAGGGCTTCCTCGATCAACCGCACGACCTCGGTCACCTCGACCGGCCGGCTGTTGCCGATATTGTAGACGTGCCAAGGCGCCCGGCTCGTGGCGGGATCGGGGGCATCCCCGGACCAGACGGGATTTGGCGCCGGCGGCCGGCGAACGAGCCGCACCACCGCCTCGACCGCGTCGTCGACATAGGTGAAGTCCCGGCGCATCCGACCGTTGTTGAACAGCTTGATCGGCCGACCCTGCAGGATCGCTTCGGTAAACAACCACATCGCCATATCCGGGCGGCCCCATGGCCCGTAGACGGTGAAAAACCGCAGGCCCGTCGCCGGCAGAGCGAACAAATGCGCATAGGCATGCGCCATGAGCTCGTTGGCTTTCTTGGTCGCGCCGTAGAGGCTCAGGGGATGGTCAACATTGTCGGAAGCGCGAAAAGGAACACGGGTGTTGGCGCCGTAGACCGAGGAGGACGAGGCGTAAACCAGATGCCGGCATTGCGCGTGCCGGCAACCTTCGAGCACGTTGAGGAAGCCCGTGAGGTTGGCGTCGACATAGGCATGCGGATCGACCAACGAATGACGCACGCCGGCCTGCGCAGCGAGATGCACGACATCGGGAAAGCGGTGCGCAGCAAACAATTCCGCCATGGGCTCGCGGTCGGCAATGTCGATCTTCTCGAATTGGAAGTTGGAGAATGCCTTGAGTTCAGCGATGCGGGCCTGCTTGAAACGCGGATCGTAGTAGGCGTTGAGGTTGTCGACCCCCACCACGTCGTGTCCGTCCGCCAACAGGCGCCGCGCAACGTGCATGCCGATGAATCCGGCCGCCCCGGTGACGAGAACAGGCTCCTTCAAAGTACCTCCTTTCGAGTGGCGCGGTAATACTGCCGTCCGATCGAGCCGCCGTGCCGCTGTTTGCGCTCGGCTGACGGTGCTTCGTGCAGTATAAAACGAAAAATGCCAAGAGCCCTCCTGCGAGCAATGCTCGTCCTTTGCCGGACGGCGATTACCTTAGGCCCTCGCCACCCGAGGCCGCCGACATGAGCGATGTCGCGAGCGAGGCGGCCGCGCTCAAGCGCTGGCTGTTCGATGTGGCGCTACCGCTATGGTGGAAGGACGGCGCGGACCGTGTTGGGGGCGGCTTCCACGAGGCGATCAGCCTTGATGGCAGGCCATTGGCCCGGCCGCACCGCGCGCGAGTGATCGCCCGCCAAGCGTTCTCCTATTGCGAAGCCGGGCGGCTCGGCTGGCACGGGCCCTGGCGCGAGGCGCAGCGGCACGCGCTCGACTATTTCGCCAAGTATTTCGTCACCGCAAACGCCACGGTCGTGTCCGTGGTCGACCTCGACGGCAAGGTCGGCGATCCGCGCTTCGACCTCTACAACCAAGCCTTTGCCCTGCTCGCTTACGCGAGCGGGCAGCGCACGTTCGGCGAAGCGGATGGCTGGCGCCGGCAGGCCGTGGCGCTGCGCACCACGCTCGAGCAATCGTATGCCCATCCGCTCGGCGGCTTCATTGACGATCACGTCGGAGCGCCGCCGCAACGCTCGAACTCGCACATGCACCTTCTCGAAGCGGCGCTCGCCTGGATCGCCGTCGACGACGATCCGGCTTGGCGCCGTCTGGCGGATGGGATTGCCTCGCTGTGCCTGGAGAAATTCATTGATCCGGCGAGCGGCACGCTGCGCGAGTTCTTTGCGGACGACTGGTCGCCGGCGCCGGGCGTGGAGGGACGCATCTGCGAACCTGGGCACCACTACGAGTGGGCATTTCTGCTCGATCGCTGGGCGCGGCTCACCAGCCGGAACAAGCCTGAGGCGGTGCCGCGCCTCATTGCATTCGCCGATTCGCGCGGGCTCGACGCACGTCGCGGCGTGGCGGTGAACGCCGTCCTCACCGACGGCAGCATCCACGACCCGGTCGCGCGCTTGTGGGCGCAGGCAGAACGGATTCGTGCCTATCTCGCGCACCGGCGCCCCCACGACGAGGTTGCCGCGGCCGTCAAAGGGCTACGGCGCTTTCTCGCCACCCCGGTACAAGGCGTGTGGTTCGATCAATTGGCGCCCGACGACATGTTCGTCCGCGAGCCGGCGCGGGCAACCAGCCTCTATCACATCGTCGGCGCGGTCGCGGAGCTCTCGGATGCAGCTCCTGATGCGGGAAGTGCCAGCTTGCCTGCGAGCAGCCTGCGCCGACCGGCGCCTCGCGTGATCTACCTCGTGACCGAGGACTGGTACTTCATCTCCCATCGCCTGCCGATGGCGCGCGCGGCCCGCAACGCCGGCTTCGAGGTGCACGTCGCAACCCGCGTTGACCGCCATGGTGCCGCCATCGAGGCCGAAGGATTTCATCTGCACCCCGTCTCCTGGCGCCGGGGCAGCCTCGATCCGCGCGACCTCGTCCGGGTGGTGCGCGAGGTGCGCAAGCTCTACCACGGCCTCAAGCCCGATCTCGCCCACCACGTCGCGCTACCGGCAACCGTCGTCGGATCGCTCGCGGCCACCGGCCTTCCCGTCGTTTGCCTCAATACCATGACCGGCCTCGGCACGATGTTCATCAACGACACGGCCAAAGTTCGCATGGCGCGCCCGGTCGTGAGGCTGGCGCTGCGACGGCTGCTGAACCGCCCTCGCGCCGCGGTGCTGGTGCAAAATCTCGACGACCGCGCGGTGATCGAGCGTTTGGGGGTGAATGGAGAGCGCATCGCGGTGATCCCGGGCTCCGGCGTCGATATCGACGCGCTGATGCCACTGCCTGAACCCGCGGACCCGGTCACCCTCGCATTCGTCGGCCGCTTGGTGGAATCGAAGGGGATACGTACGCTGCTGGCCGGGCATGAGCGCCTTGGCCAGCGCGGCCGCGACATCCGGCTGCTCATCGCGGGCCTACCGGATCCGGCCAACCCGACCTCGATCCCACCGCAGGAGATCGAAGCCTGGAGTAGGCGCCCCAACGTCAAGGTTCTCGGCTTCGTGGAAGACATCGCAGGCCTCTGGGCCCGCGCACACATCGCGGTCCTGCCGTCCTACCGCGAGGGATTACCCTTGAGCCTGTTGGAGGCTGCGGCCTGCGGCCGCCCGTTGGTTGCGACCGACGTGCCGGGATGCCGCGAGATCGCCCGTCCCGGCGTCAACGCGTTTCTGGTGCCGCTCGACGATACCGAGGCCCTCGCCAATGCGATCGACCGCCTCGCGCTCGATCCGCAGCTGCGGCGCGAGTTCGGCAAAGCCGGCCGCGAACTGGTCGAGCTGAAGTTCTCAAGTGAGCGCATCGGCCGCGACGTGGTCACGCTTTACCGGCGTTTGCTCGGGCAAACCGATTGAATCGTCCATTGCGAATAGCGCCATGCGCGGGGTAAGAAAGCCCCGTTTTGCCTCAGGGCGCCGTCAAAGGTAGGTCGTGCCGCACGGTCGCAAGCTCGCCGTCATCGGTCTTGGATATGTCGGGCTGCCGGTCGCCGTCGCCTTCGGCCGACGGGGCACGCGGGTCATCGGCTTCGACATCGATGCCGCACGCATTTCCGAGCTCAAGGCCGGCCGCGACCGCACGCGTGAGGTCGAGCCGGATGATATCGCTCGTTCTCATCTCCACTTCACGTCCGATCCCGCCGAACTATCCGGCGCAGACTTCTTCATCGTGACGGTTCCGACCCCGATCGATCAGGCGCGACGACCGGATCTGGCCGCATTGCTGCGTGCCTCGACGACGGTGGGCGAAGCTTTGAAAAAGGGCGACATCGTCGTGTACGAGTCCACGGTCTATCCCGGCGCGACTGAGGAAGATTGCGTGCCGATCCTCGAGCAGGCCTCCGGTCTGGTGGCGGGACGCGATTTCACGGTCGGCTATTCGCCTGAACGGATCAATCCCGGCGACAAGGCGCATCGGTTCGAGACAATCAAAAAGGTCGTGGCCGGTCAGGATGCGCGGACCCTCGACATTGTCGCGGCGGTTTACGGTTCGGTCGTGACGGCCGGCTTGCACAAAGCGCCGTCGATTAAGGTCGCGGAAGCAGCCAAGGTGATCGAGAATGCGCAACGCGATCTCAACATCGCTTTCATGAACGAGCTTTCGGCCATCTTCCACGCGCTCGACATCGACACGAAGGACGTGCTTTCGGCAGCCGCCACCAAATGGAATTTCCTCAATTTCACCCCGGGTCTCGTCGGCGGGCACTGCATCGGGGTCGATCCCTATTACCTCACCTATCGCGCGCAAAAGGCCGGATATCATCCCGACGTGATCCTTGCGGGGCGGCGCATCAACGACTCGATCGGCGTGCGCGTTGCGCGCGAATGCATGCGCCGGCTGTTGAAAGCGGGCACGGCCGCACCACGCGTGACGGTGCTGGGACTAACGTTCAAGGAGAATGTCGTCGATGTCCGCAATTCACAGGTGTTCGATATCATTCGTGAATTTCAGTCGTTTGGCGTAGCCGTGCAGGTTCACGATCCGCTTGCCGATGACGCGGCGGCGCTCAAAGAGTACGGCCTCACCTTGCAGAAGGAGCCGGCACCCGCCGACGCCGTCGTCCTTGCGGTGGCTCATGACTCGTATCGAGCGTCGGGTTGGCCGCTGATCACCCGCCTGCTCACGAACGGCCGCGGCCTCGTCATGGATGTCAAGGGCGTGCTCGATCCGCTTGCGAAACCCGCGGGCATCGAGATTTGGCGGCTCTGATCGGTTAACCTTCGTTAACGCCGGCGCGGCTTGACGTTTTGTGCCGGGACGGCTTGAAGTGTCGTGACCAAGCAGGGTTCTCGCCGATGCCGGCTCAAATCGTCCCGGTGATCATGTGCGGCGGCGCGGGAACGCGGCTGTGGCCGGTTTCGCGCGAGAGCATGCCCAAACAGTTCGTTCCTCTCGTCGGACAGGGGTCGACGTTTCAACAGGTGCTTGCGCGCATCTCGCATCCCGACTTGTTCACACGCCCGATCGTCATCACCAGCGCCGACTTCCGCTTTGTCGTGGCCGAGCAGTTGCGCGAGCGCGGCGTCGAGGCCGACATCGTGCTCGAGCCGATGCGCCGCGATTCTGGTCTTGCGGTGGCCGTCTCCGCGCTGCTCGCCGCCGAACGCGATCGCAACGCCCTCGTGCTCGTGCTGGCGGCCGACCACGTTGTGCGCAAGCCCGACGAATTCCGCGCAGCCTGCGAGCGCGCCGCCGCGGTCGCCGCCGAGGGGCGGATCGTCACCTTCGGCATCGAGCCCACCCATCCGGCCACGAGTTACGGTTACATCCGCCCCGGGGAGAAGCTCAATGGCGCGTCCGCGCGCGCGGTCGAGGCGTTCGTGGAGAAGCCGGATGCCGCGACCGCCGCCAATTACGTGGCGGAGCGGTATTTGTGGAACAGCGGCAATTTCCTGTTTCACGCCGCGACCATGCTCGGCGAGATCGAGCGCTTCGAGCCGGCGATGGCCGAGGCCGCCAAGGCGGCAGTCGCGGGCCTCACGCGCGACCTCGATTTTCTGCGGCTGGCAAGCGAACCCTTCGCGCGCGCGCCCAGGAAATCGATTGATTACGCCGTCATGCAGCGTACCAAGCTCGCCGCCGTGGTTCCCGCCGATCTCGGCTGGTCGGACATCGGCAGCTGGAGCACGGTTTGGGACGTCCTCGATCACGACGCCGCCGGCAATGCCACCGACGGTCCCGTCGTGATGCTGGACAGCCGCAACAGCCTCGTGCGTTCGGAGGAACCCGTGCTCACCACCGTCGTCGGGCTCGACGACGTCATCGTGGTGTCGACCGCGGACGCCGTGCTGGTCAGCGCGCGCGCGAAGGCCGAGCAGGTGAAGACGCTGGTCGAGCAGCTCAAGGCGCACAACCATCGCGCGGCGGTCGAGCACCGTCGCGTCTATCGCCCATGGGGCTATTACCAGGATGTGGATATTGCCCCGCGCTACCGAGTGAAACGTATCGTCGTGAAGCCGGGAAGCAAGCTCTCGCTGCAGAAGCACTTCCATCGCTCCGAGCATTGGGTCGTGGTCAAGGGAACGGCCGAGGTCACGCTCGGCAACGACGTGCGCAGCGTGCACGAAAACGAATCCATCTATATCCCGATCGGCAGCATTCATCGGCTCGCCAATCCTGGCAAGATCCCGCTCGAATTGATCGAGGTGCAGGTCGGCAGCTATCTCGGCGAGGACGACATCGTGCGCCTCGACGACGTTTACGGACGCGGGTAGCTAGCCCATCAGCCACGCCCGACGCTGACATAGGTGAGGCCCTTCGCGGCCAAGTCGGCGGGCCGGTAAATGTTGCGCAAGTCGACGATCACGGGGCTGCGCAGCGCCTTTTTGACGCGATCGAGGTCGAGCGCTCGGAACTGGTCCCATTCCGTGAGGATCAGCATTGCGTCCGCACGTTCGATGCAGGCATAGGGGTCGCTGGCGGTCTCGAGCCGCGGCATCAGCTTGCGCGCTTCGCCCATGCCATGGGGATCATAGGCGCGCACGCGCGCGCCCTGCGCCTCGAGCGCCGGCACGATGACGAGACTCGGCGCCTCGCGCATGTCGTCGGTGTTGGGCTTGAAAGTCAGGCCCAGCACCGCAACCGTTTTGCCCTGCAGCGAGCCACCGCATGCAGCGACGACTTTGGCAGCCATCGCATGCTTGCGCGCGTCGTTCACGCCCATCACCGTTTCGACGATCTTGATCGGCACGCCGTAGCGCTGACCGATGGCGGCGAGCGCCGCGGTGTCCTTCGGAAAACACGAACCGCCGAATCCCGGCCCAGCGTGCAGGAACTTTCCTGCGATCCGGCGATCGAGCCCCATTCCGCGCGCGACCTCTTGCACGTCCGCGCCGCACTGCTCGCAAAGATCCGCTATTTCGTTGATGAAAGTGATCTTGGTCGCGAGAAAAGCATTGGATGCGTATTTGATGAGCTCGGCGGCGCGCCGTCCGGTGAAGAGCATCGGCGTCTCATTGATGAACAGCGGCCGGTAAAGCTCGCGCATCACACGGCGCGCCCGCTCGTCGTCGGTGCCAACCACGACGCGATCGGGGCGCTTGAAGTCCTCAATGGCCGCGCCCTCACGCAAAAACTCCGGATTTGACACTACGGTGAAGTCCGCATCGGGGCGCAGCTTGCGGACGATGGCATCAACCTCATCGTTGGTTCCGACCGGAACCGTCGACTTGATCACGATGACGGTAAAGCCATCCATTTCGGCCGCAATCTCGCGCGCGGCGTCATGGACGTAGGAGAGGTCAGCAAAACCGTCGCCGCGCCGGGACGGCGTCCCCACGGCGAGAAATACCGCATCCGCCGCGCGAATGGCGGCGGCGGATTCGGTCGCAAATGACAGCCGGCCGGCTTCGACGTTGCTCGCAACGAGCGCGTCCAAGCCAGGCTCGAAGATCGGGATCTTTCCGTTTTGGAGCTCCCGGATCTTCGCTGCATCCCTGTCGATACAGGTTACGACGTGCCCAAAATCCGAAAAACAGGCGCCGGACACGAGCCCGACGTAGCCAGTACCAATCATCGCTATTCGCATGAAATGCTGTCCGGAGTTTTGCCTTTGGCGACGTTTTCGACAGGATCTAGGACCGTTCTTTTACGCCAATATGGCTCCCGAGACCGCCGCGTCCGGTCACTCCCTTCAGCAACGAACCGCAAGCCAACCAGCTTCGCAATAGGACCCCCCTTTTGCCCATTTTGGCTTTGTCCTGCCAAAAACGGCCCCGTGCTCTGTTAGATTGTATCGCGCGAGCATTGCACTTATCGCCCGATCCACCCGCATCCCCGGGGCCAAGCGTACGGCGCGCGAGCACCATGTAACGTTGTGCGAACGGGGCCAGGACCCCAGCCAGAAGGCGATCTAGCCCGACCCGCCTTGCTCTGCTCACCAGCCTGCCCGCATTCCCGAAATCGCGAAGCAGAAGCTCCTGCTTTTCGAGGAACGCAATCTCAACCCCCGCCTTGGCTGCATACCGCCGCAGGCACGTTTTACGGGGATAATTGACTTTGCCCATGAATTCCACGTTCGACGCCAAGGCCTGACGCCAGGCCAGGGCCCGTTGGTCGGGCGAGCGACGGCCCAAAATGGCCCACATTGCGAGATAGGGCTTGTAGTAGCAGAGCACGGGAAACGGCACGAATAGATGCCCCTCCATCAGCATGTTGGGTCCGGGGAAACGATGCACCGAGACGGCGTCGGATTTGAGTACGCGCATGATCTCGCCAAAGACCAATGCATGGTCGCGGACGTGCTCCATCACCTGATCACTGAAGCAGAACTCGAAATGACCGTCGGGAAAGGGGATGCGATAATTCGATTCGTCCATGCACTGCAATCGTTGGATCACGCGCGCCTGCGGGACGTAGCTCTTGTCCCAATAATCGTCGCGCCGCCACCAATCGACGACGTCAACCCCGTGAACGTCATAGCCCATGCTCAATAATATTTCGACCGCTTGGCCGATGCCGCATCCAAAGTCAAGAACGCGCGCGCCGGGTTGCAAAGGTTTTCCGAGCCATTCGAGAAAGCGCAGATGTCCATCGATCGCTCGGCGCTGCTCCTGGCAAGTCACTACGGTTTCTCTCTCGTCAAAACGCTGCGCGTCCATTCGACGGGGGATGAGCTTGACGACCCCTGAACCATCGGTGCCGCAGAAGCCGCTCGCCTGTCAATCGGCGAAATTGGGAATCGATGTGCAAAGCCAGATTTTGCCAACGCGCTTTCGCGACCGAGCCCGCAGCGCGGCGCCAGTGCCGCTCGGGTGGACCTGCTGTGCGCGTCCTCGTTTAGGCCTCGCTTCGGCGTGGACCTATGCCACGGCTCTGGGAGCTTCGCTCCGCAACGTCCGGTCCGTTCTATCAGGCAGCGAGGGGCAACTAGGTTTGCTTTCAGCGCGGCGTCCTGTTTAAGGTATCTCGCTCGAGGGGGGCGATATTGGGCACGTTTCGATTCCTGCTCGCGTTGTCGGTTGCCCTCAGTCATTTCGGAACCGTCTGGGGCTATCACATCATGAACGGCCGAATGGCCGTGCAGTGCTTTTACATGATTTCAGGCTTTCTGATCTCGCTGGTGCTTTCGCACAAGTACGACCCGAGCTCCGCCGAAGGCCGCCGGTTGTTTTACAGCAACCGCGCGCTGCGTATTTTTGTGCCCTATTGGTCGTTCTGCGTGATGATCTTGGGCGTGCATGTCCTCATCTACGGCGCGCTCGGCATTCGATTCGGGGTGGATGCTGCATTTGCGCAGCACTGGCCCGAGATGACGCTGCTAACGCGCATTTACCTGCTGTTCTCCAATATTTTCATTCTCACCCAGGAATGGTCGATGTGGCTCGTCTATCAGAGCGGCGCCATCATCCCGGTGTGGAATTCCGACCTGCATAACCCGCACCTCGGCACGTTCGAAGTGATCCCGCAGGCGTGGAGCGTGTCGCTTGAACTGATGTTTTACGCGTTGGCGCCGTTTTTGGTGCGACGTCATTGGCTCGTGTTAGTGGCCACGATTGTCGCGACCTACATATTGCGCTCGGTGGCGGTTGCCTATGGACTTAACGGCTCTGGCTTCGCGTACCGCTTTTTCCCGTTCGAAATCGGTCTCTTTCTTGCCGGGGTTCTGAGTCATCGAGCCTACGCGTACGTGAATTCGCGTGGTCTGATGCGGCTTCCTGTTTCCTTGGCCATCGGCGCCACACTCATTGGCACGGTCCTCGTTCAGCAATACATCGACAGTTTGGATAACCACAAGTTCTACATTTTGGTCGTGGCGGCACTACCGGCGCTGTTCGATCTGTCGCGGCGCTTCAGGTGGGACAGTTGGCTCGGTGACTTGTCATACCCGATCTATCTCGCGCATCTGTCGGTGCTGAGCTTCGGCCTGATCATGACCACCGCGGTGATCGGACCAATCGAAAATCACAATTTGCTCGCACTTGGAATGGCGGTGGCCACCGTCCTGATATGCGTCGCCTATGTCCATTGGATCGATGCGCCGTTTGAGCGCTGGAGGCAGGCCCGCGCGACCAGAACCAATCAGGAGCGAGTTCCCGACTCGTTGCCTCAACCACAGGGAGCCGTGCTCACCGCGTAGCCCACCCGCGTGCCAACCCTCTCGCGCGGGCAGGACTCGAGGATCGCGATCACGCCGGCGCAAGCTTACCCATTTGATCGCGCAGGCGGGTCCGCGCGGGCCGCTCCACGACGTAGAACAGCGTCGCGGCGAGCGCGAGAATCACTATGACTGTAGCCGCGAAGGCAAATATATGTCCGACTGCCTGCCATTGCGCAAATCCCAGCCACTCCCAAAGCCTGCGGATCACAATGAGGACGGGAAAGTGCACCATGTAAACCGAATATGAGATTTCGCCGAGCCACACCAACGGGCGGCTGCCGAGAATTCGCGTCACGTGCCCCCTGGACAGCGCCGTTCCAAAAATGGTGAGGGCAA
>Ga0306924_10007417_pt1 | contig 11011 bp, 9 predicted proteins | sample sta12Can44000111_FD_203756 | JGI IMG/M metagenome (GOLD analysis project Ga0306924, IMG submission 203756) | Lab enrichment of tropical soil microbial communities from Luquillo Experimental Forest, Puerto Rico - statanox.12C.anox.44.000.111 (v2)... | ecosystem: Environmental > Terrestrial > Soil...
CCGGCTGGCCGAGCTACATGGTCGACGCCAGCGCGGTCCGGAACCGCGCCATGGAGTGGTTCAGCTTCCGCTACGGCGCGAGCGGCGAGCTCTACTACGAGACGACGCAGGCCTACTACGCGCGCGATCCGTGGACGGGTGGGCTGTGGGACTTCAGCGGCAACGGCGACGGCACGCTCTTCTGGCCGGGGACGCCTGACCGCATCGGCGGAAACACCGACATCCCGGTCGCGTCGCTGCGCCTCAAGATGATCCGCGAGGGCATGGAGGACTACGAGTACCTGAAGCTGCTGTCGGATCTCGGCGGCGCCGCCGACGCGCAGGCGATCGCGAAGCAGCTCTTCCCGCACCCGTGGCAGTCCGAGGTGAAGCCGCAGGACCTCATGGCGGCCCGGGCCCAGCTCGCCCAGCTCATCGTCGCGCGGTCGCCCAAGGCATCCACGGCATCCACGGCCGCCACCGCCGCGACCTCCTCCTCGACCGGTTCGACGGCCGTGACCACGGCGGCGGCCGGGGGCTCGGGTTGCGCCGCCGGCGGCGGCCGGGCCGGGCTCGTCAGCGCTCTCGCCGCGCCGCTGGCGCTCGCCTTCCGTCGGCGGCGCCGTCGGTAGCGGCGAGCGCCCGCGCCACCGCGCGTCCGAGCTCGTCGTGCGCGGCGAGCCACGGCCCCGCCTCCCGCGGGAAGCCGCGCAGGGACGGCACCAGGCGTGCCGCGAGCCTGTCGACGAGCGCGCCCAGCCCGAGGCGCCGCGCCAGCGCGGCGAGCTCGCGGTCCTCGATCGCCTCGCGCACGAGCTTGAGCCGGATCGACTCGACCGGGAACGGGTGCACCCCGCCCAGCTGCGCCGGGCGGCCGGGGTAGAGGAGCGTCCCGTCGCCATTCCCGGCGAAGGCGCGCACGCTCCGCCACGGATCGCCCGACCACGCCGCGATCGAGTCGTAATAGAGCTCGCCCGCGACCCCGGCGCGCTCGGCGAGCCAGCCCAGGGCGCGCGCGCTGGCGCCCGGCCGGTCCACCTCGTAGCCCGGCCACCCGGTGAACGCGCGCGCCATGCGCTCCCGCCCGGCCGCGGGCAGCTCGTCGCAGCCGTGGCTCATACACGACGCGTACCAGAACGGGCGCCCATCCCAGCCCCCCGGCCCGGCGCGGCGCGCGCCCTCGAACGAGGCGGCGCGCTTCCCGTCGAAGAAGAGGACGTTCGGCGCCCACGCCTCCACCAGGCCGGCCAGCTCCGGAGCCGGGACGCTCGTCACGAACACGCGCACGTTGGCCTTTCGCGCCGCCCGGGCCCGCCGCGCCAGCGCCGGCAGGTCACTCGGCTTTGGCTCGTCGAGCGTGTAGAGCCAGAGCGCGTCGGCCCAGCCGCGCGCCTGGAAGTGCTCGCGCCAGGCGCGGAGGAGCGCCACCTGGTCCGCCTGCGGCGCCTGCCAGTCGCGCGCGGTGACGCGCACGTCGGCGAAGGTGCCGCGCACGCCAGGGACGAGCGTCCCGTCGAGGATGGGCCCGACCTCGGCGTCGTAGGCGCTCCAGTCGAGCGCGCAGCCCTGCGTGGTACAGCGGCCGTACGGTGGGTCGTAGCTGAGCCCGTGGGGCGAGACGCGGTGGCGGAGCAGCGCGGCGGCGAGCGCGCGCGCCAGCTCCGGATCGTCGGGTCTCCCCAGCGCCTTCGTCCCGAGCCGCGTCGGTAGCCCGAACGTCACGGTCGTGCTGCTCGTGGCGGGCAGCGCGAAGGGCCAGACTTCCAGCCGCACCGGCACCTCACCGAGCGCGCGCGCGCCGTCGGCGAGGCGCACGGCGCCGCGGTAGTGGCCGGGCGCGGCGTCCGGCGGGACGCACAGCTCGACCCAGATCGCCTGCAGCCGGCCCGCCGGGACGGCGACCGGGAAGGCGCGCCGTGGCTCTCCGAAGAAGGCGTCGCGGACGGGGACGAGCGGGTCCGGCCACGGACCGGGCGCACCCTCCGGTCCGGACGGCGCTGCGAGGTCGATCGTCGCGACCCGGTAGAGCGCGGGCGCGATCGAGGAGGGGCCGGCCAGCGCCGCGGTCTCCGCCGCGAGGGCGGCGAGCGGACGGTCGGCGCGAATGGCGATCTGCGCGGACCCGCATTCGCCGCGGGCCGCGGCGAGGTCGATGGCGCGCCCCGGCGGGAGCGGATCGCCCGGCCGGAGCTTGTCGAGCGAGCTGGCGGTGCCGAACGAGAGCGCGCCGGGCACGACCTCCACGCCAGCCCCCGCGCGCGCCGGCCCGGCGGCGGCGAGGAGGGCGGCGGCGAGGAGGGCGCGAGCCACGCCGCGAGGGTGCGCACGCGGCGCGCCCGGCGCACCGCGCTGCCGACGCCACATCCGGGCACCGCGCGAGCCTCGGGCGCGCCGCGTAAGCTCCCGCGACACGACCGGAGGCCACCATGCGCACGCTCCGTCTCTGCCTCGTCGCCGCGGCCATCGCCTGCAGCCACCGCGCCTCGGGACCCCCAGCCCCACCGGAGGCGAACGCGCCGCCGACGCCCGGGATCGCGCGCGTGTGGCACGGGCGCGTCCCGGCGGAGAAGGCGGACGCCTACGCCGCCTACCTGGCGGAGGCGATCACGAAGTTCCGCACGCTGCCCGGCAACCTCGGCTACGAGATGCTGCGCGAGGACGGCGGCGCGGAGTCGCACTTCATGGTGGTGAGCTACTGGACGACGGCGGACGCCATCCACGCCTACGCCGGGGCCGACATCTCGCGGACGCGCGCGCTGCCGCGCGATCCGGAGTTCCTCATCGATCCCGAGCCCCAGGTCCACAACTACAGAGTCGTCGTGCAGGACCTCCTCCGCTGAACGCGCTCCGCGATCGCGCCTCCTCGCCGTCAGCGCCGGCGGCGCGGCGCCGGCCGGTCGGACTTCACCCCGAGGAACACGACGTGCCGGGCGCGGGCCGCCGCCGCTCCCGGTCGCGCGGGCACGGGGCGCGCCTCGGCCGCGAAGCCGGCGCGCCGCAGCGACGCGAGGTACCGCTCGTCCGGGCCGGCCGACCACACCGCGAGCACGCCCCCTGGCCTGAGCGCCTCGAACGCCGCGTACACGCCCTCTTCGCCGTAGAGCCGCTCGTTCCGGCGGTGGACCAGCGCCGACGGCCCGTTGTCGACGTCGAGCAGGATGGCGTCGAAGGCGCGCGTCGCCTCGGCGATCCGATCCGCGACGTCGGACACCTGGAGCCGCACGCGTGGATCCTCGAGCGGCCGGCCCGCCAGCTCGGCCACCGGGCCGCGGTTCCAGTCCACGAGCGCGCGCGAGAGCTCCGCGACGATCACGCGGGCATTCTCCGGGACCCGCTCCAGAGTCGCACGAACCGTGAATCCGAGGCCGAGGCCGCCCACGAGGATCGTGTCGCACCTCGCGGCGCGCTCCAGCCCGAGCTCCGCCAGCGCCTCCTCCGACCGGTGCGCGCGCGACGACATGAGCACGTGCCCGCCGGCGCGGACCACCCACTCGTCTCCGCGGCGCGCCAGCACCAGCTCGGCGCCGTCCGGCGCGCGTGCGCGATCGATCGTCTCCCAGGGCTGCATCTGGAGAGCGGCGCGAACGTGGTTCAGCGATCGAACATCGCCTGGATCGCCCTGTCGTCGCTCGTCGACTGCAGCGCGAGCATGAGCAGGATGCGGGCCTTCACCGGCGAGAGGTCGTCGCCCATGATGGCGCCCGCGTCCTTGAGCGTCTTGCCGCCGCCCTCCCACCCGTAGTGCGGCAGGACGCGCCCGTTCGGGACCCGGCTGGTGATGACGACCGGCACGCCCTTCGAGATCGCCTCCTTCACGGCCTGGAACATGGGTTGGTTCATGTTGCCCCACCCCAGCGCCTGCACCACGATGCCCTTCGCCCCGGCCAGGAGCGCGGCCCGCACGAGCTCGCCGTCGGCGCCGCCGTACATGGCGACGATATCGACGCGCGGCAGGGGCGCCGGCTTGCCGTCCGGTCCAGTCCGGCCGAGCACGGGGACGTGCTGCCGGCGCAGTGGCGCGCGGTAGAACACCACCCGATCCTCGTCCGCCACGCCGAGGAAGCCGAAGTCGCCCGACTTGAACGTCTCGGGCGTGGACGTGTTCGTCTTCGTGACCTCGCGGGCGGCGTTGATCTGATCGTTGAGGGCGATCATGGCGCCCTTGCCGCGGGCGTCGGGCGCGACGCAGATCCGGACGGCGTTGAGGAGGTTCCGCGGCCCGTCGAAGTCGCGCTCGGAGGCGTTGCGCTGGGCGCCGATGAGGACGATCGGCTTGTCGCTCTTCACCGTGAGGTCCAGGAACCACGCCGTCTCCTCCAGCGTGTCGGTGCCGTGCGAGACGATGATCCCGGCCACCTCCGGCCGCGCCAGCGCCTCCTGCGCGGCGCGGGAGAGCTCCACCCAGCGCGGCGGGTCCATGTAGTCGGAGGGGACGTTGGAGAGGTTCCGCACCTCGACCTTCGCGAGCTGCGCGACCTCGGGGACGGTCGCGACGAGGTCCTCGCCGGAGATGGCGGGCACGGGCGCCTTCTTCACCGGGTCGATCTTCATCGCGATGGTGCCGCCGGTGGCGAGCAGGACCACGGTCGGCTTCGCGGCGGCCGCCGCGGCTTGCTGCGCCGACGTCGCAAGGGGGAGCGCGAGGAGGAGCGGTGTCAGCGCCACGGCCAGACGTCGCGTCATCGGTTCTCCTTGGTGGAGGTCTCGTCCGTGGTGGTCTCGTCCCACATCCGCTGCAACTCCTGGTACGACTTCGGGAACTGCGGCTCGAAGCGCTGGTAGAAGGGGATGGGGTAGCGGATGCCGCCCTGGTGCGTGCCCTCGAGGCCCTTCACCACCTCCTCGCGCTTCGCCCAGGGGAAGGTGAAGGCCATCTCGTCGTCGGCCGCGTGGCCGAAGATGCGGTCACCGTAGCATGGCAGGATCACCTGCGGCTCGCCCGTCTTGCGGCCCTTGATGACGATGTCGGCGCAGTCGCCGCGGCCCGAGAACTCGCTGCGGAGCGCGCCGCCCTTCTCGAACAGGCACGCGTTCAGGAGGCGGAGCACCTGCGCCGAGTTGCCGTAGACGAGCACGGTGTGCGGCTCGAAGTCGATCCGGGCCAGCGGCCCGGCCACCACGGCCGCGATCTCGCCCGGATCGTACTTGGCGAGCGCGTCCTCGAACCGCGCGCCCGCCTCGCGGCAGGCGGCGTACATGCCGTCGGCGAGCGCGCCCGAGGTGTAGTAGTCGTTGCGCGCCTCGAACCCGAAGACCGCCTTGGCGATGGGGCAAGCGAGATCCTCGCCGCCGAAGGCCAGCGTCCACCCGTAGCGGCGCGCGAGCGAGAGCGCCTGGCAGATGGCGACCTTGCCGCCGAGCTGCTGCAGCGGCCGGCGCGCCTTCGGGGGGATGGGCTCGCCGGGCGCGAGGGAGCGGATACCGAGCGGGAACGTCGCGACCCGCAGGTGCGTCTCGAGGTGGCGCTGGAGCGTGGTGGCGTCCATGTGGGCCTCCGGGGAAGGTGCGCCACCATGTCCCGAATGGGGGAGCCGCCGCAATGCCCCGTTCGCGTGCGGATCCTGCCGTTCCGGTGCGGATGCGGATCGTTCCGTTCGCCCTGAGCGTAAGCCTTTCCGTTCGCCCTGAGCGTAGGCCGCGCAAGCGGCCGTAGTCGAAGGGCGAACGGCAGGGCGCCGTGGAAGGACCACGGCGGCCTACACGCTCCGGGAGCCGCATACACCCTGAGTTGATGACGCGAGCGCCGGCTCTGCTACGCTCGCGCGGTCCGCCGCTCGGAGGGCCCCTTGCGCGCACGATCACTCGCTCCACTGCTCGCGCTCGCGACCGCGGGCTGCATGTCGACCGCGCGTGTCCGCCCAGACGCCGACGGCTGGCGCAAGGACGTCCGCACCGTCGCCGTCATCCCCAGCGTCCGCGTCTACGAGGTCTCGGCCGGCGAGGTCCGCGAGCAGCGCGACGACTGGTCGGCCGAGGCGACCGGGTATGCCGCGGGCGCGCTCTCGTCCGGACTGAAGGAGCGCGGGTTCACGCCCCGCCTCCTCGACCCCAAGGCGGAGAAGGCGGACCCGGAGCTGCGCGAGGTGCGGCTCCTCTACGAGGAGGTGGGCGAGAGCGTCTGGCTCCTCGCCTATCCGCCCTTCGCCTCCGAGCACGCCATCCGGAACTTCGACTACGAGGTCGGCCCGCTCGGGCGCGTGCTCGACCGCTGCCACGCTGACGCCCTGCTCGTCGCGTACGGCAAGTCGAGCGTCTCCACCACCGGCCGCATCGTGACGCGCGCCATCTTCGGCGGCCAGGCCGACTTCAACCTGCTCACGCTGGGGCTCCTCGACCGCAAGGGTCACCTCGTCTGGTTCGACGTCGCCGGCAACGGCTCGGCCGACCTGCGCGACGGCGAGACGGTCGCGAGGCTGACGGAGTCGATGCTCCGCCACCTCCCTGGTGAGGCTCCGTGAGGCCAGCGCTCGCCCTCGCCCTCTCCGCCCTCTCCGCCGTGGCCGCCCTGGGCGGCTGCGCCGCCGCGCGCCTCCCGCCCGTCACCGAAGGTGAGCTCGTGATGGACCAGGACGAGCGGCGGATGTGGCGCGTCGCGGAGGAGGAGGAGGAAGACGCCCGGCACAGCGGCGCCCTCGACCCCGACTCCGCCCTGGAGCGATACCTGGGCACGGTCGCGAAGAGGCTCCTCCCTCCCCGCGCCGCCTCCCGGCTGCGGGTACAGGTCTTCGTGGTGGCCGATCCGCGCCTCGACGCGTTCGCGCTGCCGGACGGCGCCGTGTTCGTCTCGTCGGGGCTCCTGTGCCGGCTCGAGGACGAGGCGCAGCTCGCCGTCCTGCTCGGGCACGAGCTCGCGCACGCCCTCTACCGCCACGCCGTCGTCGAGCACCGGACCTTCAAGACCAGCGCCGCCGTCTCGGCGAGCTTCGGCGGCGGGCTCGGGCTGGGCCGGCTCGGCGCGCTCGCCACCATCTCCGGCTACTCGCGCGACCTCGAGCGCGAGGCCGACGAGCAAGGTCTCAGGCTCGCCGCGGAGGCGGACTACGACGTCCGCGAGGCGCCGCGGCCGTTCGAGCACCTCCTCGCGTGGATGGAGGAGGAGGAGCTCGAGGAGCCGTTCTTCTTCGCCGATCACCCGCGCCTGAAGAGCCGGATCGAGAACTACCAGCGGCTCCTCGCCACCACCTACGCGTCGCGCCAGGGCGGCGACCGGGGACGCGACCGGTACGTCGGAGCCGTCCGCGAGCTCTTCCTCCGCAACGCGCGGCTCGACCTCGCGGCTGGCCGCTTCGGGCCGGCCGAGCGCGGCGCGCGGCGCTATCTCGAGCTGCAGCCCCGGTCGGCGGCCGCGCTGGCGCTGCTCGGCGACGCGGAGCGGCAGCGCGAAGCGGAGGGCTCCCCGGCAAAGGCGGCCGACCACTACCGCAAGGCGCTGGCCCTCGATCCGCGCTGCGCCGAGGCGCAGCGTGGACTCGGGCTCGTGCTCGCCCGCGGCGGCGACCGCGGCGCGGCGCGCGCGGCGCTGAGGCGGTATCTGGAGCTCCGTCCGCGCGCCGAGGACCGCGGCTGGATCGAGGCCGATCTCGCCGAGCTGGAGGGGAAGCGATGAGGATGCGGGCGCTCATGCTGGTCGTCGCGCTGTCGGGCTGCCTGCACCAGGACGTCCCCTGGTGGAAGGTCGGCCCAGGCTACAAGTCCGACAACTGGTTCGGGCCGAAGTACGCCTTCGACATCCCGGAGGGCTGGCTCCAGCTCAACGCCGGCGATGGGTTCACCGCCACCCGCGATGGCTGGTCGCTGCAGAAGATCACGGTCCGGGAGCTCGACCCGGACAAGCCGCTCGCGCACACGAAGAAGACGCTGCGCGTGGGGATGTCGCCGCGCGAGCTGTCCGAGCTGCTCGTGGACGACATCCGCGCGTCCGGCGCGAACGCCGTCACGGTCGTCGAGTCGAAGCCCGCCACCCTGTCCGGCGCGCGCGGCTTCCGCACCGTCGTCGCCTACAAGACGAGCGAGGGGCTCCCGCGCCGGTTCGTCCTGGCCGGGGCCTTCGTCGGCGACCGCGTCTGGCAGCTCGGCTACGACGCGCCCGAGCGCGTCTATTTCCAGAAGGACCTGCCGACATTCGAGAAGGCGCTGGCGAGCTTCACGGTTCGTTAGCTGGCGTCGAGCGCTCCGCTCGCAGGACTGGGCCCTCCATCCTCTGACGCGCCGAGCCGTGGCTCCGGTGGGGCCGTGGCCTGCGCACGCCTTTCATCTCCCGGGCGCGCGACTCAACGTGTCCTGGCTTGGCCTCGGCGGCTCCGAGGCGACCGCGTGCCGGAGGAATCCATGACGACGAGCGTCAGCTTCGAGAGCAACGGCGGCGCGACCTGGGCAGCGGGTCCCGACGTGCTCGAATCGCTCCGTGGCCAGCTCCGGGGCGAGCTCTGCTACCCCGGCGAGCCGGGCTACGAGCAGGCACGCCAGATCTGGAACGCGATGATCGACAAGCACCCGGCCGCCGTCATCAGGGCCGCCGGCGCTGCTGACGTGATGCGGGCGGTCGAGCTGGCGCGCGAGCACCAGCTGATCCTCTCGATCCGGGGCGGCGGCCACCACATCGCCGGGAACGCCGTCTGCGACGGCGGCCTCATGCTGGACCTCTCCCCGATGAAGTCGGTGCGCATCGACCCGTCGGCCCGGACGGCCCGCGTCGAGCCGGGCGTGACCCTGGCTGGTTTCGACAAGGAGGCGCAGGCGTTCGGCCTCGCGACCCCGCTCGGCATCAACTCGACCACCGGCGTGGCCGGGCTCGCCCTCGGCGGCGGCTTCGGCTGGCTGAGCCGAAAGCTGGGGCTCACGGTCGACAACCTCCTGTCCGCCGACGTCGTGCTCGCGAAGGGTGCGCTGGTGCACGCGAGCGCGGGCGAGAACGACGACCTGTTCTGGGCCATCCGCGGGGGCGGCGGCAACTTCGGCGTCGTCACCTCGTTCGAATTTCGCCTGCACCCGGTCGGACCGGAGGTGATCGCGGGGCTGATCGTGCACCCCTTCGCGAACGCGAAGGAGCTGCTGCACGGATACCGGCGCGCAGTCGCGAACGCGCCCGACGACCTCACCTGCTGGGTCGTGATGCGCAAGGCGCCCCCGCTGCCGTTCCTGCCGCAGGAGGTGCACGGCAAGGAGGTAGTCGTCCTTGCGATGTGCTACCTCGGCGACCCCTCGAACGCACAGGCGACGCTCGCGCCGCTGCGGGCGCTCGGCAAGCCGATCGCCGACGTCGTGGGACCGATGCCGTTCGCCGCCTGGCAGCAGGCCTTCGATCCGCTGCTCGCGCCGGGCCAGCGCAACTACTGGAAGTCCCATGACTTCGTCGAGCTCGACGATGGGTTCATCGACCTCCTCATCGAGTACGTCGGCCGTCTTCCCTCGCCCGACTGCGAGGTCTTCATCGGGCACCTGGGCGGTGCCGTGAACCGGGTTCCGGCGACGGCCACCGCGTACCCGCACCGCGACATCAACTTCGTGATGAACGTCCACACGCGCTGGGGAGAGGCGTCCCAGGACCAGGCGTGCATCCGCTGGGCGCGCGAGCTCTTCGACCGGGCCGCGCCCTACGCCACGGGCGGCGTGTACGTGAACTTCATGCCGGAGGACGAGGCGCAGCGCGTGAGCCGCGGCGCCTACGGGCCCAACTACGAGCGGCTCTCGAAGCTCAAGGCCAGGTACGACCCGGACAACCTCTTCCGGCGGAACCACAACATCCAGCCGGCGGGGTAGCGGGTCCGAGCTCCGGAGCGGGCGAACTGGGGTCAATCCGCCAGCGTCGAGAGGTCGCCCGGGTCCTGCCCCAGCTCGACCGCCTTGAGGTAGCGGCGGACGATCTTGCCCGAGCGCGTCTTCGGCAGCGAGGTGCGGATCTCGACGTCGGAGGGCGTCGCGATGGGGCCGAGGTCTTGGCGGACGTGGTCCTTGAGCGAGCCGACGAGCCCCGCGCCCTGCGTCACGCCGGCCTTCAGCACCACGAACGCCTTGATCCGCTCGCCCTTGAGCGGGTCGGGGAGGCCCACCACCGCGCTCTCGGCGACGGCGGGGTGGCGCAGCAGGGAGCTCTCGACGTCCGCGGTCCCGATGCGGTGGCCGGCCACGTTCATGACGTCGTCGGCGCGGCCGAGCACCGCGAAGTAGCCGTCGCGGTCCTTCACCGCGATGTCACCGGCCGTGTAGACGCCCGGGATCTGCAGCCAGTAGTTCTCGTAACGCTTGTGGTCGCCCCACACCGTCCGGAGCATGTACGGCAGCGGCTTGCGGATGACGAGCAGTCCGCCCTCTCCGTCGGGGACGGGCCGGCCCTGCGGATCCACCACCGCCACGTCCGCCCCCGGCAACGGCTTCCCCACCTTGCCCGGCCGCGCCTCGAAGGTCGGGAACGTGCCGAGCACCGGTCCGGCGATCTCCGTCTGCCACCAGTTGTCGACCACCATCCCGTTCGACTGGCCGACCAGGTTCGCCTGCGCCCAGTGGTGCGCCTCCGGGTTGAGCGGCTCGCCGGCGCACGCGATGAGCCTCAGCCTCTTGAGATCGTAGCGCGCCGGTGCGTCGCTGCCGTGGCTCATCCACATCCGCACCGCGGTGGGCGCCGTGAAGATGAGATCGACGCCGTAGCGCTCACACAGCTCCCAGGTCACGTCGGGCGACGGGTAGTCGGGGACGCCTTCACGGCAGAAGACGGTCGCGCCGCAGGAGAGCGGCCCATAGACGATGAACGAGTGCCCGACGATCCAGCCGATGTCGGAGGTGCTCCAGTAGATGTCGCGCTCTCCGATTTGGTAGAAGGCGCGCGCCAGGTAGGTCGTCCCGACGAGGAAGCCGCCCGTCGTGTGGACGACGCCCTTCGGCTTCCCGGTGGTGCCGGACGTGTAAAGGATGAAGAGCGGATCCTCCGCGTCCATCGGCTCGGGCGCGCAGTGGATCTCGCGCCCTTCCTGGATGTCGTAGAAGTCGTGCTCGCGGTCGGACTCGAAGGTGACCGGCGCGTCGCCCGGGCGCGACC
>Ga0306924_10007425_pt1 | contig 11006 bp, 8 predicted proteins | sample sta12Can44000111_FD_203756 | JGI IMG/M metagenome (GOLD analysis project Ga0306924, IMG submission 203756) | Lab enrichment of tropical soil microbial communities from Luquillo Experimental Forest, Puerto Rico - statanox.12C.anox.44.000.111 (v2)... | ecosystem: Environmental > Terrestrial > Soil...
GGTGCGGCGAGCCGGCGTACGGCTGGCTCTGAGGGATCACGCCCTCCGGCTGCACCCAGGTCTGCGTCTGTGCCGCCGGATCCTGATCGAGCGGCTTGTTGATCACCGCCCCCAGTTGTGCGTTGTCCCGCACCCCGGTAATCGCGGCCGACAGCCCCGAACGCAACGCCTGCACAAACTTCGGATCGGTCTTATTGAGCTGGATCGTCGAGAACGTCGTCGTCGTGCTTCCGACCGTGATCTGCGTTGGGCTGCCGTCGGGATTCTCGGCCTGCACCAGGGTGGCGTAGTCCACCCCGTTGGTCTGCATCCGCTGGATGTAGGTCCCGAGCCCCGATATCGCCGGCGTGTTCCCCAACGAGGACTTCGTGATCGCCGCCTGGGTAGGTGCTATGGTGGCCACGTTCGGGTGGAACATGGCGAGTGCGATCGCCGTCTGGTTGGTGTCGACGATCCGGTCCAGCTCCACGATTTCGCCCACCGAGGTAAGCTGTGACGCGTCCAACCCCAGGGCGGCGAGCCGCTCAGGGGAACCGGCCACCGACCTGTACGACCCCTCCCCTTCGAACGCCGCCTTGGCCAGTGCTCGGGTGGCCTGTTCCGGAGCGTGGAACGCCTGCGCCACGACCACCGTCTGGCCGCGGCGGGTGCCGTAAACCGACAGCAGCAGCACCCGCTCGCGCGGCAGGGCAACGGTGGCGAAGTGGGTGAGGTGGCTCTGGTCGATCTTTTGCCACAACGTCCCCTGCGACCGGAGCGCAGAGCGCGTGGTGCCCGTGTGGGGCGTCAGCGCGACCTCCTGACCGTTCGCGACCACCTTGAGATCCGCGAGAGACGCAGCCGCGCCCAGCGCGAAGTGGAAGACGCGGCGCTCGACCGTCGTCTTTTGCAGCTCCGTGATCGCTTCCGGTACCTTCTCGATCTCTTGCACATCCATCGCACTATCTCCTCGGCTCACCAGTAGATATTCACCAAGCGGTTGAGCGAACCGGCGCCTTCTCGGCGAGATGCGGGAGGACGCGCCGCTGCCCAATCGGTGATGGACGGTAAAGGGCGCGGCGGTTAACTTCTTTGTTTGAGAAGCTCAATTGTTCTCAATTGGGATCAATCCGATGGTCGAGGGCGAGATCAGCTTCGGCCGGTTCCGGCTTGACCTCGCGCGGCGCGAGTTGCGGCGCGATCAAAAATTAGTGCGGCTCGGCAGCCGGGCGCTCGACATCCTCTGTGTATTGGCCTCGGCCGGAGGCAAGGTCGTCAGCAAAGACGAGCTGATGGAGCGGGTGTGGGCCGGGGTTGTTGTCGAGGAACACAACATCCAGGTGCACATCTCGGCGCTGCGTAGAGCGTTCGAGGAAGACGGTGACGGCGGAAGCTGGATAGTGACCGTCCCCGGACGTGGCTACCGGCTGCTGCGTGCGCCGGAACCGACGGCCGCCGATAACGCCATCGCCGAACCGAGCGCACCGGTTCCGGAGCAGCCCTCGCTGGCGGTGCTGCCGTTTCTCAATCTGAGCAGTGATCCCGAGCAGGAGTATTTCGCCGACGGCATGGTCGAGGAGATCATCACCGCCCTCTCGCGCATTCGCTGGCTCTTCGTGATCGCCCGCAATTCGAGCTTTACCTACAAGGGCCAAACTGCAGACGTGAAGCGGGTCGGCCGCGAGTTGGGCGTCCGTTACGTGCTCGAAGGCTCGGTGCGCAAGAGCGGCAATCGGGTCCGCATCACCTGTCAGCTGATCGACGCGGGTACCGGGGCGCATTTGTGGGCCGATCATTTCGACGGGCCGCTGGAAGATGTCTTCGATCTTCAGGACCGGGTCGCTTCTACCGTCGCCGGCGTCATCGAGCCCGCGTTACAGGAGGCGGAAACCACACGTTCTACCAGCCGCCCGACGACCGACCTTACTGCTTACGATCTCTTCCTGCGCGCTCATGCAATGGTCTGGTCGTCTGCACGGCAAATCCCGGAAGCGCTCGGTCTGCTGGAGCAGGCGATCGCGCGCGATTCGCGCTATGGGCCGGCTCTAGCCTGGGCCGCGATGTGCTGTTACCGGCTCTGCGTAGATGGCTCGGGCACCGACCCCGAGGGGGACAGCCGCAAGGGAATCGATTTCGCGCAGCGAGCCTTAAAAATCGCCGGTGACGATCCGGACGTTGTTGTCAATGCCGCTCTCGCCCTGTCCTATTTCGGCGAGGACATTGACGCAATGATAGCGTTGGTCGATCGTGCCCTCGCGCTGAACCCGAATTTTGCGCGCGGTTGGCACGTCGGCGGCATTCTTCGGCTTTTCGCGGGCGAACCGGACCTCGCGATCGAGCACGCCGAGACCGCGCTGCGGCTCAGTCCGCGCGCCCGCATTGGCACGTCGCCTTCGTTGATAGGCCAGGCACATTTCCTGGCTCGGCGGTTCAATGAGGCCGTGCCAAAACTGCTCCTGGCAATCCAAGAGGATCCGAGCTTCCCCGCACCGTATCGCTATCTCGCCGCCTGCTATGCGCATATGGGACGCCTCGCCGAGGCGCGCGCCATTGCTACCCGGCTGCAGCAAATCACTAGCGAGATATGGGCTGCCACTTCTTGGTTTCGGAACGTGGAGCACCGAGAGTTCTACCTGTCGGGCCTGCGGCTGGCGACCGGCGCAGACAATGACAGCATGGCGGCGCCACCGCAGGACCTTGTGCCGAGCCATCCCCGTGAAGCCGAACGGCGCCAAATCACCGCCCTGTCCTGCGAACTAGTCGGCGCGGCGCCGGGAGGCGACGGTGTGGGTCTTGAAGATCTGCGTGAGACGGCCGGCGGCTTTCAAGGCTGCGTATCAGAGGCGGCTTCTCGCCACCAAGGATTCGTGTACAGGGATCTCGGCAATAGCGCGCTGGTCCTGTTCGGGTACCCCGAGGCGCACGAGCACGACGCAGAGCAGGCGATCCATGCGGGCCTCGAATTGTGTGCGGCGGTCAGGACCCTGCGATCCGATGCGGAAGCGCCGGTGCGATGCCGGGTCGGCATCGCAACCGGCATGGTCATCGTCGGCGATCCCGTCGGGGCCGGAGCGGCTCGGGGCGAAGGCATCGTCGGTGACGCGCCGAACCTCGCCGCGCGATTAGCAGTATCGGCGCAGCCCGATACTGTGACGATCGGCGCGGCGACTCGCCGTCTGACCGGCAACCTGTTCGACTGCCGCGAGCTCGGGGCAATCGACGCCGGCGGCGGCAGCGAGCCGATCCGCAGTTGGCAAGTACTGGGAGAGAGTGTCGTCGTAAGTCGATTCGAGGCGCTGCGTGGATTGGCGCTGAGCCCATTGGTTGGCCGCGACGAGGAGATCGACCTGCTGTTGCGCCGCTGGGCGCGCGCCAAGGCAGGGGACGGTCATATTGTGCTCGTTTCCGGCGAACCCGGCGTCGGCAAGTCGCGCATAATCGCGGCGCTGGGCGAGCGGCTCGGTACCGAGCCTCATCTCCGCCTGCGCTATTTCTGCTCTCCGTATCGCCAGGACAGCGCGCTGTTTCCGTTTATTGAGCAACTCGGCCACGCCGCCGGCTTCGCGCGCGACGATACTCCCGCAGTGAAATTGGAAAAGCTCGAGGCTCTTCTGGCCGGAGCAGCTGCAACGGACGAGGATCTGGCACTCCTCGCCGATCTGCTGTCGTTACCGGTGTCGGAGCGCCACCCGCTGCCGAGCCTCAGTCCACAGCGGAAAAAGGACCGGGCGTTGGAGGCGGTTATCCGGCAGCTCGAGGGCTTGGCGCGCCAGGAGCCCGTGGTCATGGTCTTCGAGGACGCGCAATGGATTGACCCGACCTCGCGCGAGCTGCTCGACCTGATGATCGAGCGGGTACGGAGCCTGCGGGTATTACTGATCGTGACGTTCCGACCCGAGTTCGACCCGCCCTGGACCGGCCAGGAACAGGTCAGTGTGTTGGCGCTCAATCGGCTGGACCGGCGCGACCGTATCGTATTGGTCGAGCTGACTGCCGGCAGGAAGTCATTGCCCGATGAGGTCGTGGACCAAATCGCAGACCGTGCGGACGGCGTCCCGCTGTTTGTTGAAGAATTGACCAAGAGTGTGCTGGAGAGCGGCCTGTTGCGCGAGGAGGCGGATCGGTACGTGCTGGACCGCACGCTGCCGCCATTCGCGATCCCGACGAGTTTGCACGCCTCGCTGCTGGCGCGGCTCGACCGCCTGGCGTCGGCGCGGCCGGTGGCGCAAATCGGCGCGGCAATCGGACGCCAGTTTCACTATATGTTGCTGCATGCTGTTTCCCGGCTTCCGGAGGATGAGCTGCACGGGGCTCTCGCCCGCCTCGTCGCCTCCCAGCTGGTGCTCCAGCGTGGCACGCCACCCGATGCGGTCTATAGCTTCAAGCACGGGCTGGTGCAGGACGCGGTGCACGACACCCTGTTGCGTGCGGCGCGACAGCAGTTGCACGCCCAGATCGCCGAGGCGCTGGAAGCCAATTCACCCGAGATGATGGACAGCCAACCCGAGGTCCTCGCGCGGCACTACGGCGAAGCTGGGCTTGTCGAAAAAACCGCGTCCTATTGGAGCAAGGCCGGTCACCGGTCCGCCGCCCGTTCAGCGATGGCGGAGGCGGCCGCGCAATTCCAAAAGGCTCTGGACCATCTAGAGCGGTTGCCCGATACCCCTGATCGCCAGCGGCGGGAACTCGAGCTCCGCACCAGCTTGGGCGCCGCATTGATGGTCGTCAGAGGCTTCGCCGCGCCGGAAACCGGCCAGGTTTACGGTCGAGCACGGGAATTATGGGAGCAGCTGGGTTCCCCCGCTGAGTTCCTTCATGTTCCTCGCGGGCAGGCTTTGTATCACAACATGCGCGGCGAGATTTATCTGGCGCAGCGCTTGGACACAGATCTGCTGCGTCTGAGCCGTCAGCGCAAAGACTCAGCCGGGCTTGTTCTGGGCCACCTTTGCGCCGGTCAAACCCAGATGTATGCCGGCAGGTTTGAGTCATCCCGATCCCATCTGGAAGAACTCTTAGCAACTTACGATCCCGAGTCCCATCGCTCCCTGGTCCACCAGGCCGCACAATACCCTCACGTAAACGCACGGGCACATTTGGGAATTGTGCTTTTCTGTCTCGGCTTCCCCCAGCAGGCGTTGGCGCAGGGCAATGAAGCCATAGCAGAAGCCAGGCGGCTGGCTCATCCGCCGTCTTTGGCGGCGAACTTGGCGCCCGGCGCCAGGTTGCTCACGCTCTACGGAGATGATGCAGTCCTCAATGAGTGGACAGACGAGCTCGTTGCGGTAACGAACGAGCAGGGTTTCGCGCTCTGGTGCGCACTGGGAACGATCTTCTGCGGCTGGGTCAAGGTAAAAGAAGGGGATGTCGCGGCGGGAATTTCGCTGCTGCGCAGCGGCTCAGCGGCTTATCGCGCAACCGGGGCGGAGCTGTATATGCCCTTTCATATCGCGCTCCTCGCCAAGGCATGTGAGATCGCGGAACAAGATGAAGAGGCCGTGACCTTGTTGAACGAGGCTTTGCAGATCGTGGAAAGAACAAGGGAGCGCTGGTTCGCGGCGGAGCTGTATCGGCAGAAGGGCGAATTGTTGCAGCGGCAGCGGCGTACGGAGGCCGCCGAGGAACTGTATCGGAAAGCACTGAGCATTGCCGCGGAGCAGGAAGCCAAGCTCTGGGAATTGCGCGCCGCCGTGAGCCTCGCCCGGCTGCGGCGCGACCAGGGCCGCCGTGCCGAAGCCCACGACCTACTCGCGCTGGTCTACGGCTGGTTCACCGAAGGCTTCGATACCTCCGATCTGAAAGAGGCAAGGGTAATGCTTAACAACCTCGCTTGATCTGCCTGGTTGTGATTACCGCTGGACCGGAAATCCTATTAATTGAGGCGTCGGTGATGGTGCGGCCGCGGCGCCACGAAGCCAGTGCAGTGAGCAATTCCATGCTCGGCTGTGGCGCAAGAACGCCACAAGATTATCCACAATAGAGTGGCTTTGGTCGGCGAAGAGAGCGTGAGTGGGATCACCGGCGGCAGCGGGCCGCAGAACCAATCAGGAGAACCCACCCATGCGCACCTACGTCATCGGTAATGACGGCATCGCGCTGTGCCGCAAAGTGCCCGCCACAGTCAGTGAGGGGGAGATTGTCGTCACGTCGAAGGAAGAATTGCACGCCGCCCCACTCAACGGCAAGCGGCTTTTGGCATTGTGGAACGCGCTGCCCGGTGTCGAGAAGCGGCGAAAGGTTGGCGACCGCGCGGCGCTGATCGATGAGCTATGGTCGGCGATCGAAAGGCAGCAGGAGCCGCGAGCCGACCCAAGGCGCCCTCGAAGCAGGACGTGGTGATTGCCATGCTGCGTCAGCCCGAAGGGGCGACGGTCGACGAGGTGGCGAGCGTGACCGGCTGGCGGCGTCATACGGTGCGCGGCGTCTTTTCCGGAACCTTGAAGAAACAGCTCGGGCTCATTCTGGCTTCGACTAAAGAGGAACGCGGCCGTGTCTACCGCATCGCCGAGCCGGCGAGCGCATGACGCCGCCAACCCAGGACGCGACGGCCCGCCAACGCTCAGGCGAGCTGTCACCCGTTCCGGGTAGCTCCGGCAACCGACCCAGCGGTGCGGATATTGCCGAACTCAACCGCCAAATTGCTGATCTGCTCGATCGGTCCACGCAAGAGCTGCGGGTGGCATGGCGCCAATTGCATCGCACCGGCCCGCCGCAAAGGGCTCAGCCGCGATCTGCTAATCCGCGCTCTCGCCCATGAGTTGCAGGAGCGTGCTGCTGGCGGGGCAAGCCGCGCAATGCGGCGGCGCCTTCAGACCCTGGCCGGAGAATTCGAGAAGAAAAGCGCGTCGTTCCATCCCGGTATCGTCCCGAAGACCGGCACGACATTAGTGCGTCAGTGGCGCGGACACGCCTACACCGTCGTCGTTCGCGAGGACGGGTTCGAATATGAGGGCCAGCATTATCGCTCGCTGACCGTGATGGCCGAACGGACTACCGGAGCGCATTAGTCGGGCCGGCCCGAGCTGCCCGCTACGCGCCAGCGTACCTGGCTTGCCGCCCTGATCGAACGTATCGACGTCTGGGCAATCGGATCGACATTCATTTGCGCCCGGCGCGGCTCGGCATGCTGCTGGATATTCCCGTGGTGCCATTGCCGAGCGAAGCCGACGATGAAGCCCAGATCCCCTCGGTGCCGATCCAGATCCCCTCGGTGCCGATAAAGCTGTGCCGCTCTGGCGGGAGGCCAAAATGCTGATCGAGGGCCCCGACCCATTCGCGACAGCCAAACCCGATGCGCGGCTGATCAAGCTGCAAATCAGAGCGCGCCGGTTCAATGCCGCACTCGTCGACAGCGACGGTATGCCGTTTGTCGCGCTGGTCAAGCGCGAAGGCGTGAGCTCATCCTATTTCACGCGGCTCGTCCGCCTCAGCTATCTCGCCCCGGACATCACCCAAGCCATCCTCGATGGGCGCCCAGCCGCGCGATCTGACTGCGGACAAGCCGCTGACGCACTCGCGTCTGCCGCTCGCCTGGGATGAGCAACGGAGGTTGCTCGGCTTGGCTTGATTGGCCGAGCCAATCACAGCATTGCCGGGCGGCAAGAGCTGCAACTACCTCGGACTACATCACTGGCACTGCGGTACTGGAATTGGGCCCGGCAGAGACATTGTCGCCGGCAGGCGCCATATCGCCGGCCTATGCCCGTCTCTGCCGACCGGGCCATCTCTCATGGCGCGCACACCCGCGCGAAAAAGCCGGGTTCTCGACCGCGGCGCGCTACCTCCCGTGAGAGGCGGACTGTGTGCTGGAGGAAGACGGATTCGAATCATCGGTCCCTAGGCGAATTCTCGCGAGATGTGGGCTCGCGGTGGCACAGCGGCAACGGCTTGCCGTCGATAATGAGGATTGCGCCGTCGAGGCTGCGCACGTTTTTGCAAACGTTACCGCAGGCCCACCGCGCGCGGGTCGTTGTAGCTTTCGACCCCGGTCCCGCGATACAGGATCTTGGCATTGCGTTCGGTGATTGCGTGGTGCAATGCCAGCATTTCTGGATCCATGTCCCGCTTTGGTCGGGGTTCCAGCTCGAAATGCCCATAACGGTCCTCCCCGCACACGAGGCTAGCACTGTCGTCGCCGAAAAGCTGGCGCACAGAAGTCGGGATATAGCGGATCGCAAATCCGATGCGGCGGTCGTCCGAGGTGTTGGGCGGAGAGCCATGCACCAGCCGCACATGGTGCAGCGATATCTCACCCGGTTCGAGGTCGAGGCGGACCGCCTTCGACTGGTCCACCTCGACTGCGATTTCCTGGCCGCGGGTCAATAGGTTGTGCTTGGCGAACGTGTCGCGATGCGGGATCTGGTCGAGCTTGTGGCTGCCGGGGATCACCTCCATCGCGCCGTTCCCAGCGTTGGCTGGGGTAAAGGCGACCCAAGCCGTCACGACATCGGGTTTGCTCAACCCCCAATAGGTTGAATCCTGGTGCCAGGAGACGAACGCCGGGTCCGCTTTCTCCTTAATGAAGAAATTCGTCGTCCAGCACAGCAGGTCCGGACCGTAAAGATCTTCGACCGCATCGAGAATCCGCGGCTGGCGGACGAGATCGGTGAGCCAAGTAAACAGGAGATGCGTCTTGTGCCGCAGGTGGCCACCGAGCGGCCCACCCGTTTCACGCTCAAAGCGTTCGAGGCGGCGGCGATAATCGAGCGCCTCGGCGGCCGACATCACCCGGATCGGCGAGACAAAACCCTGTTCATGGAATTGGCCGATTTGCGCTTGCGTCAGGATTTTGGGCATGGGCACCGGGCCTCCGGCGCTACTGATATCAGAAATATGTTAGACCGCGCCAGCAACGGAGCGGTCGCTTCCTAGCGCGCCCACTTTACTCACGTCGTTGGCAGATAGCAGGATTGGTGGGGATAGGCCGCTATGGGCACCCCGGCCATAGCGACCTGGTTAGTCGCGCCCCCGCAAGGAAGGGCCTTGATTTCGGTTCAAAGCTCCACCTGCTCCAAGACGGGTGAGGCACCGCCCGGCGGTCAGACTTTGACCGCGATCGCCGTTGCTAAAATTCGTCCTTTCTTCACCGCATCAATCCAACTTTGATCGTCATCTCGCAGTCACTGGGTCTAAAGGCCTCTGCGTTGAGTGTGGTCACTGTTTTATCCCGAATGTACTTCACACCTAATTAACATACGGATTTTATGGAATCAGACCAGTGAGACACGGCGCTCACACGGGAAAGTTTGTGCGTGGGCTCTGCAACCCAAATCGCTACCCAAGCCCAGGGAAGGTTTGAACTGAGGAGTTGGCGTCTCTCGTTAAGACATTGAAAAGATTGGGGCGAGTGATCGGATTCGAACCGACGACATCCAGATCCACAATCTGGCGCTCTAACCAGCTGAGCTACACCCGCCGTCTCTGCTGAGGTAACGATTCGCGGACGGCAGGTCAAGCCGGGCTTACGCCGGCTTGGCGCTGTTCCCACATTCTCGCTAATGACGATTTCCTCGGCGCACTGGCACAGACATGCTCTACTGACCCCGACACAGATGGGTGAGGCAGATCATCTAACGATTGCGGGCGGCGTCCCCGGCATCGAGTTGATGGAGAATGCCGGCCGGCAGGTCGCCGATGCAGCGGGGCGGCGGTGGTCTGTGCGGCCGCTGACCGTGCTTTGCGGGCCGGGAAATAACGGCGGAGACGGTCTTGTGGCGGCGCGCGTGCTGTCCGAGCGCGGCTGGCCGGTGCGGGTCGCGATGCTCGGCTCAGTCACAGCACTACACGGCGACGCCGCACGGGCGGCGGCACGCTGGCCGGGGGCTGTCGAGGCGCTGCAGCCGGCGGCGCTCGACGGCGCGGCGCTCGTCATCGACGGTATCTTTGGTGCCGGTCTCACCCGGCCAGTCGAGGGCGTAGCGCGCGCAGTCATCGAGGCGGTCGGCGAGCGACGGCTCCCGGTCCTCGCGATCGACGTCCCGACCGGCATCGACGGGGCAAGCGGCGAGGTCCGCCGGATCGCGCCGCGCGCTACCGTGACGGTCACGTTTTTCCGGAAGAAGCCGGGACACCTATTGTTGCCGGGGCGTAGCTATTGCGGCGAGACGGTGCTTGCGCAGATCGGCATCCCCGATGCTGTGCTCGACTGCATCGCGCCGGATACGGTGGAGAACGCCCCGGACTGGTGGCTCACGGGCTTCCCCCGGCCGAGCATTGACACTCACAAATATGCGCGCGGACACGCTCTCGTCGCCGGCGGTGTGGTGATGACCGGAGCGGCGCGGTTGGCGGCGCGCTCCGCCGCCCGACTCGGCGCCGGGCTAGTCACGGTCGCCGCCCCCGAACCCGCGTTCCCGATCTATGCGGCGGCTCTGACCGGGGTCATTGTCCACCCGATTGCGGATCTCGCCGCATTCCGAACCTTGCTTGCCGATGAGCGGCGCAACGCGGCGCTGATCGGGCCGGGTGCTGGTGTCGCCAGCGAGACGCGCGAGAAGACGTTGGCGATTCTCGCCGCCGGCAAGCGCACGGCCCTCGACGCCGACGCGTTGACCTCGTTCGCTCAAGATCCCGAGACATTGTTCTCGGCCATCCGCTCACCCTGCGTCATGACCCCGCATGCCGGGGAGTTTGCCCGCCTGTTTGACACGGCCGGCGACAAACCCGAACGAGCACGGCGTGCGGCACGGCGCAGCGGCGCTGTGGTACTGCTCAAAGGCGCCGACACCGTGATCGCCGCGCCGGACTGGCGGGTCGCGATCAATGCGAACGCGCCGCCGCAGCTGGCGACTGCGGGCAGCGGCGACGTGCTCGCCGGGATTGTCCTCGGACTTCTCGCCCAGGGCATGGAGCCATTCCAGGCGGCTGCCGCAGGCGCCTGGATTCACGGGGCCGCCGCAAGCCGGTTCGGCGCAGGCCTTGTCGCCGAGGATCTGCTCGAGACGCTCGTGCCGGTGCTACAGGATTTGCTCGCCGAAAGCCCCACAGCAATCGGCCGAACACATTGGACAACCGAACATTTTTTGGATTGA
>Ga0306924_10007433_pt1 | contig 11001 bp, 7 predicted proteins | sample sta12Can44000111_FD_203756 | JGI IMG/M metagenome (GOLD analysis project Ga0306924, IMG submission 203756) | Lab enrichment of tropical soil microbial communities from Luquillo Experimental Forest, Puerto Rico - statanox.12C.anox.44.000.111 (v2)... | ecosystem: Environmental > Terrestrial > Soil...
GGGTTCGGCTTCATCTCCCAGGACGACGGCGGCGAGGACGTGTTCTGCCACCACACCGCCATCCAGTCCGAAGGGTTCCGCACCCTCGCCGAGGGACAGAAGGTCGAGTTCGACGTGACGAGGCGGCCGAAGGGGCTCCAGGCCGCGAACGTCCGCGCCGTCTAGTTCCCAGGCCGCACGAGCCTACCGAGAGCCCGGCCTCCCTCGAGGCCGGGCTTTCTCGTCTCAACGGTCACCGACGTGCTCACTGCGGAGTCGCCGTGCGGGCGCTCGCGCGGTGGAAGAGCGCGTGCAAGCCCCGCCGCCCGAGAACATGTATGCCGCCAAGGCGGGCATGGACGCGCTCGCCTACGACGCGGACGCCGACAGGAAGTCCTTGAACGCCTCCATGAAGATGTTCAAGGAGGCGTTCAAGGGCTGAGGCCTGCTCTTCCCGAAATGTCCTCTCGGACAGCCCAACGAGAGCCCAAAGACCGGGAATTCGATTCCCGGCGCCCCACTCCTAAGCTGTGGGCGTTACGCGGTGGCTACCGGAGTTCTCGAGAGCACCGCATCTCTGGCCCGGCGCCCGCATCTCGGCCTACACTTCCGCCCCATGTCCAAGGAACACACTACCCAGCTCCTGCTCGACTTCGGCCCCGATGGCCAGAAACTCCTGCCAGTCGTCACCCAGGACGCCCGCACGCGCGAGGTCCTCATCCTCGCCTTCGCGAACAAGGAGGCGTTCGACGAGACGCGGCGTAGCGGGTACGCCACCTACTGGAGCCGCAGCCGAAACGAGCTGTGGAAGAAGGGCCTCACCTCGGGTGACATGTTGAGCATCGAGGAGATCCGCATCAACTGCGAGCAGAACTCGCTCCTCTACCTCGTCACGCCACAGGGGAAGGGCGCCTGCCACGCGAAGCGACCTGACGGCCTGCCCTATAGCTCCTGCTACTACCGGCGCATCGAGGCCGACGATTCGCTGGCGCTCGTCCCCACCGCCACGCTGCCGACCGACCGCTAACGTCTCCGGAGACCACCATGAAGCCCGTCCAGCTCAAGATCGGCATGCCGGCCGGATCGCTCGCGAACGCGACGCGCGGCGGCGGCCTCATCGACCTCCTCGCCTCCGCCGGGTTCCGGACCTCCGGGTACGACAAGGGCGGCCCGACCAACTTCACGACTAACAACCTCCTCTTCGGCTGGGACGGCCGTCCGCAGGAGTTCGGGTCACAGCTCGAGATTGGCGAACTCGACGTCGCCATCGCCGGCGACGACTGGATCAAGGAGCGCGTGCTCGAGATGAAGCTCGAGTATGGCGTCGAAGTGAAGCTCCAGCGCGTCATGCCCCTCAACCGCGGCGCTGTCCAGCTCGTGGGGATCACCGCCGACTCGGCCTTCGCGACGACCGAGGATTTCCTCCGGAACCTCGTCTCGAGGAAGCCGCTCGTGAAGGTCGCCGCCGAGATGCCGTACCTCGCGCTCGACTGGGTCCAGCGCAAGCTCGCCGCCATCGGCGCCGGCGAGGCGTTCTCGGCGTACTCGGTCCAGAAGTACAAGACGCCGCCGCGGATCGAGAAGGGCGTCCTCGTCTACGAGTCGTGGGGGAAGACCGAGGCGAAGGTGAAACACGGTGCCGTCGACATGGCTCTCGAGATCACCCAGACGGGCAGCGCCATCAAGAGCTACGGCCTCACCATCGTCGAGTCGGTGCTGCGCTCGCAGACCGCCATCTATACGAAGGCAGCCACCTGGGACGATCCCGACAAGCGCGAGCTGCTCGAGATGTTCCTCTTGAACCTGCACGGCGCTCTGCAGGCCGAGAACAAGGTGATGCTGCTCTTCAACGTGCCGAACGCGCGGACGGCCGACGTCGAGCGCTACCTCAACGAGAACAACCTGTTCGGCGACGAGCCGACGATGAACCGCGGCAAGGAGTACACGGAGTACAACATCCAGGTCGAAGACGCGAACCCGGAGCGGCCGATCGCGCTCGTCCGCTACACGCTCGCCAAGCTCGGCGCGCGCAGTATCGACACCGTCCCGATCCTCTCGTCGATCTCGGGCCTGAAGGCGGCGCGGAAGGACTGACGGCCGTGGCGCCGGCGACGACCGCTATCGTGCTGCTGGTGGCGCATACCACCGGCAGCCGACCTCGCCGCCCCCAGCGGTCACGGTGTTCACCGCAACCGGTGCCGCGCAAATGGTTCCTCGGACCGGTTCAGGGGGCGGGGTGCCAGGACGAGTTGGGATCGTAGGTCTTCATCTTCGTCGCGACCCCCACCGTCTTCGGGCCGAGGTCCTTCTCGTAGACGACGCCGTCCTGGTTGACGATGAAGGTGGTGATGCCCGTCACGCCGTAGTCGACGGGGAAGGCGACCAGGCCGAATCCGCCGATCATGTGGCCCTTGACGACGTAGTCGCGCGCGCCGCCGCGGGCGTGCTGGCCCTGCGCCTTCAGGATGCGGAAGCGGTAGCCGTGGAAGATCTTCGGCTTGCCCTTCTCCTCCGTGTAGCCCTCGCCGCTCATCCTGGCGAAGATCTCGCCGGCCGGGCTCTCGGGCTCGTTTCCGGTGGTCGGCCAATACAGGCCGTCCTGCTTGCCCGGTGAGCTCACGATGTGCTGCGCGTACTGGCGGAGGTCCGTCCCGTCGCGCGGCGCCGAGGCGTACTCGCGCTGGGCCTGTAGGTAGGCGCGGCAGATCTCGATGGCCGTGATCTCGTCCCGGCCGATGACGCGGGCGAGGATCTCCCGCCGGCCCTCCGCCGTGTCCCAGCGCCAGCGCCCGCCGGACCTCACGATGGGGATCGGGAACGGCCACTCCTTCTCGCCGACGGCGAGCTCGAACCTGTCGGGCGTCACCGCATCGGCGACGAGCTTCCACCCTGCCTTCGAGGCACGGGCGAACTCCTCGCGGTGCTTCCTGTCGGCAACCGGATCGCCGGTGCCCAGGAGATCCTTGGCGGCGGGGCCCAGGATCGAGAGCGTCGCGCCAGTGTCGTCGGCCTGGACGGCGCGGACCAGGGCATCCGCCGCGTCCTGGGCGGAGGCGAACGTCTGTTGCGAACCCGATGGCTGCGCGCGCGCCAGGGCAGGCAGGGCGAGCAGCAGGCACAGCGACCGTCGGAGGCGTGGGCTCATGGCGTGTAGGCCTCAGCGGTGAGGAGGACCACGTTGCGCGGGCGCCGGGGCCACGCGGACGGGGCTCGGTGGCCTGGCAGGCATCGCCACGCGTGGCGGCGGGGTCGCCGGACGGACGGAAGGCGATGCCCACATGCTGCCGCGCCCGCGACTGCTGTCGATCTCCGTGCGGGCCGGGGCGTCGACCGCGAACGGGGAGCGACTTGGCGCGGCTTGGAGCGGCCTCGCGTCACGGGTGCCGATGCGGTCGCGCGTCTCGCCCGGCGTCGCCTCGGGGAGGCGACCGGCCGGCGCTGGCCGTATGCCGCCGGGGGACGGCGGAGCGGGGGCGACCCCGCGCGCGACCGGTCCGAACCGGCTGGCGGTCACGGGGCTGCGATACGGGACCCCGACCCGGTGACCGGGGTCGTGCGCCCACGGCGACGTGCGGGTGTCGCTGGCGACGCCTCCCGTGGGCCGGTACCGGTAGCGATAGAAGAAGCCGTTGTTCACCACGGGTGATCGATCCCGCCAGTTCCACCGCCAGCCCCACCCCCGCCACCCGCGCCAGTCGTGGTAGTAGCGCGGCATGACGAGCCCGTACCCGAAGACGATCTCCGGCGCCGATGGATAGTAGAGGACCGGATACGGGTAGTAGGCCGGTCCCCAGATGACGACGGGGTTGTAGCTTGGGACGTAAATCACCTCCGGGTTGGCCGGCTCGATGTCGATGGCGGGCTGCCCGGTGTCGGTCGGGACGGTCGCGACCGTCTCGGCCTGGTTGTTGACCAGGGCCCCGCGTTCCTGTGCCTGCAGCCGGAGCCGCTGCACGGCGCTCATCACGTCCTGCGGCTGGTCGAGGTATGCGTTTCCCAGGCTGGTGGTCCAGGGCAGGTTCTCGTCGAGCCGATGAAGCACGTCCGGGAAGACGACGAGGGCCTGGACGCTCGGATCCCAGGGTTGTGCGCGCGCGGCCTCCGTCAGCGCCTCGCCCTGTAGCCCCGACTGCTGTTGTAGCCAGCGCGCCGCCTCAACGACCTCGAGCGGGTAAGTCGATGCCGCCAGCACCTGGCTGAGGAGCGGATCGGGGTACAGGGCGATCGGTGCGACCAGGCTGTCCAGCTGCTGGGGGCTCAGCGCCGGTGCCGCTCCGGGTGCCGCTGGCGGTGGAGGCGGAGGCGGCGGCTCCTGCGCTGCTGAGGGGAACCCGAGGGCGAGCGCACACAACGTCAGGAGGGCGGCGACTGTTCTCGAAGAATCGGGATGCCGGCGCAAGGAGCGCCTCCTTTCCTTCTCCTGGGTCGTCGCCATCCGGCGGGGTTCGACAGACTATAGAGGCATTCACCTGGCGAGCCACTCAGCGTCCCCCGTCTGAAGCACGAAGCGCTCCGCGCCGCGTCCGGTGAGGAGCGCCACGAGGGCTGCCCGCCACCCGCCGACGGCAACTTCTCGACCATCGTGTCCGCGGCGACTCGCGTGGACCCGCGGCTGCCTCCGGTGGACTAAGGCGGGAACCGAACGTTGCTGTCGCTATTGCAAGTCTCCGCATTGACGCCCATACGCCGACACTACTTCACCGCGTCGGCGGCGCGGAGAATCGCCGCGGCGACTTCCTTCGGGCGCGACAGCATCGCCACGTGGCTCGTCGGGAGCGTGGTCGTGTTGGCCTTCATCTTCTTCGCCATCGCGCGCTCGAGGTCGGGCTGGATCATCCGGTCCTTCTCCGCGACGATGTACCACGACGGCTTCGTCTTCCAGGCTGCCGTCGACACTTTCTCCTCGAACGCCTTGCCGAGAATGGGGCCCTGCGTGGCCGCCATCACTTTGGTCTGGGCCGCAGGCAGATCTTGGGCGAAGTCCTTCGCGACGCCTTCGGGCGTCAGGTACAGGTAGCCCGCGGCGTCGGGGTGGATGCTCGTCGAACCGGGCGGCGGTGGCAGGTCCTTTCCGAGGTCGGCGCTCGCCTGTCCTTCGTCCGGTGCGAACGCAGCGACGAAGACGAGCGCGGCGACCTTCGCGTCGTCACCGGCCTGCGTGATCACCGTTCCGCCCCAGGAGTGTCCGACGAGTATGACGGGCGCGGTCTGACCGTCGAGGACGCGCTTGGTCGCAGCAACGTCGTCGGCAAGCGAAGTGAGAGGGTTTTGCACCGCGACGACCTTGAGTCCTTTGGCGAGCAACAAAGGAATGACCTTGTCCCAGCTCGAGCCGTCAGCGAATGCGCCGTGCACGAGCACGACGGTCTTGGCGGCCGTTGCTGCGTGCGCCGGCACCGCAGTGACTAACGACAGCAACGCGAGCGCTGCGGCGACAGCGAGAAAGCTCGTTACGCCACCAGACGGGACACGCCAATGCCTTCGGCTCACTTCGAGGGCGGAATGCGGATTGCTCGCTTCGACCGGTGTCGTCATCGGGATCTCCTTCCACTGACTCTGGCGCGGGCAAAAGCGTCGCCGGACGCGGAGCCCGGGCCCGAACGCGCCCCCAAGATATGGAAGCCTCACCTGCACGGTCCTGTCCGCACGGCGAAGATAGCCGCGCGCGCCAGCATCGGCCACGGGGTCACCGATGGCTCCGCTGTCACGAGATCAGTAGGCGGGGCTACCTCTTCGTTCGTCATCATCGGTTGGGCGGGCAGGCCCGCTCACGTGCGCCTGGTAGGCGGGCGATCGCATCGTGAGCGGTCGCCATCGCGGTCCATTCGATCGCCGTGGCGATGGCGTCACACGTAGGCGAGGTCCCGTAGCCTACGATGCTGGGGCTCGCCCCGGCGCAATTCGAGTAGACGCTCGCGTCGATAAGGCCATCCCAGTCAGGGAGCCCGCGCCGGTCAGGCCGCGTTGGAATCATCGAGCGTGACATCGTCTGGGTTGACCGGCTGCGCTGGAGCAGGGCGCCGCGATCGGCGAAGCTGGCCACGGGAGGCGCCCCATGCCAGAGCTTCGCAACGACCAGCCGCTGCGGGAGCGCACGGCCGAGGTCATCTTCGGTCACGAGACGCGGGCCGGAAAGGCTTACAACGTTGCGCTGATCGCCGTCATCGTGGGCAGCGTCTTGGTCGTCAGCCTGGAGTCGGTCGCCACGCTCGCCCACAGCTGGGGACCGGAGCTCCGCGCGGCCGAGTGGGCGTTCACGGCCGTCTTCACCATCGACTACCTCGCCCGACTCTGGTGCGCGCCGAGGCGCGCCGCTTACGCGCGCAGCCTGCTCGGGGTCATCGACCTCGTCGCCACCCTCCCCAGCTTCATCAGCCTGCTTTTCCCGGGCGGCCAAGCGCTCATCACCGTGCGCGCGCTTCGCCTGCTCCGGATCTTCCGGGTGCTCAAGCTCGTCGAGTACGTCTCCGAGGCGAAGGCGCTGACACTCGCGCTCCAGCGGAGCCGGCGGAAGGTGATCGTGTTCATTGCGACGGTGGCCTCGCTGGTCGTCGTGCTCGGATCGGTGATGTACCTCGTCGAGGGTCCCGAGCACGGGTTCAGCAGTATCCCGAACAGCATCTACTGGGCGATCGTGACGCTCACCACCGTGGGATACGGCGACATCGCGCCGAAGACCGCGCTCGGCAAAGGGGTGGCGTCGCTCGTCATGCTCATCGGATATGGAATCATCGCGGTGCCGACCAGCATCGTGACGGTGGAGCTGGCCCGCACCCGGGAGCCGGCCGCGGCACGCCGCACGTGCCCGAGGTGCGGCCTCGCGGAACACGCCGTCGAAGCGCGCTACTGCCTCCGCTGCGGCGAAGCCCTGTTCGGACCGGCCGGGCCCAGCGGCATGGCCGGGCCGTGAATGCTAGGGCGGTGGCGGGGACGTCGCGAGGCCGGCCGGCGGCGCGTCACCTCGCTAGGCTTCGCGTATGGACCTCGAGCTGGCGGGAAGAGTGGCGATCGTGACGGGCGGCAGCCGTGGCATCGGGCGAGCCGTCGCCCTGGCCCTCGCACGCGAGGGAGCGTGCGTGGCGATCGGTGCGCGCGGGGAGACGGATCTGGCCGATGCGCGCGACGCGCTCGAGACGGCCGGACCTGGCCCGCACCTCGCGGTGCGAGCCGACGTCACGACTGCGGCGGGAATCGAGTCGCTCGTCGCCGGAACGGTCGAACGGCTCGGTGGCGTGGACCTCCTCGTGAACAACGTCGGCGGCTCGGGCGCGCGGCGCATCCAGGACGCTTCCGAGGAGGACTTCCGGTCGGCGCTCGACCGGAATCTGTGGCCGGCGCTGCGCGCGAGCCTGCGCGTCCTGCCCGAGTTTCGCCGGCGCGGCGGAGGGGCGATCGTATCGATCGTGTCGATGTGGGGCCGCGAGGCAGGCGGCGGTCCCTCGTACAACGTCGCGAAGGCAGCGGAGATCTCGCTCACGAAGGCACTCGCACGCGACCTCGCGCCCGAAGGGATACGCGCGAACAGCGTCGCACCCGGCTCGATCTGGTTTCCGGGCGGAAGCTGGGATCGGCGACAGCAGGCGGACCCTGCGGCCATCGGCGAGTTCGTGCGCCGGGAGATCCCCGGCGGCCGTTTCGGACGGGCCGAGGAGGTCGCGAACGTCGTCGCGTTCCTGCTCTCGCCGCGCGCGAGCTGGGTGAACGGGGCTTGCTGGGTGGTGGACGGTGGGCAGAGCCGGGCGTTCTAGGTCACGGCGCCGGCAGAACAACCTCAAAGGGGATCATCCTGTCGCGAGCGCGGGGTCTGCCGCGGCGGTGAGGAGCTGCCCTCGGGTGAGCGCGCCTTCGCGCTGCAACTCGGCGGCACGGCCGCGGCGCGCGACGAGGAAGTAGAGGACCGGCACGGCGAGCCGCGAGAGCACCGTCGCCGCCACCTCGCCGGCCATGAGGCTCACTGCCAGCCCCTGGAAGATCGGGTCGGCCAGCATCACGGCGCTGCCGACGAGCACGGCCGTGGCTGTGAGCAGCATGGGGCGGAACCGGACCACCCCCGCCTCCTCGACCGCGGCCGCGAGCGGCATCCCTTCCCGCAGCTTCAGCTCGATGAAATCGACGAGGATGATGCTGTTGCGCACGATGATGCCGGCGCCGGCGATGAAGCCGATCATGCTCGTCGCCGTGAAGAAGGCGCCGAGCCCGAAGTGCGCGGGCAGGATGCCGATGAGGGAGAGCGGGATCGGGACGAGGATGACCCACGGCACCGCGAAGCTCTGGAACCAGCCGACCACGAGGATGTAGATGAGGCCGAGCACGACCGCGAACGCGATGCCGAGGTCGCGGAAGACCTCCAGCGTGATGTGCCACTCGCCGTCCCACTTGAGCGCCGGCTGCTCGGTCGAGGCGGGGTGGGCGAGGCCGAGGCGCGGCACCACCTCGCCGCCGGCGCCGCGGAGCGCGTCGAGCTTCCTGTTCAGCTCCGCGAGCGCGTAGACCGGGCTCTCGATCTCGCCCGCGAGATCGCCGAAGACGTAGGAGAGCGGCAGGAGGTTCTTGTGGAAGACGGGCGGGTCGACCCTCCCCTCCTCTACGCGGACGAGCTCGGAGAGCGGCACCAGGCCGCGGCGCCCCGGGACGGTGAGCTGCAGCAGATCCTCGAGGCGCGCCCGCTGCGCTGGCGCGAGCTGGAGCACCACCGGGACCTGCGCCGCGCCGCGCTCCACGTGGAAGCTCCCGAGTGATGCGCCGGCGCCCGCGGCAGCGAGCGTCTGGATCACCGCGGCGGGCGCGACGCCGTGCAGCGCGGCCTTCTCCGCGTCGAGGCGCAGCGCCAGCTTCGGCGAGGTCGCTGCCAGCGACGAGTCGACGTCCACCACGCCCTTCGTCGAGCGGAAAGCCGCCAGGACCTCGCCGGCGAGCCGGTCGCGCTCCGCCGCGGAGCGGCCGTACACCTCGGCCACGAGCGTGTCGAGCACGGGCGGGCCGGGCGGGATCTCGACCACCTTGAGCCTGCCGCCGCGCGGCCAGGCGATGGCCTCCAGCGCCGGACGGACGCGCGTCGCGATGGCGTGGCTCTGCGCCTTGCGATCACCCTTCGCGACGAGGTTCACCTGGAGATCGATCTGCTCGGCGCTTTCGCGGAGGAAGCTGTGGCGGACCATACCGACGAACGTGAACGGCGCGGCCACGCCCGAGTGGACCTGGACGTTCTTCACCTCGGGTTCCTGGAGGAGACGGCGCGCCAGCTCCTGCCCGACGGCGAGCGCGTCCTCGCGCGCCGTCCCGGGCGGCAGGTCGAGCTGCACCTGGAGCTCGCGCTTGTTGTCGAAGGGCAGCATCTTCACCTGGAGGGCCCCGAAGGCGACCAGCGACGCCGCCCCTGCGAAGAGCACGAGCACCAGGGCCAGGAAGGCCCAGCGCGACCAGGCGCGGGTGAGGAGCGTGCCGATGACGCGGCGGTAGAGCCAGGTGAGGCGCGTCTCCCGCGCCGCCTCCGGGATCGCCGCGAGGGGCTCCGCGGCCTGGCGGTCGGGATCGTCGGGGTGCAGCCCCGACGCCTCGGTCTCCGGCAGGTGCGCCTCGTTGCGGAAGACCTTCCTCGCGGCCCACGGGCTGATGACGAAGGCGATGGCGAGCGACAAGAGCATGGCCGCGCTGGCGCCCACCGGGATCGGGCGCATGTACGGGCCCGCTAGGCCGCGCACGAACGCGATCGGCAGGATGGCGGCGATGACGGCGAAGGTGGCGAGGATGGTGGGGTTCCCGACCTCGTCGACCGCGTCGACGACGGTCCGGACGAAGCTCCGCCGCGGCCCGGGCAGGTGGAGGTGCCGGTGGATGTTCTCGACCACCACGATGGCGTCGTCGACGAGGATGCCGATCGAGAAGATGAGCGCGAAGAGCGTGACGCGGTTGAGCGTGTAGCCGAGGAGGTACGTGGGCACCAGCGTCAGGGCCAGCGTCACCGGTATCGCGACCCCCACCACCACCGCCGAGCGCCAGCCCATGGCGAGCGCGATGAGGGCGATGACGGAGAGCGTGGCGAGCACGAGGTGCTCGATGAGCTCGTTCGACTTCTCCTCCGCGGTGTCGCCGTAGTTGCGGGTGACGGTGACCTTCACCGACGAGGGGATGAGTCGGCCGCGCAGCGCCTCCACCTTGCGCTCGACCGTCCTCGCCAGCTCGGGGGCGTTCGCGCCGGCGCGCTTCGCCAGCGCGATGGAGACGGCCTGCTCGAATCCGGGCTTCCCCTTCTCAGCCGTCAGGACGACGGCGGGCTCCGGCTCGGGGCCGTCGGTCACCCGCGCCACGTCCTCGAGGTAGATGGGCCGGTCGCCGCGGACCGCGACGACGAGGCGCCGCAGGTCCTGCGCGGAGCGGAGGAACCCGTTCGCTTCCACCTCGACGCGCCGGCCCGCGTCGACGATCGCGCCGGCGGGGAGCTGGCCCTGCCCGGCGGCGATGGCCGGCTGCAGCTCCGCGATCGAGACGCCCAGCGTCCGCATCCGCTCGAGCTGGGGCTCGACCCGGACCACCCGGCGCGCGCCGCCCAGCACCCGCACCTGCGCCGTCTGCGGGACGGCCGCCAGCTCGCGAGCGACCTCCTCGCCGAGGGTGCGCAGCTGGCCGGCAGGAAGCGGATCGCCGTGGAGCGTGAGCGTCAGGAAGGGGACGTCGTCGATGCTGAGGAGCCGTACCACCGGCGGGAGCGCCCCGGAGGGCAGGAGCTCGGGGTGCGCGCGCAGCTCGTGGTGGACCTTCACCAAGCTCGGCTCGAGCGGCTCGTTCACCTTGAAGCGCACGGTGATGAAGGCCGCCGATGGCGTGGACGTCGAGTAGAGATACTCGACGCCCGGGATGCCCCACAGCCGCCGCTCGAGCGGCGTGGTGAGCTGGCTCTCCACCTCCCGGGCGGTCGCGCCCGGGAACGGCACCAGCACGTCGACCAGCGGGACGATGATCTGCGGCTCCTCCTCCCGCGGCGTGAGGAGGACGGCGGCGACGCCGAGCGCGATCGAGGCGACG
>Ga0306924_10007440_pt1 | contig 10999 bp, 8 predicted proteins | sample sta12Can44000111_FD_203756 | JGI IMG/M metagenome (GOLD analysis project Ga0306924, IMG submission 203756) | Lab enrichment of tropical soil microbial communities from Luquillo Experimental Forest, Puerto Rico - statanox.12C.anox.44.000.111 (v2)... | ecosystem: Environmental > Terrestrial > Soil...
CGTCATTCCCGTGTCGTTGCGGCCATATTGGAAGAAATGCGTATTTACAGGTAACACAGCGGCCAAACTGAAGTCAATGGAGCCACGCACCCAGGGTGCGGCTTTTTTGCCCCGACCGTAATAACTGATACTCTGTAGGGCTTTCGATTGAGGGTTCGGCGGGGAGCTTCGAATCCTCCGGTTCTGATTTCATATTTCTACGACGACACTTCAATTGTGAAGATCGATGCGGTCGCGCAAGGGCCCGGAGATCTTCCGGGCGCAGCGCTGCATCCTCGGCGCTGCAGCGACACGCACCCGTCGCCGCATAACCTCAAACGCTTCTTACCCTCCTTTACTCCCTCCCGGCCCGCACGTATAGTGAATCTGTTCCGGGAGTTCAATCCTCTCGAAGGAAAGAGGTTGGCTGATGCTTGGTTGGATTGTTCTCGCCATCCTGGTACTTCTCGTTCTGTTCCTCATCGGGATGTACAACGGGCTCGTGCGCCTCAAGGTCCAGTGCGACAACGCCTGGGCGGACATTGATGTGCAACTCAAACGTCGCTACGACTTGATCCCCAATCTCGTGGAAACCGTGAAAGGCTACGCGGCCCACGAGAAAGGCACCCTTGAAGCGGTCATCAACGCGCGCAACCGCGCCATGACCGCCACCGGTCCCGCCGATAAGGCCCAGGCGGAGAACATGCTCAGCGGCGCCCTGAAGAGCCTGTTCGCACTCGCCGAAGCCTACCCGCAACTGCGCGCGGTCGAGAGTTTTGCTTCGTTACAAAATTCGCTCTCGCAGATCGAAGACAACGTTCAGAACGCGCGCCGTTACTACAACGCCGTGGTTCGCGACCTGAACACCAAGATCCTGCAATTCCCGACAAATATATTTGCCGGCATGCTCGGATTCAAGCAGCGCGAGTTCTTCGAGATTTCCGCGCCCGCCGAACGCGAAGCTCCCAAGGTCAGCTTCGAGAATCCGGCGGCCCCGAAGGCCTGATACCTCCGTTCTCCGGCTCCGCTCATGCCCGTCTGCCACATCTCTTTTCGCCGTACGGCCTCCCGGCTCTGTGGCTTGGGGCTGCTGCTGTGCGCCGTTTCATCAGCCAGCGCGCGCGAACAGCGGCTACGGAAGTTCGACGCCGAAATCGCGGTATTGGCCGACGGATCGGTCGATGTCACCGAAAACATCACCTTTCAGTTCATCGGCGGGCCGTGGCACGGCATCTACCGCGAAATCCCCGTCGAATACGCCGGGCCGGGCGGGCTCAACTATTCGCTTTTTCTCACTGTCAAGCGCGTCGAGGAAGACGGGCGGAGCCTGCGCTATCAGTCGAGCCGCGACCGGCAGTACCGCAAACTGAGAATTTACATTCCTGACGCGGACAACAGCACGCGCGTCATCACGATTGAATATGTCGTCGAGGACGCGCTGCGCTTTTTCGACGATCACGACGAGTTCTACTGGAATGTGACCGGAGACGAGTGGACGCTGCCGATCGAATCCGTCCGTGCGCACCTTGTATTTCCGGAAGGAACGTCGAATATTCGCACCAACGTTTTCACCGGCGCGTATCGCACCGTCGGGCGCAACGCCGTCGCCGAAGTGAACGGTACCGGCGTAGAGGTCCACACCACGAGCCCCCTCGGACTGCGCGAAGGGCTGACCATTGCGGTGGCGTTCGACAAGGGTGCGGTCCGCGAAGCGACCGCGTTCTCGCAATTTCTGCTTTATGCCCGCAGCAACTGGCCTCTGGTGTTGCCGTTTATCGCCTTCGCGCTGATGTTCTGGCTGTGGTGGAACCGCGGCCGCGATCCGCGCCTTCGCCCGATTGCCGCGCAATACGAGCCTCCGGACAAACTCACACCCGGCGAAGTCGGCACGCTGATCGACAATTCCGTGGACATGCGCGACATCACTGCGGGCATCGTCGATCTGGCCGTGCGCGGATACCTGGTCATCGAGGAAAAGCAGACACCCCACATGCTGGGGCTGACGCACAGTAGCGATTACACGTTTCACCTGAAAAAGCCCCGCGCCGAGTGGAGCGACCTGAAGCCGCACGAGCAGGAGTTGCTCGATGGTATTTTCTCGGGCGGCAACGCGGGCGACGGGGTCACGCTGGCGGAATTGCACAACCAGTTCTACAAAAACATACCCGGCATCAAGAGCGAGATTTTCGGTTCGCTGGTGGAACACGGCTACTACGCGCGGCGTCCGGACAGCGTGCGGTCCGGCTATGTCGGCATGGGCGTGGTCATCGGCTTGATTCTGGTTTGGGGCGGCGTTTCGCTGGGCAGCAAGATGGGCATGGCGCCGCTGCCGTTTGTTGCGGCGGGGATCCTGAGCGGGCTGGTCATTGTGGGTTTCGGATGGGTCATGCCCGCACGCACGCCATCGGGAGCGCGGGCGCTCGAAGGGGTTCTCGGGTTCGAGGATTTCCTTGCCCACGTCGAAGCCGATCGTTTCAATCGCACCATCAAGACGCCGGAAATGTTTGAAAAGTTTTTGCCGTTCGCGATGGCCCTCGGGGTGGAGAAGAACTGGAGCAAGGCCTTTCAGAACATCTACACGCAGCCGCCAGCATGGTATCAAGGCGGCAACTTTGGGCCGTCGTTCTACCCGTACATGTTCGTCCACAATTTGAATACCCTCTCGTCGCAGGCGGGCACGGTGATGTCATCGGCCCCACGCAGCTCCGGCGGTTCCGGCTTTTCCGGCGGCGGTGGCTATTCGGGCGGGGGATTCGGTGGTGGCGGCGGTGGCGGATTTTAGGGTTGCTCTCCCGAGACACCACCGAAACTCCGTTGCCAGCGATGCCTTTGCTGGCTTCCCGCGATTGCCGGGCCCCAAGACGGAGCAGCAGTCTAGTTCAGTCGGGGCATTTGCGGGAGAGTTGATCGGCGGTGAAGATGGCCAGGCGGCGGAAGAGCCATTCGGCGTGAGTCTCCTTCTGGTCCTGCGGTAACGATAAATGGTTTTGTACTTCCGTCCGCATTTCGGTTACGCCCTCTACCGACGGAATGCGCACCAGTTCGTCGAAGAGCATTTGGTGGGCTTGCTGGCGGTCCATAACTTCGAGGCCGTCGAGTATCTGGCGGTGCGAGGTGCCTTCCCAAATCGCCAAAATCATAGCTTCGCGCAGCCAGCGCTCGATGCCTTGCTCGGCGAGCGTGCCGAGCCCGCCATGAACTTCCATGGCCCATTTCGCGGTGTGCACCGCGAATTCCGCGGTCCAGTATTTCGCCAGATGCGCGACCAGGCGGAAAAGATGGTAGCGGTCGGAATAGGGTGGTTTCTCCATCCACACTTCGTTGAGCAGTTGCACCGCTTCCCACGCGAGCGCGAAAGCGGAGCGGAGCGTTTGCAAGCGCACCTCAAATTGATGGCGAAGCAAAGGATGATCGAGAATGCGCTTGCCGAACGCGGTGCGGCACTCGGCATAGTTGAGCGCATCCGCCATGGCGCGTTGCGCGAGTGCGACGCTGACCACGCTATTGGCGACCCGGGAAAGATTCAGTACTTCGAGGAGAAGATAGATTCCTGACTCGGCGGTGCCTAACAAAAAGCCTTGGCTGTCGCGCAGTTCGATTTCGCCGGTAGGTACGGAATGCGTCGCGATTTTGTCTTTGAGGCGGCGAAGGAAAACGTTGAGCGTGCCGTCGGGCCGCCAGCGCGGCACGAGAAACAGTGCGACTCCGCGCACTCCCGCGGGAGCGCCTTCGGGCCGGGCCGCCACCACCGCCAATTCCGCGTTGGCGTTGCTGGTGAAATATTTGTCGCCCGTCAGGAACCAATGATCGCCGGCAGGCCGCGCGACGGTTTTCACCGCCGCGCCTAGATCGGAACCACCTTCGATTTCCGTCATCCATGTAGCGCCCTGCCAGACCGCATCATCCTTGCGCAGCAATTGCGGCAGGAAACGCGCCTGCAACTCGGGGCGGCCGTACTTCGCGAGCGGGGTAGCGGTGGCCAGCGAGACGGTGTAGGGGCAACCGACGCCGGGATCGTAGAAGGAAATGGTATGCATTAACTGAAAGCTGGGAAGGAGCGCCTTTTCCTCGAAGGCGCGCCAGACCACACCGGCGCGGTAGCCGCGCTTGAGAATCGTTTGATATTCGGGAGGGTAGAGGATTTCGTCGACGCGTTTGCCCTGGCGGTCGAACGTGCGTAACCAGGGAGTGCCGGCACGATCGATGGCCGCGGAGATCGGAACACCTTCGCTCCTCCACCACCGCTGTTCGGCTTGGAGGAGCGGGAGGTTTGCCAACGTCGGGAGCCGGCTTTGCAGAAAAGCGAGCGGGGAACGGAGCTGCTCGAAGCCCGTCATTGGGCGCATGTTAGGTCGTGATCCGGAGGCGCGTCAAGGGAGGGGGGGCGTACTACAGGAAATTTGATTGCTCATATAAGTTTTTTGCGGGTGCGCGCGTTTTCACGGCGTGTATAGTTCGTTCCAAACGGCCCGAGCCGGCCCTGGAATACCGCCGGACGGAAGCTGTCGGGCAGCAAGCCGTCAGGCCGGGGCCAACGGAGGGTGCAACGATGTTGAGAGGAAGGAACCGGGTTACCGCAATGGCGATCCTGTCGGCGCTGCTCGTGGCGGGCGGCACGTTCAGGACCGCGTTTGCGCAGAAGGCCTCCGTGCCGAAGGTGCAGAACAGGCTGGCCCTCGGAGAAGAACAGGTCAAGCAATTGCTCTTGCTGATGGACGCGAACACGCAGGGGAAAATCTCGAAGCAACAATACATGAAATTTATGGAAGCGGAATTTGAGCGCCTGGATAAGGATAAGACCGGCGAGCTGGACGTGAAGCAGATCGCGCACTCGGACCTGAGCGCCCGCCGGTACGCCGGGAAGTAGCCCACGCGCAGAAGAGCGATTCCGCGTCCGCTCGGTATGACCGGTTTGCTTGGGGCGTGGGAGGCGGGAGTAGCCAAGGAAAGCACCGGTCGCAAGCCCCGCCGCTCCCTAAGAACGCTCCTCGGGATGACCCGGATCAGAGAAGATCCACGATGCTGGTTTGCCGTTGCCTGGTACTCTGACGGATCAAGTGAGACGGGGGCTTTCGGCGGGAATGGCCGAGCCCAGCTTGTCCGGGCCACTGCCCCAACGAGCGCGAAGCCAGCGGTTCATGGGCTCGGAGTAAAAACGCCCGACGCCCTGACCGAGCAGCGCGGCCACGAGGATCACCGCAACGAAGAGAACCGGAACGGCAGCGAGATGCTTGCCTGTGGCGAGAAATACGTGGAAGAAGGCGAAGACCACGAACATGTGCGTCAGGTAGACTTCGTAGCTGCGCTGACCGAGATTCAACCAGGGCGCCAGAAGGCGCGGCGCTCTCCATTGCGTTTGCGCGGCGACGACGAGGACCAGGCAGGTTCCCGTGGCGAGGACGGTCATCTCGAGGCCGAGGTCGCCAAGTCCCCAGCGGTCCGCTTGCCGCGAAAAACACAAAATGAAAATCAGGAGTAGCAAGCCGAGACCGAGCAGGGTGCGGAGCAGGCGTTGTGAGAATTGCACTCGGGAAACAAGCATAGCGGTCAGGCAGCCGAGCGCGATGGCGTCCATGCTTCCGAGATAGGAATATTCCCTCCAAATCTCGCTGTCTCCGGCAAGGACGGTGCGCGCATAGGGTCCCATCAGAACGAAACCGACGAATAAAGCGATCAGGAGTTTCTCTCGGCCCAGAAAGCGGCAGGCCAGAGGGAAGAAGAAGTAAAACGTTTCCTCGACCGAGAGAGACCACAGAATGTCCCAGTTCGCAGGAAGATAGCCGCGGCGCGCTTCGAGAACGTTGACGTGGAAAGTGAGGGCGGCGAGGAGGGCGCCGGCGAGTCCGCCGGTTTTGGCCTTGACCACGAAATCCTGGAGGCCCGTGAAATGCAACCCGCTGAGGACCAGCAGCAACAACAGGAGCAGCGGCGCGATGCGCGCGAAACGCAAGGCGTAAAAATCGCGCACACGGATGGCAACCAGACTTCCCCAACGACGGAGAGTGGTTGAAGTGATCAGAAAACCGGAAACGGCGAAGAACATCTGCACACCGCATTGTCCGTTCCAGACCAGCGAAGAAACCAGTTGCTTGGGTAGGCCCTCCGTGTAGGGCACCTTGGCGATCAGCAGCCGGATATTCACGTGGTTCATGAGCACGTAGAAGATGGCCAGACCGCGAAGAAGATCGACGCCGTCGAGACGGGACCAGGTGCGGTTCCGATGGCTGTCCCGCTCCGATGGCATTCGTTCACCTTACACCCGCGCCGCCCGGCCACCGGGCGATTCTCGCGGTGATGCGCCGCAAGCGTCAGTACACCCTGCCGAGGAGTCGCAGCCTATGGGCGGCCGGTGATGGCCTGCAGGAGCAACAGCACGCCGATGCAGGTCAGCGCGAGATAGAGGTATTTGTAGAAGTCGTCTCCGTGCAGGAGACGATGATTGATGACGCGGCCCAGATAGACACCCAGAAAGGTGACCGGCAAAGCAAGGAGATAGTAATGGTTGACGGAACGTGTCCAGAGTCCGGCGAGCCAGTAGCCGGCCATGCCGATGATGCTGGCGGGCAGAAAATAGCCTTGCAACGTGGCGCGGAAATGCTGCGCGGACCAACGGCGCATGGCGCCGTAGATGACGAGCGGCGGGCCGTTCATGCCGTAGGCGCCGCCGAGAACACCGGCGGCGAATCCGCAGCCGAAGAGCCAGGCCTGATGGTCGCGGGGCAGTTCCCTGGGCATGCGGCCCACCAGGGAGTAAATCGAGAAGAGCATAATGATCAGGGCCAGAGCGCCCTTGACGGCGCCCTGGTGATGGCTGGTGAGAAGCAGGAGACCGACGGGAATGCCGAACAGTGTGGCGAAGACGAGCCAAGCGGTACTGACGAGGTGAATCTTTTTCCAGTCCTGTACGACGACGATGGCGGCAACGGTAATGGAGACAAGCACGGCAAGCGGCGCGGCGACACCCAGAGGAATGCAAAACGCGAGCAGCGGCACGGCCACCAGCGCTTCGCCAAAGCCGAAGGCGGAGCGAATCAGAGTCGCGAGGAAAATGATGAGCAAAATGTAGCAGGTGGTCGCGTCGATCGAAGTCTCCAGGTCAGGCAGAAACATGATAAACGCAGCGGGGCCTTTTGGGCGGCCGGAAACGGTTGCGCCGCTTCGCGGCGAAAGGAGCGGCGGTCAAGACGACAACGCCGTCGCATGGCGCGTGGTCGCTGAAGTTGACCGCCCGGACGACCTCGTGCCGCGCGCGGAGAACTCACTCGGCCCGGAGGGAGTCGGCCAGCGACTGCAGATTTTGCGGGTGGACGCGGATAATGCCGCTGCGCGGGCTATCGACATCGGCGACAAGGAAAAAGGAAACGGACAGAGCGATCGGAAGAATCAACAACAGGATCCAGGAATGCTGTTCCGAGCGCACGCCGAGCAAGAGATTGCTGAAAAACGCGATGACCACGAGGAGGATCCAGGCAGCCAGGGGCACGCGGTTGCGCCAGGAGGCCTCGGTGTAGCCCTGAGAATTGAGCACGTCGTTCATACCGGAGAGAACCAGAGCGGTGACCTGGTCGCGGGGGTTGGCAACCGCCGTCACCGAATTCCAGAGACCGGTTTGCAGTTGGGCGGTGCGGGAATCGATTTGGCGGAGCACTTGGGCGTTTCGCGTGGTGTAGTAAAGAATGCGCGTGCCGGTGTATTCGCGGAGGAGTTGGCGAATTTTCGCAGCGTCCGCGGGAGGAACAAGGTCCGCTCGGAGGTACTCGGTGCCGATGGCGTTGGCTTCGGCTTCTTCGAGGTTTTTGCGCAGATCGTAGCGTGTGATGGCCATGGAGAAGGTGAAACCGATAATGAGGCCGAGAAGAGTGAGGGTGGCGCCAACTACGAGATCGAAATCCTTGTCGTCGACGATGACCATTCCACCGCGACGTTCACGGAAGTACACGCCGAGGCGTGCGGCAAAATACAGGAACAAGAACGAGACCGCCAACCAAATCACGGGATGACCAATAAGAAATACCATTCGCAGGATCCTCGCAGATGCTCGGGAAGTGTACTCCAGAAGGCAGCGGAAACAAGTGCGCGGAAGGCTGAAGACACCGGTATCTCGCGCGCAGGCAGCGGGCGAGGTACTATCCGGTGCGGGAAGGGAGTCGGGCGATGACAGAAAGGATCAGCAGGCGGCAATTCGTGGCGGCAGCGGGAGCGGCGGCGATGTTGGGCGGCGGGTTGACGCCGCACGCGTCTGGAGGCTTCGACGATGCATCGGCCCAGGTGAAGCTTTCCGAGGATCCGCCCTGGAACGAGCAAGGGATTTTGAACCTGGCGCACTCGCCGCACGCCAAGCTGCGAAACGTTCCGGTCCATGCCGTGCGGATGGATGCGGGGTTCTGGGCCTCGCGGCGGACCGCGAACGTGGAACGCAGCATCCCGTCGATGGGAAAACTGCTCGAAGCGAATGGGCGTATGGACAATTTTCTGCGGCTCGAGGGCAAGGGCAACGTGCCGCAGCGTGGTCCGGTGTATTCGGATTCGGATGTGTATAAATGGCTCGAGGCGGTTGGTTTCGCGCTGCAGAGCGCACCGCGGCCGGAGTTGCACGCGCTGGCGGAAAAGACGATCAGAGAAGTGGTGGCCGCGCAGCACAGCGACGGGTACTTGAACACCTATTACGTCGACGACCGCGCGAAGCAACGCATGGAACCCAAGACGCAGCAATGGGGACACGAGTTGTACAACCTTGGCCATTTGTTGCAGGGAGCGACAGCGTATTACCGGGGTACGGGGGAGCGAACATTGCTGGATGCGGGGATTCGATTTGTTGATGATTTTCTGTTGCCGACCTACGGGCCAGGAGCGGACAAAAAGCCATTGTTCTCCGGGCATCCGGAAATGGAAATGGCGCTGGTGGAGTTGTACCGGATGACCGGGGACCGGCGGCAATTGGCGCTGGCGGAATATTTATTGCACGGCGATGAGCGGATTCCCCTGCAGCACGAGAATTACGTTTACCACTTTTGCGGAATACCGTTCACTTCGCGAAGGCATCTGGAAGGCCACGCGGTACGGGCCATGTACGCGTGCTGCGGCGCAACGGATTATTACCTCGAGAGTGGGGATGCTGCGTACTGGAAGACGCTGGAAATATTGTGGAACGACCTGATCAACCGGCAGATGTATATCACCGGTGGCGTCGGAGCGCGAAGCGACGGCGAAGCGTTTGGCGACCCGTATGAACTGCCAAATGCGCAGGCCTACGGGGAGAGTTGCGCGGCGATCGGCAACCTGATGTGGAATTGGCGGATGTTGGCGGCGACGGGAGATGCCCGGCATGCGGATGTCATCGAGCGCGCACTGTACAACGGAATCAATTCCGGGATGTCGCTCGATGGGACGCTGTATTGTTACCGGAATCCGCTGGCGTTCGACCCGGAGAACGGCGACAAGATTCGCAACGAGTGGTACGACACCACGTGTTGCCCGCCGAATCTGGAGAGGACCTTTGCGTCGTTGCCGGGATATTTTTACGGCACCAGCAGCGATGGGATTTATGTGCACTTGTTCCACAACTCGGAATTGAACTGGCGGCTGGAAAACGGAAACGCGCTGAAGATCGTGCAACGGACCGAGTATCCATGGAAGGGCGAGGTGGAAATCCAGGTGAACCCGTCGCCGGCGGGGGAATTCACAGTCTATTTGCGCGTTCCCGGCTGGAGCCGCTCGGCGTCGGTGGCGGTCAATGGAAGGGCGATGACGGGAGTTGCGCCGGGGCAGTATCTGGCGATGCGGAGGGGCTGGAGTGCGGGAGATTTGATTCGTATGGAGCTCGACATGGCGCCGCAGGTGTTGGAGGCGAATGCCCGTGTGGTGGAGGACAACGGGCGCGTAGCGATCCAGCGCGGGCCGCTGGTGTATTGCCTGGAGCAGTTGGACCAGCCGCAAGGGGTGGCGTTGGCAGACGTGGGATTTGTGGTGCAGGACGCGAAAGCGGGGGCGGGGTTTTCGGAGACCTTCGAGAACAATTTACTCGATGGCGTGGTGGTGTTGCGCCACGAAGGGGCGGTGGCACAAACGCGCGCGGCCCGGGGCGGGTTGTATTTTCCGTATTCGGCGGCGCCCGCGAAAGGCAGCAAGATTCCGTTGACGTTTATTCCTTATTACGCGTGGGCCAATCGCACACCGACGGCGATGATGGTATGGACGCCGGTGATGAAGGCGTAACGCAAGGAGGGAAATCAGAAAGCTCAAGATGCAAATTCGAAAAAGGGCACCACCAGGAGTGGCGGTGCTCCGGGAGAACGACAGGGTTAGCGCGGGACTATAATCGGGGCGGAAGGGGAATTTCCATGAGAACGACGCGAAGAATGACCCTGGCACTAGCGGCGGGATCTCTGCTCGGAGTCTGCGTCGGGTCGCCGGAGTCCACGGTACTGGGCGCGGGGGAACCGCGGCAGGCGCACAACAATGTGAAGAAGGCAATCCGGTGGAAGACCTTCCAGTACAAGTGCAAGGACGACAAGACCGTGACCGTGTCACTGACCGACACCATGGCCAAGGTGCTCTACGACCATCAGCAGTACCTCATGAAACAGACGCAGTCGGCGGACGGGAATCGATATTCCGATGGCAAGCTGGTGTGGTGGGGCAAGGGCGATGGCGGTGTTTTGCAGGAAGATACGCCGGACGGGAACGGAAAGATGGTGGCGAAGGATTGCAAGCTCGAGAAATCTGCGGAGGAGGAGAATTTTGGCGGAACGATTACGGGAACGGTGACCTACCGGCAGAGGATGGCGATGCCGCCGGAAGCGGTGGTACACGTGCAGTTGCTGGATATGTCGGTGTGGGACGTGCCGCCGCCCTTGATTGCGGAGGTGAAATTCCCGTTGGGTAGCCGGCAAGTCCCGGTGCCGTTCGAGCTGAAGGTCGATCCACTAAGAATCGACTTCCGACACTCGTATGCGTTGCGGGCGAGAATTGTCGTCGGGGATGAGATCCGATTTTTGAGTGAATTGCCCACGGCCTTGCG
>Ga0306924_10007444_pt1 | contig 10996 bp, 10 predicted proteins | sample sta12Can44000111_FD_203756 | JGI IMG/M metagenome (GOLD analysis project Ga0306924, IMG submission 203756) | Lab enrichment of tropical soil microbial communities from Luquillo Experimental Forest, Puerto Rico - statanox.12C.anox.44.000.111 (v2)... | ecosystem: Environmental > Terrestrial >...
GACTCGACCGTTTCCGTCTGGCCCGCATCAGCAAGCTTGCGATCTCGCCTCTACCGGCTCCGGCGGCGTGGTATGCCATTCCGCTTCGGCTGATTATTGGACTGGGTTTCCTGCAACACGGCTATGCGAAGCTCGCCCGCGGCCTGGAGGATTTCATCAATATCTTGCACGCGATCGGGATTCCGTCCGCATTCCTGCTGGGTTGGGCGACCATTCTTGTGGAGATCATTGGCGGGTTGCTCATCGTCATCGGCGCGTTCGTTCCCCTCGTGGCGATACCGCTGGTGATCGTCCTGCTCGTGGCAATATTCACGGTCCATCTCCCGAACGGCTTTAGTTCGATCAAGCTGCAAGCTTTCGATGCCGCTGGCGCCCATTTCGGCCAGCCGGGGATCGAGACGGACCTCCTCTATCTTGCCGGACTTGTCGCGCTCTGTTTCGGCGGCGCCGGTCCTATTTCGGTCGACGGCCGTTTGGGCGCATTCGGATCAGCAAAGCGTTGAAGTCCAGCAAATAGTTCTGCAGCCAAACGTGATCGCCGCAGCGCTCTTGAGGAGCGCACGCAGGAGGTAACTGGTCAAGACTCCAGGTCTGCGCGAGCGTTATAGGGCAGCAACCCTGACGGCTACGCAGCAGACTTCGTCAATCCGCCCTTCTCGACAATGAAGCTCGCAATTTGATCGACACCTTCGCCGCTCTTCAAATTGGCAAAAACAAAAGGTCGCGTTCCGCGCATTCTCAACGCGTCCGTCTCCATCACCGCAAGGTTTGCACCGACCAAAGGAGCCAGATCGATCTTGTTTATGACGAGGAGGTCGGAGCGGGTAATGCCAGGGCCGCCCTTGCGGGGAATTTTTTCACCTGCCGCGACGTCGATCACATAGATCGTCAAGTCCGCCAGCTCGGGGCTGAAGGTTGCGGCAAGATTATCGCCGCCCGATTCGATAAAGCACAGTTCGGCATGCGGGAATTTCCGGTTCATGTCCTCAACAGCGGCGAGGTTCATGGAAGCATCCTCCCGAATCGCCGTGTGAGGACAGCCGCCGGTTTCGACGCCCATGATGCGCTCTGCCGGCAGCGCCTGCGCGCGCGTGAGAATGAGCTGGTCTTCCCTCGTGTAAATGTCGTTGGTTATCACATAAATGTCGTAGCTATCCCGGAGACGCTTGCACAGGGCTTCGACAAGCGCCGTTTTGCCCGAGCCGACCGGGCCGCCGATGCCCACCCGCAGAGGCCCGTGAGGCATTGCATTAGGAAGAAGCTGAGACTGCGGTCTGACAAGAAGCGTCATGAGCGAAACAGCCTCGTATATTGTGTTTCATGCGCCATCGAGGCGAGATCGACCATGAACGCAGCGGACCCGAGATCGTCGATCGTGCAGCCTTCGCCCTGCCTGCTTGCGGCCTGCACCGCTGCTTCAAGCTCGGCGATGGCAAGCTGCCCATCGGTTTGACCGAGCGGGATCAGGCGAACACCGGCAGTAACCAGATTGGCGACGTAACTCTGCAAGAAAGCAGGCAAAGCCAGGCCGACCGGAATTCCTTGCCGCGCCGAGGCAACCCCGAGAACGACAGCGAGCGCAGGCTGGACTTGGCGCTCGCGGAGTGTTTCGGAAAGCCAGTCCAGCACATGGTCGGGCCATGCCTGGCGCAACGTCGCGAGGCAGGCCGCCCCCTGCTGCGATGACTCAAGCGCGAACTCCGATGTCCCGCGAAAGGCGCCGGCGAGTTCCGCGACTTCTATCAAGTTTGCAAGATCGTTGGTTTGGGTGCGGCGCCACGCCTCGCTGAAGAAAATCCCGTCATTGCGCCCTGAGCCGTAGCAAAGATCTGCTTCTAGCCAATCGACGAGACTTTTGCGGTCAGCTACGTGCCCGGCTTCGACAGCCCACTCGAGGCCATGCGAATAGCTGTAGGCGCCGGTCGGGAATGCGGGCGAAAGCCAGCTTTGCAGTCGCAAAAGCGCGAGCGGCGGCAAGCGGGACCGTTCATCACTCATGCCGATGCCCCGTGTGATCGTGGTCGCGATGATGGCCGTTGCCGCTGTAAGCGCCCCCTTCAGGCTGGAACGGAGCCTCCACGCGTACAAGAACCGCTTCGAGCGATGCAGCATATCCTCGATCACGTGGTCGGGCCGGATGTGAAGAACGTCATGTCGAATCTCCGTCGGCAAATGGCGATTTCCCAAATGCCAGGCAAGACGCATGAGCTGATCGGGATCCTTATGCCGCACCTCGACGAGAGGCTCCGCAGCGGCCCGGACCTTTAGCAACCTCCCGTCTTCAAGCTGCAAGGCATCTCCGTCGGCCATCGCAACCGCTTTCGGAAGCTCGAGCAGGACATCTTCGCCTTGGTCGGTGGTCAGACGAATACGGCGGCGATGGCGCGCGTCGAAATCGAGGGTGACCGAGCCAGCTGCCTGTTCCTTCGGCCAGTGTCCGGCGGGGCGATAAATAGAAGCGCAATGCATCGTTTGCCTCAGTACATGAAATAGCGTTGCGCCATTGGCAGGACTTTTGCGGGGTCGCAGGTGAGAAGCCGCCCATCCGCACGCACTTCGTAGGTTTCGGGATTGACCTCGATGTTCGGGGTCGCGCTGTTCAGGATCATCGAGTGCTTGCCGATCTTGCGTGTGTTCGTGACCGGAAGCAGCTTTTTTGCAACGCCAAGCCTCTCGCTACGCGACATTGTGGCTTGGCTGACGAAGGTCACCGAGCTTTCCGTCAAGGCGCGGCCGAACGCACCAAACATCGGCCGGTAATATTCCGGCTGGGGGGTGGGAATGGACGCATTCGGGTCGCCCATGATTGCGGCGGCGATCACGCCGCTACTGAGCACCATGTCAGGCTTCACGCCGAAAAAAGCCAGATCCCAGATACAGAGATCGGCCAGCTTTCCGACCTCGATCGAGCCGACATAGGCGGAGATGCCTTGCGCGATTGCGGGATTGATCGTGTATTTGGAGATATAGCGGCGTGCTCGGAAGTTGTCGTTATCGCCTTTTTCCCCATTGAGCCGCCCGAATTGCTTCTTCATCTTATCGGCGGTCTGCCACGTCCGAATTATCACTTCACCGACGCGGCCCATGGCCTGGCTATCGGACGACATGATCGAGATCGCGCCCAGATCATGCAGGATGTCCTCGGCCGCCATCGTTTCCTTGCGGATGCGGCTCTCGGCGAAGGCGAGATCCTCGGGAATCCTGCGATCGAGGTGATGGGTGACCAGAAGCATATCGAGTGCCTCGTCGAGCGTATCCATCGTGTAGGGCCGCGTCGGACTCGTCGAGGCAGGGAGGACATTAGTCTCGCCACACACCTTGATGATGTCCGGGGCATGCCCGCCGCCGGCGCCTTCGGTGTGAAACGTGTGAATGGTTCTGCCCTTGAAGGCGGCGATAGTCGTTTCGACGAAACCGCTTTCGTTCAACGAGTCGGTGTGAATGGCAACCTGCACGTCCATGTCATCCGCGGCCGCAAGGCAGCAATCGATGGCGGCGGGGGTCGCGCCCCAGTCTTCATGGAGCTTGAGGCCGCAGGCGCCCGCCTCGATCTGCTCGATGAGCCCCTTTGCCAATGTCGCGTTGCCCTTGCCCATGAAGCCGAGATTCATAGGCAAGCCGTCGGCCGCCTGAAGCATCCGCTGGATATGCCACGGTCCTGGCGTGCAGGTCGTGGCGTTGGTGCCGGTGGCCGGCCCCGTGCCACCGCCCATCAATGTGGTGAGGCCGGAATAAAGCGCCTCTTCAACCTGCTGAGGGCAGATGTAGTGAACATGCGTGTCGATGCCGCCGGCAGTGACGATCTTGCCTTCGCCGGAGATCGCCTCGGTTCCCGGGCCGATGATGATGTCGACGCCCGGCTGCACGTCGGGATTGCCGGCTTTGCCGATGGCGGCAATGCGCCCGTCCTTGATGCCGATATCGGCCTTCACGACTCCCCAGTGATCGAGAATTAATGCGTTGGTGATGACGGTATCGACCGCGCCGTCGTTGCGGGCACGCTGCGACTGACCCATGCCGTCGCGGATGACTTTGCCGCCGCCGAACTTCACCTCCTCGCCATAGATCGTGAAGTCCTTCTCCACCTCGATGACGAGATCGGTATCGGCGAGGCGCACTTTGTCGCGCACTGTGGGGCCGAACATCTGCGCATAGGCGGCACGGCTCATTGTGTGGGGCATTTCGATTACCTCAGCGCATCCAGGGAAAGCGTTACCCGGCCGGCCGTGGCGGAAACCTTCCCATGACGGCCTGATTGAACCCGTAAATCACGCGCGCGCCGCCATAGGGGATCAGGCGAACGTCGCGGGACTGGCCCGGCTCGAAGCGCACGGCTGTGCCCGCCGGAATGTCGAGGCGATATCCAAGCGCGGCTGTGCGATCGAAGGCGAGCGCCGCATTGGTCTCGGCGAAATGATAATGACTGCCGACCTGGATCGGCCGGTCGCCCGTGTTGGCAACTCGAAGTGCGATGGCTGTCCGGTCCTCGTTCAGGATGATCTCGCCGGATGCTGGAAGAATCTCGCCCGGTATCATGCTCGCGGGCTCCTCAGCGGATTGGATCGTGAACGGTCACGAGCTTGGTGCCGTCGACGAAAGTTGCCTCCACTTCCACCTCGTGGATCATTTCGGGGATGCCTTCCATCACCTGATCACGTGTCAGGATCTTGCTGCTTTCGGACATGAGCGCGGCAACAGACTTGCCGTCGCGCGCGCTCTCCAAGACAAAGTCTGTGATGAGGGCGACGCTTTCCGGATAGTTGAGCTTGACGCCTCTTGCGAGCCGGGATCGAGCGACCAGCGCCGCCAGCGCGACCAGGAGCTTGTCTTTTTCCCGCGGTGTCAGGTTCATGAGCTTTTCCGTTCCATAGCGGGCGTTAGCAGGACCACATCTTCGGCACTCGGAAAGGGCCGCCTCCCAGCTCGCGGCCGAATTGGTCGAGGAAATTGTGCACGGCGAGTCGCAAGTCGTAGGACGCCTGTGCCGCAAAGCGCACAACAATGAGCCCACCGACCAATGTTGCGGCGCACTGACACTGCAAAGAGAGAACGACGTCGCGCAAAAACTCCAGCCGCGCGTCGAGATCGGGCCCGAAATAGATTAGCGTCGCAACGGCTCTGCAATTCGAAAGCAGGGCTTTCCTTTGAAGATGCGGAAACGTCTCATCCGTGATGCGCAAGCTGTCCGCCCAGATCAGCTGATCGTCTTTCTTGACCCGCCAACTGTCGATTATTTGTCCGCTGGACATCACCTCGCCGTGCGCGGCACGACCCAGCACGAGCCACTCAAGCGCAAGCAGCTCTGCAGTGGCCGAAACTTCAATTTCCGTCTCCCGGCGAAGCCGTGCCCAGTTGAATACAATCGTCTCCTGCGGGAGCCATGCAAGCCTTGCCACCTCGTAGGCTTTCAGCCTCGTCGTGATGCGCGCGGGCTCGTTCAAGGCCCGATAGACCTTTTCGGCGGCCTGTGAAGTTACTGTGATCGAAGAATTGGCCAGCGCGGTTACCGCGGTTTCGAGCCGATCGCTGCCGGCGATACCGCCCGCGGTATTTATGAGAACGGCCTCTTCTATTGCGCTCGCGCCGGTGCTCGGAAACATGATGCGAATGGGAGCCCGTTGAAAGACATCTATGATCCGGGTGCCTTGTTCGGAGCCGCTCAGCACGATGCGGCCGGAGCCTTGCGCCCGTTGCAGATCCGTGTCGGACGGTGTCCCGGCAGGCACTTCGGGCAGAGCGAAAGGAGTTAAATCGTCGGCGCGATCGTGCGCTGTTGTGGCGTCGAACATCGGCTTTCACGCGTCTTCGGCAGCGCCTCCGTTGCGAACGCGCTGCCGTCTAAGTAACACTCCGCTATTTCAGCGTTTCCAGATACGCAATCAAATCGGTTCGCTCCTGCTCGTTCGGAATTCCCGCAAACGGCATCGTGTTGCCGGGCACGGCCTTCTGCGGCGCGGTGAGGAACGCGTCGAGAGATTTCTCGTCCCAAACGATGTTCGAGCTTTTCATGGCGCTGCTATAGCGGAAGCCCGGCACCGATCCGGCGTGTCTCCCAATGACTCCAAGCAAGCCGGGTCCAATGCCATTGGTATTGCCCTTCGCATGGCAGAGCACGCACTTGGCAAATGCATGCTCGCCCTGGGCAGCGTCAGCAGCGTCCACAGCGTTGCCGGACGCAATGACGAATCCAACCACAACTGCTGTTATTGATAACGAGAGCAGGCTTCGCATGATGATCAACTCCGTTCGCGGCTTGGCATGGCGGTGTGGCTTGCGCGGGAATGACCCACGCTAGAGCATGCGCGACCGCTATCTTGGTGGAGAATATGGGTCAGGAGTGCCGGTTTCGATCGGCGGATATTTCTTCAGGCTTTCCTGTAGATCAGCGACGATCTTGGTAACCGGCGCGACGACCCATGAGTTGTGCCAGGGGGATCCGTCGCGCTCCTCCTTCAGATCGGTGAGGAGATTGATGACTTTCGGCAACGGGAGGGACAACGGCGGGTCATACATCCGTTCCTGCCAGATGAAGTGTACCTTCCAGTTTCGCCATTTGACGGCAGACAACCGGTCAGCCACGTAGGCAGGAAATCCTTCGCGGTTGGAGCGCTCCTGTTTGCCCAGGAAGAAATCCAATTGATCGACACCATCAATCGGGCGATCCTCCGGAAGCTCCGCTCCACCCACGCGGGCAAGGGTCGGATACAGGTCTACGATGTGAACGATCTCGTTGCTGACAGCGCCCGCTGGAACTTTGCCCGGCCATCGGACAATGAACGGCGCACGTAGTGAGGCTTCCATCGCGGTGAAATACGTACCGCGCCATGGCCCGCTGTCACCCTCCCACGGGTGGGTCGCCTCTGGACCGTTGTCGCTGGCAAAGATGACAATCGTGTTCTCTTCGATTCCTGATTCCTTGATCGCGTCCAGAATTTGTCCAGTGCGGTAATCCATCTCGGCCAGACAATCGGCCCAATCGCCGTTGCCCGTTTTGCCAGCGAACTCAGGATTTGGCAGCGTCGGGAAGTGGACCAACGAGAACGAGACGTATGCATAGAACGGCTTGTTTGCCTTCGCGTTGCGCTTGATGAAATCCACAGCGTGGCTCGTGATCTCGGCTTCCATAGTTCGGCGGCGATCGACGTTGAGCTCCGCAACTTGCCGGGCCTTCTCGCCCTTATGCGCCTCGTAGATGTATTCGGGGGCAACGACGTTTGCGTTCCAGCCTTGTTTGTCGCCCACCGATGGCCACATGCTGTTTGTTTCGTTCAGCGACGGCCACATGGCCTCATCGTAGGTGCGCGGGATGCCGTACCACTCGTCGAATCCTTGATGCGTGGGAAACCGCGCCTCGGCGCTGCCGAGATGCCATTTACCCCAGGTACCGGTCGCGTAGCCTCTCGCGGACAACAACTCCGCGATGGTGACCTCCCACAGCGTCAACCCGTCGGGACCGCCGCCAAGCGGGACTTTGTATGTGCCGGAGCGGATGGGAAATCGGCCGGTCATGAGCGCCGACCGACTGGGCGTGCACTGAGACTCGACATTGAAGTTGAGAAGCCGCATGCCTTCGCTTGCGAGCGTGTCGATACGCGGCGTGGGCGCACCGCGAAGGATGCCACCGCCGTAAACGCCGAGTTCGCCGTAGCCCAAGTTGTCCATAAGCATGAAGACAATATTTGGCTTCTTTTCCTCCGCTTTGGCCGGAGCGACAGCGCAAAGTATCGCTGCCACAGCCAATAGTGTGCAGATAGTGGTGCTGAATTTGCGACTCACGATGTTGCATCCTTTCATTTAAATCGTCGGCGCGATCACACGAATGGTGTCGCGTCGAACATCGGCTTCCACCGACTCGTTGTGTCGGCGGCGCGTCCGTTGCGAACGCGCCGCCGACGAGCGGAATCAGAATCCCGCCAAGCCCTGCGGGCTGTTGTGGGGAATCTTCACCCTGGTTATCTCGTGGAGCGAGCCGTCCGGCCGCGTGGCGTAGCCCACCAGCGCCGAGGCATTCCCGTAAATCTGATAGAGATGGGCCCCATCCGGCGTGATCCAGCAATCGCTCGGTCCGCTGGTGACGGTTGTGTTGACACCTCTGAAGCTGCCGTCGCCCGGAACCTTCGGGCATGCCGGATCCTTGGCGATACTGAGCTTGGCGCCGTCGATACGGTAGCTGCTGATGTAGCTGTAACCGAAGTTCGTGGCGTACACCGTTCGGTCATCCGCGGAGACTGCGAGCCAACACAGTTCGGACGGCAGGCCCGCGCTCGTGTCGATCTTCACGAGCGGGCCGACGTTGATCTTGCCGTCGCCGTCGATGGTTGCCAGTGCGCATCCGTCGCCGACCGCATAGCCGATGACAAACGTATTCGGCCGGCTGTTCAGAAAGGCGATATAGAAGGGCGAGCCCGCCTTCGCGTCGTGGAACTTGGCTGCGCCGAGCGTGCCGTCGCCTCGCACGGGGAATACGACGAGGCCGTCGGGATCTGGCGCATTCGAAGCGATCACCTTGTATGTGCCGTCTGGCTGCCGGACCCAGAGAATAGGTGAGCCATCCGGATATAAGCCTGTGTGAGCGATCGGCTGATCGAACACGGTTCCGACAAGGAGGGATTTCCCGTCGGGGGAGAGCACGGCCATGGTGGGCACACGGTCGGTCTTCTCTTGGGTATTTACCGTGTATCGCTCCCGGCGCGCTGTAAGCGTGCCTTCGGCGTCGACCGACATCAGCCGTACATGGTCGGGCCCGAACGAGTGGAGCACGTAGAGCATGCCCTTCGACGGAACATAGGCCAGGGATTTGGCTGTGCCGCTCTTTCCGTCGACCGCATTTCCGGTCGGCTTGACGTCGAGTCGCGCGAGGCGGCCGTCCTCACCAACACGGAAGCTGGAGACCGAGTTGTCGCCGCCATTGGTCGTGAACAGAAACCGCCGATCCGGTGAGAGGATGACGCTGCCTGCGCCTTCAAACGCGTTCGGCGCACTCTCCTGACCGCTGCTCGGCTTGAAAGTCCCGGAACCGGCGCCGCCGGTGAGGACACGCTCCACCTCGGTCAGCGCGCCCTTTGCATCACGACGATAGTGAATGATGGCATTGCGGAGTTCGTTGGTCTGCATGTAGAGCGGTCCGCCGCCACGCTCCGACCTATTCGTCTGTGCAGCAGCGATTTTCGCAGCGCCGCCGGCAACGGCGGCTCCAGTTATCGCGCCCGCTGTCACCTGCAGAAACGCTCGACGGTCTACCTGCTCCGAACTTTTCCGAGACACTTCTCCGTTATCCTTGCACATAGCTGTGTCGCTCACGTTCGTCGTTGCCGTTGTTTTGCAAAACAACGGGGCGCTTGATCGCGCGCCCCGTTTTGGTGACATCAGAATCCCGCCAGGCCCTGCGGGCTGTTGTAGGGAATCTTCACACTGGTGATCTCCTTGAGAGAACCGTCCGAATGCGTGGCGTAGCCCACCAGTTTCGACGCATTGCCGTAGATCTGGTAGAGATAGGCGCCATCGGGCGTGATCCAGTTGTCGCTCGGGCCGCTGGTCACGGTTCCATTGAGCCCCCTGGCGGTCCCGTCTCCCGGAACCTTCGGGCACGCCGGATCGCACGCGATTTCCAGGCCACGGCCGTTGATGTGATAGCTGCTGATGTTGCTGTAGCCGAAGTTCGTGGCGTAGATGGTCCGGTCGTCAGGAGATACGCCCAGCCAGCACAGCTCAGTCGGCACGCCTGCGCTCGTGTCGATCTTGACGAGCGGGCCGATGCTGACCTTGCCGTCTTCCTCGATGGTGCCCATCGCGCATCCGTCGCCGACGGCATATCCGATGACGAAGGTATCCGGCCGACCGTGCAGGAAGGCGATGTAGAACGGAGAGCCGCCTCCCCCGTCGTAGAACCTGGCTGTGCCGAGGGCGCCGTCCTCGCGCAGGGGAAAGACGGCGAGGCCATCGGGATCTGGCGCATTCGAGGCGATCGAGTGGAATGCGCCGCCACCGCGCTGGACCCAGAGAATTGGCGAGCCATCTGGATACAGGCCGGTGGAAACGATTGGCTCGTCGAACGTGGTGCCGACAAAAACGAGCTTCTCGTTCGGCGAGACCACGACCATGGTGGACACGCGGTTCGGCTTGTCATGCGTGTTGACGGTGTAGCGCTCCGGGCGGCCCGCGAGCTTGCCTTCGGCGTCGACGGACATGAGCCGCAGATGGTCGGGGCCGAACGAGTGCAGCACGAAGAGGGTGCCGCTCGCGGGGGCGTACGCCAGCGACTTGGCGGTTCCGCTCCTTCCTTCCACGGGGTTTCCCGTTGGCCTGACGTCCAGCAGCGTGAGCCGGCCGTCCTCACCGACGCGCAAACTGGAAACCGAATTGTCGCCTCCGTTGGTCGCAAACAGAAACCGCCGATCCGGCGTGAGGATGACGCTGCCTGCGCCTTCAAACGCGTTTGGCGCGCTCTCCTGACCGCTGATCGGCTTGAACTCACCGGAACCGGCGCCGCCCGTTAGGCAACGTTCCACCTCGGTGAGCGAGCCGTTCGCGGACCACTGATAGTGGATGATGCAGTTCTTGATCTCGTTGGTCTGCGTGTAGAGATGTCCGCCATGCCCATTCGACATGCGCGTCTCATTCGGTCCGCTCATCGCCATCGGCCTCATCTCTCTCGCCATATTCGTCTCTCCTGTCTTGATTGATTGCTGATCGTCGCGGGGGCTCCAGCTTTGCGTCTGGAGCCGCTCAAGGCGGTGTCACTTATCGAGCAGAGGATAGAACTGGGTCCACACCTGGTCTTTCTTGGCGCTGGCGATATGGCAGTAGGCGCAGTCGTTCTTCGCTTTCACCTGGGAGGTTGGCGCTTTTGGCTCATGATGATTGAAATTGTAGAAACCCCACCCGCCGCTATCGGCATAGCGCTTGGAATCCTTGACCGTGACATCGGCACCGTTGAAAGCTGCGGGGAAGTAGCCTCTCCCGGAAGGCTCGCTTCGCGAACCGTCGGGGTTCTGCC